>OLND01000027.1_pt1 | contig 156073 bp, 131 predicted proteins | sample 1672031 | NCBI WGS metagenome assembly OLND01 (sample SAMEA3136638, study PRJEB25190) | human gut metagenome | biome: human gut; feature: human-associated habitat; material: faeces | place: Austria | collected 2013 | reverse complement strand
TCGAAGGCGACACCAACCTGGTGCTGGCCGAGGACGTGCTCAAGCGCTTCCAGGCATACGGCTGGTACACCGACGAGTTCAGCTTCATCCAGCCTGACGGCTCCTACAAGGAGGACGTCGAAGGCCTGGCCGACACCATCGCCAAGGCCCGCGCCGCCGCCCCGAACCAGCCGAAGCTCATCAAGGTCGACACCCTGATCGCATGGCCGACCCCGGGCAAGACCAACGACCCGTCCTCCCACGGCTCCAAGCTGGGCGCCGAGGCCGTCGCCGGCCTCAAGAAGCTCCTCGGCTACGACCCGGAGGAGTCCTTCCACGTTGACGAAGAGGCCCTCGCCCACGCCCGCAAGGTCGCCGAGCGCGGTCTCGAAGCCCACAAGGAATGGGACGAGAAGTACGACGCATGGCGCAAGGCCAACCCGGACAAGGCTGCCCTGTACGACCGCATCAAGGCCGGCGAGCTTCCGGAAGGCTTCGACAAGGCCATCGATGACCTCGAGGCCACTTTCGAAGTCGGCAAGAACGTCGCCACCCGTGGCGCTTCCGGCTCCACTCTGAACGCCATCGCAGCCGTCATGCCGGAACTCTGGGGCGGCTCCGCCGACCTCGGCGGCTCCAATAAGACCGACCTCAAGGGCGCTGAGACCTTCGCCCCGGCTGAGTGCGCCACCAAGCAGTGGCCGAACTGCAGCAAGTACGGCCGTCAGCTCCACTTCGGCGTGCGCGAGTTCACCATGGGCACCATCACCAACGGCATCCTGCTGGGCTCCCACACCCGTCCGTACGGCGGCACCTTCTTCATGTTCTCCGATTACGAGCGTTCCGCCGTGCGTCTGGCCGCCCTCATGCAGATTCCGAACCTGTACGTGTGGTCCCACGACTCCGTCGCAGTCGGCGAAGATGGCCCGACCCACCAGCCGGTGGAGCATCTGGCTTCCTTCCGCGCCATCCCGCAGCTCGAGGTCGCTCGTCCGGCCGACGCTTACGAGACCGCTGAAGCCTACCGTTACTTCTTCGAGAAGAAGAACACCCTGCCGACCGCTATGGTTCTGACCCGTCAGGGCGTCCCGGTTCTCGCCGAGACCGCTGAGAAGGCCAAGGACGGCGTGAAGAAGGGCGCTTACGTGCTCGTCGACACCGAGGGCACCCCGGACGTCATCATCATGGCCACCGGTTCCGAAGTCCAGTGGGCTGTGTCCGCTGCCAAGACCCTGGCCGGCGAGGGCATCAAGGCCCGCGTCGTGTCCGTGCCGTGCGTGGAATGGTTCGAGGAGCAGGACGCCGAATACAAGGAGGCCGTGCTTCCGGCCGCCGTCAAGGCCCGCGTCTCCGTCGAGGCCGGCGTTGCCATGCCGTGGTACAAGTACCTCGGCTCCTACGGCAAGCCGGTGTCCATCGAGCAGTTCGGCCTGCAGGGTGATGGCGCTCAGAACATGATCGATCTGGGCATCACCGCCGAGCACGTTGTGGAAGCCGCCAAGGCCTCCATCGCGGAAGTCGAAGCCGCCAAGTGATGATACGGGGAGGGACACGACAGCATGCGCCCCTCCCCTTTCACCGATAAACAAGATTTGATCCAAAAAGGTATCAAGGAGAAAAAACAATGACTGAAGCAACTCAGCGCACCTCTGACTCCGGTGTCTCGATCTGGCTGGACGACCTGTCCCGCTCCCGCATCGAGTCCGGCTCTCTGCAGGATCTCATCGCCAACAAGAACGTTGTCGGCGTGACCACCAACCCGTCCATCTTCCAGAAGGCTCTGCACGAGGTCGGCCCGTACGATCCGCAGCTGAAGGAACTGGGCAAGGTCGACGTTGAGACCGCCGTGCGCGAGCTCACCACCACCGACGTGCGCAACGCCACCGACATCTTCCGTGAGGTTGCCGAGAAGTCCGATTTCGTTGACGGCCGCGTCTCCATCGAAGTGGATCCGCGTCTGGCTCACGAGACCGAGGCCACCGAGAAGCAGGCCGAGGAACTCTGGGCCAAGGTGAACCGTCCGAACGCCATGATCAAGATTCCGGCCACCCTCGAAGGCCTGCCGGCAATCACCGCCACCTTGGCCAAGGGCATCTCCGTGAACGTCACCCTGATCTTCTCCCTGGAGCGTTACGAGCAGGTCATCGACGCCTACATCGAGGGCATCGCCCAGGCTGACGCCAACGGCCACGACCTGAAGCACATCGGCTCCGTCGCTTCCTTCTTCGTCTCCCGCGTGGACACCGCTGTGGACAAGCTGCTGGAAGCCAACGGCTCCGACGAAGCCAAGGCTCTCGAGGGCAAGGCCGCTGTGGCCAACGCTCGCCTGGCTTACGAGCTGTTCGAGAACAAGTTCGCCAACGATCCGCGTTGGGCCGCTCTTGAAGCCAAGGGCGCCAAGAAGCAGCGTCCGCTGTGGGCCTCCACCGGCACCAAGAACGCCGCCTACTCCGACTGCAAGTACGTCGACGAGCTCGTTGCTCCGTTCGTCGTCAACACCATGCCGGAGAAGACCCTGAACGCTCTCGCCGATCACGGCAATGGCGCTCCGTCCATCAAGGGCACCTACGAAGAGTCCCACGCCATCATGAACAAGCTCGCCGATCTGGGCATCAACATCAAGGATGTCACCGACAAGCTGGAAGCTGACGGCGTAGCAGCCTTCATCAAGTCCTGGGACACCGTCCTCGCCGACGTCCAGGCTGGCATCGACCGCGTCAACGGCTGAATCATTCGCTGATACAGCACCGTTAAACGGATAAAAGCCGAGAGGTCTCCATCTTTTGATGGAGACCTCTTTTTCGTATGCCGAAATAATACGCGCAGAAGACATACGGAAAGACAAAAAGGCCGCGATATCAGATCGCGGCCATAATCGAAAGAAAAGCGAACCGAAAATCAAGCCTGCCAATACGTGCTGAAGAAGTCGCCGATTTCGCCGATGGTCTCCTTCAACATGCTGATGCGAGGCAGATAGACCACACGGAAGTGGTCCGGTTCCTGCCAGTTGAACGCACCGCCGTGGCTGATGAGGATATGCTTGTCATGCAGCAGGTCAAGCGCGAACTGCTCATCGGAATGGATGTTGAACTTCTTCACATCGATCTTCGGGAAGATGTAGAACGCCGCTTTCGGTTTGACCGCGGTGATGCCTGGAATATCGTTGAGCATGTTGTACACCAACTCGCGCTGATCGTAGATGCGGCCGCCGGGCACCAGATAATCCTTGACGCTTTGATGGCCGCCCAATGCGGTCTGCACCACCGACTGCGCAGGCACGTTCGAGCACATACGCATGTTGGCCAGCATGTTCAGACCCTCGATGTAATCCTTGGCGAGACGCTTGTTGCCGCTCAGCACCATCCAGCCGACACGCCAGCCGGCGATCATATGGGACTTCGACAATCCGGAGAACGTCACGCAGAACAGGTCAGGCGCAAGGGACGCGATGGAGATGTGCTCCAACCCATCCATGACCAGACGGTCGTAGATCTCATCCGAGAAGATCATGAGCTGGTGCTCTCGCGCAAGATCGACAATCTGCTGAAGCACTTCCTTCGGATACAGCGCGCCGGTCGGATTGTTCGGATTGATGATGACGATCGCCTTGGTCTTGTCGGTAATCTTGGAACGCATGTCGTCGATGTCCGGATACCATTCGGAATCCTCATCGCAGACGTAATGCACCGCGGTTCCGCCGGCCAGATTCACGCAAGCTGTCCACAGCGGATAATCCGGCGACGGCACGAGTACCTCGTCGCCGTTGTCCAGCAACGCGGATAAGGACAGGTTGATAAGTTCGCTGACGCCGTTGCCGGTGTAGATGTCGTCGATGGACACGTTGGGGATGTTCTTCAGCTGCGCATACTGCATGATGGCTTTGCGCGCGGAGAACAGGCCCTTCGACGGCGAATAGCCTTCCGTGTCGGGCAACTGCTGCGACATGTCGTAGACCACTTCATCCGGCGTGCGAAAGCCGAACGGTGCCGGATTGCCGATATTGAGTTTCAGGATGTGCGTGCCGGCGGCCTCCATGCGCACGGCCTCGTCGGCGACCGGTCCACGGACGTCGTACAGCACGTTGTCGAGCTTGTGGGATTTCGTAAAAGTGCGCATGGTTCTTCCTTCTGTCGATTGCTCGGATGCATCGTCAACATGGTCGGGCTGTTCACCGGCAAAATCCGGCAAAATCGCGGCATGCTCTTCCATGGGAACATCCTTGCCCATCAGCCAATCCTCGTTGACCCGCAGATACGCGGCAAGGAAATGCGCGATATCGGCACGGGGAACGGTTTTGCCACTGACGTATTGGCTCATATGGCTTTTGCCGAGCTTGATATTGAACTTTTCCGCAGCATGAACGAAATCAATCTGTTTAAGCTCGCGCAATGCCATGGCATCATTCAATCTGGTCGAGAATGATTCCGTCATGCCTATCCTTCCAGTTCAATTTGAACAAAAGCTAGTTCAAAGAATAGCACGACAGGACACCAAGAAAGACAAAGAGTTCAATTTTGGTGGATGTGTTTCATGCCGCTGCATGAATGAGTTCAATTCCGTGAAAAGACTCCATGGGGGGTCGGTCAAAGCAGATTGTTCTCAACCCATTGGGCCACGCCGTCATCATTGTTCGAAGGGCAGATCTCATCGGCGATTTTCAACACGTCGGGGTTCGCGTTGGCCACGGCCACTCCCCTGCCGGATTCACGAAGCATGGCGATGTCCACCAAATCGTCGCCGAATGAGACGGTCCGTGGCAACGGCGTCGACATGCGATCGGCGAGGATGCTCAATGCATGCTCCTTATTGGCCTGCGGATTCATCAGCATCCACAGCGATCCTTCGGAGATATGCACGTCGAAATCGTCGGGGATGAGCCGTCCCACACGCTTCCACTGCTCCTCGTTCGGGAACAGGATCAGCTTGTCCGCGGTGCCGTCCGGAACGTCATCGAAATCCGTGTATCGCCAGGTCTGCGTCTTCCAGTATTTCGTGACGTCGAAATTCGTGTACCTGACATCATCCATGACGATGCCCACTTCCATGCCAGGCAGTTCCTCCAGCAGGTACTTGCAGACCTCGCAGGCCCTCTTCGAAGAGAATCCGATCTTCTGCAGATGTCCGTCCTTCGGCAGTGTCGGTGAGGTGAGCATATCGTAATCGGACGAGGCGGGGTTGAAATCCAACAGCGCCCCGTTGAGATAGGCGACGGCGTCAACCGGAAGCTTCTGCACGAACGAGTAGCCGGTGCTGACCGGTCGCGCGGTCTCCACCACGAATTTGATGCCGGCGTCGTGCATGCGGTTGATGCTGTCAATGGATCGTTGCGTCAGGAAACGGTCCTCGAAAGTCTCTCCGTCGTGCAGCAGTGTGCCGTCCAGATCGGCGACGACCATGGTCACGTCATCATATGTGTTGTTTGTCGAAGTCATTTGAATCCTTTGCGGGAGCAATCTAGCCGGAGACAAGTTTGGCCCATGACCGTGAAGCCGGTCATGGGCCAAACCAAATTACGTCAATCAGATGAGGTTGAATTTCGTCATCAGACCGAGGGCGATGATGATGGCCACCCACAGCAATGCGATGATGACGGTCCAACGGTTCAGGTTCTTTTCCGCGACACCGGAGGAACCCGCATTCTGGGTGAGTCCGCCGCCGAACATGTCGGACAAGCCGCCGCCCTTACCCTTGTGCATAAGGATAAGCAAGGTGAGCAAGAGGCTGAGGATGACAAGAAGAATCTGCAGCACAAGCTTGACAGTAGCCATAGCGGACACGGGTGAACCTCCAGTTCGTAAACACTGTTTCTGATAATAGCGCATGGTGTTGAAAAAATCGAGCGTCCAACCATGCTTTTTAAAAGTTTTCAGGCGGTTGTTTCCAATGTCAGCTTGCAGATGCGTGTGAGTTCATCGACCTTCAACGCGGAGCCGCCGATCAGGAAGCCGTCCACATCCGGCTCGTTGATCAGTTCCACCGCGTTTTTCGAGGACACCGAACCGCCGTACAGGATTCGCACCGTTTCGCCGACCCGTGTTCCGAACGTATCGGACAGGTCGTTTCGGATCGCCCTGGCCGCGTCCTGTGCCGACTGAGGCGTAGCCACCATGCCGGTGCCGATCGCCCATACCGGCTCGTACGCCACAATCAGCTTCGCGGCCTCCTCATCGGACAGGTCCCGCGTCACGTCGTGCACCTGGCCGACCGCGAAATCGAGCTCTATGCCTTTGCGCCGTTCCTCGTAGCTTTCTCCGACGCAAAGTATCGGCTGCATGCCGGCAGCAAGCACGGCCCTCACCTGGTCGACGATGTTCGCGTCGTCTTCGGGATGGTATTTGCGTCGTTCCGAATGGCCGACGATCACGTACGAGCAGCCGAGATGGGCGATCATATCGGCGGAGACGTCGCCGGTGAACGCTCCCTGCGAGGTGACTGAGACGGCTTGGGCCCCGTAGCGGATTTTCAGATTGTCCGATTCGACGGCGACCTGCACGCTGCGGAGTGAGGTGAATGACGGCATCAATGCGATTTCGCAACGTTTGTAGTCGAAATGGATGGCCCGAAGATTCCATGCAAGCTGCTGTACGAAATACGTCGCTTCAAGATGATCGAAATTCATCTTCCAGTTTCCGGCCACCAAAGGAATCCGTTTCGGCCCCATAATATTCGTCGTCTCCCGTCCGTGCTCGTCAAAGCGAAAGGTCGTTCTTGTGACATTGTATGCGAAATACGCAAAAGGTGCTCCCCCACCCACTGATGAGGAAGCACCCCTTCATGATTCTGAGATCAGTCGAGCACCTTCAGGCCCGGCAGTTCCTTGCCCTCGAGGAACTCGAGGGAGGCGCCGCCACCGGTGGAGATGTGCGAGAAGCCATCCTCCGGGAAGCCGAGGTTGCGCACTGCGGAAGCGGAATCGCCACCACCGACGATGGTGAATGCGCCGGCAGCAGTGGCATCGACGAGAGCCTGGGCCACGGCCTTGGTGCCTTCAGCGAAGGTCGGGACCTCGAACACGCCCATCGGGCCGTTCCACACGACGGTCTTGGAATCGACGATCTTGTCGTGGAAGAGCTTCTGGGATTCCGGACCGATGTCCAGACCCATCTTGTCGACCGGAATGGCGTCGGCGGCCACGACTTCCGGAGCGATGTCCTCATCGGATTTCGGGAAGACCGGGTTGATGACGACATCGGTCGGCAGCACGAGTTCGACGCCGTTCTTCTCGGCGCGCTCCATGTAGCCCTTGACGGTTTCGATCTGGTCCTCTTCCAGCAGGGAGGTGCCGACCTCGTAGCCCTTGGCCTTGAGGAAGGTGTACGCCATACCACCGCCGATGACCAGACGGTTGGCCTTGTCCAGCAGGTTGTCGATCACGCCGAGTTTGTCGGAGACCTTGGAGCCGCCGAGCACGACGGTCAGCGGACGCTCCGGGTTCACGGTGGCGCGGGACAGTGCCTTGACTTCCTTCTCGACCAGCAGGCCAGCGGCGGCCGGCAGATCGGCGGCGACGTCGTAGTTGGAGCCCTGGGCGCGGTGCACGACGCCGAAGCCGTCGGAGACGAAGACCTCACCGAGAGCGGCGATCTTCTTGGCGTATGTGGCGCGCTCTTCCGGATCCTTGCTGGTTTCCTCCGGGTTGAAACGCACGTTCTGCAGCAGCACGACGTCGCCATCGTTCATAGCGGCGACCTTGGCCTGGGCGTCCTCACCATAGGTGTCGGCAGCCAGCGGAATGGTGATGCCGAGCAGCTCGCCGAGACGGGCGGCGACCGGAGCCAGGGACAGTTCCGGAACGACCTTGCCCTTCGGACGGCCGAGGTGGGCCATCAGAATGACCTTAGCGCCCTGCTCGCGCAGAGCCTTGATGGTAGGCAGGGCGGCCTTGATGCGACCATCATCGGTGATCGTGGTGCCGTCCAGCGGAACGTTGAAATCGGCGCGAACCAGAACGCGCTTGCCCTTGAGATCTCCAAGATCCTTGAGTGTCTTCATGTATATCCTTTCCTAGCCGCTTGTAAGCGTGGAATGGCCATATTGCCACTTACGCATAATACAAGCCCAAACGAACAAAAAACACCATACGACGGAAAAGTCGCATGGTGTTTTGTTTCCGGAAACGAAAATCAGGCCGCTTGACGGCGTGCCTTCTCCGTTTTCTCAGCCAATTGCAGCAGTCGACGGATACGTCCGGCGATCGCGTCCTTGGTGATTGGCGGGTCGGCGAGACGGCCCAGCTGCTCAAGGGACGCGTCGGCATGGTCGAGTCGGAGCTGGCCGGCGGATTTAAGATTGTCCGGAACGTCGTCGCCGAGGATTTCAAAGGCCTGGCGGACCTTATCGCAGGCTTCCGCGGCGGCCTTGGCGCTACGGCGCATGTTGGCGTCATCGAAGTTCGCCAGACGGTTCGCCTTGCCTCGGGCCTCTCCGTCGGAACGCTTTCCGGTCCATTCGCGGGCGGAATGAGGGGCGCCCATGAGGATGAGCATGCGTTCGATGGCATCGGGGTCGCGCAACGTCACACGTTCGGAGCTGCGCAGCTTACGCGGCTTGGCGGTGATGCCGAGACGACGCGCGGTGGAGACCAGCGCCAGCGCGGCCTCATGATTCGGACATACGATTTCGAGATAGCTGGCCTTGCCCGGGTCGGACAGGTGTCCGCCTGCGAGGAACGCGCCACGCCAGGCGGCCTTGATCTGGGCGATCTTGCCGTTGATGATGTCGCCCGGCAGACCCAGCACCATGTTTTTGGTGTAACGGCTGTACAGGCCGGTCTGCAGCACCAGAGCCGCGCTGCCCTTGGGGACGCGGACTATGAAGCGCTGCACCACGCCGGTCGGCGTCTGCCTGGAAACGGGGGTAAGCGTGGCTTCGTGGCCGTACAGATTTCTGATGGTGTCCTGCAGCCATATGGCCGCGTCTTGGGAATCAAGCTGCGCCTGCACGAGAATGTGGTGATCCACCGAGTGCAAACCATTGCCGAATCGAATCATCGCAGTCGCCTGTGCCTTTTTGGCGATGGGCAACTCGTTGTCGATTGCGGCCAGCTCGCTTTTGACGTCATCCAGAAGAGCCAAGAGCCAACCTCCTACTTTCCTGTTCTTCCCTATAATTTCAGGCGAGTCGCGGACTCGACCCGCACTGCTACCGGCTTACTGTGATACCGAATAACTTGGACAAAGCCGGCAGCTTTTCTTTGTATTTGGATACTGTCTTCTCACAATGCGGTCATCAATCGGCCGAACGCTTGTCCAGCTCGCGGGCCGATACGGAGACCGTGAGACCACGCGCACGCAGGCGCTTGGCCAAGGCCTCGCTCATGGCCACGGAACGGTGCTGGCCGCCGGTGCATCCGAACGCGATGGTCACATAGTGCTTGTCTTCCTGCGCATAACCTTCGATGGCGATGGCGATGGCTTTCTCGTAGGCGTCAAGGAACTCCTCCGCGCCCTCGCTGGAGAGCACGTAGTCGCTGACCGGTTTGTCCTTGCCCGTCAGCGAACGAAGCTCCGGCACCCAGAACGGGTTGGGAAGGAACCGGACGTCCGCCACGAAATCGGCGTCTATCGGAATGCCGTATTTGAATCCGAAACTGAAGATATGCACGGAAACCGTGGTCGGTCCGGAACCAAGCAGACCCTCGTACAGTTTCGTGGACAGCTGATGGATGCTCAATGCCGAGGTGTCGATGACGATGTCGGCGTGCTCTTTGAGGTTCTTCAGCAGGTCGCGTTCCTCAAGGATGCCGTCGATCAGACGATTGCCCTGCTGCAGCGGATGGGGCCTGCGCACGGATTCGTAGCGCTTGATGAGCACCTCGTTGCTGGCGTCGAGGAACAGGATGCGGGTCTTCACCCCAAGATCGTCCAGATGGCTCAGCACGGCGGACAGGTCGTCGAAATAGTCACGTGACCTCACGTCGATGACCGCGGCGAGTTTGTGGATGTTCGAACCGGAGCTGGTCATCATGTCCACCAGCGGGACAAGCAGTTTCGGCGGCATGTTGTCGACCACATACCAGCCCATGTCCTCGATGCTGTTGGCCGCGTGGGACCGGCCCGCGCCGCTCATGCCGGTGATGAGCAGCACTTCGAAGCCTGCGGCCGGAGAAGGCGCGCTCGTATGCCTGCCTGCCTGGTTGACGGCGTTGTTCTTTTCGTTCATCACAGGGCCTCCTTAAGCGCGGAGCGCATGGCATGCTCCAATGCTTCGACTTTCTGATGGCTGGTGGGCTCGGTCGGCGGATCGTTGTCCCATATGCCGGTCATCAGCCAGACTTGAATCATGGCTTGGTACAGCAGCATCTCCTCGCCGCCGATGTCGGTGCCGCCGCATGACCTCCAGGCCTGCATGAGCTTGGTCGGGCGGGGATCATAGACCACGTCGAGTAGCGTGCCGTTCGTGACTATGCCGGCTGAGGCAAACGCCTCGGCGATCGGATCGGCGGCAAGGCCGGGGATGGTGTTGATGACGACGTCCGCATGGGACAGCAGATTCGCCGCATGGTCCATGGCGACGATGCTTATGGAGCCGACGCCCATATGGCTTTCCGCCAATGGTTCAAGCGCCTCGTTCTTATCGGGATGGCGTGCCACGACGGTGACATGTCCAATGTGGGGCATCTCGGTGCAGGCCGCCAAAGCCGAGGTGGCGGTGTTGCCATTGCCGATGATCACCGCCTCGCCGTCTTGTCCAGAATCCATCCGCGTGCCACGTGCCCGATACGAGTGCTCGAAGGCGAGCTCAATTCCCTTCACATCCGTGTTGTAGAGCCTGATCGCAGGGATGGCGGCGTTCTTATCGTTCGCGCCAGACCAGTCGAAGACGGCGGTGTTGGCCACCTTCAGCTCTTTCGCCCACGCGTTGCATGGCACGCCATATGGCTGGATGGTCTTCTTCAACGGCATGGTCAGGCTCAGTCCCGCCCAGCTGGAATCAAGCGACTCCAAAAAATCCTCAAGCTCCGTCTCGCCGATCTCGTGCCTGCCATACGACCAGCTGTCAAGTCCTAGAGCTCGATAGGCCGCATTATGCAATACAGGGGAAAGCGAATGCGCGATGGGTTTGCCAAGGACCGCGCACCGATGGTCCACCTCGGTCATGTTCCCTCCCTTACTCTCACCATTCATCATGCTAGCAACGCAGAAGCGATTGCTCGTTACAGATTCTATTTCTTTTCATCTTTCGGACTGTTTCCATCCGATTTCACTGTTCGGAGGGCATCCTCCGCCTTCGGAGCAATGTCAACGGACGAATGCAATGCCTGGTAAATGTTCTCGGCCTTGGCATGGCCGATGCCTTTGACCTGTTCGAAATCCTCCACGCTCGCCTCACGCATGGCGCGTACGGAGCCGAAATGGTTGAGAAGCCGTTTCTGATAGGCTTCGCCGATGCCGGGAATGTCGTCCAAAGCGGAACGCAAAGCTCCTTTGCGTCTGGTCTGACGATGGTAGGTGATGGCGAAACGATGCGATTCGTCACGCACCCGCTGCAGCAGATACATGCCTTCGGATTGTCGCTTGAGGATGATCGGATAGTCGTCATCCGGCACCCAAACCTCCTCAAGACGCTTCGCCAATCCGCAGACGGCCACATCGTCCACGCCGCAGTCGGCAAGCGCCTCGGCCGCCGCCATCACCTGCGGTTTGCCGCCATCGACCACGACCAGATTCGGCTTATAGGCGAAATGGCGACGGTTGGTGTTCTGCTGCACGGCATCCGTTTCAGGACCATTCGTGCCATCCGACCTATCATTTTGCGTGGCCATCCGACGCTCGTTGTCCATGCTTTCCCCGGAATCGCCGGCGATGTTGCCATGGCGGAAACGACGGGTCAACGTCTCATACAATGCGCTCAAATCATCCAACGCGCCCTGCCCGTCCGCACCTCGGATGGCGAAACGGCGGTACTCCGACTTTTTCGCGATCGCGTCTTCGAACACCACCATGGACGCTACCTGGAATGCGCCGCCGACTGTGTTGGAAATGTCGTAGCATTCAATGCGCAACGGCGCCTGTTCAAGCCCAAGAGCCTTCGCCACATCGTTCATCGCATCGGAACGTGCGCCCATATCGCTGATACGGCTCATCTTGCTGCGTGCCAACGCCTGCTTGGCATTGTCGTTGGCACGGTCCATAAGCTGTTTCTTGTCGCCTCTGCTGGCTACACGGATGGTGACGGCCGCTCCACGCAATCCGCTTAGCCATTGCTCAAGCCCTGCGCTGCGCGACGGTTCGATTGGAACGATCACCTCACGGGGAACAGGCGCGATTGGAGCCAGCAGGTCGGCACGTCCCGTCTGCTCCTGACGTTCGTTGCGTTCCTTCGTGGCCTGCGCACGGGCGATAGCATCCGTTGCGGTCACGATCTGTGTCGAACCGATCGCATTGCGCTGCTCGGTCACGACGGTCGAATCGGAGACGGCCGCGCTCTCCCCCGTGGTTTCCGAATATACCTGAGTGATCAGATCGGCGATCAACTCCGCGTCGCTCACATCTTCGACTCGCTCCACACTCCAGTTACGTTCGCCGCGAATTGATCCGGACCGCACGAAGAACGCGTGCACGCTGGCTTCAAGCTCGTCGGACGCGATGCCGAACACGTCGGCGTCGACATCCGAATCGAACACGACGGCGTTCTGCTGGACCACGGTCCCGAGCATTTTGATCTGATCGCGCAGCCGGGCCGCCTTCTCGAATTCCAGTTCGGCGCTCGCCTGCTTCATGTCGCGGGTCAGTTGGGCGATATACGATTTGCCGATTCGGCCGGTCATCACGCCGACAAGCTGCTCGCACATCCTGCGATGCTCGTCAGCGCCGATACGGTTCACGCATGGAGCGGAGCATTTGCCGATCGATGCCAACAGGCATGGACGGCCCGTCAACTGCGCCTTGTGGAACACGTTCTTCGAGCATGTGCGCACGGGAAACGTCTTCAGCAACGCGTCGAGGCTGTGCCGAAGATCCCATACCTTGGCGTACGGGCCGAAATATCTGGTATCGCGACGTTTGCGGCTGCGAGTCACCCATACGCGTGGGATGCGTTCGCCTGATGAGATGGCCAGATACGGGTAGGTCTTGTCATCGCGGAACACCACGTTGAATCGTGGGTCGAACTCCTTGATCCACGTGTATTCGAGTGTGAGCGACTCCAGTTCCGTACCCACTACCGTCCATTCGAGGCTGCGAGCCGTCAACACCATGGTCTGGGTGCGTGGATGCAGCTGGTAGAGCGGCTGGAAGTAGTTCGTCAGCCGGTTGCGCAGGTTCTTGGCCTTGCCAACGTAGATGACGCGCCCCTCGCCGTCACGCCACTTGTATACGCCCGGCTGCGCGGGAATGTCGGAGGTTTTCGGACGGAACAGGTCGCGAGTATCCCCCAACAGGGGCGCGCCGTTCTTGTTCACTCCCCTGCCGTCGGATTGGGTGCCGGCGTCCGATACTGCGGTTTCCCGTAACGCATCCGCCGTTTTGCGCCACACGTCCGGACTGTGTCGTTCGAAATCAGTCACAGCATATCCCTAAGGAACTTGCCCGTCCACGACTGTTCGCATTGCGCGACCTGCTCCGGCGTGCCTTCGGTGACGATGGTGCCGCCGCCGTCACCGCCTTCCGGCCCCAGATCGATGATCCAATCCGCGGATTTGACCACGTCGAGATTGTGCTCGATGACGATGACGGCGTTGCCCTTGTCCACCAATCCCTGCAATACGAGCAGCAGTTTGCGCACGTCCTCGAAATGCAGGCCGGTGGTCGGCTCGTCGAGGATGTACACGGTTTTGCCGGTGGAACGCCGTTGGAGTTCCGTCGCGAGTTTCACGCGCTGCGATTCGCCGCCGGACAGCGTCGGCGCCGGCTGGCCGAGCCGGATATAGCCGAGACCGACCTGCACCAGGGTGTCCAGGTAACGCGAGATGGACGGGTACGCCTTGAAGAACTGCGCGGCCTCCTCGATGGGCATGTTCAGCACGTCGGCGACCGATTTGCCGTTGTACTTCACTTCGAGAGTCTCGCGGTTGTAGCGCTGGCCGTGGCATTCCTCGCAGTCCACGTACACGTCCGGCAGGAAGTTCATTTCGATTTTCAACGTGCCGTCGCCGTGGCATGCCTCGCAGCGGCCTCCCTTGACGTTGAACGAGAACCGTCCGGGACCATAGCCGCGCACCTGCGCTTCGGGCGTCTTGGCGAACAGCGTGCGGATTTTGTCCCATACTCCCGTATAGGTGGCGGGATTGGAACGCGGAGTGCGGCCGATCGGATTCTGGTCGACGTGGATCACCTTGTCGCACTGGTCCACGCCTTCCACGCGCGTGTGCTTGCCGGGCACGATGCGCGCGCCGTTCAGCTTGTCCGCAAGCACCGGATAAAGGATCTGGTTGACCAGCGTGGATTTGCCGGAACCGGACACGCCCGTCACGCAGGTGAACACGCCCAGCGGGAAATTGACGTTCAGGTTCTTGAGGTTGTTCTCGCGGGCTCCGACCACGCGCAGCTGCTTGGTCTTATGCGTCTTGCGGCGTGCGGCGGGCACTTCGATCTTCCGTCGGCCGGCGATGTAGTCGCCGGTGATGGAGCGTGGCGCTTCGGTGATTTTTCTGGCGGGGCCGGAATACACGACCTCGCCGCCATGTTCGCCGGCGCCCGGACCGATGTCGATGACCCAGTCCGCGTTTCTGATGGTGTCCTCGTCATGTTCGACGACGATCAGCGTGTTGCCGAGGTCGCGCAAATGATGCAATGTGCCGATCAGCCGTTCGTTGTCACGCTGATGCAGGCCGATGGATGGTTCGTCCAGCACATACATGACGCCCACCAGGCCGGAGCCGATCTGGGTGGCCAGTCGGATGCGCTGCGCCTCGCCGCCCGACAGGGTCTTCGCCGCACGCGACAACGTCAGATAGTTCAGGCCGACATCGTTGAGGAAGCCGAGTCGTGCGCGAATCTCCTTGACGACTTCGCCGGCTATCTGCGCGGCCGAGCCTTCGAGTTCTAGGCCGTTGATCCATGCGAGGCTCCGTTCGGCGGACATGTCGCACACGTCCGCGATGGACTCGTCGCCCACGGTGACGGTAAGCACTTCCGGACGCAGACGCCGCCCATGGCACGCCTGGCATGGCACCTCGCGCATGTACGACTCGTAATACTGCTTCATCTGGTCGGAATCGGTTTCGTCATGCCGGCGCATCAACGTGCGCACCACGCCTTCGAAACCGGTGGAATACTCGCGCATGCGACCCCAACGGTTGCGGTACGAGACCTGCACCTTGAAATCGCGGCCATACATAATGGCGTCGCGCGCGTCCTTGGGCAGATCCTTCCAAGGCGTGTCCAGGTCGAAGCCCATCTCATCGCCGAGTCCCTCAAGCACATGACGGTAGTATTCGCCGGTGCCCTTGGTCATGCCCCACGGTTCGATGGCGTTCTCGTTCAGCGTCTTGTCCGGATCGGGAATGACCAGTTCGGGATCGATCTCCAGCTTGTATCCGATACCCGTACATTCAGGGCAGGCGCCATACGGCGCGTTGAAGGAGAAGGTGCGCGGTTCGATCTCGTCGAGTTCCAGCTGATGGCCGTTCGGGCAGGCGCGTTTCTCGGAGAACGGCTTGCGGCGGTCCGGATCCTTCTCGTCCAAATCGACGAAATCGGCGACGGCCACGCCTTTGGAAAGCTTCAACGCCGTTTCGATGGAATCGGTCAGACGCTGGCGGATACCGTCCTTGACCACCAGACGATCCACCACCACTTCGATGGTGTGCTTCTTCTGCTTGGCGAGCTTGATGTCATCGGACAATTGCCGCATCTCACCGTCGATCAGCGCACGCGCGTAACCATCGCCACGCAGCAGTTCGAGCAGATCCTCGAATTCGCCCTTGCGGCCGCGCACGACCGGCGCGAGAATCTGGAAACGCGTGCGTTCCGGATACTTCAGCAACGTGTCCACCATCTGCTGCGGTGTTTGCGCGCTTACCAGGGCGCCGCATTCCGGACAATGCGGAATGCCGGTGCGGGCGAACAGCAGTCGCAGATAATCATAGATCTCGGTGATTGTGCCGACCGTCGAACGCGGATTGCGGTTCGTGGTCTTCTGGTCGATCGAAACCGCGGGGCTCAGCCCCTCGATGAAGTCGACGTCCGGCTTGTCCATCTGCCCCAGAAACTGGCGCGCGTACGCCGACAGCGATTCGACATACCTGCGCTGGCCCTCGGCGAACAGCGTATCGAACGCCAACGAGGATTTGCCCGAACCCGACAGGCCGGTGAACACCACCATGCGGTTGCGAGGAAACTCCAAGTCCACGTTCTTGAGATTGTGCTCGCGAGCGCCTTGGATGGTGATTTTGAGGTCGTTGGGTAGGTGAGTGAGGTCTGCTATGAGTGAGTCGCCTGTTGTTTTCATGGGGGCTTTTTTGATTTCGCGTGTGAGGAATGCGTCGCTGGTGAGTACGCGTTCGACCACGACTTCGTTGTGTGTCGTGTTGTTGCGTTTGGTTGTCATGGTGTTCTTCCGCTTGGTGTTGCCTGTTCTGTTGTATAGGATAGCGTATTTTTGTTGTGGTTTCGAACAGGTGTTCTATTTGGTGTTGTTGTTTGGTATGTCGTTGCCGGGTATGTCGATTGGCCAGTGGTGTTGGTCGTGCAGGATGGTTGTGGCGTCGCGTATGGGGATGCGTTCCTGTTCGATGCGTAGGTATTGGATGTCTGTTCCTGTGCAGAGTGTTTCGTAGAGTTTGCGTTCTTCGGTGGTGAGTCCGGGTGTGGGTTGTGGGGTTTGTGTGGTGAGGGGTTTGTTTTTGGCGTCGAGTTGGGTGCCGTATTGTTCGTATGTCCGGTATGCGGTGGTGTCCATCAGTATGGATGTGCATGGGATGCCGGTGGCGCGTAGTTTGGAGAGGATGTCGAGTCCGTTGGCGTCCATGTCGCCCCAGTAGATGATGTTGGGGATGGTGGTGAGCCATGGCAGGAGTGTTGTGATGTGTGATGTTGCGGCGTATCCGTTGCCGAGGATGCAGATGGCGTGTTCGACGGTGGGCATGGCCTGGTAGGTGTCTTTGTTTTCGATGATGATGGCGTGTTCGATGTCGGTTGGCTGGTTGCGGACCCATGGCTGGGTGACGATGAGGTCGGGTTGGTCGTGGTGTTCGGCGTCCATGAGGCGTAGTCGGAGTTCGTTCGGGCGTTCCTGGAAGGTGAGGTTGTCTTGTCTGGTGAGCTGGCATATCGCTTTGCGGCGTTGGGAGTTGGGTGTGCCGAGCCATTTGGCGCTGAATCCTGGGATGGGCGCCATGCGTGGGGTCATGGTGTGGCAGTCGTGGTTTGCGAAGTAGTGGGCGGCTTGGATGACGAGGTGGAAGTCGGTGTCGTCGTGGTCTTTGAGGGTTTTGGCGACGTTCATGGCGTTCGCTGGTTCGAGGCCGAATTCTTTGGCGAGCGCGCTCATGCGGTCGTGTTCGCGTAGGTAGCGTTCGCGGGTTTGTTTGGTGGCGATGCGGAGGGCGGTGTCGAGGTCGGGTATGGTCACGGAGTCGATGAGCGGGCTTTTTTGTTGGATGAGTCCGCTGGAGACGATTTTGGTTTTTTCGCTGGTTTCGCAGTGGTGTTGCCGCGCCCAGTCGCGGATGGTTTCGTTTTGGGCGCGGATTTGGTTGTAGTGCTGCTCTAGTTCGGCTTGTTTGGGCAGTCGGATGGTTTTGCGCAGCGGCCAGGATTCGTCGGTGTCGTACATGTGCCTGGTGAGGTGGGCGTCGACGTATTCGTCGAGTTTCCGGCGGATGTCCGTTTCGCCTGTGGTGTTTCTGGCCGCTGCCATATTATGCCTCCGTCGCGGGTTGCGTCTGCTCGACGGTGGCGTCTTGTGTTTCGGCTTGCGTTGCCGGCTCGCGGTCGAGCTCCTGCAGGTACGAGTTGCCGGTTGCGGGATCCTTGTATGCCACGTACGCCTTGTCTGCGATGCTGAGGATTTCGGCGGTTTTGCTTTCCGGCGCGGATACGATGATCTGGAAGCCGAGGCGCGGCAGCACGGTCAGCGCGCGTTTCGTGTAGCGTCCGTCGGCTTTGATGAGGGCTTCGTCCAGGAACAGCGTGGTGTAGGTGGGCTTGCCGGTCAGGTCGCCGCCGAGCAGGTAGATCAGGGCCGCGCCGTAGACGAACGAGGTGAGTTCCTGCAACGCGCCGCCGGACTTGCCGCCGGTGGAGCTGATGCGCTCGTCGGGCAGATCGTTATGGTGCACGATCGCGTAGAACGAGCTGCGCACGCGCGGATCGAGGTTGCGCGCACCGTATTCCTTGATGCCGTTCGTGTCGCGGATCTGGCCGAGTTCCGCCTGGAGCCTGCCGATGAACGTTTCGCAGCCTGCGAACGCCTTGCGCGTCTCCATGGGATTGCTGCGCGCGTTGCGTGTCCAATCGTCGAGCTTCGACATGATGCGGCCCAACGAGGATTTGAACTGCCGGTCGATCGGGTGGAAGTCCACGTGGAGCGAGAGCCTGCCGCCGCGGGGGCCGAACTGTTGGCCTTTGAGCATGCCGTTGATGCGGTCGAGCTGCTCCCTGACGTTCTCCTCGTCGGTGTTGAACGCGCGGTTGAGCTGTTGGAAGCTCATATACAGCTTTTCGACGCTGTTCGCATACTCCTCGTCGGTCGCGGCGCGGGTGACAAGCATGTTGAGGTTCTTGAGCTCGTCAAGGAAATACGGATAGTCCTCCACGCTCGCCATGACGGTGTCGCCCTCCGTGGAATGATGCTTCAGATAGTCGCCCATGGCGCGTTCCGTGTCGGCGCGCAATTGGACGGCACGCTCGTCGATCTGCTGGAGTCTCGCACGCACGGTGTTGCCGATTCTGCGCAGCACGCGCACGTCGAACGGCGCCGTCCCCTCACGGTCGAAACCGCCGGCGATGCGCTGCGGCCGTTCCTGCGGACGCGACGTGTCGAAACAGGTCTCATACGTGTCGGCCAGCAGATTCGACACCATGTCGGACAATGCGGCATCGTCGAAATCGGAGTCGCCATGCATGTCGAGCCATGCCTGTTCGGCCTGGACGGCATGCTGCGCGTTTTCCAATTCCGCTTCGGCACGGTACCTGGTCTTGCCCTCGTCGTCCTTCTGCCGTAGCAGCTGTTTCAACTCGTCCTGCAATTGCGCCAGTTCCGGATCGCTTTCGATCCGTTCGATCTGCAGACGGATCCGTTCCGCCTTCGTCTCGAGCCCGTCCACGTCGATCTTGCCCCATGGCAGATCCGCGACGGTCAATGCGAGCTCATGCTCGTCCTGCAGCAGAGTCATGGCGTTGGCCATCTGCCTGCCGCGGCGGTCGGCGTCCTCCAACGCCCGTTCCGCCCCGTCAAGCTGGCGTTCCAATTCGGCCAGATACCGTTCGTTCACGAAGCCGATGACCTGACGCAGGCCTTTGACGCCATGGAATCCACGGTCGCCGGATTTGATCTGCCCGTCGACCTGCACCTGCCGTTCGGCCCGGTCCATGTCGTCGATCGCCTCCACGCAACGCGCGTCGAACCGTTGCGACGCGGTCTGCTCCTTCAACCATCCGACGAACGGCGAATCCTCCTTGTACCGCAGCTTCGACGACATCCACCCCTCGTTGCAGGCCGAATCGTATTGCGCGTCGGTATCGACGAAACGCCAGGCACGCCGCGTCATACGCGTCGGATCGATCGCGCTGACCTTCGCGGCGAACCCCTGCTCATGCCGCTTGTCCACGAGAATGGTCTGCGCGATGGGCGCGTACGTGACGTCCATCGCCAGACGCCATTGCTCGTCCCCCTCGTCCACGTCCATCAGTTCGGCCACGTACGGCAGTTCCGTCTCGTCCAAGCCAGTCGCCCGTGCGATGAGCGTGCGCGCATGGTCCATGTCGTCGCTGATGCGCGTCCTGTGTTCGATCTTGCGCCGGTAATCCTGCCTCAACAGGTCGCGTTCGCCCTGCCGGGCGTGACGTTCCACCACCATCCGCTGGTATTCGGATCGCGCGTCTTCCAAACGCTTGTCGTACGTATCGAGCGACAAGGCGAGCGCGGCGCATTTGGCGTTCCATGTCTGCTCGTCGGCGGGGAGTCTGCCTTCGACGCGTTCGAACCGTTCGGCGATGGCGTGCCGTTGTCTGCGCGCCTCGTCGGCGTCCTGGCGTGCGCGTTCGAAGTCCTTGCCGAGTTGCTGCAGGCTGCCGCCGTCGATGCCGTTCATGCGTTCTTTGACGGCTTCGATTTGCGTGTCGAGTTCGTCGATGCGCTGCTGAGACCGGTCGATGGCGTCCTGGGATTCCTTGGCTTTGCGTTGCGCCGATGGCAGTCCGGCGCGTACTTCGCTGGCCATGCGCGACCATGTCCATGCGGCGAGCGTCGTCTCGCCTTGCTCGCGGTCGGGGTCGATGGGCGTGTATTCGCGGCGTTCGCTGGCTTGTTTGGCGTATTCGCCGTAGCGGGCTTGTATGTCCTGCAGGATGGCGACGCGTTCTATTTTGTCTTCCATGCTGTGGAAGTTCTCGCTGAACCGGTTGTAGTCGTCGACGGTTTCGCGGGCGAGCCGGATGGATTCGGGCACGTCGAGCACGCCCTGTTTGAAGATGTCGTCGAGTTTGGAGGGCGCGTCGGCGGATTGGATCTTGTGCAGGAGCCTGCATGCTTCGGCGCTTAGGCCCATGTCCTGCCAGATGGAGGCGTGGAACGCCTGCGCGTTGACGTGCGTCGTGCATCCTGGGTAGGTCTGTTCCATCAGTCCTCGCGTGAATGACGTGTCGCGGTGCCGGTCCATGAGGCGCGGGTCGATGGTCTGGTTCCAGGTGACGTATTGGCGGCGCAGTCCGTCCGGCCCGTCGCCTGCGGTCAGGTAGAGGAATTTTGCGCAGGACAACAGTCCGCCGTCGCTGCGGTTCGCGTATGTGTCGACGATCGCGCCCCAGATGTTCTGCGGGGTGCCGTCCGCGTCCCTGCCGCGCAGGAAGATCGGGGTCTCACCGTTTTCGCCGTCGCTGATGCCGATCATGCCGCGCAGGTACGTGTAGTCGTTGCGTTCCGAACGTCCCGAATTCGACGCCTTATTGTAGGGGGTGCCGGATGGGTAGAGCAGCGAGATCTGCGCGTCGACGAGCGTGGATTTGCCCGATTCGCTCGCGCCGGCGAGCAGGGTCACCGGCATCGCATCGTCCATGGACGGGCGGAACGCGTGGTAGCCGCCGTAGGAGCCCCAGTTGACGATCTGCCGGCTTTGCAGCATCCAACGGTCGGAAACGATTTTCATGCCGTCTTCCATCAGTGTTCCCCTCCATCAAAAGCGTCATCGGCCGAATCGAAATCGAACGCGTCCTGCTCGACGCCGGACGAAACCGTCCCGGTCGAATCGGAAGTATCGCCACCATCCGCGCCGATGGACGAATCGTCATGACCATCGCCATCCGCGTCTTTCATACCATCGCCGTCCGTATCATCGGAGCCGAGCCACCGGTCGGCGAGCTTCTGGTCGAGCACCATCGGCACCAATGGCGTGAGCACGTACATGTTCTCGTCCCCCGTTTCCGCGAGATACCCGTAGGTGCGCATGCGCGAGATGACGGACGTGATCTTCTTCGCCGTGCCCTCCTCGTCGTTGCTGGCCGTGAGGAAGCCCGCTCCCGTGGCGAGCAGCGCGCGGATGTCGTCGAAGCTGATGAGCCAGTCGCCCGGCTTCGTCTTCTGGTTCTCGTACTCCAGCACCTTGATGCGCAGGGCCGCGAGCGTGGCGGCCTCCTCGCGGGTGAGGCTCACACGCGTCTTCAGCGCGCGGATGTTCGTCTCCGCGTCCGTGACCGGCGACGCGTACATGATCCGGTATTTCGTGTTGTCGACCAGTCTGAGCATGTCGTTGTTCAACGACCGTTCCACGGCCTCACGGTACTGGCACGCCCTGTCGTACAGGCTGCCGTCGATGTAGCGTTCGCGTTTCAGCGCGATCGCGGCCATACGCGCCTCAAGAGGCATGTCTCCCGTATCCCCGTCGAACAATGCCGGCCTGTCCCTCGTCATATCCGGCCCTTCGGACGGCATGCCGGATTCCGGGCCTGTCTCCTCTTCGATGCCGATGCCAGTGTCGAATCCGTCGGTGTTGTCCGTCATGCTCATCCCTCCTCGATGATCTCGTCAAGCGCCGCCTCGGTGGTGAGGATCGGCCTGGTGCGCCACACGCGCTCGCCTCCGTCGATGGATACGCAATGCCATGCCACGGTTGCCGGTCCGTCCTGCGTGCGTAGGGCGCTTAGGAAGCCGATCAGCTCGCTTTCGCGCCGTTCCTCCCGGGGCAGCCGGTTGAAGCTCGCCGCGAAATCCACGAACCTGCCGTCCGCCGTTTTGACCGGATCGCGTCTGATGAGTCCGATCATGTGCGTCAGCCGCGGGCCGCACATCTCGACCATGGCCTTCAGGTCCGGCGCGTCGACGTTCGTCGAAGGCGCGTCGTCCAATCCGGCCGTGGCCGCGCGCGCCATCGATTTCGCGGGCCTGGACGGCAATGCCTGGAATTGCGCCGTGCCGGTGTCCGTACGGTATGGGCGTTCGTCCGAGCCGGGGTGCGTCTTCGCGTCGTCGCTGGCCCGCACGAACAGTCTGTGGAGCTTGTCGAGCATGGTGCGGTAATGCGTGTCGGTCTGCTGGCGCACCAGACGGCTCACCGCCTCGTCGGATATGCGGATCTGCCGGCGCACGTCCTCGATGCCCTCGTAGATGCGTTTGAGTTCGGCGCGTACCTGGGCGAGCAGGATGCCGGGCTCGCCCTCGAGATACGGGTTCTGGGCGATGTCTCGCACCGCCTCGTCGATTTCGCGGCGTCCCTCGTCGGTGACGATCACCTGGAACGCGTCCTCGAAACGCCGGCCGCTGTCGGATTCGTGGAACGACCTGTGGTATTCGTCATGGTAGGTGCCGAGCGCCTGCTCCACGCTGATGGAGCCCGACTGCATGCTTCGGCGCAGATTGTCGCCGTTGTCGCGTTCCTCGAGCGCCAGTTCGCGCAGGTCGATCGGCACGCCGCGCAGCGTGTTGTGGATGACGCCGATGATGTCGCCCACCTGTTGGGAGGTGAGCTTGTCCAACGTGTCGCTGTGCTTCAATTCGTCGATCTGCTTTTGCCGCTCCTCGATGTCGCGTTCGAGCAGGCGGATGCGTTCGCGGGGGTCGGCGGTCAGCTGCATGCGCGCATGCTCGATCTCCATGATGATGCTGTTGGCCTGCGCGCCGGACAGCGCTTTCGTGGTGTCCTCGAGCCGGTCGAGCGCCTCGATCGCACGGTGGGCGCGCGCCGTGAGACGGTACAGGTAGCGGTGCGAGGCGACGTCGAGCGAATTGGCGAGCCAAGCGTAGTCGCCTTCGCCTTCCTTCGTCAGCTGCTGCAGGATCGTGTGCGCGGCTTCCGCGGACGTCTGCCCTTCCTTGGGCGTGTAATCGCCCGTTTCCGCAAGTCGGGTCAGACTGCGGGAGAACCGTTCCTCGACGATCTCGCGTGGCAGCTCGCCGGTGAGCGGGTCGAACGTGGAGCGCAGCAGCGCGACGTACAGCATGGAATTGCCGCGCAGCAGCAATCGCAGCACCCCGGTCTCATACACGGGCCGGAGCCGTTCCATTTCCCGTCTTACATCCGCCAACGGCGTCCCGTCCTTCCCTTAGCCACAAGTTTCCCGATGCGCATCCATTGTAAGATAGCATGTCCGTTTTCCCGTGATCGCGGCGGGAAAACCGTCCGGCGCGAACGTCATTTGAAGATGACGTAGCGGCACAGCAGGAAGCCCCAGACCGCCTGCATGCCCATGGTGACGATCTTGACCGCCATGGTGGGCCAGCCGAGCAGTCCGGGGATCCAGGCCATCATCAGGTTGGAGAACAGCAGGTTCCAGCAGTACATGGCCACGAACATGGCTATCGAACGCGCGTAGTTCGACGAGGATTTGAATGTGACGTTGCGGTTCATGACGTAGTTGAATGAGCCGGAGCAGAAGACGGCCACGGCATTCGCCAGACGGAACGGCAGGCCGGCCAGCTGAAGCACGGCGAACACGCCGAATTCCACGAAGGTCTGCATGGCCGAAACGCCGCCATAGCTGAACAATTGTCTGACGATGCCGTTTTTCGGTTTTCCGTCCGTCGGCATGCGGTCTCCTCCCGGTCATCTCAAACGCTACGGCCGGAAAGCATAGTCACACATGTGGCTACGGACGCGCCGGAAGCGTTTCGGCCCGGCGGAATGAAAAAAACGGAAGGACGCCCCTTCCGGAGTTTCCGGAAGGGGCGTCCCCCACGTTTTCGGATCGTGTCCGCTCAGATGCTCATCGCCATGAGCTGGGCCGCATACTCCTCCACAAGCTCGCTGTCGCGCTCCGTCCAGGAATGGCTGGCGGAATCGTCCGGCACGAAAGTGGTGTCGATGTCGATGTTCTCGTTCATTTCCTTAATACCTCCGTTCGTCCCATTTGCCCCCGGCGACATTGCCGACTTCCATGGAACAGGCAAAAGTCTGGACCATAAACGCGTTCGATGCAAGAGCGTGTTCACATCGTGGTCAAACGTTTTTCCTCCACGCGTACATGCCGTGTCTCCGGCGTGAAGACGATACGATGGAGGCATCCCTGCCACCACCAAAGGAGGACGATGATGAGCGACGAACGCAATGAGGCCGAACCGATCGAACTGGGATACATCGAGGACCTCGGGGACATGATTTCCTTTCAGGAGGGGTCCACCGTGTCCCGCACCGTCATGCAGAAGGCCGGAGGCAACGTGGTGCTGTTCTCCTTCGACACGGGCGAGGAGCTCAGCGAGCATACGGCCGCGATGCCGGTGTTCGTGCAGACGCTGAAGGGACGGCTTAAGGTGACGGGCAACGGCAGGACCGTGGAGCTTGTTCCGGGAGGCCTGGCCTACTTTCCCACCCGTATCCCGCACGCGATATACGCCGAGGAGCCGTCCGTCATGATGCTGACGATGGTCACGCCGGCACGCGACAACATCGGCGACTGAAAAAAAACAAGACCGCCGGCATCGGATTCCATTGGATTCGCCGATGCCGGCGACTGCCGGAAATACAAGAAAAGCTCCCTCCCGGGAGCTTTCGTTTTGTGGAGCGGACAACGGGACTCGGACCCGCGGTCTCAACCTTGGCAAGGTTGCGCTTTACCAACTAAGCTATGTCCGCATGTTTTCCACCTTGGTGGGCAACGAGTTGAAAATATACAGGAGCGTCCGCCATCGCGCAAGCCCGGCGTGTCGCGTTTTTGCGGCGCCGGACTCGCGGCAGCTCCGCACGACGGTCAGACATAGTCGTACGGCATGCGCTTTTTAACGCGCCAGAACACGATAAGCGCGATGTCGAAGAGCAGCGCGTAGAAGCCACGGTCCGTCCACAATCCGTAGACCGCGCAATACAACACCAACGCGCGTAACGTATAGAACACGATCCTGCGCATGCCGGAACGCTCCCTGGTCTCCACCGTCATGCGCGTGAAACCGCCGCCCAACGTGCGGCCGGCGCGCCTCCACGGAATGATTCCTTCGAACAGGACGAACATGACGATGGTGGCCACGGCGGAGACGGCCGCATTGACGTTGTTCGCGCGGTTCACATCGAACAGCACGCCAACCAGATAGATAAGCGCCGTGACGGACAGCGACGCCGTTTCGACAAGGAACAGGTCGATCGCGAGCGCCACGCAGCGGCGCACGAAGCCTGGCTCGGTGGTGATGGCGTCTTCGTCGATGCGCTGTTGGGGTAGGAAGTGGGCGACAATGCTTCCCATGGCGTAGCCGAGTATGCCGCCGAGGGTGTTGGTGATGAGGTCGTCGACGTCGAATAGGCGGTAGGCGCATGGATAGATGCCCCAGATGCCGGTCAGCTGGGTGGTTTCGATGAGCAGCGAGGTGAGGAACATGGCCGGCAACGCCGTGGCGAATTTCCAGCGGAAGACGCGTTTCATGAAGTAGCCGAGCGGTAGGAAGAACACGACGTTCATGGCCAGTTGCATGACGCCTGTGATGCCATCGGTTCGGATGTCGTGGATGAATTCGAATGGGTTGAGTTGTGGCCTGAGATGGTGGGCGGCGCAGTAGGTGGCCGGGTTTTCTGGCATTGGGTACATGGTGAAGCATGCGAGCGCGATGAGGTAGAGCACCACGAGATATGCGGTCAGTGCGGAGGTGAAGCGTAGCCGGTTGTCGCGGTGGTAGAGCAGTGCGAGCACGGGCAGGGTGAGCAGGAGTGAGAGGAATGGCCAGATTGCGATGGCGAGCGCGAATGGCTTGCTGAAGTAGAGGACGTATGACATGGCCGGTTTCCTTTGCTGGGCGTGTGGGATGCGCGTGGTGTGTGCGTGGGTTTCGTTTCCGTTGTTGGTTCAACGGTAGTACGGCTGGTCGTGTCCGTGGCATCGTCCGTCGTATTCATTCCTTGGCGTAAATGTTGGGGTGACTCATCCTCTGGTATGAGATGGCCCGGCGTGTTTCTTCGTGTCTTTTTCCTCTTGCTTTTTCCGTTGGATTGCTTGGCGTCTGATCCGCGCGGAACCGATTTCGGACATCGTCTTCGCCGTCACCGCGGGAATCCTGTTCATGGCGTTCACGCCGAAACTGCTCAGCGAATAACGGAAGCTCCCGCCTTCCACGCGGAAGGCGTGAAAGGCGGGAGCTCTTATGGGAAGACTAAGGCGGATTTTAAATCCGAGGAATAGTCACCTTTTTGGCACCGGTCATGTAATGCCAGAAATCTTCCGTCCCCGGAATAAGGTCATGCAGAACGCCTGATGTTTTTTCGACCGCTACGCTCGGTGTGCCCGGCACCGGATGGTCATCTGTTGAAGACGCAAAATCGAGTCCGATGATCCACGCATCGGCACTCTCCGCGGCACCAATCGCCTTCATTCCAGGATATTCGGCGAGAACGAGATTGATGGCATCGGCCAATATCATCTGACCCTCCTTGCAGCATTCCAGTACTGATTCGTCGGATTCGGCTTTATACGCTTTATACGCGTCAAAACGTCACCGTCCATATTCAAATACCATGAGTCGTTTGCCGATCTCGTTTGCGGAGCGGGGGAATCATTCCGCCTGTTTGACGCGTTCCATCGTAGTATCCGTTGAAGGGCGTTCTTGTTGGTCTTGGTATCCATTCCTCTTATCACGTTTCCGCTGTATGCTTTAGGGAAAGCTGTTATGCGGGAGGATCATGCGGACCACGAAAAGCAAGAAACCCATCACCGTCGTATCGGTATGCGTCGCCGCCGTGGCATGCGCTGTCGGCGCGTACCGGTTCGTCTACCTGCCACTCCGGCCTGCCGATGTCAGTCATGCTCGGATCAGCATCAACGCGACAGGCAAGTTCGACAAGTCCCAGATCGACGGCGCGGTGAAGGCGGACCTTGCCAGGCTGAAATCCTGGAACGGTTGCCGCGTGGATGCCGTCCGATATGACGCAAAGCGTTCGGCCGCGCTGCTTGCAGCCGAACACGACGTCACGGCTTCCGGTGGCAGTTCTTCGATTTCCGCGGCCATTGACGAATACGGGATGGACAATGTGATTTACCTCTCCAATGACATCTCTTGCCATGCCGGCTCGCAGAACTCGTCCCAAGATGGCTGGGGAAGCTGGTACGCGTGGAATCCCGGTTCCGCGCGGGCGGAACACGGATGGATCTTCATCGACGAGGGATATTAAAAAGTTCAACGGAATACCGTGCACCATGCCATGATGTCGAAACCATACGATGACGATTGGCTTTAGTACAGCATTGATAAAAAGCGGGCCTACGCGTCCTGATCACGCGGAACGCAAACCAGCTTTCGATGGCATAGGCACCGCTTGGCTTATCTGACTACTTGGTCAAGGAACCACTCATCATGACTGGCCACCACCAATGCTCCCGGATAGTCGGCAAGACATCTTGCCAAAGCCACCTTGGACTCTAAGTCAAGATAGTTCGCCGGCTCGTCCATGACAATCAACTGAGGCCGGTCAAGAATGCCCAAGCACAACATGAGCTTGCGCAGTTCGCCCGGAGACGGCGCTTCGTTAGAAAGCAGCTTATCCGGATCGGCGTTGAGCTGGGCGAAGGCGGCCAGCACCTGCGAGCGTTCCTTACCCTGCAATGCGGCGAGTCGTCTCATGGTTTGAGAAAGCGCGGCTTCTCCCGTTTGCTGCTGGACGATCAGATGCGGCAAGTCTTCCGGCATGCTGTCCAGCAATGCGTTCATCACGGTTGTTTTGCCGAGTCCGTTGGCACCGGTCAGTCCGATATGGTCTTGCTGTCCGATGCTGAGTTTTGGTATGGCGACGCCTGGCATCCGTGGTTTTTCACCACTCATCCCTGGATTATGCGCGACCTTCCATTGATGTCCGTCGGCATGCAGTATGGATTGTGTTGGCGTTCTCGCGGCATCGTTCGAGCTGGTCATCCTGCCGCTGCCGAATATGATAATACCTTCCGTGAGATGCAGGAGCTCCTTTCTGTTGCTTGGCCGTATGTCGATCCAGATGTCGCCGTCGTAGCGTTTGGCCGCTACGGTTAGTGAATCTAGTGTGCGCTGTGCTCGTTCAAGACGCTTGTTCATTTGTCGGTATGCGGCGCCCGAAGCGGTATCGGTCTGTTTTTCGATCCATTTGTGGTGATCGAGGGCGCTGTGATCTTTGCGGTCGATTTTCCACCCGTTGCGTTTGCGAGCATATGCGCTTTGCATGGCTTGATGTCGCTGTGCTTGTGCGGACCGCAGTCGTGTGACTTCCTGCCGTGCCGCACGGATTGACTCCTCGTCTCCACGCAGTCTGGACGTCATCAGCTCATGCGCTTGCGTATATCCGCCATCATATGTGCTGATGGCGGTGATGTTACGCCCACTGATGTGCCGTCGTTCGAATATGACGCATCGTGCGCATGTAGCGTCAACCAGTGCGACATCGTGGGATATTACGATGCCTATGCCCTGGTATTGGCGCATGACTTCGACTATGGCTTTCCGTGTTTCACCATCAACGTGGTTGGTGGGTTCGTCAAGCACGAGCACATCGGGACGCGCTGTGATTGCGCAAGCGACCTGCAATCGTTTCGTTTCGCCTCCGGAAAGCGTTTCATAACGGTAGATCCAGTCATCGCCGATGTGTAACGCGTTGCGTACACGCATGGTTCCGGGCGACCAATCCGTGGCGAAGTCGTCGAGGTTCTTCGGCCTCACCATGTTGTCTTGCGGGCAGGTAGCGATAGTGAGTCCATGCGGGTCCGGGTTGATGCTGCCGGTATCGGCGGGCAACATTCCGATGGCGATGTTCAGTAGAGTCGTTTTGCCGAGTCCGTTGTCGCCGAGCACGGCGGTCCATCCTTGTTGGAAAGATGCGGACACGTGTTCGAACAGTGGTTCAGACATGGACGGGTATGTGGTAAGAGATGCCAGTAAGCGTGAGCATTGTTGTCCGGGCCATGTATGGGGCTTCTTTCTCATACAGGCGCACTGCGAGGTCTTGATTGTGAAAAAACGAACGGATACGGAACCGTGAAATGTGCATACGAGCAAGCTACGCGGCAGTGCGCTTCAACGCGCACGGTTCTGCCGACGGTATCCGCCGCCCGTTAGATACGCAATGTCCGTTTCTCTTTCCCGAAAACCCTCTTGGCATATGGGAGGATTTAAATACACTCAACATATTCCATCATCGCATATGGTCATTCGCCGATTCTGCTCGGTCTGCCGGATGCGGAAATCCTGTCATTCGACGAAAACGGCGTCCATCCCTGCGATTATGAGGATACGGACAGCTATCAAATCACCAGGGTCTTCATCAACCACCGCGAATCACTGCTCCGGCATCTGCTTGGAAATGAAACGTGAGATGAGGTGAAACGGTTGCGGGTGTTCGCTATGATGTTCGATTGGCGTTTGAAGGAACACGAAAGACTAGAGGTATCACGGCATGGCGATTGAGGCGCAGGGACTTGAGATTCAGATCGGTGCGCGCACGTTGCTGCATCCCACCAACTTCCACGTTGCCAAGGGGGACAAGATCGGTCTGGTCGGACGCAATGGAGCAGGCAAGACCACGCTGACCCGTGTGATCACCGGCGATATGCTGCCGACCGCCGGCAAGGTACGTGTCTCCGGCAAACTCGGCTATCTGCCACAGGACACGCATGCCGCCGACCCGGAGCAGACCGCACTGGACCGCATGATGAGCGCGCGAGACATCGCCAGCATCATCAAACGCATACGCAAGGCCGAAAAGGACATGACCGATCCGGATCCGGATGTCATGACCAAGGCGATGAACCGCTACGACAAGGCCATGCAGGATTTCGAAAAGGCCGGAGGCTATGCCGCACAGTCCGAAGCGACCGCGATGGCGGCCAGTCTCGGCCTGCCGCAGGACGTGATGGGCCAGCAGTTGGGTACGCTTTCCGGCGGTCAACGCCGCCGTATCGAACTGGCGCGCATCCTGTTCTCCGATGCGGATACGCTGATCCTTGACGAGCCGACCAACCATTTGGACGCGGATTCCATCGAATGGCTGCGCGGCTATCTGAAAAAATACGAGGGCGGTTTCCTGGTCATCTCCCACTCCACCGAACTGCTTGACGAAGTGGTGAACAAGGTGTGGCATCTGGACGCACAGCTCGGCCAGATCGACATGTACTCGCTCGGCTGGAAGGCCTACCTGCACCAACGCGTGGTCGACGAGGAACGTCGCCGCCGCGAACGTGAAGTCGCAGAGAAGAAGGCCGAACGTCTGATGCAGCAGGGCATCCGCCTGCACGCGAAAGCCACCAAGGCCGTGGCCGCGCAGAACATGATGCGCCGCGCGGAGAAACTGCTGGAGAACACGTCCGAAGCACAGAAGAAGGAGAAGGTGGCGGACATCCGCTTCCCCGAGCCGGCACCTTGCGGACGTACGCCGATCATGGCGAAGGACATCTCCAAAGCGTATGGTTCGAACATCGTGTTCGCAGGCGTGAATCTGGCGATCGACAAAGGTTCACGTGTGGTGATTCTGGGCTATAACGGCGCGGGCAAGACCACCACGCTGCGTCTGCTCTCCCATCTGGAGGATCCCGACACCGGATCCGTGGAATATGGACATGGCTGCAAAATCGGCTATTTCGCACAGGAACACGACACATTGGACCTTGACGCCACCGTGTTGCAGAATCTGATTCACGTGGCACCGGAACTTGACGACACACAGGCACGTTCCATCCTTGGGTCGTTCCTGTTCTCCGGCGATGACGCGCTGAAACCGGCACGAGTGCTTTCCGGCGGCGAGAAGACCCGTCTGGCGTTGGCCACGCTGGTGACGAGCCGCGCGAACGTGCTACTGCTTGATGAACCGACCAACAATCTGGATCCGGCGTCCCGCGACGAGATTCTGAAGGCCATCGCCAAATACGAGGGCGCGATTGTGCTGGTCACCCACGACGAGGGCGCGGTCGAGGCGTTGAATCCGGAACGCGTGCTGCTCATGCCCGACGGCGACGAGGACCTGTGGAACGACTCCTACCTGGATCTGGTGGCCGAGGAATAATCCCACTTCCACCATTTCCGACACGCATATGGGAAAGCCCGGACGAATCAGATCGTCCGGGCTTTCCCATATTGAACGGTTCCTGTTACGCGGGAACCGGTTACGCGTGCACGTGTTTGGTGCTGTAGATGTCCGGCTCGACGTAGATCTCGAAATTGTACCAGGGCAACGCGGTGCGCACGGCCTTCTCGATCTTGTCGACGGTTTCCACGTCATAGTCGCGGTCGAACTTGCTGGTCTGCACTTTGACGCACAGGAGGATGTCGTCCTCCGACATGTGCACGGTCTGCATGTTCAGCAATCGTTCGACGCCCGGCGTGGTGGTAACCGCCTCGACGATCTTCCCGCGCGTATCGGAATCCACGGCCTCGCCGATGAGCAGCGAACCGGACTTGAACGCGAGAAACAGCGAACCGACGATCAGCACCAGACCGACCATAAGACCACCCAACGCATCAAAAATCTCATCGTTGAGCAGAATCGCAAGACCAATGCCGAGACCTGCGAACGCCAAACCGATCAAAGCGAGCGTATCCTCCATAATCACCGAAGCCAATTCGGCGGACTTGGTGTGCCTCCAGAAACGGAACACGCCCATACGCGGCGTGTTCGTGCGTTCCATACGCTCGTTGGCCTCCTTGATGCTCTGATGCAGTCCATATCCTTCGAGGCATGCGCTGATGACGACCACGATGAACGCGACAAGCAGTTCCATCCTGTTCACGTCACGTAGCGTAGGGTCGCCGGCGATCGCAATAAGCTTCTTCACGGCCTCGGACGTCGAGAAGAATCCACCGACGAAGAACAGCAGCGTGGCCACGACGAACGAAGCAAGATATTTGGCGCGATACAGGCCGAACGGATGGTCGCCGTCCGTCTTGCGCTTGGAGAAACGTCCACCCACCATCAATACGATTTCGTTGGAGCAATCCGCGATGGAATGTACCGACTCGGAAAGCATGGCGGACGATCCGGTGAAGAACGCCGCGAGCAACTTCGCGATGGCGACACCAATGTTCGCACCCAACGCCGCCTTGACGGCCGCGCCCTGATGTTCGGCTTGACGCACCTCCCCCATGTTGTTCGTGGTCGTACTGTCGCCTGCGGGATCGCGCGATTCGCTCATTGCCTTCCATTCTCGAATGTGTAACGGATAACATCATCCATTCAAGCACGAATACTGGCCGAGAAGCCGTGTGCGCCCGTGTTTCGGGACGTGCGTGTAACCTTCACTAGGTATTTGTCGCTTTCCCAAAAAAAGGGGTATTCAATGGTATACTCGCATAACGCGCCGTTCCGCGCCGACGTGGTCGGCTCCTATCTCCGCCCGGCCGAGCTCAAGGCCGCGCGTGAGGATTTCGCCGCCGGCAAAATCGATGCCGCAGCGCTCAAGGCGGTCGAGGACAAGGCCATCACCGAACTCGTCGCCAAGCAGAAGGCCGCCGGCCTGCATGTGATCACCGACGGCGAATTCCGCCGCGGCTGGTGGCATTTCGACTTCATGTGGGGCTTCAACGGCGTGGACCATGCCGCCGCAGCCCACCGCGTCGCCTTCCACGACGAGGTGACCCCGGCCGACACCGCCACCGTGACCGGAAGGATCTCCGGCGAGAACCATCCGTTCGTCGAACATTTCAAGTTCGTCAAGCAGTTCGAGGACGAGAACACCGTGGCCCGCCAGACCATGCCCTCCCCCGCGCAGACCCGCTTCGTGCTCACCGGCAACGCGGCCGCCTACCCGTATGACGAGTTCTACAAGAACGACGACGAGCTGACCGCCGACATCGTCGCCGCCTACCGCCAGGTCATCGCCGACCTGTATGCCGCCGGCTGCCGCAACGTGCAGTTCGACGACTGCACCTGGACCCGCCTGTGCGATGCGAGCGTACGCGAACGTCTCGGCTGGAGCGACGAGGACGCGCTACGCCTGCAGCAGGAGAACCTCGACGTCATCAACGCCGTGATCGCCGACCAGCCGGACGACCTGGTCATCAACACCCACGTGTGCCGCGGCAACTTCCACTCCACCTGGCTTTCCTCCGGAGGCTACGCGCCGGTCGCGGCCAAACTGTTCGGCGAGGAGAACGTGGACGCCTACTACCTCGAGTTCGACGACGACCGTTCCGGCGATTTCGCGCCGCTCGCCGAAGTCTCCGGCGACAAGAAGGTCGTGCTCGGCCTGATCACCTCCAAGAAGCCCGACCTTGAGGATCCGGACACCATCAAGGCCCGCATCCAGGAAGCCGCCCAGTACATTCCGCTCGACCGCCTGTGCCTGTCCACCCAGTGCGGCTTCGCCTCCACCCAGGAAGGCAACAAGCTCACCGAAGACCAGCAGTGGGCCAAGATCGCACTCGTCCAATCCATCGCCAAGGACGTGTGGGGCGAGTAAACACAGCACGCCATCCACAATCAGCTATAAGGAAGGGCTATCCGTCTTGTTCGGCGGATAGCCCTTTGTTTGTTTGCCGGCGTTTTTAACGGGCAGGTCAGCCCTTCACAGCCTCATCGATGCAACGAATCGCGTTCAACGTACGCGGATAGCCGATATACGGCATGCACTGCGAGACCACCGCGATTAGAAACGCCTTCTCATTGCCAACGACCATATTCGCCTTGGCATGCGCCGTAAGCTGCGGTTCGCAACCACCCTGCGCGGCCAGGAAACACAACGTGACCATTTCGCGCTCGCGGGTGTCGAGTCCGCCGCGAGTGTAGTAGTCGCCGAAGCAGTTGTCGGCCAGCCACTTGTTGATGTGCCGGGTCTCCTCCGGTCCGGATTGCGCGAATCCGCGCATGTTCTCGCCGAAGATCTCGACCTGCTTGTCCTCTCCGGCCTGCGCGCGGGTCTCCGACGTGGTCGTGCCCTGCGGCTCCAGCGGCAGATGCACGTTCGCGGCTCCAAGGAAAACGTTGAGCTTCTTCAGGAACGGCAGGGTTCTCCCGAATCCGCAGTATGCGGTGGCTTGGTAGATCATCTCCTTGATGGCCACGGACGTCAGTCCTGTCTCGTAGGCGACCGGCAGCATCATTTCGAACGCGTCGAGACCCTGGCAGCCGACCAGAGCCGCGAGGATCGCCAGGGAGCGGGTCTGGTCGTCCAGATCGGGATGGTTCGCGCCCGGCTCGTTCACCACTTCCCCGTAAGCGAAGTCGGAAAACAGCTTGACATATTCCGGATCGGTCTGCGACAGCGTCCTGTCGTTGTTCCAGAACGCGTTCATCTTCCTATGCAGTTCCTCGAACATGGCTTCCTTTCCATTCGATGTCTTCGCGCCGCATGCCGCGTTCATTCTATCGTCGGAAATGTTGCGTGCGGATAGCGGCCATCGTCGTCTGAATGTTCAGCGTGCGATCGCACCCTTGCCGGGCTGTTTCTTGACGTTTTCGATGACGTCTTTGTTTTCCTCGAGAATTCGGTTGGCCTCATCCTCGTGTCCTTCGGCGATGGCGCGCCAATAGAGCGATTTGAGCGACACGTACGCCTGCTGGATGCGCAGGGCCTCGGCTTTCGCGGCCAGACGCAGCGATTGCGCGTCGAGCAGTTCAATCTGCCGTCGGGCGCCTTCCGGACCGTCGAAACGGTTCTTCAGGTATTCGCGCATCGATTCAAGCGGCATGCCCGTCGCCGCCAGGCATGCGATGGTGGTCAGCGATTCGATGTCCTTGTCCGAATAGACTCGGTGGCCTGAACTCGGATCGCGGGCGATCGGATCGATGATGCCGATCTGCTCGTAATAACGCAACGTCGATTCGGGCAGTCCGGAAATCATGGACGCCTCACGGATCGAATGCCAGGTGGTCGTCGTATTGCTCATACCCCGCACTCTAAAAACTTAAAGTGCTCGAAGTCCATATTCCGGCGTGTCGTATTGGTCCGACGTCAAACGGCATTGAGCGGGCAATGGAAGAGCCGGTATCCGAAAAGTGGATCTGTCGCACGACTCCATTTTCATGTCCTTTTCGGCAATCGTGCGGCTTTTTCGTCCGTCTGTATGGGAACCGACGGACGAAAAAGCCCACGCATGCTCAGGCGGCGGTGATCAGCTCCGAGGAATCCATGTCGAAATCGGCCATCGCGTAGGAGCGGATGGCGGGATCATCATACGTGTTCATGTAGTACGTGTTGGTCTTGGACGAATATCCGCTGGTGAACAGCGTGCGTTCGAACTGGCCGTTGCCCATCTTCGCCATGCCGTCAACCATCTGCACGGAACCAAGGGTGTGGAACAGGCGAGACACGTTGGCCGCCTCGCCTTCCTGCTGCGGATAATGCGTGTTGGCATAAGCCACACGCACGAAACGCGACGGGGAGCTCACATCGCCCGGAATGCCATGCATGCTCACACCCGCGCCCCAAGCGGACAGGGACGCCTTGCCCCACGTGGCCGGCTCGGCCATCTCGTTGCCGACGCACATGTAGTTGCGCAGATTCTCCATATGGAAGCCAAACGTCGGCTGGTTGGTCAGCACGTCTACGTCGTCATGGTGCACATGCATGCCGTCCGCCATCTGTTCGACGACGATGCTGCGCTCGCTGTCGCCGATGATCCAATGCAGCAGCGACTCCTGCTGGCCGGGCACGATCTGGGAGACGAGGGTCACGTTCTTCAACGCCTCCTCGACTTCGTCGACGGAATCGAAATTGCGTGCCACCCACAGCGGGAATTCGAAGGTCGCGACGTTGTCGGTGCCTTCGACCGGCTCATGCACGAACTCCGCGTAGCCGGGGAAATTCAATCCCGCGATGGCCAGACCATGCTCGTTGGCGCAGTCGAAATACATCGGACGGTCGGCCATGACCACGCCCACGCCGATCACCGCGTTCGGCGTGGCTTTGCCGCTCGCGCCGAACACGTTGTCGTAGTGGTAGCCGCGTGGAGTGGCCAGGATGCTTTCGCCGTATGAGAAGCTCCAGTCGAGGTTGCGACCGAAATACATGTTTCCCTCTTCGTCGGAGAAACGAACGCCAGTGCACATGATGGACTTCCTTCCTTTGTTTGATTGACCCGGTGCGTTCATCATACGCATGGACGGCTGGACGAACCACGGTTTCCGCCGACGGATAAACATGAAGGGTGGCCAAAAATGCCAAGAGTCGTTGAAAATGAAAAAATCCCCTTGTTTCCAAGGGGATTTTTCGAATGGCTCCTGCGACTGGGCTTGAACCAGTGACCGTCCGATTAACAGTCGGATGCTCTGCCAACTGAGCTACGCAGGAATGCGCTGTGCACAAGACATAAATTATACGCGGTAAAACGCAAAATGCAAATCCCGCGCGTGTCTCCCCTGCTGCGGCGGGACTACCGTCACATGCTGATCTTCGTCAACGGCATGGCGGAATCGATTGCGAAATCCGGTTCGGACGGTTTCACGCCGCTCTCCACCAGGTTCACGCCCAGCATGGCCACCATAGCGCCATTATCGGTGCACAGTTTGATTTGCGGGATACGCACTTCGACGCCATGCTTGGCTCCGACCTCCAACAGTTTGGCGCGCAGTTGGGAGTTCGCGGAGAAGCCGCCGCCAACGATCAGGGTCTTCGAACCGTACTGCTCGCAACCGCGCATCGCCTTCTTGGCGAGCACCGTCGCGACGGAATCGGCCAGCGACGCGCACACGTCGTCGATGGGAATCTCATTGCCTTCCGCCTGCTGCTGTTCGATCCAACGCGCCACGGCCGTCTTCACGCCGGAGAAACTGAAATCGTACGGATGCTGCTGCCCCGCCTTGCCTTGTGTAAGGCCCTGAGGCACTTTGATGGCATGTGGGTTGCCCAGCTGCGCGTGACGGTCGATGTGCGGGCCGCCCGGGTATGGGAAGCCAAGCAGACGCGCCACCTTGTCGAAGCATTCGCCGGCAGCGTCGTCGAGCGTGGTGCCGACCACGTCGATGTGCCGCGCCACGTCTTCGACATGCAGCAGCGAAGTGTGCCCGCCCGACACAATCAACGCAAGCGTGTCCTTGGGGAACGGTCCGAACTGCAGCTGCGTCACCGCGATATGTCCGATGACGTGGTTGATGCCGTAGATCGGCTTGTTCGCGGCCCATGCCAACGATTTCGCGCCGGACACGCCGACCGCGAGACAGCCGGCGAGGCCGGGTCCCGCGGATACGGCGATCGCGTCGACGTCGGACAGCGTCATGTTCGCGTCGGCCAGAGCTTTGGAGACGCATGGCACGAACGCTTCGGCGTGCGCGCGAGAGGCGATTTCGGGAATCACGCCGCCGTAGCGGGCGTGCTCGTCCATGGAGGACGCGACCACGTTGGAAATGAGGGTGCGTCCCTGCACCACGGCCGCCGCCGTTTCGTCACAGGTCGATTCGATGCCGAGTACGATTGGTTCGCTCATTGCTGCTCCGTTGTGTGTGTTGCTGAAGTGTGCTCTGTATCCGCTGTTGCGCTGAAGCCGACGACGCGCGGCTCCAAGTCGAGGCTCATGGTGTACGCGTCGATGCCTTCTGGCTGGTAGTAGCGTTTGCGCAATCCCATCCGCGTGAAGCCGAACCTTTCGTACAACGCCAATGCCGGCACGTTGTCGACGCGGACTTCCAGAAGCATGCGTTTGGCGCCCTGCCGACGCGCCGAGACGATCAGTGTTTCGAGAAGCGCCGCCGCTATCCCCTGCCGTTGGTATGGTCTGCCGACGCCGATCGTCATGATCTCCGCGTCGTCGCCGTCGTACCAGTAGCCTGCGTAGCCTCGGACGACGGGATCCGCCGTCTGTACGGCATCGCCTTCAATGTCGAGCAGATACGTGCGTGCCGGAGCGTGGAATTCCTGCCGTACGGACTGTTCGCTCCACGCGCCGCGGCCGAACAGGTCCTTTTCCAATGCGGCGATCTGTCCGACGGCGGTGTCTTCCGGAATCTGGGAATGGTCGACAATCATGGGCGTGCCGTCACTCCGTTCGTTCGGCGCCGGCATGGTTGAGCACATGCTTGAGCGGGTTGGGCACTGACACGTCCGGACGACGCAGATATAACGGTTCGACGGGGGTCGGTTCTGCCAACGCCTGTTCGCTGGTGGCGAAGGCCGCGAATCGCGCCAATCCTTCCGCGCCTTCGTCGAGCAGAGCATGGTCGTCGACTTCGCCGAGGGAGGCAATCGCATTCCACGACTGCGCGTATTTGACCGCACCATGGCCGATGACGTCGACGACGTACGGCTTGCCCGTGTCGGCGAGCTTCGTAAGAACGTCATTGACGCGCATCGTGATGGAATCCGGATAGTCGATGTCCATGTCGATCAACGTTATGGGCGATTGTCCGACGCCGTCCGCAACGGTGCCGCCGTCATACAGCGCGAAATACAGTTGCCGGCGACGCGCGTCATTGACGGCAAGCGTCAGATGGCGGCGATCGTCCGTAGCTTGAGTATGTGCCAGGCATTGCGGCGCGAGCACGTCCTGTCCGACCAGTTGCGCGCCTGTGGCGAAGGCCAATGCCTTGGCCGCGACGATGCCGGCGCGCAGGCCGGTGAATGGCGCCGGTCCGACGCCGACGACGATGCGGGTGATGTCCGACGCCTGCAGTCCGGCCTGTTCGACGGCTTGCGCGATGTTCACCTGCAGTTTCTCGACATGGGTGCGCGAATCCGTTTCGACGATGGGTTCATGTCCGACCACGCCTACGGTCGAACCATATGAGGTGTCAATCACCAGTGTCTGCATATGCTTGAAAACTCCTTGTGCCAAACTGCCAACCACTGTACAACCGGCGCTGGAAGCCACGGCATGCGGTGCGGTCGGCCACGTCGGATGCGTCTTAGACAGGGTCAGCGTTTTCCCGCGGTGAAATCGAACGAATCCCAGGCAGCGCCCACCGGCACCAACGTCACCGTGCGTGCGCCCGCGCTGGTCAGCTCGCCGTCCGCGGTCACGGCGGGCGCGTCAAGCGGACGGTCGATGTGGATTTCAAGCCGTTCCGGAGCCAATGCGGCGGCCATCTGCTCGCCCCATTCCATCAGGATGACGGTATGCTCGCCCGGATCCTCCAATTCCTCGTCCAAGCCGAGCGATTCCAATTCGTCCAATAGCCGTCCGACCGTGTCCTGGCCGGGCGCGTAGGCGTTGCCGCCGAGCCTGTAGGCGTCGACGTGCACCAGATGCGCCGGCGAACCGTCCGCGAACCGTCCCTCAAGCTCGCGTGCGATGGTGAAGGTCGGCGAGACGATGGGCTCTCCGATGTCAAGTCCCGCGCCGAACCCTTGCGCGAACGTGGTCTTGCCGGCGCCAAGCGGACCGGACAGCAACAGCACGTCGCCTCCACGGGCAAGCTTCGCCAAACGCTCCCCCAACGCCTGCATGTCCTCGCCGGTGGCGGCTGTGATGGTAATGGTGTTGCTCATGCGGCACGTCCTTTGCGGCTGATCAGTTCGATGGACCGTTCCAAAGCATAGACCGGGTCCGAGCCATTGGTTTTGCTTTGCTCGTCGGCCCATGCGAGCATCTGGATGCATGCGCTCATGCCGCTTGACGTCCATCCGGATAGTTGCCGGGTCGCATTCTTCAACACCCAGGGGTTCGTTTTCGCCTCGGCCGTGGAAATGGTGCCCGCACGCACCGCCGACGCCTTCGCCATCGTTCGCAGCTTCATGGCCAGCGCGCCGATAAGCGCGATCGGAGCGGTGCCCTGTTCCACGGACGATCGCATGGCGATGATCGCGTCCGCCGTACGTCCCGACAACGCGAGGTCGGCGACACGGAAGCCATCCACCTGCGGATTGGAGGTGAGATATTGGTTGACGCGGTCGAGCGTCATGGGATTGTCGTCGAAATCGAAGCATAACTGGCCGACCATGGCCGCAAGCTCGCCGGTCCTATCCCCCAACACGGCCACGAGTTGCTGCGCAGCCATCGGCTCGACGCGGCGTTTGCGCCGTTCGAAGCATTGCATGACGAAGTTGAGTTTGGCCTCGGGCTTCTTCAGGTCGGCGACAGCGTCCTTGTACGCTCCGGCCTTGGTGAGCTGCTCCACCAGACGTTTGCCCTTCACACCGCCCTCATGCTGGCAGATGACGATGCACGCGTCCGCCGGCTCCTTGCACGCCTGCCTGCAGTAAGAGACCATGGCGTCGCCCAGTTTTTCGTCCGCGTTCTGCAGGTTGGTGACGATGACGATGGCGCGATCCGCAAGCAATGATGGGCTTACCGCCTCGTCGAAGGCGTAATGGTCGGCGTTTGCCGCGTCGAGTTCGATGGTTTCCGCGTCGGGATACCGGCGTTGCGCCTCGTGTTTGAGGTCGCGCACCGTCTGGTCGTTCAGGTACGAGTCGCCTCCGTACACAAGGTGGAAGGGCGTGGTGGCTGCGGATGGTTTCGGCATACCATTCAATCTCGCCGTATCGGTGGACAAAACCGGCATGGCCTATTCCTCCCATTGCAGTTCGCGCAATGCCTTCCGAGTACGTTCCATCCACATGCGCAGCCGTTCCACAGGGTTGGCTATCAGACGTTTTCCGGGCAGATCGGGTTCCTGGACCATCATTTGTCCAAACAGCCGGTGCGTCATGATCGCGGCGGCCGCGCAGGCGGCTTCCACCACGCAGACGAGGACCGCTCCCCCGACGCCTCCGGCCCACGGTATCGTGGCCTGGCTGCCGGAACCCAGTTCAAGGGCGGTCAGTTCCATGACCGCGGTGCCCCAGGAGGCCGCACGGGCCAGTTGCAGGCCGAGCCACGGAATCAGCCATGAGACGGCAAGACTGGCCAGACCGGCCAATGTGGCGAAACCCACGAACGGCGCCACCATCAGATTCGCCGGTATGGAGAACACCGGCAGTTCCGGTTCGATGAGCACCTGGATCGGCAGGGTGAACACTTGCGCCGCTATGGTCATGGACAGAGCCTCGGCCACGAACCGTGGCAGGACCGGTTCCATCCATGCGTTGAGGGTGTCGGCGAACAGCACGATGCCGAGCACCGCGGCGCAGGACAGGGCGAATCCGAAGCTTTGCGACATGTGCGGGCATGCCATCAGCATAGCCAATGTGGTCCAGCTCAACGACGCCATCGCCTGGCCTCGTCTGCCGATGAACAGGCATGCCGCGCCGGACAATCCCATCAAAAGCGCGCGGGATACCGAATCCGACGGAAACACGCATGCCGACAGCATGATGTACGACATGGCGACCAGCAGTGCGGTGAATCGTCGCGGCAGAAGGAAGAACGAGCAGACGGAACGCACCAATGCGGCGGTCACGGCCAGATGGCCGCCGCTGACCGCCATGAGATGCACGATTCCGGACCTTTGGAACGCGTCCTCCACCTGTGCGGCGTATGTGGAATCGATGTCGGCGCCATCGCCCTCGGCCGGCACGTAGTCCTGTCCGAGAACACCCAATGTCAGTCCGGGGACGAGCACTTTCCCTTGGTCGGAAAGACGTGCGGTTTGGACGAAGAACGCCTCCTGCATCATGCCGATGGCGCGCATCGGCAGGTTTGGCGGCCTGACGTGTTCGACTGTCGTGACGTCGGTCAGCCACAACGGCATGGCACCGTATCGCGCTTCGGAGATGCGACCCGCGATCTTGTAGGTGCCGTCCTGTTTGAGTTTGCCGCATTCAGGCCGGTCCGCGTATATACGCGCTCGTGCCGAACTGGTTTGCCGTACGCCGTCGATGGTGACCGATGTGATGCGCGCGTCGGCACGGCAGTCGTTCGACCGTCTGTCGGAGATGACGGTCGGCGAGGTGGCGCGCGCCGTGACGACGACGGAAGCGTCGCCTTCCGCGGCCGCCCGAGAAGCCGGGTCGCGCCATTGCAGCAAATCATAGGTCAACGCGCTTGCCGCGCAAACCATCGCAGCGATCGCGCAGACCGTGACGCTCGCATGCCAGAGCGTTATCCGTCGTCGAACGGACGCCGGCAATCGTGGGAAGGGCAGTCCCGCCAGGACCGCCAGCGGTATCATGCAGGTGAGAACGGCCGGCAAAGCGCCGAGCATGCCGTCATGCGACATGCAATATGCGAAGCCGGCGTGCGCGGCCAGACTGGCCGCCCAACCGCATATTGCGGCCGGCAGCAGTCTCCAGTCTCGGCTCCCGCGCTCCCTGGTCAGCCAATCGCGTGTGCCCGTCATCTCACGCACACTTGGTCACGGAACTTCGCCAGAGTCTTCGAACCGATGCCCTTGACTTCCAAAAGCTGGTCGACGTTGTCGAACCGTCCTATCTGCGTTCGATAGTCGAGGATGCGCTGCGCGGTGACCGGTCCGACGCCTTTGAGGGTCTGCAATTCGCCTAGGTCTGCGGTGTTGAGGTCAAGCTGGTTCGATTGCTGCGCTCCGTCTTGCCCGTCATGGCTGTCCGGTGTGGACGCGTCCTGCGTCGGCCCGTTTTCTTGCGGTGCCGGCGTTTGTTCCGTTTGCGGGGCCTGTTGCGGCTGCTGTTGGGCCTGTGAGCGTATCTGCGACCGCGAATGCTGCAGTTCGCTGTAGTGGATCGTCTGTTGGACGAGCATGGTCAGGCTCGCGCACAGCGCGCACGACAAAGTGAGGATCGCCATGAGCGCGTGGAACGGGCGGAACGCCAATCGTGGCCTGTCGCGTTTCGGCCGCTCCCCCTCGTCGGGTTTGTCCGTCGGCCGGACGCCGGTGAGCTCCGCCAAGGTCGGTTTCGCGTCATGCGTCTTCCGCTGCGGCATCGGTCGTGCGGGTTCGTGCGATGCGGACGGTTCGTCCGATTGCGCCTCCATGGCCGTAAGGCTGTTGGGTCGGGACGGTTTTTCGGGCATGCCCAATCCCCGCAGCCGCTTCGTGGCGGCCGGCATGCCAGTGCCGCCGTCCGCCGTGTGGATGGCACGGATGGGGTGAGTGCCGCGAAATGCAAATATGCCCATGCATCCAACATTGGAGGATGCATGGGCATACTGTCCAGCCGAAACGGCTCCTGTGGTCGGAGAACGCGGGTTATCCACATTCCTGGCGTGTCGCCATGGTGCGGAAGAACCCGCGTCCTCTTATGCGGGCCGTCTCGTCAGAAGATCATTCCGCGGGAACGATGGAGACGATCTTCGGAGCCTTGACGATGACCTTGCGTGGCTCCTTGCCGCCCAGTCGGTCGGCGACGGCTTCGAGCGCCATCTTCTCCAGCTCCTTCGGATCGATGTCCGGGGAGACCTCGAGCTTGGCGCGCACCTTGCCCTTGATCTGCACGACCGCGGTGACGGAATCCTGTCCGACGTAACGTTCGTCGGCCTTCGGCCAGTCGGCGTGCGCCAGGGATTCGGTGTGGCCGAGCTTGCTCCACAGTTCCTCGCAGATGTGCGGGGCGATCGGAGAGAGCATCAGGATCAGCGGTTCGACGGCGGCGCGCGGCACGGCGTCGAGGCTGGTCAGATGGTTGTTGAGCACGATGAGCTTGGCGATGGCCGTGTTCGGACGCATGGCCTCCATCTCGACGGTCACGTCGGCGATCGTGTTGTTAAGCAGCTTCAGCGTCTTCGTGTCAAGCTCGCCGTCGGTGACGCGCACCTCGCCGGTGGTCTCATCGATGACGTTACGCCACAGGCGCTGCAGGAAACGCATGGAGCCGACCACGTTGCGGGTGTTCCATGGACGGGATTCGGCCAGCGGGCCCATGCCCATCTCGTACAGGCGGAAGGTGTCCGCGCCGTAGTTCTCATACATGTCGTCAGGCGTGATGATGTTCTTCAGGCTCTTGCCCATCTTGCCGAACTCGCGGTTGGCATGCTGGCCGTTCCATGTGAACGTCGGCTCGCCGTTGGCGTCGGCGGGACCTTCCACCACTTCGGCGGCCGGCACGTACTGGCCGCGGTCGTCGGTGTAGGCGTATGCCTGGATCATGCCCTGGTTGAACAGCTTGTGGAACGGTTCCATGGAGTCGACGTAGCCGAGGTCGAACAGCACCTTGTGCCAGAAGCGGGAGTACAGCAGGTGCAGCACGGCGTGTTCGACGCCGCCGATGTACAGGTCCACGCCGCCGGACTTGCCGGCGGTCTTGTTGTGGTCCGGACCCATCCAGTAGTCGAACTCGTCCTTCTCCACCATGTGCTTGGTGTCGGTCGGGTCGAGGTAACGCATGTAGTACCAGCAGGAGCCGGCCCAGTTCGGCATGGTGTTGGTGTCGCGGTAGTAGGTCTTCTTGCCGTCGCCCAGGTCGAGCTCGACCTTGACCCAGTCCTCGTTGCGGCTCAGCGGAGCCTCCGGGTTGGATTCGGCGTCCTCCGGGTCGAAGGTCTTCGGACTGTAGTCCGGCACGTCCGGCAGGTTGATCGGCAGCTGCTCGTCGGGAAGCAGGTGCGGGGTGCCGTCCTCGCCGTAGACGATCGGGAACGGCTCGCCCCAGTAGCGCTGGCGGCTGAACAGCCAGTCGCGCAGACGGTAGCTGACGGTGCCCTTGCCGACGCCGGCGGATTCGAGCCAGGCGTTGACCTTGTCGATGGCCTCATCCACGCGCAGGCCGTCGAGGCTCAGGGAATCGCCCTTGGCCTTGGTCGCGTCGATAGAGGAGTTGATGACGATGCCGTCATGGGAGACGAACGGCGCCTTGCCCTCATAGTTGGCGAGGTCGTCGCCGGATTCCGGCAGCGGCTTGACGGTGTAGATGACCGGCAGGCCGAACTTGACGGCGAAATCGTAATCGCGCTGATCGCCGCCCGGCACTGCCATGATCGCGCCGGTGCCGTAGTCCATGAGCACGTAGTCGGCGGTGAACAGCGGCAGCTTAGCGCCGGTGATCGGGTTGATGGCGTACAGGCCGGTGAACAGGCCGGTCTTCTCGCCCGCCTCGTCCACGCGGTCCTTGGCGGTCTTGGCTTCGGCGGCCAGACGGTACGCCTTCACGGCCTCGACCGGGGTGGCGTAGCCGCCCTTCCAATCCTCGGGGGTTTCCGCCGGCCATTCTTCCGGAACGTTCTCAAGCAGGTGGTGTTCCGGGGAGACGACTGCGAAGGTGGTGCCGAAGAGGGTGTCGGGACGGGTGGTGTAGATCTCCATGTCCTTGACGCCGTTCGGGGTCTCGACGTCGAAATGCACGGAAGCGCCGTGGGATTCGCCGATCCAGTTGCGCTGCATGAGCTTGACCTTCTCAGGCCAGTCGATGGTGTCGAGGTCTTCGATCAGACGGTGGCCGTATGCGGTGATGCGCATGGACCACTGGCGCAGTTCGCGCTGGAACACCGGGAAGTTGCCGCGTTCGGACTTGCCTTCGGCGGTGACCTCCTCGTTGGCGAGCACGGTGCCCAGGCCCGGGCACCAGTTGACCGGGGACTTGGAGATGTAGGCCAGACGGAAGTCGTTGAGCACGTCGGCCTGCTCGGCTTCGCTCAGGTCGGCCCAGGCCTTGCCTTCGAAGCCCGGGATGGCGCGCTTGCCGGATTCGAACTGTTCGACGAGCGTGCTGATCGGGCGGGCGCAGCCCTTGGAGCCGGACGGGTTGGTGGCGTCCTTGTCGTACCAGGCGTCGTAGATGCGGGAGAAGATCCACTGGGTCCAACGCACGTAGCCGGGGTCGATGGTGGCGAAGGAACGACGGTTGTCGAAGCTCAGGCCCATGCGGTGCAGCTGGCGGCGCATGTTGGCGATGTTCTGTTCGGTGGTGATGCGCGGATGCTGGCCGGTCTGCACGGCATACTGCTCGGCCGGCAGGCCGAAGGCGTCGTAGCCCATGGCGTGCAGCACGTTCTCGCCCTTCATGCGGTGGTAGCGGCTGACCACATCGGTGGCGAGGTAGCCCAGCGGGTGGCCGACGTGCAGGCCCTTGCCGGACGGGTACGGGAACATGTCCATCGCGAAATAGGACGGGCGGCCTTCGGCGTTATGGCCCTTGCCGTCCTTCAGGTCGCCGTTGACGTTGGCGGCCCAGAAGGCGCCTTCGTCATCCCAGATCTTCTGCCATTTCTCTTCGATGCCCTGCGCCAGCTTCGCGTTGTAGCGGAACGACGGTTCGGCGGATTCGTTCGGTTGCGCCTGCGCGCTTTTCTCAGTGTCACTCATAATGCATGAAATTAGCCGCGCAACTGGACACTTCGCAAGGAATCAACCACTATTCAGGCACGTGCGCCGCCGTTATTTTTCCGATGCCGCGGACGCGCCGGAGGACGGGGCCTTGGCCGTTGCCTTCGGCGGATTCATGGACGCGTCGGGCGTGTATCCGATCGACTTGCCCATGTCGGCCGCGGCCTTCTGCCACGAGCCGTCCTTGACCATGGCACGCAATGCGGCGTCGATTTGCCCGACCAGCTCGTCCTGTCCTGATTTGACGGCGATGCCGTAGGACCAGGTGGTGTCGGGAACGTCGACGATCTTCAGACGGTCGCCTGTGTTGTTCGACGCCAGTCCGGCCGCGATCGCGTCGTCGGCGGCGACGGCGTCGGCCTCGCCGATCATCAGCGCCGTCATGCATTGCGGATACGTGTCGCGTTCCGCCACCGTCGTGCGGGTGTTTTTCGTGCGGTTGCGGATGTTGTCGTCCGCCGCGCTTCCAGCGACCGCGCATACGGTTTTATCGGACAGGCTGTCGGTCCCGGTGATTTCGGATGCGCTGTCGGAGCGGATGAGCAGCGCCTCCCGGACCGTCAGATATGGTCCGGCGACGTCGGCCTCACCATCGTGGGTCCCGTCCATGGAGAAGGAATCCACGACCATGTCCACCGTGCCGTCGGTGAGCGCGGAGGCTCGCATGGCCGGGGACAGCTGTTTGAACACGATCTGCTTTTCCGCGTATCCGAGGGTTTTCGCCACGTATTTGGCCACGTCGATGTCGAAGCCGGAGTATTCGCCTCCATGCAGGTATCCGAGCCCCGGCTGGTCGGCGGCCACTCCTATCGCGATCGTCGGCCCCTGCGCCGCGCCTTCGGTCACCACGGAAACCGATGTGCCGCACGCGCCGGCGCCGGCCGCAAGTAATGCCGCGCATGCCGCCGCGGCCACGTATCGCGCTTTTCCCATCATGGACGTCACTTGAACATGCGCGACCGGGTGAGGAACCAGGTGACGATCGCCGAAAGGACCAGTGAGATGCCGATGATCACCGCGAAGCCCCATGGCTTGTCCGTGAGGGGCATGCCGAGCATGCCTTCCTGGAAGTTCATACCGTACATGGAGAAGATCAGGGTCGGAATCGACAGGGTGATGGAGATGATGGTGAAGATGCGCATCACGTTGTTCAGGTTGTTCGACACTATCGATGCGAACGCGTCGGTCATGTTGGCGAGAACGCCGCTGTAGATGTTGGCCATCTCGATTGCCTGCTTGTTTTCCGTGATGACGTCGTCGAGCAGGTCCTCGTCCTCCGGATACTGCTTGAGCCGCGGCAGCGTGGTTAGCTTCTCCATGACGATTTCGTTCGATTTGAGGGATGTGGTGAAGTAGACCAATGTCTTGCTCAGTTCCAGCAGCATGAGGATCTCTCGGTTTTGCATGGAGTGGCGCAGCTTCAGTTCGAGCTTGTCGCTTTCGCGGTCGATGATGCGCAGGTAACGCAGGTACATGGTGGCGTTGCGGTACAGGATCTGCAGGATGAACCGGGTCTTCATGTATGTGTTGAAGCCGCGGATGGTGCCTTCCATGAACGGGTGCAGCACGGGCGTGTCCTGCATGCAGACGGTGATGATGGCGGACTGGGTGATGATGATCGACAACGGGATGGTCTCGTACCAGTCGCGGCCGCCGCGTTCCTCCACGGTAGGAATGTCCACGATGATCATCGTGTAGTCGTCCTCGACGTCGACGCGCGAGCGTTCCTCGTCATCCAGAGGGGCGCGCAGGTCGGCCAGGTCGATGCCGGTTTCCATGGACACGTTGGCGAGCTCCACGTCGGTGGGCGCCGAGAGACATAACCAGGAGCCGTTCTCCGGTTTTTGGATTTGCTCCACCTGGCCGTTAATCGTTCTGAACATTCTCAACATGTCTCTCACCCGCCTTTCGCGCTTTCCAACGTTCTATCGCTGTACGGAAGCCCGATCCGCATGCGGAACGATCGCCGGATTCCCGGCTCGCCGCATGGTCGGGCAAACAACCTCATTAAGGATAGTCCCACCGTGAGAATTTGCCGTACGGACGGCGGTGATTTCATCAAGAGTTCACTTTGGATGATGTTTTCGGCGCCGTGTATTGGATGCTTATTGGATGATCGGCTTCCACAGCGGCATGCCGGGCGCGCGCAACGATTCGGGACCGTTCTCCCAGTCGGCGAATGATGCGATGGCGGGGCCTTGGTTGAATTCCTCAAGCTTCCAAGTGGGACGGTCCGCGTTCCTGGGGTCGGTGTGCGGGGTCATGCGCGTCCAGAAGGCGTTGCGCATCGCGCCGACGTTGTTGAGATCGTCGGGGTCCATGTCGAGCAGCACCGCCACGGTGGCCACGATCCATGAGCCGTGGCCGACGAGAAGCAATGTGGTAGGCATTGTCTCGTCATGGTGTTTGGCGACGATGTCGCGCACGGCTTCCGCGCCGCGTCGGCCCGTATGGATGCGGCTTTCCACGCCATGCTTGGTTTCGCCTCCCGTGTGGGCGCGCCAGGAATGGTAGTCGTCGGCGTAATGCTCGCAGATCTCCTCGCGGGTCATGCCCTCCCATTCGCCGAAGCTGCGTTCGCGCAGACGCGGGTCGAGTTCCACGTCCAGCCCCATGAGGTCGGCGAAGGCGTGCGCGGTCTGCTGCGCGCGGAACAGATCCGATGAGACGACGAGCATGCGGCGGGCCGCGGCGGGCGCGTTGTTGATTTCGTCGACGTCGGCCAGATGGGCGTTGCCGTATGCGGGTTGCGCGAGCTGGTCGTTATGTTCGGCGAGATGCGCGACTTTCGCCCAATAGTAGGTTTTGGCGAGTTCGTACGCGCTTTGGTCCGCCTGCCACCGTCCGACGATGTCGAGGGGAATGTCGATTTGTCCTTGCAGCCGTCTGGCGAGATTGTATGCGGTGCGTCCGTGGCGCAGGAACAGTACTTCGTCGATCATGGTTCTCGCTTTCTTGGTTTTCGCATCCGATCAGCGGATTGCCCGGAAGCCGACGGGAAACGGTAAAGAAAAAGGCTTCCGAATCTCTCCGGAAGCCTTCCAATCGTGGAGCTAAGGGGATTCGAACCCCTGACCCTCTCCATGCCATGGAGATGCGCTACCAGCTGCGCCATAGCCCCAATGTCTGCTCTGCAAACCTTGTATAAGATACAACACAGAGCAGAATCATGCAATTCGCGGCGTGTCGGGCACGTGGTCGAGGAAAGCCCCGGCCGCATGCCTCATAGGCTATTTCGAAGTGTCCGTCCCATTGCCTGACGTGCCGGATGATGTGCCATTGGGATTCGAACCGTTCGGCGTCGGATTCTGGTTCGTGGATGTCGAACCATTCGGCGTGGTGGTCGTCCCCGCGCCCGACTGTCCCGAATTGTTGGTGCCTGACGTCGATCCGTCGGATGGCGTAGTGGAGTCCGTGGACGAATCCGTCTTGTTCGAATCGTCTCCGGTGTTGGTGGACGAGTCCGAGCCGTCGGTGGACGTTCCGGTGCCGCCGGTTGTGGAATCCGTCTTCTTCCCGGTGTCCTTGCCGTTGTTCCTGTCGGAGTTCGTGGTGGAATCCTTATCGGTGTCCGTCGTGCCGGACTGGTTCTGCATATTGTCCTGCGTGCCGTTGTTTCCGCTGCCGTAGGTGGAATCGCCGGCATTGTCATCCGACGGCGTCTGCTTGCTGTTGACCATGTCACGCACCACGGTATCGGTTCCATGTCCGCCCGTGAATGCCAGGATCAGTCCGGCGCTCACGGCCACGCCGATAAGCGCGCTGACGATCGCGATGACGATCGGCGCACGCTTGCCATGCAGCCAAGCGTCAAACGACGCCCGGCGTCCAGCATGCTGGATACTTCCGCCGGCATTGTCCGGAAGCATGTTCGATTCGCGTCCTCCGGCCTGCGCGGAGGAGATGACACGGCCTGACGTTGCGGGCATCGCCGTGGTCGTATCCCCGTCCACGGACGTCATGACCGTGGTCTCATCGGATTCCTCCGCGGACAGCGTCTTGGTCTGCTCGCCCTCGGATTCGGCGGGAGCGATCACCGTGGTGGCGTCATCGCCGCTCTTGCCGGCACCGTCCGTACCGTCCTTGTCGTTGGCCACGAACGGTACGGCGTTTTGCAGCTTCTCCCCCGACGCCTTGAGCACGTTCTTGTACACCTGCGTCGCAACGGCCGAGACGATGGAACCGGCGGCGACGCCAATCACCGATCCCGCGATGCCGATTTTTGCGGACAGCAGGAACGAGGTCACCGCGGCAAGCGCGCCCGCGAAAATCGATGAAAACGATATGCCCTTGAAAAAATTCTTCACAGAGCATGACGGTAGCCGATTACGCTTTGAAAAAACTTGCGATTCTGTGAAAAGCTTGGAAAAAACTTGGGAACGGGACGCGCGTCATCCCCCGTTTTCGTCGGCGGCTATAGCTGCGGATGCTCCCACTGCTCGGTGTCGGCGATCGCCGGACCATGGTTGTAGTCGACCAGACGCCACCGCAGCGCGCCCTGCAGTTCCAACGGCGCCAGCCGCACCCAATGCGCGTTGCGCATCGACAGAATGTCGGCGAAATCGCCATGCACTTCGCTCAATCCCAGCAGCGTCTGCAACGTCTGCGAGATCCAGGCGCCATGCGAGAACACGTACAGGTCGGTATCGGAGCCGGCCTTCGACGCCCAATCGTTCAACGCCTCGACACCACGCCTGCCGACGTTCTGCTTCGGTTCTGCGCCATACTTGAGCTCGCCGCCGCGGAACTGGGCCCATGACAGATAATCCTCGGGGAACCGTTTGGCGAGCTCTTCGACGGCGATGCCTTCCCAATCGCCGAAGCTGCGTTCTCGCACACGGACGTCGGGATGCACGTCGAGTCCGAGCGGGTCGGCGAACGCGTGTGCGGTGGCGGCCGCGCGTTTGAGATCGGAGCAGACAACCAGCTGGCATGCCGCTTCGGGATGACGGTCCACGTACAGTTCACGCAATGCGGACGCGGTCTGGCGAACCTGCCACATACCCACTTCGTCGAGCGGAATGTCGATCTGTCCCTGCAGCCTGTGCTGCGCGTTGTATGCGGTGCGTCCGTGGCGCACCAGTGTGATGGAACGCACGTGTGGCGTCATGGCCTCATCATGGTCGAGTTCGACGTTTCTGGGCATGCCTCTCACCTATCTGCCGGTTGTCTTTCCGATTTATTGCCTGTCTGCCGTCGTATTCGGATTGCTGGGACGGCGCATACCAAAACGTGCCTTCCGCATGATTTTCGGGAAGGCACGTTTCGATGATGGATGAAAAATCACGCTTCGCTGGAAACCGTCGGCTCCTGCTCGCCCTCGGCGTGTTCGAGCTGCAGGTCGATGCTCGGGCAGTCCTTCCACAACCGTTCGAGACGGTAGTATTCGCGGGATTCCTGGTGCATGACGTGGATGACGAAATCACCGTAGTCGAGCAGCACCCACTGGCCTTCGGTCAGGCCTTCGCGGGAGCGCGGCTGGCGTTTGCCGGCCTTGAGGTACAGGTCCTTCTCGATTTCCTCGGCGACGGCGAGCACCTGGCGTTCGTTCGAGGCGCTGGCGATGAGCATCGCGTCGGTGATGGCCAATGGTTCGGTAACGTCGAACGCCACGATGTCGGTGGCCTTCATGCGGTCGGCCGCGGCTGCGGCGATGCGGATGGCGTCGATGGAATCTTGCAATGCAGGCATGTTCAGCGCTCCCATTCGGGCTTCCAGCCCTCTACTACGTGTTGCGTGTTTTCGGAATAGACCATGGAGTCGGACGGGACGTCGTGGCGGACCACGGAGCCGGCTCCGGTGGTGACGCCGTCGCCGACGGTGACGGGGGCGACGAACAGGTTGCCCGCGCCGACATGCACGTTCGATCCGATGGTGGTGTGGTGCTTGTGCACGCCGTCATAGTTGGCGGTGATGGTGCCGCCGCCGATGTTGGTGTGCTCGCCCAGGTCGGCGTCGCCGACATAGCTCAGGTGCGGCACCTTCGTGCCGTTGCCGATGTGCGCCTTCTTCATTTCCACGAACGCGCCGGCCTTGCTTCCCTCGCCGAGCTCGTTGCCCGGACGCAGATACGTCCACGGGCCGATGTTGGCGGCGCGGCCGATGTGCGTCTCCTGCACGCGGGAGCGTTCCACATGCGCTTCGGCGTCGATGGTGGCGCCGATCAGCGTGGTGTACGGGCCGACTTCGGCGGCTTCGCCGATCACCGTATGGCCTTGGAGGAAGCAGCCGGGCAGGATCACCGCGTCGCGTGCGATCTGCACGTCGTCCTCAATCCACGTGGTGTCCGGGTCGAGGATGGTGACGCCTTCGCGCATCCAATGCTCGCACACGCGCTTGTTGTGCGCCTTGGCGAGCGCGGCGAGCTGCACGCGGTCGTTGACGCCTTCCACGCTTAGCGGGTCGGGGGCGGCGAAAGCGCCGACGGCTCCGTTGGCTTTGGCGGCTTCGAGCGCGTCGGTCAGGTAGAATTCGCCCTGCGCGTTGTTGGATTTGAGGTTGGCGATGGCTTCGGCGAGCAGTTTGGCGTCGAACACGTATACGGAGGTGTTCACTTCGCGTACGGCGAGTTCGCTGCTGTTGGCGTCCTTTTGTTCGACGATGCGCAGCACGTTGCCTTCGCTGTCGCGGATGATGCGGCCGTAGCCGGTCGGATCGTCGAGGATGGTGGTGAGCACGGTCGCGCCGTTGCCGCTTTTCTCGTGGAAGGCGAGCAGCTGGTCGAGCGTGTCGGTGTCGAGCAGCGGCATGTCGGATGCGGCGATCAGCACGGCGCCGTCCAGATCGTCCTTCTGCGTGAGCTGCGCCATCGCGCATTGCACGGCGCGGCCGGTTCCGGGGATGTCGTCCTGGTCGACGATGGTGACGTGCTCGTTGTAGGAGCGTGCGGCTTCGGCGACGCGTTCGGCCTGGTAGTGGACCACCACGGCGAGCGTATCGGGGTCAAGGGTCGCCACGGAGTCCATGACACGGTTCAGGAACGTTTTGCCGGCCAAGGTGTGCAGCACCTTCGGTTTGTTGGAACGCATGCGGGTGCCTTCGCCCGCGGCAAGGATGATTGCGGCGCTCAATGCCATCTTTCGCCTTCCGTTTTGCTGGTTTTCGCGGGAAACGTCCATTCCAGACGGATTAGTGGAGGACGCTTCGGATTTCAACGCAACCGCGATTGTATAAATAGGGTTAGGACAATGCCGCAGCCGTCGGAAACGCCTTACGACGCCTGCGAAACGGAGCGTGCGACGCATCCGTACGCTTCGACGAGTCCGGGCAGGTCGACTTTGGCGTTCGCCGGACTGGTGGATGGCAGCTGCGTCATCGGCATGCCGTCCAATCCATGCACCCGAAGCAGCGGAACGCATAGCTTACGGTACAGTTGCGCGGCTTTCGCGCCAGTGGTGAAGACATGGGCGATTTTCGATCGCATGATTATCGGGGAAAGATCATTGGGCACCGCATTACGGATACTGGCATCGCTCGCTCCATCGATGTCGCACGACTCAATCACATCCCATAACGCCATATGGTGACGCAAAGCGAAATCCCTACGCAACCCCACAATCTGGTCCGGGTCCCGGCACTCGCGCAGACAACCGTCATCATGGAAAACAGCCGCCATGACCGGCCAGAAACGATTGCGCGGATGACCATAATAAAACCGCATCTCACGCGACTTCGGACTTGGCACGGAACCCAACACCAACACGCGCGATCCGGCATCCCAAACCGGACCGAATCCATGTTCCACACGCATGGGCCACTCTCCTACCACCGCATCGAATACCGCGATGCGCCTTATTGTATTGCGCAATGTTGCGGCACGACAAACGGACGTGTATGTTGATTGCGGATACGACATGAGCAGCATATTCAAAGGAGAAAACATGCTCGAACCGACCACCGTCTATACGCCATCGCCAAACCGATACGACAGCATGACCTACAACCATGCCGGCGAAAGCGGCCTCAAACTGCCGGCCATATCCCTCGGCTTCTGGCACAACTTCGGCGACACCACCCCATACGACACCATGCGCCGCATCGTGTTCACCGCATTCGACAACGGCATCACCCACTTCGACCTGGCCAACAACTACGGCCCCGAACCCGGATCGGCCGAAAAGAACTGCGGACGACTCCTGCACGAATACTTCCACCACCACCGCGACGAACTCATCATCAGCACCAAAGCCGGCTACGAAATGTGGACCGGCCCCTACGGCGACCTCGGCAGCCGCAAATACCTGCTCGCCTCACTCGACCAAAGCCTCAAACGCCTCAACCTCGACTACGTGGACATCTTCTACCACCACCACATGGACCCATCCACACCACTCGAAGAGACCATGGGCGCGCTCGCCACGGCCGTGAGCAGCGGCAAGGCGCTGTATGTGGGCCTGTCCAATTATGATGGCCCCACACTCGAGAAGGCCACCGCCATTTTGGATGAGATGCATGTGCCGTTCATCATCAACCAGAACCGTTACAACATCTTCGACCGCACCGTGGAACGCAATGGGCTCAAGGAGACCGCGCACCGTCTTGGCAAGGGACTCATCACTTTCTCCCCGCTCGCCCAGGGACTGTTGACCAACCGGTATCTGAACGGCGTTCCGGCGGACAGCAGAATCGCGCATGACGGACGATTCCTGCAGCAGAGCGCGTTGACGCCGGAACGGCTTCAGCAGATTCGCGACCTGAACGATCTGGCCGCCGAGCGTGGACAGACGCTCGCCGAAATGTCGCTGGCTTGGCTGCTGCACGACGGCATGGTGGCTTCGGTGCTGGTCGGAGCGTCCCGTCCACAGCAGCTGATCGACAACATCGGTGCGCTTAGAAACACTTCGTTCAGCGACGATGAGCTCCGCCGCATCGACGGGATCTCGCTGTAGACGGGCCGCCCCCGCGCGGCAGTCGCGCACGAGGAAGCCGGGCTCCGGACGGAACCGCAACAAATGAGCCGGGCGCGTACGACATCGATCGTACGCGCCCGGCTCATGGCTTATGCGGTCGTGGATCGCAGGCTCACTCCTGCGGGTAGGAGTCGTCGAAGAAGCGGCGCTCCAGATGCACGATGGTGCGGAACACTTCGGCTTCCGGACCATCGATGGAGCAGTATTCGTTGACCAGGGAGATGAGGTCGCCGACCCACTTGCGGAAGTGCGCGCCTTCATGCAGGTCGACCCAGCCCTTGTGCGCCGGCACCTGCTGGATGACGTCGGCGTCGACGGTGCGCTTGGCCCATGCGAGGTACAGCCATTCCATGCAGCAGATCGCGGTGATCAATTCCGGCCAGCTCTTGTCGGACAGGCTGTCGAGGTATGCGCCGTACTCCTTGTTGGCCGGGGTCGGTTCGGTCGCGTCGTATTCCTCCTGGCTGACGTGATAGGCCTCGAGGAAGTGCTCGAAGTAGGTGGCCTCGTTGTCGGCGAACCACTGCGATTGCGCCGCGAGCATGTCCTTGGTCTCCTGACGTGGGGCGAGTTTGATGAGACGCGCCATCATGCCGTTGTTATAGAACTTGAAGTCCTGGATCAGGTACGCCTTGAGGATGGATTCCGGCAAGGTGTCGTCAAGCAGCTCGCTGACGAAACGCGAGTTGATGGCGTCGTACCAGTCCTCGGTGTTGAGCATGTACATGAGGTCGGCGACGGAGCCGGCTTCCGCGCCCAGCCAGGCGTAGTCTCCGCTGGCGGGTTTCGTTGCTTCTGGAACGTGGTTGGTCATGATTTTCTCTTTTCTTGGATATGCCGGCGGACGGCCGGCATGTTTTCTGTGTTTGTTGTTGGATTGTGAGTTGCGTGGTTCAGGCCACGACGTCGGCCTTGCCTGATTCGAAGCGGTCGAGCACACCGGTTTTGGCGAGCGCCTTCTGTACGAACCACATGAGCGCTCCGCCGAATACGGCTCCGGAGATGACGCAGCAGACGGTGAACACGACGCCTTGCAGTGTCGACCAGCCGGCGGTGACGACCCACTCGTACAGGCCATTGGATAGGCCGGTCAACGCGCCGGCCAGGGTCACGGTGAGCAGGTTCCACTTGCGGTATGCGAAGACCGCGAAGCCGATTTCGGCGCCGAGTCCTTGGGCCATGCCGATCAGCAGTGCGTGCGCCACGCCGAATGGATTGCCCAGCAGCGTTTCGATGACCGCGGCGATGGTTTCGCCGAAGAAGGCCGCGCCGGGCTTGCGGATGATGATGGCCACGAGCGGGCCGGCGAACAGCCACATGAAATGGAAGAGTCCGCCCAGTCCCGGGGTGAGGCTGTCGAACAGGGCGGTCGGGACGGCATAGATGAAGTCCCAGGCCCAGAAGATCACGCCGGATGCGACGGCAACGATCGCGGCCACGACGATGTCGACCACACGCCATTTGACGTTGGGTTTGCGAACTGCGGAAGACTGGTTTTCTTCAGTCATAAAGGTATGTGCCTTTCTCTTATGCAAAGGCACGGGAAGTAGAGAGACGTCCGTGCGCCGGCATTATCCGGTATACGTTCATACGGTTGAAGCGGTCGCTTCCTCTCAGCCATAATGGCCCCCGTGTCCGCAAGCGATATTACATGGTTCGGCGCGTTTCCAGGCTGGTATTCCACATGTCGGCCAAAAGTCTCGTGAAATGGAAAAATGGGTTCCGTGTTTTTCCGAAAGTCCTGAGCCTTCGGAAAAACACGGAACCCATCGATATGCGGGAAAGCCGCTGTCGGCTATGCCAGGATCGACGCCGTGTCGGTTACCGTGATCAGCGGTTCGAACAAGCGCATCGTGTTGAGCGCCAGTTCCTGGTTCTCCGGGGTGCTGCCGGCGCAGGCGTCGGCCGGAACGCGCACGGCCACGCCGCTATCGGCCGCGGCGAGCACGGTGGTGAGCACGCAGCAGTCGGTGGCCACGCCGCAGACCGTGATTTTCTTGGCTCCGCCGATCGCGTCGATCAGCTGTTGTCCCCATTTGCCGAATGTGGTGCGGTCCACCACCTGATGGCCTTCGGCGAGGGCGGCGGTCTCGTCGGTCAGGTCGTATATCGGGTCGTCCGGCGGTACCAGGAACTGCGGCCAGTCCTTGAAGTAGTCGACCCAGGCGTCCTTTGGTGGAATCGGCGCGACGTAGCGCGTGTAGACCACGCGGTCGCCGAACGCCTTGGCCAGTTTTGCGAACGCTTCGTTGGTGTCGTAGTAGGTTCCGTCGGCGCAGGCCCAAGCGGACCATTCGCTTTCGGCGAATACTTTCTGACGGTCGATGACGACCAGCCACTCATCTTCAGCGATCATCGTATGTTCCTTCCTGTGCGATCGCACCGTTCGTCACTTGGCTTCGATGGCATCCGCCGTTTCGGATGCCGGCAGGTCGGCCTCCTGCTTGGCGATGTCTCCACGCTGGAACGCCAACGCGCCGAACAGGCCGACAAGCAGCGCCACGATCACGCCGAGGTTGGCGGATGCCCAGCTGCCGTCCTTGCCGCCGATCAGGAAGAGGAGGTAGCCCTGCCAGGTCAGCCAGTTCGCGGCGGTGTTGACCACGAGGCCCCAGCCGAGGATGGTGCCGACGGCGAGGATGACGAACGACTTGACGTTCCACTTGCCGTAACGGCCGTTCGGATCATACAGGTCGGGGGTGCTGTAGTCCTTCTTGCGCACGATCACGTCGGTCACGAACATGCCCGCCCATACGGCCATAGGCACGCCGAGGGTGGTCAGGAAGCCTTGGAACGGGCCGATGAAGGTGTCCGAGAAGAAGGTCACGTAGACCACGCCGGCCACGGTGAGCGCGGCGGTGAGGCCGGCGGCCGCGGTGCGGGGCAGTTTGACGCCGAAGCTCAGCAATGCCAGTCCGTTGGAGTAGTTGTCCATGATGGAGCCGGACATGAGGCCCAGCACGGCGACGATGGTGTACGGGATGAGGTACCAGATGGGCAGGATGGAGGCCATCGCGCCGATCGGGTCGTTGCCGACGTTTTCGGCGAGTTTGGCGTTGGATCCGGCGAGCAGCAGGCCGTAGAAGATGAGAAGCACGTTGGCGATGGACGCGCCGAACGTGGTCCAGAAGACGATGCCGCTGTTGGAGGACTTGCGGGGCAGGTAGCGTGAATAGTCGGCCGCGATGTTCACCCAGCCCAGGCCGAAACCGGTCATGACGAAGAAGCAGCAGCCGAGCATGGCCGGCAGGCCGCCGGACGGGATCCGTCCGATGGCGTCGAAGTCGATGTGGCCCCATCCGAGGATGAAGAAGCCGACGGTGATCACGCCGGTCACGATGGTGATGACCTGCTGGCAGCGCATGATCAGGTCGTAGCCGAAGATGCCGGCCACGACCACCAGACCGACCACCACGATGGTGGAGATGAGCTTCGGCGCGGCGCCGGAGCCCCAGCCGAGTTTGGAGATGGTGGAGGACATGGCGAGCACCGCGGTGGTGGTCAATGAGATTTCCCAGCCCAATGTGGCGATCCAGCTCAGCGCGGCCGGCACCTTGGCGCCTTCCACGCCGAAGGTGGCGCGGGTGAGCACCATGGTCGGGGCGTTGCCGCGCTTGCCCGCTATGGAGATGACGCCCACCAGCAGGAACGACACGACCACGCCGATGGTGGTCATGATGGTGGCCTGCCAGAAGGAGATGCCGAATCCCAATGCCCATGCGCCGTACGACATGGCGAACACAGAGACGTTCGCGGCGAACCAAGGCCAGAACAGGCTGGCCGGCGTGCCTTTGCGTTCCTCTTCGGAAATGGTGTCTATGCCCTGTTCCTCGACGGTGAGGGCACCTTTATCCTTGCTCATTTTCGGTTATGTCTCCTTCGCTTCCTTGCACTTTCCGAGAAAGTGCCCGTGCCGGCGGCAAAGCGTTCCTTGTCCGCTTCGCCGAACCGTTCGGACACATCATAACCCAACTTATAGTCATTATGACTATAAGGTTTGCATGGCAAGCAGCTTCTCCACTTCGATTCTGGAAGGACATGTGGCCGGACCCCGTCGCGTCACCGCGATGGCGGCCGCCGCGTTGGCGATTCCGACCGCCTCGCGAAGCCCCGTCCCCCGGCTCAGTTCTGCGCACAGCACGCCGGCATGGCAGTCGCCGGCGCCGTTGGTGTCGATGGCGTGGACCGGGAATCCCGCGACGAGCTCGGCCTCCGCCCCCGGTCGGGCCAGCCATGCGCCGCCTTTGCCGACGCGGACGATCAGCGCGGAGTCCAATCTCCGTGCCATCCGCTCAATCAGCGTGCGGAACGTTCCCTGGTGCATCGGCAATCCCAGCCGTCCGGCGATGAGGACCGCCTCCCGTTCGTTGCACGACCAGACCGGACGGTATTCGACCATTTCGCCGAACGTCTCGTCGTCGATGTCGGCCACCACCGGAGACGGGTCGAACAGCGCGAGGAAACGGCGATTCGGCGCGGTCCGGCGCATGAATGCCCGCAAGCCCTCGCCGGTATGGTGCGCGAAGGTGTATCCGCTGATGTGCACGACATCGCCATCGGCCGGTTCGACGCTTTGGAAGGTGGATTCGTCGCCGCGGGCTTCGGCGCCGCGCATCGAGATGAAGGTGCGTTCGGCCGTGCCGTCGGTCAACGCCACGCAGAATCCGGAGTCGACGCTTTCGTCGGTGGGACCGACATGCCGTATGCCTTCGCTCTCGAAGACCCTGCGGATCGTGTCCGCCCAGGGGCCGGTGCCAAGGATGCCGGCGTGCCGGGCGTCGACGCCCATCTGACGTACGGCGTGCAGCGTGTTGTAGCTCGCCCCGACATGGATGCCCGCTTCGTCGGCGAATACGTCCTGGCCCGGCTGGGGGATTTTTTCGACGCTCATGGTCAGGTCCACGATCGCCTGGCCCAAGGAAATGACCGTTCCGTTTCCCATGTTTCACGCCTCCCGTTCTCTCAGGGCGCACAGGCCCGCCACCGTCCGGTCCAGGTCGAGCCGATCGTCGTCTTTGAGCTGGCGCAGCACCTGTCCGCGCATATCCGGGTCGAAGCCGTCCGGACCATGCCATGCGCCGAGCATCGCGCCGGTGATCGCGGCGATGGTGTCGGTGTCCCCGCCAAGGGAGGCGGCGAAGCACAACGCTTCGGTGGGTTTATCGAAGAAACGCGTGGCTATGGCGAACGCCGCGGCCACGGATTCGTTGGCCTCCACGCTGGTGCCGCAGTCGCGTCGGAGGATGGTGGCGAATTCGCCGTCGGACATGGAGCCGTCTTCTCTGACGGCCCATTCCATGAACATCTTCACGCGGGCGACGACGGACGCCTTGGCCGACCAGTTGCCGCGCGGCGGCTGGGATTCCACGAACGCCAACGCTTTCGAAAGGAAGCCTCGCTCCCCCGCGATGGCGAGGCTCACGGCGGCGGCCACCAGCGTGGTCGATTCGATGCCCTGCATGGTGTTGTGCGTCACCACGCAGGAACGCCAGGCCTCCTCGGCCAAGGCGTTTCCGGGAATGAAGGCGATGCCGACCGGGGTGGCGCGCATGGCGCCTCCGTTCGTGGTGCCGAATCGTCCGGTAAGCTCCGGGTCGATCCCTTCCGCCAGCGCCTGCAGAGCGGCCTTGGTGGATGGGCCGAGCAGGTCCAGCGAGCCCTTTTCCTTCATCTTCGCCTCCCAGCGCAGGAGGTCCTGGGCGTACGCGTCGTTGTCGATTCTGCCATGGTCTTCGATGAGGCGGGCGGCCAGCACGAAGGCCTGTTCCGTGTCGTCGGTCACCGAGCCGGCCTTCATATTCGGCGCGATCGGCTGTTGTGGCACGGCGTCCATCAACCTGCGGACCGGTCCGCCGTAGCATTCGATTATTCGTTCGGCCGACATGCTTTGGGTCGGCATGCCGAGCGCGTCGCCGATGGCGAGGCCGATCATCGCGCCGCGGGCATGTTTCATCAGACGCTCATCGATCGCCATGGTTTCCTCCGTTCTCCCCCGCGGTGACGCGCAACGTGAAGTGGCTGGGGTCGAGGAACGAGCGCACGTGTTCGACCAGCGTGCCGTCATCGCTGAAATTGTGCCGTTCGGACAGCAGGAACACCGTCTCCGGGGTCTTCTCCAACGCTTGGGCGATCGGGCCGAGCCTGTCTGCGGATACGTCCATATATCCGGAGGCCGCCTGCAGTCCGGCCTGTTTCATGGTTTTCGAGATGGAGCCGTCCACGAGTCCTTCCATTCGTTCGATGACCTCGCGCAGCGCCGGGATGGCGGGCAGATACGAGACCTCGTACGAGACCGGCGTCGACCGGAAGAGCCTGCGGCGCGCGATTTCGTAGAACCGTTCGCACTCGCTCTCCCCCTCCAACGCCAAAGGTCGGCCGACCAATGCGATGGACAGCAGTTCCGTGGTGGTCGGCGCTCCGGAACGCAGCGAGGCGGAGGCCCAACCGTCCGGACCGCTCATATCGCCGCCGTTGAACGCCACATAGCTGCCCGATCCCATGCGGGTCTCGATGAGTTCGGCCTTTTTCAGCTGTTCCAGCGCCCTGCGCACGGTGCCGCGGGACACTTGGTACTCTTCGGCCAGACGCGTTTCGGACATGATCCGCTCCCCCGGCTTGAGCGTGCCGTTTCTGATCTGCTCGGCAAGCTCGTGCCGCAGGTGCTCCGTTCGGGTGTAGGCAGTCATCTTCGGCCTCCGGACGACATTGAAACCAATATTGAACAACTATGTACAGGGTAGCACAGGTTTGTACAGGTTGCGTGTTGGTGGATGAATCCGCAAAGACGCGATGGGGAATACGGTCAGCCTGACAGGCTGTTTCGTCTTCCCGCGCCCAAAAGCGGGAAACCTGCATCGCTGCGCGTTCCATGTCTTTCGTTTCGAAAAAAGTTCGTTCGCGCGCTTAGTCTTTTTCCTGTGTCTACACTTGATTGCGGAGCCGGCAAAAGCGCCGGCGGCATCGTAAGGAAGAGCATTATGAAGATCACAGGACTCGACGAGGAGCGGCACGGCCGGCGTTGGAACGGACAGCGCGCGTTGGTCACTGGAGCCGGACAGGGCATCGGCCAGGCCGTGGCGCAGCTGCTCGCGTCCAAAGGCGTGAAGGTGGCGGTCAACGACATCGTGCCGGAACGTGCCGAGAACACCGTCAAACTGATTGCGGACGCCGGCGGAGAAGCCTTCGCAGCCATCGGCGACATCGCCGATCCGACTGTGGTGGAAGACCTCTTCAGGCAGCTCGACGAACGGTTCGGCGGCATCGACATCCTCGTCAACGTTGCGGGGATCATCATCAAGGACTCGCTCGACGACACCGACCTGGAACGGTGGAACCGCATCCTCGCGGTCAACCTGACCGCGGACTTCCTGACCATCAAGCAGGCCGTCAAACGCATGCGCAAGCAGCATTACGGGCGCATCGTCAACGTGTCTTCCATCGCCGCGAAACATGGAGGCGGCTACTTGGGCGGCGTCGCCTACGCGTCCACCAAGGCGGGCGTCGCGGCGCTCACGCGAGGAGCGGCCAGGGAGTACGCTCCGGACGGCATCAACGTGAACGCGGTCATGCCGGGACTCACCTACACGCCTATGACCGCCGGCATGCCTGATTGGAAACGTGAGGCGATTGAGGATTCCACGCTCGTCAAGCATGGCGGCCAGCCGTATGACATCGCACGTGCGATCGTGTTCCTCGCCGATCCGGAATCCGGCTACATCGACGGCGAAACCTTAGATGTGGACGGCGGCACCAGCCTCGACTAGGCTCCACGCCTTCGCTTTGCCCTGGCGCGTGTATCCGGGAGCGTCAGTCCCGGTCCGCTCTCAACTCAAACACGCTATATGTGGCAGATTCGGCGGTCCTAAAAATCTGATATCCGCTATATGTGGCAGGTCAAACTGGATACAAGGTTGTCAGGGGGTATGATTCATGCCCTCTAACAGCTTGCTTTTCGGAAAATCTGCCACATATAGCGCAAAACGATTCCCTCAGCGCATGAATCTGCCACATATAATGGATTCCGTTTTTCTATGGATTCCGTTTTTCTTTGGACCGGCTTTCGCCAGCCCCTTGTCGAGGCGGAATCGATTTAGTCGAGCACGACGCCGGCTTCACGCATTCGGCGTCGTGCTTCGACGCCAAGCTCCTCGCTGACCGGTTCGGTCAGATTCTCGATGACATGCGTCTCGTATCCGAGTTTTTTCGCGTCCAACGCGGTTTCCTTCACGCAATGCGATTCCGCCAATCCGACGACGTCCACGCGCGTGACGCCAGCCGCCCGTAACGCATTGGCAAGCGTCTTGCCCGCCGCCAGATCCGCATCGACTTCCTCACACGTGGGAATACGGTCGGTATTGTCTTCCGATCCTTCGAAACCGGAGTATGACGGCGAATACTGCCCCTTCTTGAAATGGTGCGTGATTTTCAGTGCGGCGATCGCGGGATGCAGTTCGGCGTTCGCGGTGCCGGCCTTGCCATGCACCGGCCAAGTGTCGACGTAATCGGGATTGTCCGACCAGTGCGTTCCCGGTTCGATATGCCAGTCCTGTGTGGTGGCGATGTACGCGTATTCGCCGCGATGCGATTCGACATACTTCGCGATGCGTTCGGCGACGGCATTGCCGCCTTCTACACCCAGTTCCCCGCCTTCGCAGAACGTCGGCTGCACGTCCACGATGATCAACGCCTTGCCCATGGTCGCCTCCTACTTGGTTTTACGATGCTTCCATGGCCAGCATAACCGGTTCCGTCGGCAAGCGTCCGGCATGATTTGTCAGAAGACGATCGTCTTCCTCTTTCCTTTGGCATTGCGCGGATATTCACGGATGCGCGTGACGTATTCCAGATTGACCGCTTCGACATTGCCGTCCTTTTCCAGCACGATGCCGCCGTCCGTCACGTCCTTGACCGTTCCTTGAATGCTTGAATCCGTGCTCGTCACGGTGTAGATGATGCATTCCTTTCCAATGAACTGCCTTGCCAGCTCCTCCATCACCTTGTCCTTTCCACTGTTCCTTTTCCTGTTCAGCACGTGCCTGATTGCGGCGATCCTTCGTTGTTTCGCCGTCCAGAAAAGAGCCAGGATGATGGCCAAGGCGAGCAGAAAATAAACGGAATCCATTCCCCCTCCTTGGTTTTTGCCATCGTTCAATGCACGAACAGAAACACATCTTTTTGCAGATTACCAGACAAGCGCCTTCCGCATGCCGGCAAACCGGCGATTCCGCCCACAGCGCCATGCGCAAGCGAAATACATCAGGCTTCCCTTTTCACCTTTCCCAGCTTTCTTGACAGTCTGGTAGCAGGCCGTTCCACGGCAAGATAGAACGCCTCCGCCACCAGAAGGCACAATGCAAACAAAACCATCGGGCGCAATAGACCCTGTACGGGAATGTACGGCACAATCCAGTCGCGGACGGGAAGATGGGTCAGATACAGGCTGAATGAAATGCGCCCCAGCCAACGGACAGGTGGCGTGGAAAGCAGGTCGGATACCACGTTGCAGGTAAGTGCGACCACCACCAATATCAGGCATCCGCACACGGCCAAAGGTTGGGCGACAATACCAGGCAGCAAACCGAAGCCGCTTTGGCAAACCAAGACGATGCCGCACAGGGCGAGCGGTACGGCAACGACGTCGCGCATCGTCTCGCGCCCGTTGTCCGTAAGTCGTTTCGCCAACGCGACGCCAAGCGCGAACATGGCCATGTGACGCAACGGCGGCCACTGCGTCCACTCCGACAACAGCACGCATGCGAGCGCAATGGGTGCCACGAATCGCATGTCGGTGGCGATGATGACGTATATGGGCAGGGCGAGGCTGAAAAGCAGTTCCCAGCACATGCTCCATGATGGCAGGTCGGCCATTGCCAATGTGGAACCGTCCACTCTGGTGCCGGCGGTGGTCATTGAAAGCATGTCGAGTTGGGTGAGCAGATTGTGTAGCCAGACTGATGGCGAGGATGTGCTGAACGCGTTTGCGTATTCTTCCGCTTTCCACCCCATGTGCATGGCGATTGTGGAGACGATACAGCAGATCCCGATTGCCGTGCAGGTGGGGATGGCGAGTCTGGCGATGCGACGCAGCTGGTAGCGAGGCCAGTTGTATGTGTCGATTCCGACGCATAGCGGAACGATGGAAAGTACAAGTCCGCTGAGAATGAAGAATAGGGTGACGAATTGGGCGCCTGGCAATAGTTGGCGGAGGGTGCCTCCCGTGTAATGGTATGCGACCACTGCCAGGGCCGCGAGTCCTCTGAGCCCGTCCAAAGCGTATATGCGTGTGTCGGAGTCCTTCTCTTTTTCGTTCACGGGTGTACCCTATCACGTGCGCTGGCTGGCATGCATCCGCCTACGTGCGTTTGGCGTGCGTTGTTCGGCGTGTGTTCGACAACAGTGCCATCGTCGAACACGACGCCACATAACTTCCATTCGTCTCTCTTCCCCGCCCGACTGTAGTGTCGGATCATATGGAGATCCGCGAATACGACATGATGACGGACGAGGCGCGCGGCATCCGCACGGCGGTGTTCGTCGTGGAGAAGGATTATCGTCCGGAATTCGACGAATGGGATGAGCCGGGCCGAGCCACGCATCTGCTGGCTTTTGGAAACGGCCGCGCCGTGGCGACATGCCGTCTCTACCCTGAGCTCGACCATGCCGATCAACCCGGACGTTGGGTGATTGGTCGTTTGGCCGTGGTCGCCGACGAACGTGGCCATGGTATCGGCAAGACGGTGCTGGCCGAGGCGGAACGTCTCATCCGGAAGGCCGGTGGACATGTTGCCGCCGTACACTCCGAAGATAAGAATTTCGCAATGTATGAACATCTTGGCTACCGCATCACCAGCGAGCTTTTCGACAACGGTACGCATGGTTGGCTGGTCAAGGCATTGAACTGAATCCGGAGGAAGCGGCCATCACCTGCGAAAGCGTCCGACACGCGGTATCAGGTGATGGCCGCATATGGCATAATAGACACTTGGCGGAAAACCTCGGGTTTTATCGCCGTTCCCCCATGGTGTAATGGCAGCACACGGGTCTTTGGAACCCTTTGTCTTGGTTCGAGTCCAGGTGGGGGAGCCCAAAACGGGTCCTCGCGGAGAAGCGGGGACCCAAATTCATTTGATCCACATCCATCAACGGCATGACGAACGCGCGCGGTCCGATTGCGCCATGTGACCTTCCCTCATTCTCGTCCGGCTTACGCAGGTAACGCACGCCGGATGGGGCGGCAAGCTCGCGACGGGAAATATCAGTTGCCGCATAATGCGGCAACTGATATTCTGAGCCCCCACTAATTGCTTCAATTGCCGAATCGCTTACAAGGTTTTCCACCGGCTCTTTGAAAAAAACCGCCGCATTTGCAATGTCGGCTACCGTCCACTCGACTCTTCTGTTCAACTTTGTGCTTAATGTCGCTTGAGTCAAATGCAATGCTTCGGCCAAAGTGCCCTGTTTTATATCGTAAAGAGCCATACGAACACGAACATTCTTAGTAAAAATGTCCTGAAGTCGCTCAGATGCTTCTGTCTTCACTGAAAAACGTGCCATACCCAAAGTATGACACACCAATTTGCAAATATCCACTATAGGTAATATCTTTATAGACATGAGCTATAAAAACGATGATGAAAAGATAATAGCGAGCAGAATTAACGGACTGCTGGCAGATACTCATACTTCACAGGTGCAGTACGCTGCAATTCTGAGCATGTCACAGCCGACAATTTCCGCAAAGCTATCGGGGGCCACTCGATTTACCGCGAAGGATATCTGGCGTACGGCTCTTGCCTTCAATGTCTCTACTGACTATCTATACGGCCTTACTGATGCGCGTACGAGAGGGACTTGTGAAAGGGAAAAAGCTATGGCACCTGTATAGGACACTTTCAAGCTCGTGGACGAATTGCAGTTCGCATCCGGGCGGTGGATGAAACCCATCCAGCATTTCCCAAAACCTAAAACAGAAGAGAGACAGAAAAGCCGGCAAACACCGTCAACCGCGGTGATTCCTACGGTAGCCATTCACCGCGGCGACCACGGAACGTATGAACCGGCAAGAACCACCATCGAACAAAACAGTCAACAGCAGACGTTCAAGCAGACCGTCGTCCGCAAGCTCCGCATCCGAAAGACTGAATTCGCGGAAACGATGGCCGGGATGAAGCGCTTCTAACGCTTCAAGCCAGCAATCGTACGCCACGGAGGCCCGATCCAATGGAACGGCGTCATCAAGACTGCAATCTTCGAAGGACACAGCCGCAAGAGCAATCTCCAACATGGAGACGTCATGCTCCAACATGAATCTGTAGTCCGACGTGATGGAATCCAATGCAAGGGAGTCATCTCCTGTCATAGCCATTCCAATCTTTTCGTCGGGTTCCTATACCAACCACTTGGCGATGGGCCGATATCGCTCAAATAGTAATGCCCGCACATGAGTTGCAGCTCACATACGGGCGGCGAGTCAATCCCATCCAGCATTTCCCAATTAACCAAGGTTCCACGGTCACCAGCCAAGGAACCAATCGCAGAAAGAAGAGATCACAATGAGCGATTTCAACGAAACCTACGCAGATGCAATCAATTCCAACTCTGAGGAAAGGACCAGCTCAATGTCTGATTATTCCACATCCACCACACCGGATGAAACCCAATATCAGGAAAACACGCCGACCGTCACCCCCGAAATCGTGGATGCCGGCACCGACGTGGATCTGATCGACACGAACCCTGTCGCGGCATTGGCCGAGAACTTCCAAAACGAATCATCTGGACATCCTCTTGCTCCGGGCGAAACCAACTACACCGAGGAAGAGGCACGGCGCGTCACCGAAGATCTCAAGGTCAAGCTCCTGCACGCTCTCGAAGCCCAGTACGATTTCACGCATGCCGCGGAAAGGGCCTTCGATGGCCATATCTGGGTCGCTCTCGGCTATCCCGAGGGCATGAAGGGTTGGATCGCATACTGCGCCGACAACTTCGCCGCGGAGAAGATCCGCGTGACCGGCCAGCAGCGCACCGACCTTATCACAGGCTTCACGCCGGGCAAGATCAGCAACCGTGGCATCGCCGCCCTCCTCGGCGTCCATCCATCAACCATTGATCGTGCAAAGGCTAAGGCTGGCATTGCTCCCGCGGAAGGTAGAGTGCGTGACGCGGCAGGCAAGCTACGTCACGTGGATGCCGGCAGTATGTCCAGCGAGGAACGCCGCAAGAAGATCGTGGAACTCTCCGAGGAAGGCGCCAAGCAGACCGACATCGCCGACATCCTTGACGTGAGCCAGTCCACCGTGTCCGACACGCTCCGCAAGGACAGGATGCGTCGCATGAGCGAGGGACTCGAACCCGCCAAGATCGACAACACCGATTTCGACAACGCCGACGACGACCAGCCGTTGGACCTCGACATGGGCAACCGCGAGACCGACATCCGCTCCTACATCGACTCGTTCGTCAGCCAGTCGTCGGACGCCCGCGGCGCCATCAACGAGATGGTGCATCTGCTGGAATCCGACAAGTGGCAGCCGGGAGGCTCCACGGTGAGCGAGATCGTCTCCCGTGGCGGCGCGAACATCTTCGGCATCATCAGCGACATGTGTAAGATGCTGCGCCTGCTGAACATCGATGTCGACAACGTCTTCGACGGGGCGGACGCGGAACTTGATGACACCGACAACGACTGGTCGCGTTTCATCGACGGATGCACCGAACTCGCCATCGTCTGCCAGGAAATCACCGCCTGACATGCGACCGGGATCGGGCGGGCGGATCCCAAGGGGTATGGGTCCGCTCCCCCGCCACTGAACCAACCATCATCGCCGGTCGTGGACCGGCAGAGAGAAAAGACTGAATCATGAAATACACCAAAGACGAGGAAGCGCGGGCCGAAAGGTCAAGCGTCAAAATGTGGCCGGGCATCACGGCCGGCATCATCATCGGCCTGATCGCGTTCGTGTTGAGCTTCGACGCCCTGCGTCTCGTGTTCGTGGCATGCGGCATCAACCCGTACCTGAGCTGGGGTGGCCCGGTGTGCGTGGACGGCACGATCCTCCTGTGCACCTGGGCCACGTGGGGATTCAAGAAGGGCCACATCCGAGGCAGCGCCTATCCGTGGGTCGGACTCGTACTGTTCAGCAGCTTCTCCATCGCCGGCAACGCTTTGCATGCGATGCTCAACACCGGATTCCACCTGCCGGCATGGGTGCCGCCGGTCATCATGAGCATTCCCCCGGTCGCACTCCTGTACGCGACCCATTTGATCGTCATCATCGCGGGAGACCGTCTCGACAAGATCAACACCGTCCTTCCCGTCGGCTTGACCGTCATGGAAGACACTGACGTTCCGGCTCCCGTTCCCGCACCATCCGCCATGCCGGCCCCGGCCATCCCGTCCGAACCGCCGGCATCGGCTCCCGAACCGGCTGAACCGGCGAAGCCGGAGATTCCGGACCTGTTCGACTTCCAGACCATCGTTCCCGCCATGGAGGACGATGCGGCCCCAAAAGCCGATGAGGCCGAAGCGCCAGCCGCCGACGCCTCAACCCCGACCGTCGAACAGCACGCCATCCCGCAGCCGGTGATGCGTGAACCAGTCATCATCCCGACCCTCACCATCCAACCCGATGAGCGGGATGCCCCGACCGTGGACGGCCAGGACGAGCCGGCTCCCGAACCCGTGGGACCGGACGTGACGGCCGTGGGACCGGACGTGACGGCCGTGGAACCGGCCGACGGGCCGGAAGAGAAGACCGACGACACTCAGGCGGAGGAAAAGCCGAAGCCAGGGAAAACCAGCCGGCGCGGCAAGGCCGGAGCCGATGACGAGGCGTGGCTCGCATGGATCGACGAGCTTACGGCTAAAGGCGAGAATCCGACCGCGTCGAAGGCAGTGGACGCGGGACTGGCCGCGAGCGGCAGCACCGCGAAAAGGTATCTCGCCCGCATCAGAAGAGAGCATTCGGAAAGGTTCTAAGCCATGGAACACCACAGCATGAGCGACAAGGACTTCCACACGCGGTACGGCGTGACCCCGCGGGAAGTGGAGGACGCGTTGGACGAGAACCGTCGACGTGTCGCCCGCAGACTCTCCGAATGGGGATACGCGTGGGCCGTTGACGAGATCATGTGCGACGTGGCCGTGGAACTGCTCAAGGGAGGCCTGCGCAGGTGGGCCTCCTATGAGGAACGCAAACCATTGGGCGCGTTCGTGAACACGCTGATCGGCAACCGGTTGGGTGAGTGGATGCGTACTGAGCGGCCCAAATACCGTAGCGGCATGACCCACGCGCCGCTACGCCGCAGGAAGCGGAAGAACACGACGCCGCAACGCGAGGCTTTGGACGCCACCGAAGCGAGAAGAAGGATCCGCAACGAGAACAACGCGGCCCTTGCCGACCGACTCTGCGAGGAAGCCGACGTGTTCGGCGATCCCGATTCGACCGTCCTGTCCGCGCCGGCGGGAGACAAGTCCAGTTATCAGGAATGGTTGACCGGCGGCACCCAGCCGTTGGAACTGGAAAGCGACAAGTACGCGGCCGACATGGAGGGCCTGCGCCAGGACGTGACGACTCGATGCAAGCGCATGGCTTGGGAGATGCTGATCCGTCAATGCCTTACCGCGACGCGTGGCTCCGACGCTCTCCGCAACGACATCCGTCGTTTCCTGGAGAACCATCATCATGGCCTCGGTCCGAGCATCGACGACTACCCGTACATTCTCGCGGTCGTCGATAAGTACAGGAAATGATCGTCCATCGGACGTTACCGGACCCCGGTGACGTGGAGATGGATGCCGGCATGGTCTTTTCTTCTTTCTCCGCCATGCCGGCGATATGCCGGCCATGCGCGCCGAACGGCAACGGCGCCGCCGACGCGTGTCCGGCACCCCCTCGACAGACTTTCAAAACAGAACGAACACCACAACCGACAAAGGAGCAGACAATGATCAGCGTCATCAAATGGGCATGGCAGGCCAAGCCGGACACTCCGGCCGAGAAGCTTGTTCTCGTCAGTCTTGCCAACAGCACGTTCCAGACGCCTCGGGAGGACATCGCCGTCGTGGGCGTGCGCGCGTTGAGAGGGACCGCGTGCGACATGACGCCGGCGGAACTCGACGCGATCCTGGACCGTTTGGAAAAGCAGGGTTTCATCACGCCGCTCGCGGCCGACAGCGAACCGGTCAAATGGCATATAGGCGCGTTGGAGCGTGAACGTGGCGAGGAAGGCCCTTGGAAGGCATGGCGTCTCAACGCCAAGACGGAGGAAAAGGAGACGGTGAGATGAGCGTCAGAGCTGTCTCATGGGCGTATGGTCTGAACCTCGGTTCCATGACGCAGAAGGCGGTACTGCTCTACCTCGCATACCGGGCCCGTGAAGAGGATAACTGCGCGTGGCCTTCTGTGAACCTCATTCAAGTGGAGACCGAATTGAGCGAACGTGCCGTGCGCAAGGCGTTGAGGGAACTGCGGGACAAGGGACTGATCGCATTGGGAGATCAGGAACTCGCGGCGGTCGACTTTCATGGAGACGTCGTTCCCGTGAACCGTCGTCCCAAGGTCTGGACCCTGCGGTTGGACGCTTCCACCGAATCGTTTAACGGCGTCGAACGTGCCGAGGACGTTCAAACGGCATACACGGGAAGGAGCGTCCGATCATGACTGTGGTGACCATGGTATGGGTCCAGGAACACGTGCACGAGGTACGCAACGCGACCAAAGCCGTGCTCTCGTATCTCGCTTTCAAAGCTCACTACGATGACGGGACGGCCGCATGGCCCGCGATAGGAACCATCGCGGGAGCATGCGGACTGAGTGAGAAGACCGTGCAGCGTAGCATCGACCAGCTTCTCGACCTCGGACTGATCGAACCCGGACAACAGACCTTCAGCGCCATCAATCCGAAAACGGGCAAGCCGGTCAGACGGAACTATCAGACCGTCGTGTGGAACGTGATCTGCAAGGAATCGAACCTGCCGACCGAACCGTTCGAGGACCGGAACGCGTCCAAGGTCCGTGCCGCGATGAAGCGCGCGGACAAGGCGAAAGCCAAAATGCCTTCCCCGGAACCGGAGGGCGGGGAAGACGACGGACGCGAGGACAAAATGTCTGGCTTTTCGGACGAGAGGCAGCCGGAAGAAACGAAAGCCAAAATGTCGCCTCTGGAAAACGTTGAAAACAAGCCGGTTTCCTCCAATCTTCCCAAAATGTCGCCCCTGGAGCGGCAAGGTGGAGAAGGTGATGGAAGCGAGGACAAAATGTCCAAAAATCTGGACAAAATGTCGCCCAATAATACATTGAAATACAATTACCCCTCTCTCCCTACGGGAGAGCTCCCCGCAAGCGGGAAGCGCCCCGGCATGGAGGACGGAAACAACACGACGACGGGAGGGGATTCCGACGCGGCGACCGTGATGGACCATCTCGCTTCCGTCCGTTCGAAGCTGTCGTTGACCACCACGGAACCGACCAAACGTGATTTGTCCAAGATCGGAAACCTCGTCAGCCGGGTCGTCAAAGCCCGTGACGGCGACCGTGCGGCCTCGTTGGCGCTTATCCTCGCGGTCATCAACTGGCTGCCCGCGAACACGTTCTGGCTCCGCCGTGTCGATTCCGCGCGCCGTCTCGCCGACAACTGGGACCAGATCGCCAACGACTGGACCGTCGCCCAGATCGAACGCCAACGCGAACGGGACGCCGAAGTCCATGAGCGTGACCGTAGGCCCGTGGCCCAGCCGACCCCGGTGCCGGAACGTCATTCGGAACGTCACGTGCATTCGCTGGTCTGCGAGCATGTCCTGAACGACATGCGGCCACACGAGGACGAATACGACCACGAGGGAAGCCTGCGCTACGGCAAGCCATCCGAATGGCAGATGGCGTGCATGCGGCACGCCGACGAGCTCAACCGGCTCGAAGGCATCGAAACCGCCGCGTGAGACGGGCCGTCCCATGAGAGCGAAAACGGCTTCATACGCCAAAACCGAAGGGAGAAGAACCCGCAAATGAGCGAAACGCAATACGAAGAACCCGTGTACGTCGTCAACAAGCGGCGTCGAGAATCCGAAGCGGTCGTCCACATGCCCGATTGCGAGAAGATACACCACCAAGTCGAACAGGACGTGCGGCCCGCAGTCCACCGTGAGACGCGGGTGCCGGCGTACATTCGTTTCGTCGCGAACTACATGACGTTGACGGAGCTTAGGAACATCGGATTCAGGTATCATCCATGCGGATACTGCCAGCCGCCGGTGCCTACCGTCGATGGTCCCATCCCCATCAGCGTGAAAGCCCGGAATCTCAACGTGACCCATCTCGGTAAGGAATTCATCGGCTGGGGTGTTCTTGAAAGCTTTTCCATTACGGGACGATTGAACGACGACGGGTCTAGGACCGTCACGGTCGACGTATCGTTCGGTGGCGTTCACTACCGGTTCGATCCGGAAACACAACTCGAATACCTTCGCCCCAACCAGAGACGATGAACGGTTCCGTACAGCGGACCATCCCGAACGTAATGCTTCCCTTTCGGTCAATGATTTCGAAAAGCTTTTCAGTTGCCGACAATGGTTCGGAATATCAGGTGCGAGGAAACCTCGCACCTGATATTCTTCCGTCGTGAACCTGCTGCCCCGGCCGGCAGTCGGACCTCCGTCCTCAACGTCCAAGTGCTCGAAGACGAGCATAAAAGCCCTCTCCTAAAATGGGACCGGACTTTTTCATTGTCTGGGTCGATCAGGGGCGGAGTGGAATATCTGATGCGAGGAAACCTCGCATCAGATATTTCCCGTTATGGTGTGGATCCTACCGGTTCATCCGCCATGGCCATGCGCCGCCTGGCAGCATGAGCGGTTCCCTGAAAACGATTCTCCGTGGCTCCACCTCAAGAGTGAACCTGCCGAACGCCCAATCCAACGATTGCGGCCGGTCGCCCACGAACGACGGCAATGGGAACGCCGCGAGCTGCGACCTGTCTTCGGGATCACTGAACGCCCCTCCCCGACTCTGGCAGTTGCCGTACACGAAATTATCCCCTTGGATGGCGCCGCAATGGGGACAGACGCCGGCCAGGTACTCGCATCCCATCGACTTCGAATACTTCGGACGCACGCCCCAATTCACGTCGAGCAAGCGTCGGAACGCTTGGGACAACAGTCCGGCCTTGTCCACCCCGCTCCAGGAGACGATACGGCAACGGTATCCGTCCCGTCCTGCGAGTTCCAGGAACAGGCCGGTCTGTATGGTCTTATATCCGCACTTCCAGCAGGGCACCGGCCTCACGCTGCGTATCAAGGCCACCTTGTTGAGCGTCCATACCTCCGGAGCGTTGTCCGTGCTCGTCACCAGCCACGCCATCGACTCCCCCGCGTACACCGGCCGTATCTCCATGCCCATGATCCGTTCCCCCTCCTCCATGGATCTTTCACGGACGATATTATCCCCTCCATATCATTCGCCAGCCCAACGGCGGTTCGGAATATCAGGTGCGGAATAATTCCGCACCTGATATTTCCTGTCGTTGGTTCGTTTTTTAGTCTGTCCTTGCGGAGCCCAATGGTCATGATCCGCTTCCCCGGCGTGGTCCTTCTCCTTGGCTTTTTCTGATTATCGGCGTCGGTTCCTCCCGTATCCGCGTGGAATGGATTGCAATAAGCGTGCCGATGATGGGAGGGGCCTATGGCGGAGAGGACCGGGAACGGCGGGCATGGTCTGGTGAAAGGCGCCACCGTGTTCGGTCTGGCCGTGCCGATGATCGTCATCGTGCCGCTCGTCATGCTCATGAGCCTCAGCACCATCCTCGTCGCCATGGTCCAGGCCCAGTACGGCACGACGTGCGGCGTGGCGAACGCGTCCGGTTCGACGTCGTGGGTCTCGTGGGCGAAGAACATCGCGGATGATGACTCCCATGGTTACAGTCAGACGCATCGTAACGGCAATCCGGATTACGATTGTTCGTCGTTCGTCTATTACGCGTTGAAGCAGGCGGGATTGGATGTCGGCTCGTCCGCGTTCAACACGTCCAGTGAGGGCGCGGCCTTGGAGAAGGCCGGGTTTGAACGGCATGATTGGGCCAAGGTGTCCGACCTGCAGACCGGCGACGTCGTGTGGAGTTCCAGCCACACGGAGATCTACATCGGCGACGGCAGGTTCGTTGGCGCGCATCATGACGAGAATGGTGGTGTCACCGGGCCGAAGGCCGGCGACCAGACCGGCGACGAGATCAGCGTCACCTCGTACGCGTCCGGGTATACGGCCTACTACCGGTACAAGGGCTCCATGAACGTGAACGATCCCCATGGCGGCCAATCATCCGCGCAGGCCGTGTCCGGCAGCACCGGTTCCACGAACGTGGTCGGCATGAGCGAGAAGGACGCCGAGGCTTGGTTCAACGGGCAGCAGGGGCCGAACAATTACTGCGCGACGTACGCTCGCGGCCAGTGCACGTGGTGGACGTGCATGCGGGCGAAGAAGCTCGGCTGGAAGAATGTCGGCCAGTATTGGGGCAATGGTCAGGATTGGGCGCGTTCCGGCGCGGCCGCTGGATACAAGACCACTATGGACGCGCCGGTCGCGGGTTCGATCATCAGCTGGCCCGCCGGCGTGCAGGATTCGGATCCCACGTACGGCCATGTCGGCATCGTCGAAAGCGTGGACACCGCGAAGGGCACCATCACCACCAGTGAGAAGGGCGCCGGCTACAAAGTGTATTCACGGACCATGCCGATCAGGAATGGTGGCACGTACGTGCTGCCGAACGACAAGCTCACGGGCATGGGCGCGTCCGGCTCGTCTGGCACGGAACAGTGCGTGACGGGCGACGACTCCACATCCGACGTGTCCGGGGACAAGGCATCGGCCGCGGACGCGAAGAAGATGGCCCGACGCAAACTCAAGGACTTCGGTTGGGATGATAGCCAATTCGACTGTCTGGACAAGCTCTGGACACGCGAATCCGGTTGGCAGTGGAACGCGACGAATCCGTCCTCCGGCGCGTACGGCATCCCCCAATCACTGCCCGGCAGCAAGATGGCGTCCGCGGGACAGGATTGGAAGACGAACGCGGCCACGCAGGTCAAATGGGGATTGGGATACATCCAACAACGCTACCAGTCGCCTTGCGGCGCTTGGGCCCATTCCGAAGCGACCGGCTGGTACTGATGGACCTCGAATGGAAGGAAACGGAAATGGAAGCATTGAACCTCGCGGACAACGCGTTGAAGGGTTTGAAACCCGACCCGGCCTGGGATGTGTCCGGCGTCCGAGACATGGCCGGCGGCGTGATCGCCGTCGCGCTCGTATTGTGCGTGGGCGTGATCATCATCGGCTGCGTCAGCCTCATCCCGGGACTGGTGTCCAACAACCAGATGGAACGCGCGTTCAGTTGGAAACGCCTGCTCGCCGCCATGCTCGTCCCGTTCGTGATCGGAGCCGCCGTGAGCGGATGGGGTTGGAGCTGCAACGTGTTCGGCTCCAACGGGTTGGGCGTGAACCGTTCCTACACGCAGGCGTCCGGCAGTGGGAAAACCAACCTGAAGGACGGTCGAGGCAAGGGCGACGACAGTCTGACCGGACTGGTCAAACAGTTGGGCGACGACATCGTGTCCGGTATCTCCGACACGGTCAAGACCACCGTGAAAGGCGCCGTCGACGACGCTTTGAAGGGTTGGAACTGGGTCTCCGGCGGTGACGGCAAGGGCAACATATTCCAGAAGGCCGGCCAGGGCATCAAGGACGGCGCGACCGGCCTATGGAAATGGTTGACCGGAAGCAAATAATCCCCCTGCCGATTATCGGCGTGGCCGGGCCGTCCGGCCGCGTGGAATCTTCTGAAAGGAGTGTGCATCATGTTACACAATCTCGCGGCGCCCGCCGCGGCAACAATCGTGTCCGTCGCCACCGGCCTGAACAACGGTGACATCTCGAACCTGAAGGTGAGTCCGAACTTCACGTTCTTCCCGTTCATGCAGTTGGTGTCCGACATGGTCGGCGGCCTGTGGGCGTTGAGCCTGTACATCGCCGTCGGAGCGTGGATCTGCGCGGCGATCGCCTGGATCGCCGGCCGTGTGATCCATTCCGGTCCGATGCAGCAGTATTCCGGCACGGTGTTCATCTGGTGTGCCCTGGCGACGATGATCCTGGGCAGCGCCATGGCGATCGTGAAGTTCTTCGCGACGCAGGCGCTGTTCTGACGGCTCCCGCCTGACACACCCCTATTCACGCCGTGGCCGGGCCAGTCCCGTCCACGGCATTTCCTTTTTTGAAGGAGGCCAGATGTCACTCATCATCCAGACCGTCTTCGCGAACCTTATCGACTGGCTGTTCAAACCGTTGGACAACCTGTGCTCCCAACTGTTGACGGGCGCCTTCAGCGGCCTGGTGGGCAGCATGTCCAACGACGAATGGAACGTCGCCATCACCGCGGCGAACCGTATCGGCTGGATCATGGGATTCGTGAACATGGCGTTATGCGTCATCGGCGCCTTGCAGGCCGCGGCCAAAGGCAGCGTCGCCGACGTGATCAAAAGCTTCGCGATGGCCGTGCTCGCATGGCCGTTGACCGCGGTGTGCATCAGCGTGATGATCACCATGGACGGCATCGTCGGACAGATCACGCACAGGATCCTCACCGTCCCGTTGAACGGTGCCGGCACATCCGACCCGTTCGGCGACAGCATCGTGTCGAACCTCATCGGCACGATCGTCAAGACCACCGGCGGATACGATCTGATCATCCGCTGCGTCGTGGACTTCGTGCTTTTCCTCGCGGTCCTCGCCCTGGCGGGCATGCTCGCCGCACGCGACATCAGCCTGATCCTGCTGGCCTGCGTGGCGCCGCTGCCGGTCATGATGACCGGTTGGAAGGTCACGCGTCCCGCCGCGGCGAAATGGGCGCAGGCCGTGGTCGGCGTGCTCCTGTCCGCACCGTTGAGCGCCCTGGTCATCATGGTGGGTTCCGGCATCTGCTTCGTGTCGAAGAACAATCCGAACTACGCGGAATCGTTCTTCCCCGCGCTGATGGGCATCGCCACGATCATCCTGGCGTGCTTCAGTCCGAAGCTCATCATGCCTGCCGTGAGCTTCATCGGCGAGAACGTTACCGCCGACATGCAGGAGCGTGGCGGCAAGATCGGTCCAAGCGCCATCAAGGCCGCGGCCCAGGTCACGGCCGGTGTCGTGCAGGCCGCGACCACGGGCAACACGAGCGGTCTCGGCAAGGCGTTGAACTCGGGAGCCGCGTCCGTGCTTTCCGCGTCCCAAGGCAATCCGGGCGAATTGGGCCGTTCCCTTCCGGGCCTCGCCTCCGGCATCAAGGACCTGCTGCCCAAGGACGGGCAGGCCGGCGGCGCGGACGGCGACTACACGTCGAACGGCGGTGTTGGCGATGACGCGCGGAAAACCCAGTCCACGCCGGACGTCCAGCCGGACGGCGCGGACCATTCCGGTTCGAGCCAGGTCATGGACGCCGCTTCCCGTCCAAACGACGCGCCTCCGCTCCCACCATCGGCGACGGATGGAATGGACCGTTCCGGTTCGAGCCAGGTCATGGACGCCGCGGCGAAAACGGATGGGAACGAGACCGGTTCCGGCCTATCCTCCGTCCCTCCCGCACCGCAACCCACGCCGGACGTTTCCGTTCCCAACACGCCAAGCGCGCCGGGAGCACCCGGCGTTCCAGGCGCTCCTGGACCGGCCGGTGGCCAGGGCGGTAGCGCGTACGCCGAAGGAGGCCAGGGAGGCCAGGGTGCGGACGGTGGCCAGGGCGGCCAGGGCTCGGACGGCGGACAAGGAGGCCAAGGCGGTACCGGTGGCGCCGGTGGCCAGGGAGGCTCCGGTGGCCGTGGCGGAAACGGCGGCATGGGCGGCTCGTCCGGCGGTTCGAACCCGTACCAGGGCGTCAACGGCTCCCCGTCCGGTCCGACCGTCGGCTGACGCCATCCGTTATCGACACGCGGCCGTGTGGCCGTAATACCGGAGGGAACCCGCCATCCTGGGCCCGACCCCAGGCGGGTTCCCTCCATTGTTTTTCCGACAACCGATAATCCGATGGAGGTTTCCATGTCCGATAACGAATCCAATGCCGGCCGGAGCAGGGTCCCCGCCGCGTCGTTCAGCCGACTGTCCGCCACACGCGTGGTCCTCGGCCTCGACAAGGCCCAGCTGATCGTCTGCGTCATCGGCCTCGCCATCCTCGTGGCCGGAGCGGCCATGGGCTTGAACGTGCCGATCATGATATTGGGCGCGCTCGTCCTCGCATACGGCATCCCACGAATCCAGGGATTGAGCCTCGTGTCATGGACATGGATCTGGACGCATTGGCGTGGCCGGCTGAAGGACGGCACGAACCGTTGGGCGTACTCGCCGCTCGCGTCCGGCCGCCCGTTGGGCGTGCTGGGATTGTACGGGCACGTCGAGGACCGTGCCCAGACCATCGAAGGCGACGGCGTGGAGGTCGTGGGCACCCCGTTCCAGGGAGCCTGCTACCTGTGGGATCCGGACAAACGGCAGGCCACTGCCGTATTGACCGCGAACGTGGAGGAATGGGTTCTTTCCTCCGACCGGCAGAAAGCCGGCCGTGCGATGGCGTTGAACACGATGCTCAAGGAACTGTCCGAAACGGACGGTTTCATCGAATTGAAGGAGACGAGCTTCATGCTTCCCGGCCACACTCCCCCGGAACCCGAATACCTCAAGGACGATCGGACGCCGCAATGGGCGCGTGAGGATCTGGCGAACCTGTGGCACCTGCCCGACATCCTCACCCCATTGCAGAACTCGAACTACATCAGCGTGTCCGTGAACGCGGACCGTCTGCCGCACGTCGTCAGGAAGGACCGGACGGAACGGGCCGCGGTCGGCATCGCCATGGGCGACCTGATCCGCATGACCGTCGCACCGGCGTTGCTTGACTGCGGGGCCCGCAGGAACACCATCCACTGGTGTTCCGTGGACGACCTGCGGTATCTGATCCGCACCATCGCGGACCCGGAACACGCGAACGACCGTCCACCGGTCAACAGGGACGATCCGACCGTCACCTGGGTGGAGGAAGCCAAGGAACACGACTACATCACGTTGGACTCGGCCGTGGCACGCTCGTTCTGGATCTACCAGTGGCCCGACTTCGACGTGCAGGCCGGATGGATACGCGACCTGGTCACCGACCGGCGCATGATGGCGTTCTGCCATATCTGGCGTCCATTGACGATGGAACAGTCCGAAGCGGAACTGCGCAACCGTAAGAGCAGCATGCGCCAACGCGCCAAACTCCAGGACCAGCGTGAGAAAAGCCGTGACGAACGCCGCGAGGAGAAGGAGCAGCGGCTGCGCGAGCTGGAGCAGGAGGCCAACTGGCCGGACACCGACCATCAGGGATTCATCACCCTGTTCGCGTCCAGTCTGCCGGAATTGGACGTGTTCGACCGTGACATGCAGAACAAGGCCAAGAACTGGCATATGAAACTCAATCCGATGAAGGGCCAGCAGCGTGCCGCGTTGACCACGGTCCTGCCACTCGGCATCTGATAGGAGCAGTGAGATATGGGAATACATGCGAACGCGATCTGGGAGCCCGCGGAAACCGACGGGCGTGCCGACTTGCCCGTCGATGGAACGGGTATGGTCTGCCATTTGACCATGACGGTTCCCGCGGCATCGGACGCGTCTATGACCGTGGCCGGTAACCAGATCGGCATGACGTTGACGCTCACCCCGGACCAGATGACGCGGATGGGAAAATTCCTTACAGACCAATCCCGTCATGCGACCGAATACCTTCGACGCTGCATGAATCCCGACGGGCTGGACGGCATCGAACCGGGCTCGTGCATCGTTATCCCGTTTGATGTGGAGGAGGCAAGGGAATGACGAAAAGAAACATCATGATGAGCGTCACCCCATGGCCGACACTCATCAATGTCAATGCCGACGATCCCGAACATTCCAGGATGGAACCCGGCGGGACACTCGCCTACATGCTCGCCATCGACAGCGACACCGCCACCGGCACGCAGACCATATCCGTCAGGGAAGGCGTGACGACCACCACGATCGGGCCGCTCGACGCGGACCAGCTTAGGAAACTGGGCCGGACGCTCATCCGCAAGGCCGATGAACATGACCGGTTGTTGACGCGTTTCGAGGATTCCGACGACGTGCTTGGCCTGCGTGCCCGGACGGTCAGCTTATGCGGGATGGCCATCCATGCGTGAGCCCATGTTTTCGGAAATCAGCTAGTGTCAAAGGAAAATCAGTACGGGCGGCATCAGGATCGGCGGACCAACACGTCGAAACATTCATCGACCTGCACAGTTCCGCTATCTCTCCTCCGAGCCAGCGCAATGTTTTCTGGTAATTTGCTTCGGACTGATGCTTCCCAGGCGGATTCTGCCTCCATCCACACCAGTAGACCTTGTCCGATTCCTCCACGTCCTTTCTATATGCGGCCGGAAGGTCCAAGGCCGTACGAATCCGGTGCGAGCTCCAATGCGATGAAATACCAGCTGAGGATGACTGCACGTGGTCAAGGAATTTTCTTGCGCTCCATGGATTGCCTCCATGACGCCCCACGATACCGAGAATGCGCATGAGATTCCCCATATCGTGTCCAAGATAAGGGTCTGCGAATAGCATTCCCGTACCACGGTCCCTGCGTACCTGATAGACGTGCGCCCAAGACGCTTCTCCCATGGAACCATCCGGAACGTAGGCGACCATCAATGGCCGATAGGATCCGTGGCCATCATGCTCGAGTGGATCTGAGGAATAAAACGCTTCAAAACATGCTTTGCCGTCACTAAAACGCCATTTGAAGCGGGTTGCGTTGTATTCACGGAGAACAAGATCACTTACTTTGGTAAGAACGGGAAGATCCATAGGTAATTACTTCCAATCGAGCATAACCGATATCGGGAAGCATACACCCGCCGATATAAAAGCCCGATAACGGTGTACGTGCCTGTGGCCGTTGGTCGGCTTGGTCCGGCCAACGCGGCGAGAATCGCGGTGGCGTCTGAGTTCTCGGCCATGGGCGAGGCTATCAGTTCGGACGCCTGATCGCCCGTGAGCTGTGCGGCTGGAGCTGTAGCGGGGGCGGGCTCGTTCTCGTCCGCCAGTCGTTCGTAGATGTCGGTCATTTTCCTTGTCTCCATTTCATCCAGTAGGTACGCCATTTGTCGGTCAGATGCTCGACGTGGAACACGAGCATGTCACGTCCCTGCGGCCGAGCCAGCACTTCTATCAGGTCGTCGTCCAACGCGCCGGGATGGCGTAGGCATATGACGAGCGCCACCATGTTGCCGGACGTTCCGGGCGGGATGGTCGGGTCGGCCGGGTCGATGAGCGCGATCCATTCCGGATGCGCCATAGCCTTGCGTATCCCGTCCTCGTCAAGTCGGTCCTCATCGAAATGCTTGTAGGCCGATTTAGGGTCGAAGATAATCATGGAATTAATTGTACCACAATTGTTTGGCTGCGATTACGCTGTTTTCCTATCGCAGGCCGTCGTCTTGCCATTGGATATCCGATTCCATGCGGCGGCAGGATGGTTGGTGTGGATGGAATGGAATGTTTCGGAAGCTGTGCCTTATTGCCGTCAATCCTTGGTGACGCGCGTGGAAAAGCGGAGTGATTCCTAAAAGACAAGGAGTTGGATCATGGCGGAGGATGTCGACAAGGTGGAGCGGGCGCGTCTGGCGCGCAAGGAGATCATCGACCATATGGACTGCGACGACTGCACGGAGGATTACGTGTTCCTTCTGAAGCAGGACGGCCGCGAGTTCGGCATGGGATTGACCACGGTGCTTTCCATGCTCGCGTTCGCCGAACATGAAGGCGCGGTGCCCGAGCTGCCGGCGGACTGGTGGCTGAAGGTATCCAGGAGATACTAACGGTGTCAGAACCATTTCCTCGATATCGTACGGCGCTACGATTGGAACCAATATCGGTTCCATCGGAGGTGTCGTATGGATGTGTTCAAGATCCATGTCGGCGAGGGCAGGGCCATCGCCATCAGCAGGGAGAATTATTTCATGGAGACCAAAGGCATGGAACCGTATGTGGTCGAACGGGATGGGCATAGGACGTTCTACGCGGTCTGTCCCGAATGTGACAATCCAATCCAATTGATCGGGTTGAACCGTCGCGAACTGGATGCCGGTCATCGACGCCCGTATGGAAAACACGTCGGGCATGACGTGCCTGGAGTGGCCGTATATGACGAGACGGCGTATCTGGAATGCTCGTATTCGAATCCGGGATATCATCGTGACCCCGGTTCGCGTCGTCCCCCGTCCAATCCCACGGCATTGGCCCTGTACCGGATCATGAGGGACCGTTTCGACCGGGTGGAATACGCGTGGAGACGCGCTTCGGGAATACGCCTTGGCATCAAGAGACTGCGCAGGGCGTTGACCCTTTGGCGGAACGACAAGGCATGGCTGAATTACGATTCCACCTACTGCAACCTTCCGCAGATGTTGTTCATGGGATCGCCGGAACAGGACCTGTACGGCCAATGCGTGTCCAAGGATGGTCCGGTCGCTGCGGCTCTTTCCACTCTCGACGACATCAGACTGGAACCCGTGGATTTTTCCGAGGAATACGTTCGCGTCTCCACCACGCGTTTCACCAACGTCACGTTCACGCTCGGCCCTCCATCCAAACGGAAGGACGGCGAGCACATGGTCGAATACTTCCCGCTATGCCTGTTGCATGAGGGACGTCAGATCGGCTGTTTCATCCAGGTTCGTACGGATCCGGAATGGTTCAGCCGCATATTGAACATGCCTGATTGGCATGAGAACCATCGTCTGTCGGCCATGGCCGCCGACGTGCTGGGATAGCTTTCCATGGTTGAAGAGTAAAACAGGAATGGGAAAGGGAACGGTCCGCGACTTGGAATCGTCACGAACCGTTCCCTTTCCCGTATCGGTTCCGTCACACGGCCCGCAAGCGGTGCTCTTCATGATGCGCGCGGGCATCCTGGATGATGAGGGCCTTCAGATACTTGCTTTTGTTGTTGAAACCATCACGTATCGCCGCATGCTCTATATAGGAACTCCATGAGACCGGGACACGGAAGCGTTCCTGCACGCTCTTCTCCCGTTTCTCGTTGGCCGTCGGCCGGCCTGGTCCGGCCATTGCGGCGAGAATCGCGGTGGCGTCGGAATCCTCGGCCATGAGCGAGGCCATCAGCTCCGATGCCTGATCGCCCGTGAGCTGCGCGATCGGAGCCGTCGCGGGGGCGGGCTCGTTCTCGTCCGCCAGTCGTTCGTAGATGTCGGTCATTTCCCTTGTCTCCATTCCATCCAGTAGGTACGCCATTTGTCGGTCAGATGCTCGACGTGGAACACGAGCATGTCACGTCCCTGCGGCCGAGCCAGCACTTCTATCAGGTCGTCGTCCAACGCGCCGGGATGGCGTAGGCATATGACGAGCGCCACCATGTTGCCGGACGTTCCGGGCGGGATGGTCGGGTCGGCCGGGTCGATGAGCGCGATCCATTCCGGATGCGCCATAGCCTTGCGTATCCCGTCCTCGTCAAGTCGGTCCTCATCGAAATGCTTGTAGGCCGATTTAGGGTCGAAGATAATCATGGAATTAATTGTACCACAATTGTTTGGCTGCGATTACGCTGTTTTCCTATCGCAGGCCGTCGTCTTGCCATTGGATATCCGATTCCATGCGGCGGCAGGATGGTTGGTGTGGATGGAATGGAATGTTTCGGAAGCTGTGCCTTATTGCCGTCAATCCTTGGTGACGCGCGTGGAAAAGCGGAGTGATTCCTAAAAGACAAGGAGTTGGATCATGGCGGAGGATGTCGACAAGGTGGAGCGGGCGCGTCTGGCGCGCAAGGAGATCATCGACCATATGGACTGCGACGACTGCACGGAGGATTACGTGTTCCTTCTGAAGCAGGGCGGCCGCGAGTTCGGCATGGGACTGACCACGGTGCTTTCCATGCTCGCGTTCGCCGAACACGAGGGAGCGGTGCCACCCCTCCCACCGGAATGGTGGGTACGGGTATCGAACAGATACTGATGGAAATTCAATGGAACACTCCATACGATGAAGACCGATATCGGTTTATCTGTCGGAGGTTCCCATGGACGTATTCAAGACTCATGTGGGTGAAGGCAAGGCGCTCATGATCAATGAAGAGAACTTCTATCTCGCGGCCAGGGAGAGAAAACCGTATGTCGTCGATAGTGGTGGCGTGAAATCCTTCTACGCGGTCTGTCCCGAATGCGACAATCCGATTCAGCTGATCGGCCTGCTGCGACGCCAGCAGGATTCCCTTCCCCATCGCCCATATGGGCGGCATATCGGACATGACGTGCCGGGCGTGGCCGTATATGACGAGGACGCTTACCTGTCCTGTCCGTTCTCCGATCCCGGATATTGGAGAACGGACAGGAAACGCAAGCCGTCCAATCCGACCGGCCAGGCCTTGTACCGGATCATGAGGGACCGGTTCGACCGGGTGGAATACGCGTGGAGGGAAAGCTCCGGGCTTCTTCTCGGAATCAAGAGTCTGCGACGTGCGCTTACTGTCTGGCGGAATGACAAGGGATGGTTGAACTACGGCTCCACATACCATAATCTGCCTCAGATGTTGTTCTTCGGTCTCCCCCAGGAAACCCTGTATGGGCAATGCGTGTCGAAGGACTCGCCGCTCGCTTCCCGTTTGGCCGCCGCGGACGGAATATTCTTGGAGCCTTCGGGATTCTCCGATTCGTACCTACGGATCAAGACCTCGCGTTTCGTTGACGTCGGCTTCGTTCTGGGGGCCAGAAAGGCGCGGGTCGCGAACGATCGTTTGACGGAAACGTTTTTATTGGGTGTCAACGTCGAGGGAAAACCGTTAGGTTCCGATCTTGTCGTTCACACGGATCCGGTATGGTTCAGCCGCATATTGAACATGCCTGATTGGCATGAGAACCATCGTTTGTCGGCCATGGCCGCCGACGTGTTGGATTAGAAACCCGTATCGGCTGTTATCGGTCGGCCGTCATGTGGGATGGTTGACGGAAACGTCCGGGCTTCCCCCTCCTCCCCTTGAGGGAGCGTCCGGCGTTCCCGCCCGGCCTACGCTTCAAGGCTGGTGAGCGATCCCGTCCGGATGGGTTCTACCCCTTCCCATCCGACATTCGACGGGAGCCGTCCGCCGGACCGTTTTCTGTCCCGTTTCTTTTTGTCTATCTTCTCGACGGGAGGTCCGGCGGGCGGCCTTCTCATTTTTCTTCAGGAGGTTTCCCATGGTTGACGACGACGGTTACGACGGCATACGGTCGCATGGAGTGGACCCGGATTGGAATCCGTTCTCCACGCCACGTGACGACGATACGGACGATATCGGCTGGGATGACGGCAGCGAGACGCCTCACGCCAACCCGTCGCGCATGTCAAGGAAGGGCGTGGCCGTCCTCACCGCATGCACGCTCGTCATCGCGGTCGCGGGCATCGGCATGGTCATCACGGAATCACGGTTGAGCGTGCGCCACGACCAGCTCGTCTCGGAATGTTCGGACGCGGTGACGTCCATGAACCGGAATCGTGAACGGTTGGAAAGACTCGTGGCCGTGGACCTCAACATCGACGGGTCCGTACTGGACGGGAAAAGGGCCGGACGATACGAATCGTTACGGACCATAAGACGCGCTCCATCCATCCAATGCGACGCGACTCTGAGGAACAGGCAACTCGAATCGAACACGGCGAAGGCGAGGAAACAGGCGTCCGCATACGTGGAACAGTCCAAACGGGTGGCCGCGTTCCGGAAGGAGTACGACAAGACCCGATCCGAGAAGTCACGACGTGACGACATGACGCGACTGTCCAGCGACCTGCGTGCCGCGAGGGACCTGCTCGACCGGACGGCCGGCATGGAACTGTCCGTCCCGTACCTGCGGTCCAGGCTCGCGGACACGGTCGAACAGGCGGAACCGTTCGACGGGGCCGACGATGCGGACCAGCGGCGAGTGTCGGCCTTGGCGGACACGTTGGAGGACCTGATGGGCCAGATACGCGAGAACGCCGGATTGTAGACTTGCCGGCAGGAATAGGGGAAGGAATTCCTGAATGAATTGGGCCAGCACATTGAAATGCGTCGTCTGCGTATTGAACCTCGTCATGTGCGCGCGACTGGTCGGACCGTACATGTTTCCAAGGAAGACGGACACGGAGCGTCCTCGGGGACGGCGCGACGTCGAAACGTTCTACCGTTTCGCCGCATGGGTCGGCATACTGGCCTACTCGTACGGGTTGGGACACGGTCTCATGCGATTGCGCGACGGTTGGGTGGCCGCGGCTCCCATGTCGGATGTGATGCTCCTGGCCGTGCAGGTCCTGAACCTTGTCGTGTGGGCGTGCCTGCTCGTCCGCACGCGCGGCGGAAGCCTGTGAACAGACCAATATCGATACGGGGGCGCGTGGTTGGTGTGAATCCCATCGGAACAAAGCGAAGGAGCATCCTCATGGAGGACAACGTGACATCGGACGCCGTCAAGGACCATCCGGCCGGGACGGGAAGGAACGGGAAGCGCGTCATCGTCGGCGTGGCCGCGGCGGTGGCCGTCGTCCTGGCCGTGGGCGGCGTGTGCGGATACCGCGCCTGGGAGGACCATAGGGTCTCCGTGGCGCGTGGGGCGTGCGGTTCCGCCGTCGCAGCCCAGAAGAAGGCCGTGGATTCGTATCGGACGCTGCTCGGCGCGGACGCCACGACGGCCGCGTTGAAGACCGACGTGAAGGCCGTGAAGGACGCGAAGACCCTTGACGCGCTCAAACGGGCCGTTGGGGCGGAGACGCCCGCCATGGTCAAGTGCGACGCGTCCGACAAGACCGGTCTGGACGAGGCCACCGCCAAGGCGGACAAGACGGCCAGGAGCGTGAAGGCGGATGCGAAGACGCTGCAGGCCGCGGTCAGGGCGGTCGAATCGTCGAAGCTCGACAAGACGGTGGACGATGCGGACGGACTGTACAGGGCGACGGAAGGCAAGGTCCAGGACGATAAGACCCGTGACGCGTTGAAGCAGGCCATCGCCAAGCGCGACGCCGACGCAATCGCCAAGGCCGTCAGGGCCGTGAACGATTCGAAGACGGCGAAGGACCAGGCCGACGCCGAGGCCGCCGCGAAGGCGCAGGCCGAACAGGAGGCCGCAGCCCAGGCGGCCGCCGCACAGCAGGCCCAACAGCAGGCGCAACGCTCGTATTCGTCCGGCGGCTGGTCCGGTTCCGCCGGTGGACGGTCCTATTCCGGCGGATCGTATTCAGGCGGATCGCAAGGCCAGGGTGGCGGCTCCCCGAGCGGGAACTCCCCCGCGCCAAGCATCCACTACGACTGGGAAGACAACACTGGGGATCAATACAATTGCCAGCCGGATAAATTCTGTCCGCTTGGATGATTCATTTTTCCCTTGTCCTTTCCGCAGGCCCCGTCCAACAATGGACGGGGCCGTTTTCGTCCGCACGGCATACCACCCCGAACCAATATTTCCCCTTATCGAGGCGTGCGCGCGTGGAACGGATTGGATGGGCCGGTCCCCGTGAGGGGAACCGCGCAGGGAACGCGCGTTCCCGTGCCGTCCCGTCCCGCCCGCACGGCGGGACGTTCTGCAAGCAGAATCTCTGAAAGGAGACGGAACATTGGGTTCCAACAAGAACAAGAAATGGGGCAAGGCCACGATAGCCGGCCTGGTCGCCGCGGCCACGCTGGCGTCCCCGGTCGTCGGCGCGTTCGCCGCCGACGGTGGCGGCGGCTCCGGTGACGGCACGGGCACGGGCGACGGCTCCGCCGGCGGCACCGGCAAGATCACATGGGTGTACAAGGACTCCTTCGGCTCCCCGACCCGCGAGAATGTGAAATCCGCCATGGGATCCGTCGGCGTGAAGTCGATGGACGGCAGCGAGTCCAACAGCGCCATCGACGAGGCCGTGAACGACGCGAACGCCGAATGCGTGGCCCGTTCGAAGGCTTCGGGCAACCAGAATCCGACCTGCCGCCTCGTGTCCGTGGGCTTCGTGCACACGCCCGGCGCGAACGGCGACTGGTACACGGGTGCGAACGGCACCTTCGACGCCGCAAAATGGAAGGCCGCATACAACGCCTCCGGCATCCCGAACGGCACCTATTCGTATCAGGGAGCCAACTACACGACCCGTTCGTTCTTCTCTGATGGACAGACTTCCATCAACAGTCTCGCGGCCCGTGAGATGAACAAAGCCCCACGCGCCGTCGTCGCCATCGTCCTCGACCAGGACGAACCGCCGGTCGACTACGATCTGACCGTCAGCACGCAGGCGGGTGGCCTGTTCACCCAGGCCGGTTCGACCGATGACGTTTCCGACGCGATCACCACCAGCCGTGGCGGCAGCACGATCTCCGAGGACGTGACGGGCACCGTCACGCTGCATTGGACCGGTCTGGACGGCACGACCCGTACCACATCCAAACAGTTCACCCAGAACAACAACACGACCAAAAGCGTCTCGTTCGGCTACAAGGACGTGGACAAGGCTTGGAAGGCATGGCCGGCCGGCTCCTACTACTATGATGTGACCGTCGGCAAGCAGGGCCATATGAAGGCCGCGGCCAGCCATATGGGCGCTCAGGACGCGAAGGAATCCTGGAAGCCCGTTCCGACCCCGCCGTCGAAGAAGCTCACCAACATGGCGGGCCAGCAGGTCACCGCCGAGGCCCAGCAGATCGCTTCCGGCAGCCTGTATACGGCGCATATCACCGCCCAGTCGAACGCGTCCGAGCATTTCTGGCTGTACGACACGATCGACGTGACCGGCCAGAAGGTCCTGATCGGCGGCACCGACAAGGACGACTATTCGAAGATCACCGTGACCGACCAGGACGGCAACACCGTCAAGGCCGACATCACGGTGGACGATTCCCATGCGGGCAAACGCGTCGTCAAGGCGCACGTGCTGAACCCGGTCTCCGGACAATACACGTTGAACGTGCCCCAGTCCGCGACCCCGACCGGCACGGACTACACCATCCCGGACGACAGCCAGGCCTGCTGGACCGGCGACGAATACGGCAATGCGGATAAGAGCCACTGCCAGACCGGCAACAGCGAACAGGTCGGCAAGGTCACTCCGAAGCCCGACAAGGTGTGGGTGTTGGACTCCAACGGCGCCCTGACGGCCGAGGATCCGCAGCATACGAACGACAAGGGCAGCGACAACCGCACGTTCGTGACCGGCGACGCGATCGGCGCCGTGGTCAACGGCCGTATCCCCGCGCACCTGCTCAACCCGTTCACCTCCTACGCGATCACCGATGATTGGACCGCTTCGGCCCAGTGGATCGACTGGAACCACAAGGACCAGGTCAAGGTGTATGTGGATGGTGCGGACGTGACCGACCAGTTCGACATCACGGTCGACACCGCGAAGCACACGACCACCGCGACCGCGAAGCAGTCGTTCCTCACGAAGACCGCGTTCGGCACCAAGGACCGCAAGGTCAAACTGTACATCGGCGGATACGTGAAGCAGACGCCGAACGCGCAGGCCGCGGCCGACCAGAGGAAGCTGACCAACAAGGCCACCGAAACCTGGAACAACGAATCCCAGCCGACCAACGAGCCGCCGGTCTACGTGCGCAACCCGAAGCCCGACAAGGTGTGGAGCGCCGACCAGGGCCAGGCCGCCACGGCCGAGGACACGGCGTGGAGCAACAAGGTCAACGCGGACACGCACACGTTCGTCCAGCAGGACGATTTCGGCGTGACCGTCAACGGCCTGCTGCCGAAGAACCTCGCCAGGAAGATGAGCTCCTACGAATTGGGCGATGATTTCTCCAAGAGCGCCAGGAACATCGACCTGGACTCCGCGACGGTGACCGTCACCATCGACGGCAAGGACGCGAACAGCCTGTTCGACGTGCACAAGCAGGATGGCAGGGTGTGGATCACCGCGAAACAGCCGCTGCTCGACACGACCTACAACCAGGCGGCGGACCGCAAGGTCCGCATGACCATCAAGGGCGCGTTCACCAAGGGCGTGCTCAAGGCCGGCCAGAAGGTCCAGCTCACCAACGGCGATTGGGAGAAATGGAACCAGCAGACCGTGCCCGGCAACGAGCCGCCCGTCAGGGAGTGGAGCCCGAACCCGGACAAGAGCTGGATCAAGCTCGGCGATGACGGCACCTGGCAGGCCGTGGTCGATCCGGACGAGACGAACAGGACCGGAGCGGACACCCAGAAGTTCCTCGACGGCGACCAGGTCGCGTCCGTGGTCAACGGCGTCATCGCGTCCGATCTCGTCAAGGTCACCGACATCAAGCTGACCGACGATTACGCCAAGGCCGACTACATCTGGGACCTCACGTCCGACAAGTCGAAGATCCGCGTGTACGAGGCCGACGCCACGACCGACGCGGCATCCTCCGTCGCGGACATCGCGAACAAGGGCCGTGACGTGACCGACCAGTTCGACATCACCGTCCAGGGCACCAAGGTCACCGCGACCGCGAAGCCGGAGTACCGTGCCGCGCAGGCCGGATTGAAGAATCCGAAGCAGATCAGCCTGCTCCTGCCCGGCGTGGTGAACTTCGCCAACGGCAAGGGCGCGGCCCAGGTCCGCAAGGACTTCAGGAAGGCCGCGGGCGACGAGCTCACGTTCTGCGAGAACCCCGACGGCTCCAAGCTGACCAACTCGGGTTCCGAGAAGGTCAACAACGAGTCCCAGCCGACCAACGAACCGCACATCTGCGGCTACGTCCCACCGGTCAAGAAGAAGGTCATCGCCGAAGGCAGCCAGGGCGGCGCGAACAACGACGCCGACGACAAGGTCGTGTATCCGGGCCAGAAGGTCGAATACCGTCTCACCACGCAGCCGAAACTGCCCGCCGACCTCGGATACCGGATCGTGTCCATCCAGGACACCGACGTGTACGACCAGTATCTCGAACCCGACCCGCAGACCCTTGAGGTCACCGACCTCGCCACCGGCGGACAGCTGACCACCAGCGACCCGCAGATGGGCGTCGAAGGCGACTACACGGTCGCATGGGACACCGCGGCGCACAAGTTCACCATCACATACTCGAACAAGTACGTGGCCGAACATTGGAAGGCCGGCACGAACCCGCAGGTGCAGGTCCGTTTCGAAGGCACCGTCGCGAAGAACGCTCCCGTCGACCGCAAAGTGGCCAACCAGTGGGCGCTCACGCTGAACAACATGATCACCCCGTCGAACATCGTCGACAACCTGCCGCCGGTCCACAACCCCTCCAAGAAGGACAACCAGTCCAAGGAGCAGGGCGATCCGACCGTCAGCATCGATGGGAAGACCATGCTGCTGGGCGATACCGGCAACTATCTGGTCACCCTCGACCTGAAGCAGACCAACAACGCGTACCGCGTGTGGAAGGCCGGCATCACCGACGATTTCGATGACGAGTACGTCGCCATCGACGAATCCAAGATCGAGGTGCTCGACCAGTCCGGCAAGGACGTGACCGGAAAGTTCAACATCCAGATCAAGGACGGCGTCGCATACGTGTACGCGAAGACCGTGGACACGTGGATCCCGAAGAAGGGCGTCACCGTCAAGGGCGACCCCCAGCCGAAGGACCTCGCCAAGTATTCGACCAACGGCAAGCATGATCCGCTCAACGATCCGGCCATCGACCAGAACCTCCTCGGCCAGACCTACCAGGTCGTCATGCCGTACAAGGTCGTCAAGGTCAAGGATGGGTACACGGTCAGGAACAAGGCCATCCAGGTCACCAACGACACGACCGTGGAGACCAACGAGGTGTCCAACCCGCTCAAGCCCGTCAACCCGGCCAAGGACGTGACCGTCAAGGTCGGCGGCGAAAGCATCGACGGCAGAAGCGTGTACAAGGACCGCACCTTCCTCTACCAGCTCGACAGCTCCGTCATCCCGGCCGACCGCGCCTACCCGCAGGTCAGCCAGTGGAAGATCGTGGATCCGCTGAACACCGAGTTCGACCAGTACACGGGCCAGTGGGCCGTGTACGCGACCCGCGACCTGTACAGGGACGGCAAGGTGCTCGCCGCCAAGGGCGACAAGCTCGCCGGCAACGGCTTCGACAGCTCGAAGCTCGGCGGTGAACTGTTCACCGCCACGGCCGACGAGAACGGCCAGGTCACCGTCGAGGCGACCGAAGCGTACCGTGCCCTCGTGTCCGCGGACAACGCGCATGAGAACGGCTGGCGCGCGTACATCCAGTGCAAGCGCCTGAAGGTGTCCGAACGCGTCGAGAACCAGTTCACCGAGATCTTCAACGACAAGGAGTTCCAGTCCAACATCGTGTGGACCCGCACCCCGGACATGACCCCGTCGATCCACATCGAGAAGTACGACGTGGCCTCCGGCGAACAGGCCGGCGACCGCGACGACGTGAAGGACGCGTTGAAGATGGCCGGAGACAGCCAGCAGATCGCGTTCAAGATCACCAACACGTCCAAGACGGACTCCTCGACCGGTGAGGGCGCCTGGTATCTCGCCAAGGACCTCAAGATGGTCGACAGGACCATCGCCGGCGAAGGCGACGTCACGGACCTGAAGTATCCGGACGATTGGGACACCCTCGTGCTCAAGCCCGGCGAGTCCACCATCATCACCGGCACGTTGAAGGGCGTCGAGCAGGGCGGCAAGCACACCGACCGTGTGAAGGTCACCGGCACGCCGCTCGTCGAATGCCCCGTCACCGACCAGTTCGGCGGCCAGCAGCCCACCGACGGCAACCAGACCGGCGACGAGAAGTCCGACGCCGACACGAAGGTCGACGGCGACGCGTCCGACACGACAGGCCTCAAGCAGGTCAAGGTCGGCGACAAGACCCTATGCGAGGACACCACCGTGGACTCGAACACCGACGACTGGAGCGGCTACCGCGAGGATCTCGCCAAGACCGGCATGGCCATCGGCGGCGTCCTGCTGTCCCTCATCGCCTTCGGCGGTGTCGGCGTGACCCTCTTGGGCGCACGTCGCAGGACCTCGACCGTCAAGCACGGCGTGCATGCCGCCAAATGATCCGATGACCGTTCGGATCCGCCATACGGCATGAGTGACGCCACGGGCGGGATGTTGGAGAATCCTCCAACATCCCGCCCTTTTCCTTTCCCGGACCGTGGATGCCGTACAAGGCCGGCGTGGCTCGTCCGAAAGAACGGCCCACGCCCCCATCCATCTTATTGGGGTGCCACCCGTTCGAATATCTGCGCTCATACGGCCATGTGCACGTGGGAATGGTTAAGAGATCCGGCAACCGGCCGGCGATCCGAAAGCGGACGCCGACGATATCGGACTTCCACGGCAGCGTGAGCCGTCCGTGCAGAAAACAGAAGAATCCCTATCAAAGGAGACATCCAGTATGAATATGAAGAAGATCTCAGCCGCGTGCGCGACCGCCGCCGCGTTGGCCGCGTTGTGCGTCCCGGGCTCGGCGTTCGCGGCCGACGGCACGCTCACCCTGAACGCGGGCGACGGCAGCACCCTCGCCGGACACAGCTTCACCGTGTACAAGGTCGCTGGATACAACGACGTCGTCAAGGACGGCGCGAACGTGAAGAGCGTGAGCGCCTCATCCCCGGACGCCACGACCGACGCGTGGGTCAAGGCCGCGTTGAACAAGAACGGCGTGACCTACAACACGTCCGAAGGCCGTAACGCCGCCGAACAGCTCCTGCGGTTGAAGACCAATTCGGACACGCTGCGCAAGGTCGCCGGCACCCTGCAGTCCACCGCCGCGTCCAGCAAGGTGGCGGCCGTGAAGACCGACCAGACCTCCGCCACGGGCAGTCTGAACCTGACCCTGCCGGAGGGCTATTATCTTGTCGTCGACGCCCAGGGAATCCCGATCCTCGTGTCCACCACGATCGGCGGCAGCGTCAGGATGAGCAACGGCCAGACCCTCGGTTCCACCCAGATCAAGACCAACGTCACCAAGATCGACAAGAAGATCAAGAGCGTGGACGGCACGTGGAAGGATTCCGCGGCCGCGACCAACGGCGAGACCCGTGACTTCAAGGCCACGTTCACCGTGCCGAACAAACTGGCCGTGGACACCATCACCCTCGAGGACCACATGACCGGCATCACCTACATCGACGGCTCCTTCCACGCGACCACGTCGTCCGGCACGGACGTGACCAACCAGTTCGGCACCATCGGCAAGGACAAGATCACCGCCGCGGCCGGCAACACCCAGACCGACGGCACCGGCTTCAAGGTCACGAGCCTGCAAAGCCTCGTGGACACCTACCAGGGCAAGCAGGTGACCGTGACCTACCAGGGCAAGGTCGTCAACGCGTCCAAGGCCAACAAGGCCATCAACCAGATCATCCTCACGTCGAACTGGCTGCCGTCCGTCATCCCGCCGGACGTGCCGACCCCGAACCCGGGCACCGACGAAACCCCGGTCCCGACCTACGACGTGAATCTGAAGAAGATCAGCGCGGCCGACGGCAACAAGGTCATCCAGGGAGCCAAGTTCAAGCTCCACAACGACAGCCTGAACCAGTGGTACGTGTGGAACACGAGCTCGAACCAGTGGACGTTCACCACGGATGAGTCCAAAGCCACCGAATTCTCCACGAACGCGTCCGGCGTGATCAACTTCACCCGTCTGGGCGCCGGCACGTACACCGTGAAGGAGACCCAGGTGCCGACCGGCTACTTCAGCTTCGTCAAGCCGAGCTTCACCCTCAAGATCACCGACGACGGCCACGTGACCATCACCGGCAAGGACCAGCCGGGACTGACCGGCACGGTCACCAACGCGGACGGCAAGACCACCACCCCGACCGCCGTGGTGAAGAACATCGACAACATCACCCAGCTGCCGCAGACCGGCGCGACCACCATGGCCGTCATGCTGGTCGGCGCGTTCGCGATCATCCTCGTGGCCACCGCGTCCGGCTTCGCCGCCTACCGCGTCCGCCACGAGAACCTGGGCGACGGTCCGGCCATCGCCTGATTTTTCCGAATCGTCCCCCGGCCTCGAAAGCGAAGGTCCGGGGATCCAGGAGCCGGGATCGTGCGGCCTTTTCTCCTGTCAGCCGCACGATCCCGGCCCTCTTCCAAAAAATACGGAACTCACATATGAATCACAAAGGATGAGGGAAATGGGATTCCTTACAAGACTTCTCGCCGGTCTTCTCGCCGCGTCCACGTTGGGCACCGGCCTGGCCGGCACCGCCAACGCGGTCGACGTGACCGGCGCGGCCGGAACCACGAAAAGCGTCGTGAAGCTCACGGCCGACGGCGGGAACGAGACCTCCGAGGACACGGCAGACAATCCGGACGACGACTCCACGGACGCCGATTCCACCACGGACGCCGGCGCGCAGTCCGACGCCGGCCAGCAGGCCGAAATCCAATCCTCGACGAGCCAGGACAAGGCCACGGCCAAGTCAAGCCTGCCGGACCATATCGTCAACGGCTCGTTCGACTATCCGGCCTGCCCGGACGGCAAGAACAGCTGCGACGTGGATCCGACGACCGGCTGGGGCGGCTTCTACGTGGATTACGGACGCAAGTTCATGCCTATCCCCGACTGGAACCGGTCCAAATTCGGCTGGGACAGCAGCCAGGAGGGACTGCGTCCCGACCAGCAGCCGAACTCGCACCAGAAGCTCCAGCATTGCGTGCAGATCGGCAACAAGCCGAACAACAACGGCCAGAAAATGAACCGTTTCGCGGAGATCATCGCCGAAACCCCGGACGAATACATCTACCAGGACATCGCCACCACGCCGGGCGTCATGTACCGGTGGAGCCTGAAGCACGCGAGCGAGGACGCATCCCACGTCGACTCCATGCAGGTCACGATAGGCAGTCCAGGCAAGGAGACAGCGCAGGACGCCACCCGCACCACGTCCAATGGCCGCGGCGACCGGACCGGCGTGACGTCCAAGACCATTGCGACCAAGGGCGGCCAGGCCGAATGGGAGACGTACACCGGCGTGTACATCGCCACCTCGACCGTGACCCGATTCACGTTCAAGAGCGCCCAGGGACGCGACTCCACGCGCGGCAACTTCATCGACGACGTCATGTTCACCAAGGCGTACAAGCTTACTTATGACAAGAATTCGGCCGATGCGTCCGGTCAGGTTCCGTCGAACCAGCGCGGCAAGGAGAACACCACCCAGCCCGCCAAGACCAAGACCAACGGAACCGTGAAGACCGTCGCGGACGAGAACGTCCGGTACGGTTCCCTCGCTAATGGCGATTTCTCCTACCCCTCGTTCTCCGACATTCAGAAGAACGAGCAGGAAACCCATGCCGATCTGCGCACGTTCCTCAAATCGGATGACGGCACGCTTTGGCGCAACATGTCCGCCACCGATCTTTCCAAGTACGGAAAGATCGGGCAGATCCCCGGTTTCGACTCTTCCAGGTTCGCATGGTCCAGTACCGAGAACGGTTCAAGGGTCGAATTGCAGCAGGACCGCAACACCAAGAACACGTATACGGAGATCGTCGCCCAACAGGACAACACCAGCATCTACCAGAACGTGTCCACCGGCAACGGCGGCGTGCTGTACAAGATCCGGCTCAAGCACGCCAGCCGCCAATCATCCCATGCCGACAGGATGCAGGTCCTCGTGGGCTCCGACACGGACCACGCGACGCCTGTGGAGATGACCCGCGTCACCTCTAACGGCCATGGCGACAAGGTGGGCGGGAAGTCCACGATCATCACCACAAAGGTATCCAACACCGATCCCCGCGATCATGGCGCACAATGGGAGACGTACGAAGGCTATTACCAGGTGCCCGAAGGACAGAAGAACACGGTATTCATGTTCAAGAGCCTCGAAGGGTTCAAAGAGTATGAGACCCTGTCCGGCAACAACATCGGCAATCTCGTGGACGACATCGAGTTCTCCCGCTCTTACAGGTTGACCTATGACGCGAACTCTTCGGACGCTTCAGGCCAAGTCCCGTCTGACACGACCGCGAACACCGTCAAGCAGGCCAAGGCCAGGACGACCGGCACTGTGAGGGCCGTGGCGGACAGGACCGCTTCCGGTCTGACGGTGCATGATCTGAAGAACGGTGAAATCGCCCCTGTGCAGTATGGCGATTTCAAGTTCTCCACAGTTAATGGTTTTTCCGCGGACCAGGTCACTAATGTGAACGGCTTCACCGTCAAAACGAACTGGGATCCGTGCGAGGAGAACCAGGCATACGCCGGTGTTCTGGCCACCATGTACCAGCCGAACGGGAATGGCGCGAACCTGATCCTGCACCATGTGGGACAGTGGCGCGACTCCTCCGGCACGCAACGGTGGCTCAACGCCAGGATCACCGTGAACGGCCAGAACCTCGGCACGCTGGTTTATATCCCATCGATACGTAAGTTCGTGGCATCGTATGGCAAGTGGGACAAGCATCCCTCGTCCCGCCCGTATATGGATGTGACCGTCGATTTCCTGCTGGACGACGGCTCCACGCCGCAGGGACTGCGCGGTGCGACCGGATTCACCGACATCGACGGCGGCACCAGCGGATACAACGAGGGCGTCGAACTCGTCAGCGGCTTCGACGGCGCGTACGTGCGCTCCGACGCGCATCTCGCCCGGTTCGGCACGAACGGCTGGGCCGGCATCACGGATGAGAACAAGCACGACGCGGACGCGCATGGAATGAAGCATTACGTCGGCGCCACGTTCACCGGCTCGTCCTTCCGCGTCCGCTGGTCGGTCGCCTCGGGACAGGCCCGCCAGTCCGGCTTCCAACCGGTCGATTCGACCATCGCCTACCGTCTCACCTACGACAAGAACGCGCAGGATGCCACCGGTTCCATCCCGTCCGACACGGCCGCTGACACCATTCGGCCCGCGAAATCGGAGACCGACGGCAAGGTGTCCGACCTCGTGCAGCGGACCACCACGCATGAGGACGGCAGCGTGACCGTCAAGACCATCGACACGAGCACGGACGTGGTGTCCGGCTGCCAGGTCTACTATCCGGCCGGCCAGCGCATCACCCTGGCGACCATGGCGAAGGACGACGACTGCTGGGATTCCAGCATGCTGACCCGTCCGGGCCACACCCAGCTGGGTTGGAACCAGGACCGGAACGCGACCCAAGCGCAGGCCCAGGTCACGATGGTCGAGGGCGGCATGACCGTGTACGCGGTGTGGGTCGGCAACCCGGTCCTCACCTACGACACGAACAAGCCGAGCACATGGTCGGGCCAGATGCCGTCCACCCCGGCGTCCGTGAGCGTGCCGTACAACACGGCCGCGGCGGACGGGTCCGGCTGGCAGGCGGGCGACACGACGAAGATCAAGGGCTACAGATTCCTCGGCTGGTACACGGGACCGCAGGACAATGCGGGCCTGTACGACTGGACCAGGCCGTTGACGGGCAGCGTGACCGTGTACGCGCACTGGCAGCGGTTGCAGGCCAACGTGATCTACGACAAGAACGGCGGCACCGGTTCGCACGCGAACACGACCGGCTGGCAGTATTCGGACGTGACCATTCCGGGTGACACGTCCAAGTCGTTCAAACGCGACGGATACTATTTCAAGTATTGGAACACCCAGAAGGACGGCAAAGGCACGACGTATAAGGATGGCGGCCAAGTCCCGCTGCAGGACAAGGACGTGACCTTGTACGCGATCTGGGCTCCGTACCACACGGTCATCACCGAGACCGGTGGCGTAGGCCTGCCGGTGCTTGTCGCGGCCGGCATGGGCTTGCTCGTGGTGGGCATCGGGTCCACGGTCATGCTCACACGCCGCATGCGTGGTGAGCAGTGACGGACGAACCCCGCCAGATGAGTGAAGGCATCCGGAACGATCCCCTGGACTGGGGCCGGCCGGGTGCCTTTCCCTTTTCCCAGCCGATATCCGTTGTTCCTCCGGTGGTGTTGACATGAGTGCTTCTGTAAGTCGTATGGATTGGGATTGGATCGTCGAGGGCGACCACGTGTATGACACGCGTCGCGAACGACGGTCCCGACTGCTGCGGAAACGGCATATGGCGCGCGTGTTCCGTATGCTGGCCGCGTTCACGGCCGTCTGCCTTCTCCTCGGGGTCGGCGTGTTCGCGTGGATAGGCGTGGAACAGTCCGGCGCGTCCCGCAGGGCCGCGCAAAGCGCGGCATTGGCCGCCAAGGAGGACCGTTCCGCTGAAAAATACGCGCGCATGGTCGCCAAGGCACGCGCGTACAACAGGAAACTCACGGACCACGCGCAGGTCATCGGCGAACGGTTGGAGGACGACGGCACCATCGACGGCGACTTCGGATTCAAATCGGACAAGGAATACCAGAACCTGCTGGACTTCGGCGACGGGATCATGGCGTCGGTCGAGATCCCGTCGATCGGCGTGGACCTGCCCGTCCGCCATGGAGCCGACTCGTACGCTTTGGACAACGGGCTCGGCCACCTGCACGGCACCTCGCTGCCGGTCGGCGGCAAAAACACCCATTCGGTGATCACCGGGCACACCGGCGTCGCGGACAAGGCCCTGTTCACGCGGCTCAACGAACTACGCAAGGGCGACGTGTTCTATGTGCGGGTCGCCGCGCAGACCCTCGCCTACAAGGTCACACGCATCCGCAAGGTCGACCCGGACGATCTGAAAAGTCTCCAGATCGAACGGGGACGGGACCTGGTCACGTTGGTGACGTGCACTCCGATCTTCCTGAACACGTATCGGCTGCTCGTCACGGGCGAACGCGTGAGCATGCCGGACGACGCGCCCTATCCCGAGGACGCGCCCAGGACCACCGGCCGTGACGCGCGCCCGCTGCTCGTGTCCGGTGTGGCATTGCTCGCGGGCATGCCCGTGGCGATGGTCGAGTCCAGGCCACGCGTCCGCCCGTACGGACGCCACGGCATGAAACGGTAGACGCCCACACGCCGGCACCGCCTCATGCGGGGGTAGACTGGTGGGTATGCGCGCCATATGCCTCCGCGACCGCGACACGCCGATGGCGCCGATATCGGATTGGGGGCACGTGGAATGGTTGTCGGAAACGTCGCAGGGATGTTTCCATTGGAGCCACGACCCCGATACGGGGCATGGCATTGGAGGGAGAATTATGAACAAGAAGGCTTTCGCAACGGCCGTCGCATCCGTGGCCGTCGCGGGCACCATCGCCGCGCCGGCAATGGCCGACGAGACCGCGACCACCCCGGTCGAACAGGCCCAGCAGGCCGTCGAGCAGGCCCAGCAGGCCGTCGACCAGGCCGCGGCCCAGCCGACCACGCAGCCCCAGCAGGACCAGGTCGCCGCGGCCCAGCAGGCCGTCACGGACGCGAAGACCAGCCTCGACCAGGCCACGGCCGGCACCCAGCAGGCCCAGCAGCAGGTCCAGCAGGCCCAGACCGGCGTGCAGCAGGCCCAGCAGAACGTGCAGCAGGCGCAACAGCAGGTCGAGACCACCATCAACAACGATCCGAACGTGGCCGCCGCCCAGACGGGCGTCAACCAGGCCCAGACCAACCTCGACAAGGCCCACGACAGCCTCGCCGCCGCGAAGGACAAGGCCGACCAGAGCGCGAAGAACGCCGAGACCATCAAGAAGGCCATGAACGACAGCCAGTCCATCCGTGATGACGCCGCCAAGGCCAAGGAACAGGCCGAACAGGCCGTGAAGGACGCGCAGCGGAAGGTCGACTCGACCGACAAGACCAAGCTCGACCAGACCACCGCCGCGAAGCAGGACGCGCTCGACAAAGCCCAGACGAAGGCCGACCAGGCATCCGACGCCGCGCAGCAGGCCCAGCAGAAGGCCGACCAGGCGAAGAGCCTGCTCGACGAGGCCACCCGCATCGCGGGCGACGCGAACGATCCCGCCAAGATCCAGGAGGCGCAGGACAAGGCCAAGCAGGCCGACCAGGCCGTGAAGGACGCTAAGACCGCGCAGGCCCAAGCCACCGTCGCCGAGGCCACCGCGAAATCCGAGGCCGACAAGACCCGCACCCAGGCCGATCAGGCGAAGGCCGCGCTCGACAAGGCGAACGACATGAAGGACGCCGCCCAGGAGAAGGCCGACAAGACCTCCGCCGCCCTGGACAAGGCCGCCGCCGCGAAGAACACGGACGCGAAGGCCGTGAAGGACGCCCAGGCCGCCAACGACAAGGCGCAGGCCGCGCTCGACAAGGCCGACCAGGCCGTGAAGGACGCGCAGGCGCAGGCCGACAGGACCAAGGACGAGTATGCGGCCGCGAAGGACGCGTACGACAAGGCGCAGGCCGCCGCGGACGCCGCGAAGCAGGCCGCGGACGAGGCCGCGAAGGCGCAGGCCGAGGGCGCGGCCGGATGGTTCAAGACCAACAAGGCCGAACAGGCGTACAAGTATCTGACCGACGACAGCGTGTCCCAGTACCTGGAATACACGCACATCGGCGCGAAGGACGACGCGACCAGCCTCGACAACCTGCTCAAGGCCCTCGACATGATCGACGAGTGCAACAGGCTGCGCGAGGAGAACGGCCTGGAACCGTTGAAGGTGTCCGAGACCGCTTTGGCCATGGCCATGGTCCAGGCCAACTACGCCGCACAGCCCGGTGAGGAACACCACAACCACAACTACCAGTACGACAACGTCGGCGAGAACCTCGCATGGGGAACTTCGGACTGGGACCCGTACATCGGCTGGTACACGAACGAGAAAGCGATCTACGACGCCGCCCTCAAGTCCGGCGACTATCCGGACCTCGCGGACCTGTCCCCGTACGACGTGTTCTCGAAGTATCCGGACCTGTACTACAAGGTCGGCCACTACCTCAACATCATCGACCCGGAATACATCGCCACCGGCATGGCCTACAGCGGCTACGACACCGGCGATTACGGATACGGCGCATCCTCCCAGGAGTTCTATAACGACTGGAACTCCTACAACGCGAACGACACCACGTTCGATGCCAGCGTGTACCGCGCGAAGGTCGAAGCGTACGTCAACCAGATCAAATCCGCGCAATCCACGTACGAGGACGCGTTGAAGCAGGTCGAGGCCGCCAAGACCGCGCTCGACAAGGCCAACACGGCCCACGCGTCCGCCGTCCTCACGCTCGACAAGGCCACCTCCTACCTGCAGGACACGCAAGACGAATCCGCACGCACCACGCAGCTGCTCGCCGACGCGACCCGTAAGGCCGCAGAAACGCAGACCGCGTACGAGCAGGCGAAATCCGCCGACGAGCAGGCGCAGGCCAGCCTCACCACCGCCGAAACCGACCGCCAGACCAAGCAGACCGCGTACGACCAGGCGAAATCCGCCGACGAGCAGGCGCAGACGCGTCTCACCCAAGCCCAGGCCGCGCTCGACAAGGCCAACACGGACGTCAAGCAGGCCGAACAGGACAAGACCGCCGCCGACACGCGTCTCGACGTGCTGACCGACGCGAAGAACGCCCTCGCCAAGGCCCAGACCGCATACGACCAGGCCAAGAGCGAAGCCGACCAGGCCCAGCAGGCCAAGCAGACCGCGCAGGACGAACTCACCCAAGCCCAGACCGCGTACGAGCAGGCCAAGAAGGAAAGCGACAAGGCCGCCCAACAGGTCAAGGACCTCGAAAACGCCAAGACGGACCTCGCGGCCAGGACCCAGGCCCTCGCCGCCGCGCAGGCCGACCTGGACGCGAAGACCCAGGCATACGACGCCGCCAGGAACGAGGCCGACAAGGCCAAGCAGGCCGAAACGGACGCCGAAACCGCGGTCAGGAACGCGCAGCAGGCGTTGACCGACGCGCAGGCACTCCTCGCCAAGGCCAAGAGCGACGCGAAGGACACGGAAGCCGTCAAGACCGCGCAGGCCAAGGTCAAGGAAGCACAGGACGCGCTCGACCAGGCCAAGACGATCCTCGCCAAGGCGCAGGCCGACCTCAAGCAGGCCCAGACGGTCGAAGCCCAGGCCAAGAGCGACTACGAGACCGCGAAGGCAGCGCTCAAGACGGCCCAGCAGGCCGCCAACCCGAAGCATGACGACAATGCCGGCCAGACCAGTCTGAACGCCGCCCAACAGGCCACGGTCGAAGCGGCCGCCAAGGCCGACAAGGTCATGGCATCCACCGGCGCGGACACGAACGGCATCATCCTCGCCGTCGTCGCGTTCGCCGGCATGGGTGCCGCCACGCTCGACCTGAAACGCCGCCGCATGGACGTGACCGCACGCCACGGCATGCGCTGACCCAATTCCCCCCTCCAAACAAACAGGCGGCCGGAACAGGACGACGGAAAACCACATGACGGTTTCCCGACCCTGTTCCGGCCGTTTCTCTCTCAGGACCCAGATCCACCACGGTTCGGTAAAATAAGCCAAAGAAGGAGAAACCATGCCCAACACGCAACTGCGTCAACATATCGACGACATGCCCGGCATCCTCGCCAAACTTGAACGGATTCCGGAAATCACCACCCGACTGGACCTCATCGACACCCTGCGCGCCCACGCCCTCTCACTGGAACCGTTGGATGGCGTCGAAACCATGGCATTATCCGATTACGACCGCGACTGGCTCGTGAGATACACCTACAATTCAAACGCCATCGAAGGATCGACCCTGACTCTTCAGGACACATCCCTCGTATTGGAAGGCGAATTCGTGCCCTCGGATTCCCCGGCACGTTTCGTGTTCGCGGCGCGCGGCGTCGCCGACGGCATGGCCTACGTCCGCGAATACGCCTCCGAAAGACGTGAACTCGACCCGGAACTGATCCAAAGGATCCACGAGGTGACCGCATTGGACCTGCAGCCGTTCGCACGCGGCACGTTCCGTCCTTACGGATATCTGGCGAGAATCACCGCGACCCGCGTCAAGACCGCCGACCCGTTGGAGATCCATGACGACCTGCAAGCCCTGATCGACGGGCTGAACGGAAGCGATGCGCACGCGTTGCTCAAGGCCGCGGCGTTCCATACGATGTTCGAAAACATCCATCCATTCATGGACGGCAACGGCAGGACCGGCCGGCAACTGCTCAACCTCATGCTGTTGGAGAACGGATACCGTCCCGTGGCGATCAAGCATGACGCCGGACGTGTTTACGCCCGGGGTCTCGAATCCTGGCAGGTCGACGGTGATCCCGAACCGTTCTGCTCCATCCTGTTCGACTGCGTGGAACAGGAGGAACGCACGTTCATCGACCTTGTCGAACGGCTCCGTCATGATCCGAAAACCACGGACGGCTCCATCGCCATGGATGCTCCGGGCCAGGATGTCCAGCCGCCGGATCCGGCCGATGTTCCGGACGATACGCGGCCGGACGATCCCGGCATCGGCCTGGTCTGACCCTCTTCGCAGGTCTTGACGGCTTCCAGCATGATCAAGCCAGCGAGACCGCATCCCGAACATAACCGAACATCCGATACCATCCTACAGACGGCCGGAACAGGACGACGGAAACCCATACAAGGGTTTCCCGAACCTGTTCCGGCCGTTTTTTCCTCCCTTTGCGCTCCTCATATCCCTGCGGCCCTCATGCCTCCCGTCCAACGACGTTCGGAAACGAAAAAGGAAAACCGGCTCCACACGCCACACGCCCTCACAATCACCCCCCCCCGTAACGGTATCGGACGTGGTGCATGTGGAAAGAACGGCACAGGGAACGAGAATCCCCGATGCAAGGAGGGAACACGATGGGCGTAATCATCATCGCCGTCTTCTGGCTCCTCGGCCTGCTGATGGCATGGAGCATGTGCGTCGTCGCGGCACGCGCCGACCGGCATATGGAAGAGCTCCACCATGCCGGTGGAGTGTCCAATGGCAAGGGTTCTGCGAATCCCCCTGTCTGATATCGTCCGCGTGTCATGTGGATTGTGCGGAACCGTGCGGTCGCATGGCCGGCCGATTCCGGGACATGTCCTAACTAGGGAGGAATCCATATGGCTGCAACCCTTTGCATCCTGGTCCTGATGGTCGCCGCCGCCTCATGCCTGTATGAGGCGTTCGTGTACATGGCCGTCAAACAGAAAAGCACCTTCGTTGGCCGCAAGACCAAGGAAAAGGTTCTCGCCATGAGCCGTAAGACCCGTCAAGGCAAGGCCGTCCTGTTCATCGTGCTCGCCGTCGTCTGCTTCGTGCTGATGGTCGTGGCGGGCATGCTGATGGCCCATGCCGGATACAACGTGTGACGTCGGACCGGCTCACATCCATGATGGGTGGGATGGTTCCGTATCCACGGGATTCCTCCCGCCCATCTTCCGTCTTTTCAAAAGAGGTGGGAATGTCCGTCGACGATGAAGACGAATACGACGGTTCGGAAGCAGATGGCATGGAACCGGACGGCGATGGGGCCGATCCGTTCGTGCCGATGTTGGAGGACGATGGGCACAGGCTCGGCCGTCCCGCGCGGCGTGGCGTCGGCGTGGTGGGTTTCGTTCCCGCGCCGACCAGACTGTCCATTCCCGAACTTGACTGGCTCATGCGCGTGCGTGACGGCGCCGGCCGGTCGGTGCGTGTGCCGGAACACCGGTATTCGCGTTCCGACCGCGGCGCGGTCGAATCGGCTCGCGGACGCCTGTATTCGATGGTGTCGAAGCAGGTCAGCCAGACGAAGAGCCTGTACAAGGCGCGGCAGCGTGACGAGGAAGGCATGCTCCCGTTGGGTTCCGCGAGCCCGTTGGACATGATCACCCGCGATTTCAACGAACGTCCCCTGATCCCATGGCATCAGACCAGCACGGGACGGGCGGGAGTGCTCACCACTTTCGTGGCCGGTTCCGGCGCGCAGCTGATCCCGGGTCCGCCGATCGGCATCGACGCGCTTTCCCGCGAACTGTTCCAATTCGACTGCTGGGGTACGTACGACGCGCACATGACCACCAGTCCCGACCTGTTCTTCAGCGGCCTGCGCGGCCAGGGCAAAAGCTATTGCGCGAAGACGATCGCCGTGCGCGAGATCGGGTTCGGACGCAACATCATCGTCCAATCCGACCGGCAGGGCGAATGGAAGGCCATTGCGCGGGCCATTCCCGGCGGGCAGGTCGTCTCCCCCGGCAAAGGCAACTATCTGAACCCGTTCGCCATGCCCGACATGTCCCACCTCAAATCCGAGGAGGACAAGCGCGCGTTGCGCCAGGAGGTCCTGGCCGGCAGGAAAAGCGCCATGATGGCGTTGGCGGAGGCGGTGAGGGAACCGGACCGTCCATTCCCGTTGGACAAGGACATGCTGTCCCTGATCGACCAGCTCATCGCCTCGTACGGTATCGGTCCGATGACGTTGCAGGCCGCGGTCAAACGACTGTCCGACTGGGATTGGGTGGATTCCATATACTCGCATATCCACGGCTTCGAGCATTACCGTGATCTGGCGCGTGAGAAGGCCAGCGAGGCGGCCCGCGTGTTCTCCCCCATGGTCGATGACGGCACGATGAGCGGCATGTTCGACAAGGAGTCGACCATCACGTTGGATCCGACCGCGCCGATCATCGTGTTCGACACGTCCGGTCCCGTGTTCCAGGATCCCACGTTGAAACGCGTGTACACCGCGGCGGTCAGCTCGTGGATCGACCGGCTGTTGCAGGCGCGTGACGGACTGCGTCGCATCATCGTGTGCGAGGAGGCGTGGGATCTGCTGTCGAACCCGCAATTGGTCGACTCGTTGCAGACGCGCCAACGGTCCGCGGGCCATTGGGGTTGCGCGACCTGGCTGATCGTGCATGGCGTTGCCGACATGACCCAGGTGTTCACGGCCGGCAGTGGCCTGCGCGGCAAGGTCGAACAGTTGATGAATCTGATGGAGACGAAGATCATCTACCGCCAGGGTGGCGAGAACATCCCCCTGCTGAACCGTCTCATCCCTGATCTGAGCGAGGACGAATTGGAACAGATACCACGTTTGGCGCAAGGCTATGGCATCTGGCGTATCGGACACGAGCATCCACGCATGATCCTTCCCATCGCCGGACCCATGTGGGCGGACGTGTTCGACACGTCGAGCCTGCGAAAAGCGTCGTGAGACAAGCCCTTCCAGGGAAAAACAATCGCGAAGGAGGAATGGTATGGCCCGATATTGGAATGATGGCTCGTATGACCGTGAGGAACTGAACGCGGACAACCGTCGCAAGGTCATGGACGTGTGGAAAAGGTTTGAATCGTCCAAGACGGGCGTATGGCTGAGCCGGCACACGCATCTGTTGGAACGCCTGTCCGACGAGGAAAGCCATCTCGTGGTCCGTGCCGGCGCGATGGTGTGCGTGTTCGCGCTGATCCTCTCCATGATCATGTTCCTGCTCGTCAAAGGCGGCATGCTCGCGTGGACGCTGCTCACCCTGCCGGTGTTCGCCATCGCGTTCATGCTGGTCATGGTTTTGTGGATCTTCTGGGACGCGTACCGTGATTCCGGCGAAAGGGCCGCGGACTGGCTGTCCACACGTCCCGGCGTCGCCACCTGGCGTCAGATCGCCGCGGATTACGGTCCACGCGCCGTCAACCGTGACGTGCTTCCCTCCGTCCTGCCGCGCATGCTTGAGGATTTCCGTTACCGCAAGCCGGGCGCCATTCGTCCGCGCCCATGGCATGCGGCATGGTATGTGGGCGATTCGTGGAACATGGAGGTGTGGCTGGGTTCCGAACGGCACATCTACGTGTTGGGTCCTACCCGTTCCGGCAAGACCGTCAGCGTCGTCATCCCCAGCGTGGTCGAGGCTCCCGGCTTCGTGCTCGCGACCTCCACGCGAGGCGACATCATCAAAACGACCCGCTACCTGCGCGAATGCGGTGTGAAGGATCGTAAGAACGGGGCCGAATACGGTGGCCGTGGCGCGGGCACCACGCACATCTTCGATCCCGAAGGCGTCGCGGAGAACGATCCGGACACGCGCCACAACATGAGCTGGACGCCGTTGCAGGGTTGCGACGATCCGGCCGTGGCGATGCGCCGCGCGCAGACCATGGTCGCGATCGGCGGCATGGGAAGCGGTTCCAACAACCAGGAGTGGGGCGTGAGCGCCACCATGTATGTGCAGGCCATGCTGTACGCGGCGGCCATCGCGGACCGCACCATCAACGACTGCTACAAGTGGAGCCTGTCCCCGGAGAACGCGCAGGAGGCCGCCGACCTGATACGCAAGTACACGAACGAACGCGAGATGGACCGTTGGGCCGCGACCCTGAACGCCCTGCCCCACGTGGACCCGAGGCAGAAGGGCAGCGAATGGTTCGGCGTGAAGAACGCGTTCAGCATCCTCGCCGATCCGAACGTGCGAGCCCGCATGAACCTCAGCCCGTCCGACCCGCGACTGATCGACCCGAAACGCATGGTCCTGCGCGGCGACACCGTGTACGTGCTGTCCAAGCCACGCCGTGACGGCGGAGTGGCCGGCAACGCGGGCATCTTCGTGAGCCTCCTGCTCGACACGTTCCAGGAGGCATGCCAGGACCTCGCGTTCGACAAGGCCTCCGGCTCGCGCGGCAAGATCGAACCTCCCGCCCGATTCGTGTTGGACGAACTGTCGAACATCGAGAAATGGCCCGGCCTGCGCAACGCCATCACCCAGGGCGGCGGCAACGGCTACCAGCTGATCATCGTGGAACAGTCCCGCCAGCAGATGGCCGACGAGAAGGACGGGTACGGCAAGGCCGTGGAACAGACCGTCTGGGAGAACTGCCATCGAATCATGCTCAAGGGCGTGTCCGACGACGAGACGTTGAAATGGTGGATCAGCCAGATCGGCACGCACCACCATACCCGCCGCGAATCCTCCTGGAATCCGGGACAGGGACCATTGGGCGGATTGACCACTCGCCACGAACGTGAGGAATCCGTCACCCAGCAGGAACTGAGCCTCCTGCCCGTCGGCTACGCGCTCGTCGAACCATTGGGCCAGGCGCCCGCCCTCGCGCACATGATCATGTACATGCGCCGCGCATGGTGGCGGGAAGGATTGGAAGGCATGCGTCCCGCACGATCCACGCCATGGCATGAGAGGAACACGGGGAAGGCCATGGCATGAGCGACGGGAACAAGGTGGACGAATTCTACGACCGGATGGCCTCTCCGGATCCGGAGAACGGCGAGGCCACGATGCCGGACGACGACGTGAGGGACGAAGGAAACGTGCTGTCCACGCCGGTCGCCGGCGGAACGGACGTGACGGACGGACTGGAACGCCCCCCGTATTGGACCGACGCCATGGAAAGGCAGTTCCGCCGCAGGGTCTCAGCCGATTTCGAACGTTTCGTGAAGGACGTTTCCAGGAACGGCACGCCGCCGGCCATCGACCAGTGCGAACACGCGTACGGGGAACTGCTCGACACCGTCAAAGACAAGTACAGGGAACTGCTCGGCCATGACCTGCCGGGCACGGCCGCCACGAACGTCGACAACGTCATCAAGCAGGTCACCTTCATGCCCGCCATCGACCCTCTGCACGGGCCGGGACTGTGGGCCAAACTCCCCCAGCACCGTATGGACGAGATGGTCGAGGCGCGGCCGGTCGATTTGACCGGCTCGCCGACCCGCATGGACATCGACCTGATGATGCTGCACACCATCCGCATGGGACGTTTCCTCACCACGCATTACACGGATTGGGCGCAGACCCTTCCCGCATGCTGGATCCGCCACGACGACGTGGTCCAGGAGGTGTATTCGCTCAAATGCTATATGGACCTTGTGGCCGCCAGTCCTAACGGAGGATTCTACGCGCCGACGCTGCAATCGCTCATCCATTCGGCGTTGGAACGCGTCAAAGAATACCTTTCATCGGCCGAAACGTCGAACACCGACCACAAGCACCACCTGTCCGGACCGGACGAACGCAAACGCGAACAGGCCCGGAAGAAGGAATACGCGGACTGGTTCAACCGTGAGGGAGGCTGGTCCGGCGAACCACGCTTCGATCCGTCGTGGGAGTACCGCAGCACGGACGAGGGTCTTGACAGCGTATGCGACCTGCTGACCCCCACCCGCGTCGAGGATGATGGCGTGGCCGACGACGAGACGCTGTCGGACCGTTCCCGCCAGTGGAGGGAGAACATGCGGATGCTGCGGGACAGCTACGACATGGACCATTCACCGGAACGCCTGCAAACCGCGCGGGACGAGGAGGAGCGGATGCGCCGCGTCTGGCTCGACTACAGGAACCGTGAGCGGACGAGCCGCGACAACCTGGACCGTGCGGTGACGTCCGCGTCGATGCTGATGCGCGACACCGGCCGTGTCCGGCTCCTAACGGACACGGAACGTGTAACGCTTTCCGGTCTCATTTCCAAGGGGCGGGAAATCCTACGGGAATACGGCAAGAATCCGTTGGATGAAGGCTATGAGCCATGCTCCATCGACATGCAGGACGATCTGACCGCACGATTGGACCGTCTCGTGGACGGGGATCCGGCCGACGTGTTCAACCGTTGCGAACGCATGCTCGACCAGATCGACAAGACCTTCGAACGTGGAAGGGAGACACCTGATGAACGTCGGACAGCCTAGCCTGTTCGACCAGTTGACGCCGTCGGACTCGCTGAGGGACGACCTCGACTGGCTCGACTCCCTACAGGAGACGGAACCCGCTCCCCGCAAAACCCGCGGACGAGGCCGCAAGCCGGACAAGACCCGGCATGATGTTGACGCCACGCCCGCACCACGGGAGGAAAAGAACACCACTCCCAAACCGGAGCATGAGACACGCCGGCCGGCTGGCTCCATCACGGAACCGCCAGCGCCCATGCCTCTCATCCCCGGCACCGGCACGGACGACGGGATCATGATGGGCATGGAGCCGGACGGCATGACGGCCTCGGACATGACTGACGACGGGGCCATACCTGTCGAAACCGAATCCGTCCGAACGGTTCTGGCGGACGACGACACGTCGGACGTTCTCTTTGGACTGGGCCTGGAGGACGTGGCCGACTCCACCGACGGCGGGACCCGCGACAAGACGGCGATGAGATGGGTCGCACGCGTCCTCATCGGCGTGGGCGCCATCATCCTGCTGCTCCTGCTATTCGCATTGGCCGGCTCCCATTCCGCGTCCGTCAGACAGAAAGCCTCGTACGACCGGTTGCAGACGTCGATGAGCCAACTCGCCACGGCCAACACCAAGGCGAAAGCCACACTCAAACAGGCCGGCCGGCTCGGACTGGACGACTCCGCGGACGCGTTACGCCACGCCATCGAATCGAACGGCATGCTCATGAAATCCAAACGGACAGGACTGTCCATCGAGGCTTCCGACCGGCTGGCCGGCAAGGCCGACGAAGCGTCCGAACATACACGCGAATTGTCCGGCAGGATCGCCAAGACCATCAAGGACAAGCCTTTGACGGACGCGAAACGCAAATGCTCCACCGCCCTGGACAAGGCCGTGAAAACGTCGACGGACGCGAAACCATCCGACGACACGACCCGGAAGGCGAAGGAGACGTTAGACAAGCTGATCGGCCAGTCCCGCAAGCTCGACGCGAAAACCACCGTCGACACGTGGAACGACATGGCATCCAAGCTCGACAAGGCGCGCGGGAACCTCTCCCAGGCATTGGACGCGAAAGCCAAAGCCGACGAGGAAGCCAAACGGCAGACCGAAGCGCAGGCCCAAGCCCAACAGCAAGCCCCGCAACAGCAACAGCAGACGATGCCCGCGCCGACACCGCAATACCGCCGCTCCTCCGGCTCTTCCGGCTCAGGCTCCACCAGCGTGCCGCAAGGCAACGGCGGAGGAACCACGAACAACAACAATGGCGGAACATCCAACGGCAACTCCGGCGGATGGTACGTGCCACCGGAAACCAACGACAACAGTCTGCCGAGCAACGACTCAAGCCTCTGACAAACGGGAAAGGAGCACAACAATGGGAAAGAACAAACACCGTCAGGCGTCCACGCCCGAATCGAAGAAACAGGCGGCCGTCTGGTGCGCGATCGCCATCATCGCCATCACCGTCATGGTCCTGGTCGCCAACCCATGGAAACAGCAGACGTCCACGCCGCAATCCAGCCAATCCGCGCAGACACGATCCCACAAACAGAACAAGAAAAAGAAGACGACGAAACCGTCCGGCACCCTGCAACAGCAGGCACAATCCATGTTCACCGGCGACGCGGAACAGATCGCCGACGACGTACGCGACCTGTTGAACGCGCCGGAGAACTCGAACGTCGACACGCTCGGCAACCTGCTGTACCGGCATAACCGGCAGGACCTCGCCGAAGCGACGGACCTGTACGACGCGATCGGACAGCAGAAGGACATCGACACGATCCGCAGCCTCGCACGCGAATGGTATCCGCAAGCCATGCAGGCCGGCATCGAGGCGAGACGTGACGACCTCTCGTCCGGATTGGACAACACCGCGCGCGAGGTCGCCACCATCGAACGGGACGATCTTTCCGGCACGCAAGGCTGCGGCGATCTCAAAGCCGCGTACGAGACCGCGAAACGACTCGTGGACTCCAAGTCGGATGATTACGACGCTTTGACCAAAGCCCAGCAGAATCTGACCACGGCGATGAGCGGCTGCGCGACCAACCTCGATCCGACGAACCGGGAGAAAGTGTTCGGCCGACCGCAGGGAACCCTCAAGGAAGATAAGGAGTAGGAGAACATGGCCACCACGAACAACCGCTCTTGGAAAGCGCTACTGCCACGGAACGGCGGCATCGGAGTGTGCCCGCAGATCGGCAGGGTGAAGATCCCGCCCGTCTGCCCACGTTCCACGCTCAACCTCACCGGAGGCAGACGCATCAAAACCGTCCGCGCCTGCTGGTTCGAGGGCGACGAGGCGCGTTTCGTCTCCCTCATGCCGTCGACCGGCCGGATCCGCAAGGAATTGGAATCGTTGAAGGGCGGCGAGACGGTCGAATTCATCGGACGTCCCTGCGAATGGCATGACATGTCTGGGCAGAACTACTATATCGTCATCGTCACCGACATGGACGTCATCGGACCGGAAAGCTTTGGAAACATGTCCAAAGATTAAATATGGTTGGGTTCGTCTCCGCGCGCAGTGTAAGACGAACCCAATCTTGGAATGTCATTTATTTTGGGCTTTTCGCGCTTCCAAAAACTCCGACCGTAATTGCGCAATTGAACGATAGTACTTGCGGTAGTGGCTTGAAACCAATTCTCCATGTTCTCTGGTGTCGGGAACCGGAATCCGAATTTCTCGATATCTGTTGCCAAGATCTTCGCGGTTGGTCTGCATGAACACGACTCTGCTCCATTGCTTGCGGACCGCATCAAGGTCCAATGCCCATCCGAGATAGAAATTATCGAACAGTGTTTCGCTCATCACATTCATAATAAGCGTTTCCTTAGTGAACACTGCCCGTTCTTGGCCAGGTAGGAGCATGGAGGGCTCTCCTATGTTCTTCGATGCGCGTGAGGGAGTGACGATGCTCCATGGAGAGAGTCCACTGGCTTCTCCGTGCCAGAACCGTTTTGCTAGTGATAGAGAAACCATGTTCGTGGGATTGAAGTTGACCATGCCCGCGCGCAGATCTGATACCTTCACATAAGGTACATCGCCGTTTCTCAAGTCAGCGGAAGGACTGCCGTGACCGTTCCTGATAGAAATGATTCCCGTATCTTCAAGATCACCGAGAGTTCTTGTCAAAAAGCCTTTTAGATGGGTTTGAACATACCGCTCGAACTCTTTGATGCTGGCCCAGTCGTAGTATTGGGGCACACCAATATAGGAATCGATGAGAGACTTCGGAGTGGGGATGAAACGCGCTGTGGGAGAATCTAATCCCTCAAGAAGCGTTGTCACGTCCGAGAGCACCGTATCGTCGATTTCTTTTGTCCGCGTGCCTTCCTTGGTGACATGGTAAAGAGGCTTACCATCCTTGTTGATTCCGATGGTAGGGGCATAGGTGATCCATGTCTCACTGGTACGGGCCCAGGATGGTTGCTTCAGTGGCGCGCCTTCTTTCGCTGGCTTCTTGCGCATGACATAAAAATTCGTTTTGGCTCGGCAGAAACCCTGAAATGCTTCCATGGGAATGTTCATCACCGCCAACACGTCAAAGTGTTGATCGACCCATTTGCGGAACCATCGGTACGTTTTGGAGAAGAAATACGTTTCTGGCAGGACTATGCCCAAGCGTCCTCCGGATGTGAGCAATCTGTAGGCACGTTCCATAAATACGAGGCCAAGCTCGGTGTCAGAATAGTTGTCGCTAGGGTATCCGCCGCTGGTATGTTGACAGATACTGTATTTCGCCTGTTTTGCGTCAGTCGCGCGAATCTTCAGTTTCTCGCCAAACGGTGGATTCGTGAGAACGACATCGTATGAACCATCGGCTTCGCTCCCCAAGACGGGAGACAGCATGGGAAAATCCTGCCACTTCTGTTCCCGAAGCGAATCGCCAAGAACAATATTGGTAGATCCGTCCTTCGCACCAATCATTAGCGCGCGAGCTAGTTTGACATTGATGGAATCCAAGTCAACACCGTAAAGATTACGATGAGCCCATGTTCTGATTTCGTCGCGCTGTTCGTCGGATGCGCGTTTCAGCAGAGTGTTATAAGTCTCAAACAGGAATCCGCCGGTACCACAAGCTGGGTCTATGACTTTATCGTGGTAGTCGATCTCCATCAATTTGACGGCAGATTCAATGATGCGCTGGGGTGTGAAATATTGCCCTTCGCCTTGTTTGACATTCGCCGAACGGAACACTTGGAACGCCGAGGACAGGGTCTCCGGAGCTGCGGACTTCAAATTGATGCCTTGAAGCCAGTAAACGACGGCATGAATCGTCTCATCATCGAATTTGATGGTTTTCGTTGATGTGTCTTCGAAGAGGAAAGGGTATTTCGCCATGTACCTTTCAAAGCTCATATTGATTCTTTTCGCGGTTTCCGCCGGTGTCGAGCAAACTTGGAAATCAAGAGGCTCTTGGGGATCTTGGGCCATTTTGCCGTTGGTGTCAGAATCCATTTTCAACAGCAGCATGTTGCACATGTTGTCCAACCGGTCGTCGGCGCGAGTGGATTTCGAGTCATTGGCGACGATATGGTTTAAAAGGTCGGAGAACAAACGATTGAGACCCGCTCCGCTGATGTCGTCATGTTCCCTTAAATCCACGTAGGTGAGCGCCTTGTCTCCGGGGATCAGGACGTTATCCCCCGGTGCCGGCAACGTTGCTTGTCTTACCGACTTGTAATGCATGTCGGCTTGCTTGTACACAAGGGATATGCTGTTTCCATCGGACCAGATGCCGAGCACTGCATTGGGTTCAAGGCCTAGATACGTCGATAGCTCCGATATGCCTTCCTTGTGGTTCGGCGCTTTCGTTTCAACCAGTGCGAGAACATGATCCCACTCGCCGCGATGCTGGGGAGAATCAAAAATTGCCATATCGACGGGATAACCGTTGAAGCTCCGGCCCGCTTCGCGCAAAGCGTTTTCCGATGGGCTTTTGGGCACACGCCACTCACGATCATCACTGTCTGGTGAGGGGCAGATAATCTGATCACGACTCCACCCCTTTCGAAGGAGTTCCCGCAACAGGGGCAACCTCACTTCATGATGTTCTTTGAATCTTCCGCTTTCGTATGCCATGCGTTCAGTCCTTAATTCTCGCCGACCACTATCTCAAGAAAGATGGTAATCGCTTCATTTATTCAGATTAAGCGGTCCAAATGCGTTCAACGCCTCGTTTCTCAATTGGACAACGAGCTACATGATGGTGTTGGTCGTGTCTGCCATATTCGCTTCCGCTTTCATGATGGTTACAGTGTACCTGCATTTATATCGTCTTCATCCGCACGTTCACCGAAATTATAATAGAGGATGTGCCATGTCAACCGGTTTAGCCGGTTTTACAGCTCCTGACTTCGACAAGACCGTCGCGCAAGAACATCTTCGGGAGAAATTTCCTAGAAAACTACCAGACTGATGACGACCATGGTAATTATGAAGTGCAAAGCGTCTAGACAATAGGAAAGGTGACACATTGTTCATCGGCCACAAATTAAAGAAACTACGCAGAGAGAATCTTGACCTTCGAGAACAGTGCAAAAGTCAGAAAAGCAGACTGGCTAATTTGGAAGCTGAAGTCAGCGCGTACGAGCAGAAGATCGAATGCTCGACCACACACGTTGCCCCACTTGTCGGAATGATAGAAAATTTATGTGCCGATTCTCGGTATGCCGAATGGGACAATCATCCCGCGGCGATGATTCTGGTTCAGCAGACAAGGGCCTATTTCGACACAATCATGTTCCAAGGATTAAAAATTCCCGAGTCTACCGGCCTAGAGGAGAAGCCGGACCGTGAAGTTCAAAACGTGTCACTTGTCAATCCAGTGCCCGATCAAAAAATCGTCGAGTCTCGGAGAAAAACCGAGGCATGGCAAAAGGTGTATGGGAGGAGCTATACAGATATAGGCAAATTACCTTTCCCTCCCATGCAGGCAGACGATTTCGATTCTGGAAAATTCGTAGAATTCAGTAGCGATGAATACAAATCGATGATTATTGGTGTAAAAGCCTCCGAATCGGAACGTATTGTCATAGACCCGGGAATTGACGCAATATGCACCGAGCCCTGGGGCTATGAAAGGCTGACGGAGGATAAACGTGGATTAAGTCGAGTAATGCACGACTATTGGGGAAAATGGGACAACATGGAATATGAGTTCTATTGGCCTTTCTGCCTGACTACCGTAGGAAAAGCTGGCAACCACAGTATTGCCGTGGCATGCCTGTACCACGAATCAATACTCGCATGCGGTGAGACGAACATGTATGCAGATACATACATGGATTATAGAAAATCTGAAATATTCCATCGTGTGACTTCTGATGGAGTCTACTGGTTCAAAGACGAGAAGCCCTACTGTATGGCCAGTAACAGACAGAAAGCCGCCATATGGATGATTCTGCATACCATTATGGGCGCAGAATATCCCATCAAATATAAAGGGATCCAGCTTAATGAGAATGAGTAGCATCAGATATGCCATTACTCGTTGACCGGCCAGCATTGTGGGATGTTGGTTGCGGAACGAGTTATGGGACGTTTTTAACCGTCAAATCGAAGAATCTGAAGCATTGCATAGCTTTGTTCCAAAAACGGACGTTTTCGGAATAAGCATAGAATCTGAATGCAGATGAGGAATCATTTATTAGGGGCGTGCTATGTCTGCATAACCGGAATTAGACGATAACGTCCGGATTCTTGCGCATTTTCGGATTTCGGCCTTGATGGAAAGGGACATGGACCGTGCCGGGTACGATTTTCAGTCGCCAGACAATGAAAAACCGCGATTGGAAAGAGGCACGGAGCCAGACCCGCGGAAATCATACAGTTCGACCAGGCCATGTTCGAGACCAAGCTCGACACCATGGTGCGAGAGAAGGTCGAGCGGATCGTCAACGCGATGCTCGACGCCGAGGCGGACGAGATCGCCAACGCCGCCAGATACGAGCGCACTGGGGAGCGGAAGGCATACAGGGCCGGCCACTACGAACGCAAGCTCACAGCCAAAGCCGGCAGACTCGCTTTGAAGGTGCCCAAGCTCAAAGGCGAGGTCTTCGAATCCGCCGTCATCGAACGCTACCGGCGGCGGGAGCAGAGCGTCGAGGAGTCGTTGATCGACATGTATCTGGCCGGCGTCAGCACGCGCCGCGTGGACGACATCAGTCAGCTGCTGTGGGGCGAGCGGATGCCCTCGCAGACGCTCTCCGACAAGCTCAGGAAGGTGTACGACCAGATCGACGAATGGCGCAACCGGCCGCTTGGGGGCGAGTGCCCGTACGTGTTCATGGACGGTGTGTGGCACAAGCGCTCATGGGGCGGGTCGGTCGAGAACGTGAGCGTGCTGGTCGCCATCGGCGTGGACGACACGGGCCACCGGGAGGTCATCGGCGTGGCCGAGGGCATGAAGGAGGACAAGGCCAGCTGGGAGCAGTTCATACGGTCCATGATCGAGCGCGGCCTGAAGGGCGTCAGGCTCGTGGTCGGCGACAGGTGCGCCGGGCTCGTCGCCACCGTCGGCGAGATGCTGCCGCAGGCCAGATACCAGCGGTGCATGGTCCACTTCATGCGCAACGTGCTCTCCAAGGTGCCGCCCACCCACCGCGAATGGGCGTCCGCCGCGCTCAAGGCGATCTTCGCCATGGAATCACGCGCGTCCGCCCTCGCCAAGGCCGAGGAGGTCGCCCGCGAGATGGAGTCCAGGAGACTGAAAGCGGCAGCCTCCTGCCTGAGGGAAGGTATCGGCGAGACCACGACCTATCTGCTCGACGAGTATCCCCCGGAGCACCGGCGGCGGATCCGCACGAACAACATGATCGAACGCCTCAACAGGGAGATCCGCCGGCGCACCAGGGTCGTCGGCAGCTTCCCCGACGGCAGGAGCGCGCTCATGCTCGTCTGCGCCAGGATCCGATACGTCACCGCCAACGATTGGTCGAGCCGCCGCTACCTGGACATTGTTCCATATGAGGCTTCTTTCCGGTGTGGCTGCTTGATATCGTCTCAATCATAAGGATAGGGTTTTTATCGCCTGCGACCGAAACCCCGCCATGTGGACAGCTTTTCCGCAGTTCTCGCCCCTCCCCGCAAGTTCACCGGCACGCCAGAAGCCGCAGACAATACATCATCGTCGGCAACAAACAGACGGAAAGCCGACACAGCGAAGAGGCGAACCCCCGATCATTCGGTGACCTGCGTTAGCTGGGACAGCCATAGCTTATCGGTTCTGAACCTTTCGACGTTCCTTGACCATATGTGGTATTCGGGATCATCCTCATCGGCGCCCTCGTCGGAGAACCCATACGCCTTGAACAGGCGCATGCTCGCGTGGTTGTCTGGATTTATCTGGGTCATGATGTACGGGTCGCGTCCCGTGACCGCCGAATCATTGCCGACCCATCTAAGGACCGTGGCGAGCAGCATACCGCCAAGACCGTTGCACTGCTCGGACAAGGCCGTGGCTATATACGAAATCGCGTACGCGTCCGAAGACCCTATCCATCCGAACTCGCAGAATGCGAGTACGTCGGAATCACCTTCGCAATACAGGGCCATGCGCAGAACATCGTCCGCATTCTCTTTCAGGTCAAGACCTCTGATATACCGTTGGACGTCCATCGCGTATTCGGGTGCCCCCGCTCCGCAGCACACGAATCTTCGGACGGCGAGCTGGTCGTCCGGCCCGCAGATCCTGCTGCTTATCATTCGGAAACGCACTGAGCCCGTCCACGCCTGTTCTTCCTGGAGGATGCTTTCGCGAGCTTCATCCATTTGGCGTCCACTTGGTTGCGAGGTTTCCCGTCCTTCGGAGGGACGTATGCCGGCATCGCCTTGACGCCAGCCGCAACGGTAATCATGTGGATACTCCTAGCCAATAAATGTCTCGTGTCAATTGAAATATATCACATGCTCCGTCCCATCTCGACCCCCGGTGTCTAGTTAGAAATGCAACGCCGTTCCTGTTCCCGTTGTTTTCCCGCCGCCAGCTGGAGTACGGGTAGACGAAGCACGTATCCATTCCCAGCTTGTCACGCGACCGGGCGTGCCGGGCGAACTCGGTGTCGTTGTCGTGTGTGTCTTTGCCGGCTCCGGCCTTGATGAGTTCCAGCGCATCACGCCGGAATCCGTCGTCGTAACATCTCCTTCGAACCTCACGCATATGAAAGGACCGCACCCCGATCGTCGAATCTGAATTTCTTCAGTCCGAACAATCGGAGTGCGGTTCAATTTCTTCGTTCCTGTTCCCGTTTCGGGTTTTCGGATGATGTCACTCGCCCTGCTGGGTTTGCTCGGACTGCGTCGGAGCCTGCTGTACGGCTTGCGCCTGCTGATTGGCGAGCATCTGCTGTTGGATGAGCACGCTGTTGGTCTGCGCGGTGTACTGCTTCTCGGCCATGTGCATGCTTTCCTCGTGGCGCAGCTGGTCCGCGTCCGTGAACACGCGGGCCTGGATCTCCTGCGCGAGCTTCATGAGCTTGTCCTTTTCGAGGATGCTCACGGTGATGGCGTTCGCTCCGCCGGACGGATCGTGGAAGACGAGGCTGGCGCTCATGACGTTGGCGAGGTTGGCCGCGGCGACGAGCAGGCAGACAATGGCGACCAGGGCGTTCGAGTCGAACATGCCGAAGCCGACGAACAGGAAAATCAGACCCCACACGAGGCTTCCGAGGTTAAATTTCGTGTTCGTGTCGACGCTGGCGATGTTGCGCAGCGGAATGGTCTTGGTGGACGCTCCCAACGGGATCAGTCCGAACAAGGTGTTCGGCGCCTTGTACTGCACGCGCGTGCTGGACGCGGCGACTGAGGTCTTGAGCCAGAAGATCACCACGCTGGGGCTGAAACGGTCGCCGATAATGTTCTTCTCGCCCGGCGCGTACGTGAATTCGGTCATGGTCTGTGCGGTTTCGGCCATGTTTTCTCTCCTTTTGTCGTTGTATTTTTGTTTTACCCGTCTCCCCCAATCGTCCTTACGGTTTCCGATGGGGGAAGCGGAGACATTTTTATTGGTCTTGTGGCGGATCGGCCTATTGGAGGGCGTTGGATGGCGGTCTGAGTTTTTCGAATTCCCTTCGGACCATCCGACGTTTCGCCCTGTTCCAGAATTCCTTGAGCTCCCCGCCTGTGGCCGGTTCCTTCCGGTCTTCCCCTGCGGCACGCGTCACAGTATGAATTCCAGACCGTCGGGACCGTTGGCCTGCGCGACCGGACCGATGGAGTCGACGATATGGCCCGGTACGGGATTGTCCGGCGAACAGTCGGAAAATTCCAACGCCTCCCTTTTCTTGAGGGGAGCTTCCGCAGAATTGACGCCAAGCCGGTAGATCCGTTTGAATGTCCTGCCCATATACGTGGCGTCCGTGGTTTTCACCAGAACGGTGCAATGCAGCGTGTCCGGAATGAACACCTCGTTTTCGCTACGCGTCTTTCCCACGTTTCCGACCATCGGCACGCCCTCTGAAACCCCGTCGAAGACATCCGCAAGATCGTCGGAACGGGCTCGGATGTCTTCTATTTCCGTTCTTACCTGCTCCGTTTCGGACATCGGTGGAGTCCTTTCTTGTGTCGTTCCATCCGGTTCACGTGCGAGTCCGCCGATATCGGAAAACGGGTCGGAAGGGAGCGTCAATCCCTTCCGACCCGTTTCTCTTCCTCACGCCTTCGGTCTCATCGACGAGGTCACATGCTGAGGCCCGGCCCGTCCTGCATGCCGCTGCCGGGGTCTACGCAGGGGTCCGGGACCGGAATTTCCGGTTCGTCCATGTCCATGGCGGGAAAATCGGACGGGTATGACGGGTCGTCCGCGGTTTGAGCGCCTTCCTGTCCGTTGGAGCGGAACGTGGCCTCGGCTAGGTCCGCCTGCATGCCGTCTTCCATGTCGTCCTGCTGTTGGGCGGGCCGCCCCTTGATCTCCATGTCCATTTTGGCGATCCTGTCGGTGAGCTCGTCGTATTCCTTCTGTCCGCTCCACGGCCTGGACAACGCGGTCCACGCGTTGTCCAGATCCGCCTTGGCGTTTTCGAGTCTTACGCCAAGACTTTGCGCGGTATCGGTGTTGCCGGAGATGATTCTGCCGAGCTGGTTGATGACGTTGTCGGCGCTATTGTTGATGTCGGGCATGCCGTTACCGGACCAGTGGACGTGCCTGTCTTTCAGACCGACGACCGGATGGAACGCGTTGAGACCTTTGACCCTCATGTCGCGGTTCTCTATGACGACGGTCATGCCGCAGTACTCGCCGGCCTCCACCGTCTGTCCGTGTCCGAGCCTTCTGGCGATGCCGGTGAGATCGTGGATGGCCTGCTTCCGGTCGGTGATGGGGCCGTTGCCGAGGTCGAGGCCGCATACGCCGCGTTCCCTGTACTCTTCGCGCAATGCCGCCGCCTTCCGGAATGCCGGCTCGTCGTCGACGGCTTCGGCGTGCTGGACTTCGAGACTGTCCACGGTCGGCTGCAATTGCATGTCGATCTTGAATCGGATGGACTTCTGCTGCGCCGCGTGTGCTCGTTTAAGCAACGTCAGCTGGGTGAGCCTGTTCTCGGCCTCCATGCGTTCTGCGATCTTCGGGTCTCCAGTGGCGAGGGCCTTCATCTGCACGAGGTTCAACACGGTGTCGTCCACGTCGGACGCCTCGCGGGCGGGCGAATCGGAGTTCATGATCTGGCTGATGAACCCGGCCTTGCGTTCCACGGTCTGGAACATGTAGCTGTCGAATGTGCCGACGGTCACGTACCGGTAGTCCTCCACCTTGTCGAACATGTTGCCCTGCCTGCGGACACGGCCTTGACGCTGTTCGAGTTCGGCCGGCTTCCACGGACAGTCGAGGTCGTGGATGGCGAAGAGCCTGTCCTGCACGTTCGTGCCGGTGCCCAACGTTCCGGTGGAGCCGATGAGCACACGCACCTCGCCCTTGCGGACCTTGTCGAACAGGGCCTGCTTCTTCTGCGGGTCCTTCTCCTGGGCTGCGAACATGATCTCGTCCTCGGGGATGCCCTGTTCCATGATACGGCGTTTCAGATCGGATTGGATGTTCCACTTTCCGGACGCCGTGGTCGACGAGTCGCAGAACACGAGCTGCGTGGCCTTGTCGGCCGCATGCTCCTTCCAGATCCTGTAGATGTTCTCCGCGCAGACCTGTACCTTGCCGTGTTCCATCGGCTTGACGTCCGGGTCGGACACGTCGAGCAGCTTCGGGTCGAGGCTGACCTTCCTGCCGTCGTTCGTGATGTTGAGCATGTTGTCGTCGGACGGGTCGACACCGCCGTCCCTGACGACTTCGGCGCGCTGCACGAGTTCTTCGACGGCTTTTTTCTGCGATTCGGTCGGTTCGACCGCGACGGGGATGACGTCGCAGTCCGGCACGTCGAGGTCGAGCTTGTCGGCGGTCAGCAGGTCCGCGTAGTTGTGGAACGTGCTCATGAGCTCCGGCAGGTTATGGAACTTCGAGAAACGCTGTTTGATCTGGTATCCGCTTCCCTCCGGCTTGACCTCGACGCTTTCGACGATGCTGCCGTACGTGTTGGCCCAGCTGGTGAACGCCTCCACGCCCTGGGCCTTGAGCAGGCCTGGGGCTAGATAGCGTTGCATGTTGTACAGTTCGGCCATGGAATTGGACACGGGCGTGCCGGTCGCGAACACGATGTTCGCTCCCCTGCCCTGATCGCGCAGGTATTCGCACTTGTCGAACAGGTCCTCGCATTTCTGCGCGGCCGCGACGTCCACGCCGGGCACGCTGATCGTGGTCGCGATGGCGAGGTTCTTGTATTGGTGGGCCTCGTCCACGAACAGCATGTCCACGCCAAGGTCCTCGAAGTCGATCCAGTCCTTGTTGTTCTCGCCGCCACGGAGCGCCTGGAGTTTGCCGTCGACGCGCGCGCGGTCCTTCTCGTTCTGTTTGACGGTCTTGCTCAGGTTCTTCTCCATCTTGCCGATCTCGTCCTTCAGCTTTTTGGCGGCGAAGTCGTTGCCGTCCGTCTTCGCGGTCTCGATGCTTTTGAGCATTTCGCTCTTGCGCCGGTCGAAGTACCGTTGCCGGCGTTCGGGACTGACGTGCATGCGTTGGAACGTGTCCTGACGGACGATGACCGCGTCCCAGTCGCCGCCGGCGACCTTTGCCCAGAAGCGTGCCGCGCCCTTGCCGGCGCCGTCCGCCTCGGTCATGGAGAGTATGTTCGCGTCCGGGTAGAGCGTGAGGAAGTCCTTGGCCCACTGTTCGGTCAGATGGTTCGGCACGACGATCATGGGCTTGGTGGCCTTGCCGAGACGTTTCGCCTCATGGCATGCGGCCACGCCGGTGAACGTCTTGCCGGCGCCCACGACGTGGGCGATGAGCGTGCCTTCCTCGGATTGCAGGATCCTCGCGACGGCTTTGCGCTGGTGGCCGTACAGGTCGATGTCGCTGCTGATGCCGGGGAACGTGAGATAGGAGCCGTCGTATTCGCGTGGACGGATTCGGTTGAACCGCTGGTTGTACACGTTCTCAAGCATGCGCGTGCGGTCCGGGTCGTTCCACACCCATTCGGTGAATGCCTGTTCGACGGCGTGGCGTTTCTGGTAGAGCATGGCCGTGGCCTGCGGGTCCCTGACCTTCCTCTTCCCGGTCGGATCGTTCGGATCCGGTTTGGTGAGGTTGCTGGTCGTGGAGTTGAGAGCTCCCGCGACGATCTCGAACGGGTTGCGTCCCGGACCGGTGCCCAGGCCGTATTCCTGGATGGTGGTCTCGTCGAGTTTCGGACTGAGGGACGATTTGACCTGCCAGTTGCCGGTGGTCTCGTCGTGGCTGACGGAAAGGCTGCGCAGGCCGCCTTCGGTGATGTCGGGCCGTTGCCTGATCTTGAACGTGTCGATCATGAAATCGCGGATCACGCCGGCCGGAATCCATGACGAGCCGAGTTTCGCGGTGATCTCATCGTGGGTGAGCCTGTCGGGAAGCGACTTCCTGAGCCTGGATTCCAGGTTCCTCAGTTCCATCAGGCGTTCCGGATCGGGTTCCTGCGCCGGATGGGCCTCCATCCATTCGTTCCTGCGTTCGCGCCATTGTCCGAGTCCTTCGACGCTGACCATGGAACTCAGCGGGCGGTATTCGTCGTATCGTCCGTGATGGGATGGGCTTTTCAGGCGTGCGACGTCCATGGAGTACAGGTATTCGCAGATCTCCGGATGCGAGCGGAGCTCGCGGGCCATCGCGAGCAGGTCGCATCTGGATTCCCTGCGGTAGCCAAGATCCTCCACCTTCCACAGGCTTGGATCGGTGATTTTTTGCAGGGTCTCCTTCGCGTCTCCCCATCGGAAGTCGCGGGTGTTGAGGATCGTCGCCACGACACGGTCGTCGATGGCTTCCGGGTCGGCGGTCACGGCCTTGTACAGCATGCGCATGGTGCTGTTGGCGATGCCGTTGCCGTCTCCCGACCAGCCTTGCTCGAAGACGCTTCCGAACAAGGCGTTCCCTTGGGGATTGTCCGCGTCCCAGTTTTTGGCGAGCAGTTCGACTCCCGGCTTGCAGTCGTCGATGAACTTGGAGGCCATCGCCATTTTCTGGCCGTTGTGGGCGTCGGACACGTCGGCGAACCATGCTTCCTCCACCATGGCCTTGGTCGTGTGGAGAGGGTCGGTGGCGCTCTGCCATGCTCCCGACTGGCGGAGTTCCCGCACGGCCTGTTCCGCGGATACGGCGGGTTCCAGGGAACCGTCGTCGAGTCCGTTCTGGGCGAGCCAGTCATTGGTCCGGTCGTGTTCCGGCCGGCCGGCCAGGTCCCGCAGCAGCCGCTCCACATGGTCGATCTTGCCGCCCACGTCTCCCGACAGATACTCGTCGGCGGGCACCGGTTCGCCGCTGTCCGGGCCTGCCACGATGAGGTCGCCGAGACGTTCGGACGTTTCGGCCGTGTCCCGCGTGCCGAGCAGCCGGCCTATCAGGTCGAGGTCCACGTGCCCCATGCGGTCGAGGCTGATGGACAGCGCCTCCACGGGCTCGTCCACATGGTCGGGCATGGGCGGTGTCGGCGTGACGACCCTTTTGGAGAGCGTGTCTCCCTTGGCTTCGAACCCGTCGGCGTTGGTCTTCTCCAACGCGTACAGCTGGTTCAGGCTCGCGTCCGTGGCGTTCGGGTCGAACACGCGCAGGTTCTCTTTGGAGTTGAGCCGGCCGTAGGATTCGACGAACCGGTCGTACGCCTGGTCGAGGTCCCTGATGCCTTGGGCCACGGTCTCGTCGTCGGTCTCCGGGTCGCGTTCGCTGGAGAGCAGCCGTTCGGTCCGGTCGCGCAGGCGCAGCATGGCGGCCATGCGCTCGTCGCCGCCGTTCCTGACGCGGGAGTGCGCGGGCACGACCTGCCCGTACATGTTGCCGTACCAGATGTGGCCGTTCTCGTCGACCGTGTACCGCATGGCCGTCTGCCTGGTCGCGTCGGGGACGACGATGGGCTCGTTGGCGCGTTCGCCGAGCCTGTCGTGCAGGCCGATGCCGTAGGCTTCGAGCTGGCCGGTGAGGATGCGTTCGACGTTTTCGCCCAATCGGCCGATGTCGTTGGTGCCGGTGACGTCGATCTGCGGGCCGAACGGTCCCGATCCGACGGTCATGGTGCCCGCCACGTATTCGGGGTGCTCCACGAACAGCCTGTTGGCGTTGACGCCCTGGCTGAATTCGACGGCGTCCACCCATGCGGCGTCCACGTCCGCCAAAGGCTCGTCGCGTTTGCGCAGAACGAGGATGTCGGAGACCACCTCGGTGCCGGCCTGGCGGCCGAACGTCTCCCTGGGCAGACGGCATGCGGCTACGAGTTCGGCCTTGCGGGCCAGTTCGCGGCGCATGCCCGTCGTGTTCTTGTCGAGCGTGTACCGGCTGGTGAGCACGGCGACGAGGCCTCCCGGACGCACCGTGTCGAGACTGTGCCGGATGAACCAGTCGTGGATGACGGTGTTGTCGATGCGGATCGCGTCGCTGTACGGCACGTTGCCGACGGCGAGGTCGAACGCGCTCTCGGGCAGTCCGGTCCGTTCCATCCTGTTGGCGATGATGTCGTCGTCCGGGCACAGGTAGCGTGCGATGCCGGCGCTGATCGGGTCGGCCTCGATGCCGGTGAACCCGTAGGATGAGCCCGCCGGAGTGGAGCGGATGAAGTTGCCCGTTCCGCAGCCGGGTTCCAGGACCATGTCGGGATGCTTCGGATCCCGGCCGAACCCGGCCTTGCCCAACGTGTTCCAGATCGCGTCGATCAACGGCCGTGGAGTGTAGAACGCGGTGAGCGTGCTGCTGCGCGCGTCGGCGTATTCCTCGTCGCTGAGCAGTTCGCGCAGCCGGCCGTTGACCTCAAGCCACGGCTGGCTGGTGGTGTCCTCCTGAAACGCCTCCTGGGCTCCGCCCCAGCCCGCGTACGCGGCGAGGGCGCGGATGTCGTCGTCGGTGGGTTCTCTGCCGCTTTCGTCGAGGTCGCGCAGCACCTCGATGGCGTGGACGTTCGCCCTCGCGCGTTCGAGATTGGATCCCGCGGTCTGCCGGTCCGGGTCGAGCAGTCCGCGGTCGGTTCCCCTCAGAGGGCTTCGACCACTTCCCTGATGGCCACTTCCTCGCTTTCCAGTTCCGCCATCTTGAGTCCCTTGAGCCACGGATCCCAGTTGCCCGGCTTCTTGAGGTGTTGGTGCGTCTTGTCCCAATGGTTGATGTACTCGGTCCTCACGCGGCCGAACCTCTTCATCATCTCGTCCATGTAGGCGTCCATCGCCGGCATCCCCTGGCGTTGGAGCTCCTTGAGCTGTTCCGGCATGTGCTCCGCCATGAACAGGTACCTCATCTTCTTGATCCCGGTGTACGGGCAATGCGTGATGTTCGTCATTTCGGGTCGTCTCCTTCTTCGCATCGTTTTCTTCCGTTTCATGGGAAGAGTCCGAATTAGACACCGTGCCTAATTTCGTTTGGCTATAATTTTCCCCCCGATTCTGCCGGGAGTCAAGTCCGGACGGCATGTCGTCGAAATCGAAGGCGAGTTGTTCCGCTTCGATGGTGGCCGCGACCACCGGTTCCGGAGCTTCCGCGACGTTCTCCGACGCCAGCCCGTCGCCGCTGTCGGGCAGGTCTCTCCCCTCCCCGGCTTCGGATTGTGTCCCCGCTTCGGCCGCGGGGGCGTCCGCGCCGGATACGATGGCATCGTCCTGTACTGGCGTGGAGAATCTGCGTCCGTCGTGGACCATGTCGTAGATGAGGTCCTTGAAACGGTCGTCGTCCATAAGACGTCCGATTCGCGGATGGTCGGCGACGGCGGATCCGAGGCCCTTTTCGAAATCACGGCTGCCGATGGCAGTCGATCTGTCTGCCTCGCGGATGATGGACCTCAGATGCCGGTCCGCGGCCATATGGTCTGCGATGGCGTCCACCGTGGCGTACGATCCGGCGCTGGCGCCGAGCATATCCTCGATGTCGTGGCGCATGTGCGTGCTTTTCGTGCCCAAAAGGTCCGGGTCGAGGCCCGTATGGTGGAGCCATGCGTCGTAGACCGTCCCGTATCCGCAGTCGAGCCGCTTGGACAGTTCCTCGAACACGCGTTCGCGCACGATGGAGTCCACCGCTCCGGTGACCGCGTAGAAATCGTGGCCGTCTCCCATGGGGAACGATTCGACGGCCTCGCGGAACGTGGTCCGCGGGTCGATGCGGCCTCCTTCCGGATCGTCCGGGAATTCGTGGGAGTACCAGTCCCGGATGCCGGATTCGAGACCATCCACGCCGTTCCAGTCGAATGGTTCCGCCGGCGTATCCGTGGATGATGCGGCGGCCGTCTCCGGCTCCTCGGCCATGTCCGCGGCATGTTCCGTCCGGTCGGCCATGGCCATGACCTCTTCGGCCGTCACCTGGTGGTTTCCGTCTTTCGTGACCATGGTGACGGGCAGTACGTCCAGCAGTCTGTCGATGTTCTCGCGGCGTCGTTCCCGGTCTTGTCCGGCTGCCCGTTCCGGCCGTCCTCCACTGGTTCCTCCGGCGTCGAGGATGTCCGAGACCTGTCGGGCGGCGTCGTCGGACAGCAGTTCCACCGTTCCTTCCGGCATGCCATGTCCGCCGGCCAGTGACGTGAAGACGATCTGCGGACCGTGGCCCGTCTCATGTCCGGGCTTCGTGCCGGCCGTTCCGGAAGTATCGGCGGCGGTCGTATCGGGCGTGTCCGTCGCCGTGTTGAAGGAGTCCCATGAGTCCGGACTGTCGAAGATGCCTTCGCGGAGACTCCTGAGTTCCGTTTCCGTGGCCTCCGGCCCCTCGTGGACCATGCCTTCATCGTCGAACCAGTCGAGCCGGTAGGCCATGGGCGTTCCGTTCGCGTCGCGTGCGGCCACCTCGTATCCGGCGAACTGGCTCGCGCCGTTCTCGCTGGTTCCCGCGTCCGTGTCGTGCGCGTCGATGTAGCCGATGACCGCATTCTCGAACGCCGCGTATTGGCCTGACAATGCGGCGTCAAGGGCTGTTCCCGTATTGTCGGACGGGTCTTTCATCTCCCGTTCGGCCTGGTCGATCCACTCCGTGGTGAACCATTCGGGACGGTCTTCCGGCCTGATTGTTCCGTCGATCTCGCGGAGCTTCGCGATCTGCGCGTCCACGCTGCCGGCCCATAGGTATTTCTCCGCATGTGATGGGCCGAGGAAATAGTCGACGTCGTCCTTGAGGCGTCCAAGCAGCCGCAGGTTGAACCCGTAGGTTCCGTCCGCTCCGGGAGATGCCGCCAGGGTCCGTTCCGCGTTGGATGCCGCGGCTTTCGGAAATCCCCGTCCGGCGAGGATGGTCCGTGCCTGGGTGTTGCCTTCCGACTGGGCGATGAGGCCAAGCATGTCCTTGCCGAGTTCCCCGGCGTATTCCGTCGCCGCCGTGTCGATGAGCGTGCGCCAGTTCTCATCATCGTCGTCGGGCATGCTGAGGATCATTCCCACGGGAGCGTGCTCCAGCATGGTTCTCGCGGCCTGTCGGACGACTTCCCGCCGGGACTGGTCGAGGCTGTACCTGCGGTTCATCGGATTGGTGTATGCCGTGAGAAGCCCGGGTGAGGTGATGACCCGTCTGATGGCTTCGGCTTCGCTGTCCATGTCGAATTCGCCTGTGCCGATCAGGGCGGAGACCACGTCCGGGTGGTTCTCCGTTTTGATCATGTCGGACAGGCGCGCGCGGTCGAGCCTGCCGGATTCGACGGCGTTCTTCCTGGATGGCCACCAGTCGCGGCCGCTGAGACGGTGGAGCAGGTCGTCCGAGGCTTTCGTCAGCATGCTTGCCGCCAGTCGGCTGTCCGTCTGGTTCCAGCAGCACAGGTCGATGGTGTTCTGGCTGAGTTTGCCGGATTCGACGAGCATCTGCAATAGTCTCGTGTTGCTTTCGGTGCGGGCCATGTCCTCGAGCAGACGTGCCGGCGTGCCGGCATAGCGGATGACCGCCTGTCGGAGTTCCGGCAGTCCGCTGGCCGCGAGGGTTTCCAGATCGTCCTCGTCGAGGCTGGAAAGGTCGGCGTCGTGGGTCATTTCCACGAGTTCGTCCAACGCGTTGTAGTCGCGGCCGCGCCATTGCGGGTCGAGCAGGTGCCGTGCGATCTGCTGTGGGGTGGAGTGCTTGCGCGCCCACCGCAGGTCGGCCCAGTCGTCGCTTTGCCAGAGGTCTTCGGTCTGGCTGGTGTTTTCGTTTTCGTCCATTGGGATTGTTCCTTTCGCTTGGTTCCTATCGCATTTCGGGTTTCGGCGCCTGTTCCGGCCGGTCGGCATTCCGGTCGGCCTGGGCCGGGTCGGGGTATGGGAGCATGTCGGAGAGCTGCTTCGGTTTTTTGTTGCTGCCCATGAATGGTTCGTCCGGCAGTTCGTTGCCGTCGAACGCCCTCGCCCATGGGTTCAACGACATGGGCGGGTTCCATGGTTCGGGAGCCGGTGCCAGCTCATCCATGGGATGATCGTGTTTTTCGGTTCGGCGTGGCATGGGTCGGATGTCGTCGGAGGCGGATGCTTGTTTCCTGTTCTCGTTTTCCATGGGGGTTTCTCACATTCCGATTCCCGGGGTTGCCGGACCACCCATTCCCTGGTCGATGCCGGGATCGGGTTCCGGCAGTTGCGCGTCGGAGAATACGGGGGACCATGGGTCCGGCACGGATGTGTTGTCCGGCGTCTGCCGGAAGCCTTGGTTCGTGTCCGGTGCGGCTTCGATTCCCTCCCATGGGTCCGACGGTCGGACCGAATACCGGTCCTCTATGGCGTGCATCAGGCTCATGATGGCCGCTTCCCTGCCGTCTTGGTCGACATATTGGGCGGCGGCTCCTTCGACCGGTGCCGGCCGCTGCCATTCCTCTCCGGACAGACGCCACAGCCATTCGCCGTTCGCCGTCGTCACATCGCCGAGCGTCTGCCCGTCGGGCAGTTCCGCGCTGAGGATCATGGGACCGTTGGCCCATGCCGCGGACCTGCGCATGTCCACGTCCTCTATCGAGAAGCGTTTGCCGTTCAGGCTGAGTTTCGTTTCGTGTTCCATTGGTTGCTCCTTTGTCGGCTTGTTCTGGTTTCTGACCCATGCTTTGCCGCGGATGTCCGGCATGTAGTCGATGGGGTCGAGATGGAATGCGGCGCATAGTTGCACGAAGGCTTCGAGGGTGACTCCCGACCCTTTTCTGATTCGCGTGAACATCGCCGGGCTCACGCCGGCCTGTTCGGCCAGGGCCGTCCATGTCGTCGCGTCGTTTCGACGGCGATGCCAGTCGAGGTCCCTGCGGAACCGTTTCAGATCGATTGGCGTGCCCATCACCCGCCTCACATTCCGATTCCGGGACCCATGGCGGGATCGTTGGCGTCCTGGCCGATGCCGGGATCCGGTTCCGGCAGCGTCATTTCCGAGGATGAGAAGCCCATGTTGCCGTCGATCCATGGATCCGGCGCCGGTTTCGGCGATGATGCCTGTTCGGCCATGACGCAGACGTGGCCAATGACGTCCACAGGCATGTCCTCGGCGTAGGTTCCGACGCTTTTCAGGATGGCGGCCCGGTTGTCCCATACGAGCCGGTCGGCCGTTTCCGTGTCCATTCCGACCCAGTCGCCGTCCTTGTTGACCCTCAGATACGGGTCCCTGTCGGGATTCCAGCCGCCGTACATGGCCTTCTCCGCTATTTCGGTGTCGGTGAGATGTTCTCCGATGGTTTCTCGCGCCGTGGCGGAAGGCCAGGCGCGGTAGTATCCGAGGTCGCTGTCCGGATGGGCTTCATGCGCGGTGTCGACGATGTCATGCAGCAGCCTGATGTTCTCCTGCGTGCGTTCGATCAGTTCCTCCCCGTCCAGTTCCAGGGCGATCTGCGATGCCGCGAGGGCGCGTGCCACGGCCGCGACGTCGGGATCCTCGTCGCGTGTGGTCCAATATGCGCCTTCGGCCTGCCCGTCGTCCAACGCGTCTTCGGCGGCCCGCGCCCAATATGAGGGACTGTCCCAGTTCTCCGCCCATTCTTCGACCGTTCCGTCGGAGTCGAAAGTGTTCGTCATGGCGACGTACCGGTCGTGTTCGATTCCCGGGGGAAGTATGGCGTCGAACTGTTCTTCGGTCACCCAGCGGAATTTCGCGTCCTCTCCGAGCTGGTAGCATTGCTCGCCGATTTCGATCGGCTCGTAGATCGCGTTGAGGCGGGCGGGAGCCGACAGACGTTCGGTCATGTCCTTCCGCCACGCGTACATCTGTTCCAAGGTCGGTTTTGTCATATTCGTTTCCTTTCCAGCTGGCGTGTTCACGTCTTCCTCCCGTTCACGTGCCCCCGGTTTTTTCGTCGCCGATATTTTTTTTCGCGGGTGAAAACCGATATCGGATGACCCCCACGTGGATTGGACGACCGTTATTGGAAGGGATTTGGAATTGCGTCTTGTAATCGCCGAGAAACGTTCCGTGGCTTTCGCCATCGCGCAGGCATTGGGCAATATCGGGCAGGGTGACGGCTACGTGTCGGCGGGAGGCGCCCTCATCTCCTGGGCGCAGGGCCATCTCGTGGAACTGGCCGACCCGGAAGCGTATTCGGACATGCCATGGTCAGAACGCAAATGGTCCATGGAATCCCTGCCGATCGACCCGAAGACATGGCGTTGGGAGTTGAGCGGAGCGAAGGGCGCGACGCAACGCTACCGTTCCCTCGCCGGCCTGATCCGCTCCGACAGGGTGACCGAACTGGTCAACGCGTGCGACCCCGACCGTGAGGGCGAGGCCATCTTCCGTCGCATACTCATGAGCGCTAACGTCGAGAAGCCTTCCCTGCGCCTATGGGTCGCATCGTTGGACGAACAGGCGATCCGCGACGCGTGGAACCGCATGACCCCCGAATCAGATTATGACGGTCTGGCCGCCGCCGCGGATGCCAGAGCCAAGGCCGACTGGCTGGTCGGCATGAACGCATCCCGCGCCCACACGCTCGCGTGGCGCCGCCCCCTGTCACTAGGACGGGTGCGCACCCCCACCCTGAACATGGTCGTCCAGCGCGATCTCGCCATCGAATCGCACAGGCCCACTCCGTTCTGGCGTCTCGTCGTGCCGATGGACGGGTGGACGCTTGAAAGCGGAAAGATCGAGGATCGCGCGTCGGCCGACCGCATCCTGGCCAACGCCAAGGGGCTGCCGGTCGATGTTCTGGACGTGGAGCGGCGCCGCGAGCATGCGAAGCCGCCGACCCTGTTCGATCTGACCGGACTCCAGAAGGCCATGAACGACCGGCATGGGCTCACCGCCGAACAGACGCTGGACGGCCTGCAGAATCTGTACGAGATGAAGGTCGCGACCTATCCTCGCACCGATTCCAAATACATCACCCACGACGACGTGGAAGGGCTGAGGGAGCTGCTGCAGCCGAGATACGCGCTGGGCTTCCTGGATCAGAGGCCGGTCGAGGCGATACACGATCTGTATTCCGCCGGCGGATTCGATCCGATGCGGTGCGTCGCTGACGACAAGGTGGCCGGCCATACCGCGATCCTTCCGACAAGGCGCCTTACCTACGACGTGTTCCAGCATGACATGACGGACATAGAGCGCAAGATCATGACAGTCATCCTGACTCGCATGTGGGCGTCCTGCGCCACGGATCGGATCCATGACACGGTGAAGGTCGATGCCGTGCTGGACGAACGTCATTCCGACGGATCCACGGAACGGGTTCCGTTGTCCGCATCGAGCGATGCGACCGTCGAAGCGGGTTGGGCCGCCATCGAGAACGCATCGAAGACGGATGGCGAGGGGGGAAAGCCCTCGAACCGGATACCGGGCTCCCTCGGGAGGGGGCCTCTCCCCCAATCCGGCTCCCCCTCACTCGCCGAGGGTGTGTCCGCGCCACCGAGACCATTCACGGAGGCCACGCTGCTGTCCGCGATGGAGCATGCGAGCAGATTCGTCGCCGACCGTGACCTGAAGGCCGCGCTTCACGACGATACGAGCCATTCGGGCGGTATCGGCACACCAGCAACCCGCGCCGGCATCCTCGAAAGCCTGGTCAGAAGCGGCTATCTGCTGCGCAAAGGAAAGCAGATACGCAGCACCCCGGTCGGGCGAATACTCGTCGGCGTCGCCATCGACGAGTTGAAGGACGTGAAGCTCACCGCGCAATGGGAGCAGCGTCTCGCCGACATCGAGCATGGCAGGGGCGACGAAGCGTCCTTCCTGAACGAGATCCGCGCGGCCTGCGCCGCGATGCCCGGTCGCGTCATGGAGATGACCAAGCAGGACGGCCTGCGGCAATTGGCGCGGCAGGCAGGCGAACGCGAATCGTTCGGCCCGTGCCCGCGTTGCGGCAAGCCGGTGGTCAAGACGGGGAGCATCTGGCAATGCTCATCGAACAAGAGCGCGAAGGACGCCACTGGCGCCTGGAAGCTCAGCGAGGGATGCGGATACAAGATCTTCTCTGAGAAGTTCGGCAAGAAGCTGACCGATAGCATGGTCCGCCGCACGCTGGAAGGCAAACGTCCGAAGGTATCCGGCCTGAAATCCAAGGCCGGCAAGACGTTCGACGCGCGTCTGGTGCCGGACAAGCAGTACGGGGTCGGACTGTCGTTCGACGATCTGAACAGGAAAAAGAAGTAAGAGGATTCCGTTCACGGCGTTATCCGCAAGGCAGAGAGCCGTTATTCGGAAGGGGGACGCGCTCACCGAATGTCCTATGCTCCGTGAATCGCCGGAGTGAGGGACGTTCTCGCATCACGTTCTGATTGCGGGATGATTTACGCCCATTTACGAAGGCTTGACGCGAAATGAGCGAAAGATGAACATCGACAAGATTGGCAATGCCCTTGACGTTCCGTTCATGGCATTGTGCAGCCGCGTCGACCGTCTACAATTGGGCACATTGGAACGAGCACTACCGGGGAGAAAAACATGGGAAGTCTGATGAACCAGGTGTTTTACACCGACGCATACGATTTGAGCATCGTCAGCCTGATCGTCGCGGTCTTTGCCGTCGCGATCGTCGCATGGGTCGTCTGGGAGCTTGCCCAGGTGATCCTCCGCCACATGATCGGGAAAGAATACTCCGTGCGCGTGCCTTTCTCCGTGAGGGTCGGCCTGAACCGGCGTCACTCGCCCGACGGATTCAGCATGGGATACCCATACTGGCAGGCGGCCAAGAAGGACGGCACCCGCGACCTGCGGACGAACAACACGCGCATCGTCCGCACGCCCACGGTCATCTTCCTCGGGGGATGGCGTCTGAGCGTCAGGAACCCGTTCACGGCCTACGATTTCGTGAACGACCTGCGCGACGCGGGCCATGACCTGGGACGCTGCCCCGAGGAGCAGTGGAAGCTCAGGTGTCTCACGGAACGGGAGCGCGCCCGCAGCGAGGCGACCAGCATCGACGGCATCGTGAACAGATTCAGGGATCATCCGACCGATTTCGAACCTTTCTGCGCTGATCTGTTCCATACGCTCGGCTGGCGGGCGGAGACCACGCCGCCGTCGCGCGACGGCGGCTTCGATCTCAGGATGATCAGCCCGGAGGGTGAGACCTACATCGCCGAATGCAAGTGCTACTCGCCCCGCCATCATGTCGGGCGTCCGGTCGTCCAGAAACTGCATGGAGCCAACGCCGTCGAACAGGCGCACGGCATGATGCTGGTGACGACCAGCTCGTTCTCGCAGGACGCTGTGGACTATGCCGCCCAGGCAGGCGTCGAGCTTGTCGACGGTTCCGCTCTCGTCGGTCTGTGCCGTCGCGCGTGGGGAGGTCAGCCCACCACCATTATTCCGGAGCGTTCCGCCAGGATGACCCGTGCAGAGCTCATGTCGCGCATCCCCGCCGACATGCGGAGCCGTTATCTGAAATATGCGAGGACGAAGTAGCCCTATTTACATTGCGACGAGCAGCGGCTTGCGCTGGAGCATATTCTGGATGAGCGTGCCCAGGTCCGCGACCGGCAGATAACGGGCGATGATGGTCCAGATGACCGCCACTTCGATCAGGCCGAGAATGACGGTCACCGTGCCCCATACGAGTTGCATCCACAATCGTGGGCCGGTGGCCGCACGTCCGGTCACTCCGCCTATCACCGTGAGGATGATGAGCGCGGGGACCAGTAGTTTGATGTCCCAGCCGTCGAACCATTGGCTTACTGAGACAAGCCATTGCGCGAGGGCTCTGAGGGCGCCGGTGATGGTTGCCATATTGCCGTCCTTTCCTGTTGGATCGTTTGCACTGTTTGTTGTTCCACGTGCCGTTCCTCTTGTATCGGCTGATTTTGACGTGTCCTGACGGGACGGGTGGACGGTTTGACGGTGGTGGACGTGTGGTTGATACGCCCGTTGAGGTTGGCCCAATGCTGTTCCTGCCTGCCGCTTTCCGCCGGTGGCCTCTCCCCCAGTGGACTGTCCGGGTCGGCCACGCCCCACATGGCCCGGTACACGGCCACGTCCCTTAGCAGGTGTCCGTCGCCGTTCCACGAGTTGAGCACCCGTCTCACCCATGGCTGGTTGGACTGGCGTGCCTCCTGTTCGAGCATGCCGGCCTTCGTTTCGATGAGCCGTTCGTTCTGACGTACCATGTCGAGGGCCGCGTCATGTTTGCGGGAGCGGATGGGCGGCAGTATGCCTCCGACCCAATCGTCGTGGACGACGCCGTTGGTCCGGTCCAGGAGTCCCGCGTTCAACCTGCCGGCGATGGTCGCCGCCCAGTCGGGTTCCACCGGACGGTTCTTCCTTTTCAGGTCCGGATCGTTTTGGATGGTTTCGCGCGCAATCCTGCGTAGCGTCTCCCATTCGGGGAAATCCGACTGGTCGAGGTCGTCGCGTGTCTGCATGTACGCGTCGAGCATGGCTTTTAGGGCCGGCGTGTGCCGTTCGTCCACGGAGAACCTGCTGCGTGCGCCGTCCAATGATGGCGTCTCCTGGTATGGGATGTCGGTCTCTTCCATCATGCGGCGCAGGGTTTCGGTCACGCCGGGGTCTGCGTCCATGTCGAGCGTGAACGTTTTCCCCGACTCTGTGTCCGGGCCGGGCATCATGTCGCGTGCCGCGCGGATGGCGACCTGTTCCGCTTTCTCGGCCGTGAGTCTGCGTGGCTTCTTGTCAAGGCTTTGGCTGATGATCGCGGTCGCGCGTTTCGCATCGGTCATGTAGGCGCGGGACCATACGCCGCGTAGCCATTCGAAGCTTGGACTGCGTTTGATCTTGTCCACGGTTTTCGCGTCATGCGCTTTGCCGAGCATGGCGAGCAGGTGGGGGCCGGCGATGAGTCCGGCCGCGTAATCGTGTTCGCGGAGCAGGCGTTTGAGGTCGTACCTGTCCTTGTATTCCTGTTCCGCGGTTTCGGTGGCCGTCAACGGTTCCGCATGGGTGAGCAGCGAATTGAGCATGCGTGTCATGGCGATCTGCTTCGGATCCTCTTCCGCGCCGGTGAGCATGTGGTCGGTGTGCCGTTCATCCTCCGGCTTGCATCCGAACAGGAAATGGTTTTCCTCCTTGCCTCGCGTGCCGGCCACGTACTGCAGATTGCACGCCGAGTTCGAGTCAGATGGAAACAGGGCGGCGCACCGGTCCACGGTCATGCCCTGGCTGCGGTGGATGGTGGTCGCGTAGCCCGCCTCGCAAGCCTTCCGCAGGACCTCCTTTGGAATGTTCCAGACGGTGTTATCGGAGAGGTTCACGCATCGTGCGCCGGACTTGCCGGTGGCGATGATCCTGAACGTCATGCCGTTTTCGAGCGATCGTCCGTTCTGGCCGTGTATGTCCTTCATGTTGTCTCGGCAGACGATCTGGTCTCCGGATCCCACGTCGAGCCCATCGCGCAGTTGGAACAGTTTGTCCGGGTCGCTTTCGCTTTTGCCTTGCGCGCGCCGTTCGAGGATGAACCGTTTGTTGATGTCGCGTACCTGCGCGTTCGTTCCGGCGATCAGCAATGTCGACTTGCCCATCGACTGCCATTTGATGCACATCTGGTACGCGTCTTCCTCCACGTCCGCGTCCTCGCCCCAGTGGATGCGGTCATGCGCCAGATATTCGTCCACGAGCTGCCGGCACTGGTTGACGCTCGCTTCGTCCAACCGGTCGCCGCCGTCGCGTAGCCGTAGGGTCGCTTCCGGTTCACCTTCCCACCTGCGGCGGGACGCGGCTCCTTCCGGATCGTTGGCCCATTTCTCCGCTTTGGCGGTGAAACGCCATATGCTTGACAGTCTCGCGCACTGGTCATGCCGGTCCGCGTAGCCGAGCATGCCGCCCGCGCCGGATACGGAGTCGAGCTGTTTCGGATCACCGGTGAGAAGGACTTTCGCGCCACGCATTTCTGCGAGCCTGGTTATCCATTGCAGGTTTCTGCTGTCGACCATGCCGGCCTCGTCCACGATGATCAGCTGGTTGGGTTTGATCGTGTTCGACGAGTCCGTGACATGGTTGGCAGTGATGTTGATGCGGGCGAGCAGTCGTTCCAACGGGCTGGTGGCGTTCCTCAACCTTTGCTGGAGCATGCTTTCCTTCTGCACGGAGGCCATGATCTGGTCCGGATCGTTGAGGGCCATCAGCATGGCGATGGTCTTGCTGTCGCAGCCGATGCTGTTGCGTAGTTCTTCCACGGCCTTGTGGCTGGTAGCGAGGCCGAGGACGCTTCCCGCGCCGTACCGTGCCTGCCATGCCTCGGCCACGGCCTTCATGGTCGTGGTTTTTCCCGTGCCGGCCGGTCCGATGATGCTGCTGACCAGTCGTGGATTCTCCAACGCGTACGCGGCCGCTTTTTTCTGGTCCTCTGCCAGCGGATAGCCGCCTTGGGCTTGTTTCCTTTCGTTCCACCGGTCGAGCCATTTCTCGCCTTCGCCATGCGCGTAGCCGACATTGGCGGTCTTGTTGAATCCTTCGATCATGTACTGTTCGGCCTGAAGCACGTCCTTGGTCGTGTATTTGTCGAGGTCCGCGTCGTCGAACACGCTTCGGCCCTGGTGCGTGGCGAGACTCAGATCATCCATCATGTCTTCCGGCAGCTTGTACCGGTCGGGTGTGAGTTTGACGCATTGGCTAAGGGCCTTGTCCGCGATTGCGTTCGCCACGATGATCCGCTGCTTGGGGTCTATGCGCACGCCTCGGAGCAGGCGTTGGGCTTCGGCCCTCACGTTGCTGCGGGTCCATGTGGTGTGCGCGTGGGTCGTGGCCTGGATTGTGGCCTGGGCCTGCCGGTCGAGGTATTCCTCGCCGCCTCCGGCGAATTGGGTGAGGTCGGCGAGCTGGCCGAGCAGGAGTCTGGCCACGTCTTCCTCGCATTCGGCGTCCACATGCATGAGACTGCTTTTATGCGAGTTCACGTCCTTCATCATCTGGTCGAGTTGGATATCCGGTGCGACTTCGCCGAGCTTGTGGTACCAGTGTTCGCGTTTGGCTTGCAGGGATGGTTGGACTGCCGGTTTGGCTTTGCGCGTGTTCCTCCACACTTCGAGATCGATTTGCGCCTTGCGTTTCGGACCGACTTCCTTGCCTGTCTGCCGTTCCTCTTCTTTGATTTTCTCTTCGACCAGTTTGGCTATTTCCGCGTGACGTCCGCTGAAGGCGTCGATGAGTTCCTGCGGCACTCCCTCGACCTCGTTGACCACGGCTTTGGTGCCGGTGTCCTGTCTGAGGGTCCACGACCAACCGAACCGTTCTGTGAGCAGGTCCTGGAGCAGGTTCTCATGCACTTCGCTGATCTCGACCAGGCTTGCGTAGATCTTCCGTCCGTCCAACGCGGTCCAGACCTTGTCGGACGAACGGCGCACGCGGTTGCTGAGGACGACGTGCTCGTGTGGCTGCGGGTCGCCGTCGCGACTGTCGTAATGGTCGAACACGAAGCCGGCCACCCCGTCGGCCGATACGCTGGCGACGCCGCCCTGGCCCGCGCGCGTGGTCGCGTATTCCTTTTCGAAATATTCGATGGTCATTTCCGTGGCCCTGCGCATGCATTCGTCGATTCCGTCACGGGTCTCTTTATCGCCGAACGCCCAGAGGATGCTGATGCTTTTCGGCTGTCGTGTGGTCAAGTCGAATCCGGCGACCGGAGCTTCGCCGTTGTCTCCCTCGACCAGTTTCACGTCGCCGAGGTATTGGCCGTTGGACGGGTTGCGTCGTTCGTTGATGAGCTCGCGCACGGTTTTGCTGGATGCCGTGGTGCCGACCTTGCCGCCGACGAGCTCGGCTCCTTTGCCGATCCAATAGCCTGGCGGGTTGCCTGTTGCCGTATAGTATGCCGTTGGGTCGGCAGGGTTCAACGCGTTGTCGCCGTCGATCGCCTCCCTGGCGTCGCGGAGTGGATATTCGGCGTTCGTGAGTTTGGTGAGATTCATTGACATGTCAGTTTTCATCCTTCGTTTCTTGCGGTGTTGGCCCCGTGTATCCGCGGTGTTCGAGCATGCGTTTCGCATCGCCCGGCATTCCGTACCGGTCGGCCTCGTCCATGAGTTCGGCCACGTATCCCCTGGCCGGCGCGCGTTCGATGAGTTCCGGCGTATGGTCCAGAATGACGGCGAGCTGGAACAGGCACGAGATTCGTATGATCTCTTTGACCTGTCTTTCCTCTTTCTGGATTTTGATGACTCTTGCCCTTGACGCATCGGCCCGGGTTCGATAATCCTTGGCCGTCCGCCCGAACCGTCTTATGGTCTGGACTTCGGCCTGCGTTCTCTTGTTCTTGAGCGCGGCCTGTTTCTTCCGCGTCCATGTCTTCCTGCATCTTTCACTGCAGAACCGGGCGGTCGGTCCACGCCGCGGTTTGCGTATCAGCAGGCCGCAGACGGGGCACACGCCCTCTATCCGATTGTGCTTCGCGTCCATTTCCCGGTTGAGACGTTTGATTTCGGATGTCCGCATACGCAGGCCGACGTACTTTCGCGTATGGCCCTTGCCCTTTCCACGCAGGCCGTCTTCTTCGGACTCGGCCCGTCGTACCACGGCGAGCACGTCGCTCACGGTGGATTGCGAGCAGCCCAGCCGCTTCGCTATCTGCTGCTGTGCGAGACCGGCCCTGTGCGCCGTGATGATCCGCTGGTGCAGAGAGTCCGGTTCCGGATTCAAATGCTTCACTCGTCCCATGTATGTCTCCTATCATTTGCAACGCCACGGGCCGGGGTCGCTCGCGCCTCGCCCGCCTGCGATGTTGTCCTCGCGCCAGATGACGTCCAGCGCCTTCTTCCAAGTGGCCATGGTCTCTTCACGGGCGAGGTCTCCCGTGTACTCGTCTTCGAGCTTGTCGCCTGGCACTTCCAATGTGCCGAAGATCGTGTGCGGCACGGTGCCCTTCGGACTCACGTCCGGATCGTCTCGCCACCTGCGCGCTCCACGCCACCGGACACGGTCCGCTATCAGGTCCATGCCCTCCGACCCGACAGCCCTGGCGAGCCATCGGAATTCGTCGCCGTATCTGATGGGGATCATCGGATCGATGCGGAACATCAGTATCGCCTGCCGGGTGAGCAGGTAGACCATGCGGACCACCATCCGGCCGTGAGTTGGTGCCTCATCGTTGTACTCTTCCACCTCGCGGCCAAGGACATCCAACGCGAACCTCTTCTCCACCCACGCGTCCCTCAACATTTTTGACGCTGTCCTATCGGCACTCCTGGCCTCATCGGCCTCCCTTATACGGCCTTCGGACTTCCGCTTGCGGTCACCGCACGCCAAATGCCATTTCCGGTATTCTCCCTTGCGGCCGGCCTCACCGGTACGTCTGCTTATCTCCCTGACCCGCTTGCCGCAGACTGGGCAAACAGGCAATTCAGGAGTATCTGATTTCACTGTTTTCATGTCGATTCCACGTGCTCGACAAAATAAGCCGGACGATATCGGCCCGAAACCCTGGATTCCGTCTTAAATAGCGCAGAAACGGCGGTATTCCGCCGTTTTAGGCGTCAGCCGCGAAGCCGGGTGCAAGACGCGCGTGGTTTCTTTTTGGTAGGTATAGTTTTTGGTTTTCTGCTTTGGTTATGGGTATGGATGTTTTCTGTCTGTTGTTGGATTGCTTGTTCTTTTGTTTTGCTTTTGGTTGTGGATGGCTTCTTTTTCTGTGTGTTCTCTTTTTGGCTTGCCTTTCGTTTTGCTTTGTTTCTTGTCCGTATATCCGTTTTTATCGCTTTCCCGGTATGTTCCGTATCCGTTCCGGAGCATGGCATGCAAAAAGCGCCGCGGCACTCAGGTGCAGATTGTTTCCCGAATCGATCCGCCGCCACCGGCGCGACCGGCTCGATATCGATCCGATGGCCGGCCCAGAATCATCTCCGATATCGGACGGTCGCATGGAAGACCATCCATTCCCCCGGAGGATCGATTTGGTCCATTTGGTTCGGAACCGGCCTGGCCGTCCGCCGCCGCATTTCTTCTCTTGGACCGATATCGGGTCCAAATGATCCGATATGGTCCGTCTCCGATATCGGATTCGATGGATGGAAGTTTCCGATATCGGAGCCTTGAGGTCCATGTCGTATCGATGGACCATCCGGTCCCGTACTTGGTCTTAGACCGATATATCGGCAAATGGGCCGATCCCGATATCGGTTCGGATAAGTGGTCCAAATTGGGCCTTTGGCTTCATTCCAGCGATTCATCGTTATTTGGACCATTTGATCCATGGGGTAAATGGTCCAAATGGTTCTGGCTCATTTATTCTTTTGAACCGATATATCGGTAAATGGACGGAATCCGATATCGATGTCGGCATCCCGCTTCGTCGCTTTTTGGTCCGTCACGTCATTGTGGTCTTGGGCTGATGAATGGCCCTCGATTCCGATATCGGCAGGGTCTGTTTGACCTTTTGAGCCGGTGGCCCATCATGTGGACCATGCGATTCGTCGGTGCGCGTAGGCCGATATCGGCTTTCGGACCACCGGATGCGACTCATTTTTATGTGTTGTATCAATTTTTGCTACAACACTTATTTCATACCGGAAGCGTCACTTCCCATCAAGGACGACGCGGATCTGGGCGGTGCCGTTCCGTTCCTCCAGCACGTCCAGCCGCCAGGCGTCGCCGAGCGAGGCCTCGATCTCGCTCAGGAGGAGGTCGGCGGTCATGGCGTCGCCGCTGACGCGCTGGATGGTGACGCGCAGTTCGGCCCTGCGGCGCGGTTCCGTCCCGTCAATCGATTCATAGGCCTTTCGCTCTTCACGAGTGGCTCTGCGCCTCTCGCCCCTTGCCTTCTCGGCTTTTCTGCGAGCCTCCTCTTCGTCCCATTCGGCGCCGGCGTTGATGAGCGCATGGTTCGCCGTCATGAGCGCGGTTCGCTTGTTTCCGTCGTTGAACCATTGTCCTCGCGTGATCTTGCAGAACATGAGCAAAGCACGGTCCTCGGGTGATTCGATCTTCATCAATGAAGAGATTTCGTCATGGGAGGATTCCATGGTCGGAAGTTCCGGGATCCGATCGGTTCCTCCGATGCGCACATCATTGGTCCTGAGTTTTCCCGCATCGCGAATAAGGCCTTCGCCGAGGATTCGATTGTATTCGGATACGTATCGCCAGTCGATAGGCCGGCCAATGTTCTCGAAAAGGAACATCCAGGCGCGTTTGATGTTGTTGACGACGATGATGTCGTTCACTTCCATGTTCGACGGAGCGCGGCCCTCAAAAATTTCCTGTGCGTCGGGGAAGGTTATTCCGTCGACTTCGATGTTGGCGGTTTTCCATATGGCATCGACCAGTAGACGTTTCGCCAACTCCACGGCCTTCAGACGGTTCCCATCATCCTTTGGCATCATGCTCATCGTTCTCGTTTCCCCGCCTATCCTAACTTGGATCGATCTTCTTTCCGGGGAAACGATTCGGGCCCATGGCGATCGGTTGGATGCCATGGGCCCGAATCGGGTTCTTGCTTCAGAAGCTCGGTTCCTGTGGTTCGGCGAAATGGTCCTGGACCACGTTGGGCCATGGATCGTCTTTCGCCTCTTGGGGTGGTTGAGCAGGTTGGGTCGGCTGCGATTGGGGTGCCGGTGGCGTGGCAGCGGATTCATTGGCTTTGGTAATCTGGACCGTCGCATAGCGGACGGAGGTACCGATGTCGTCGGCGTTGAGTTCGAAGCTGCTGCGCTTCTCCCCCGTCTCGGTCTGCCAGTCGCGTTGCACGAATCGTCCGGTGACGACGACCCTGGTTCCCTTGCGAATGCCGGACGAAATCATGTGATCCGCCAGCGGACCGTATGCGACGCAGCGGATGAACGTCGTCTCGCCGTCCTCCCATCTGCCGTTCCTCTCGGTGACGCTGGTCTGCGCCACCCGGAAGGCGACGACGGTCTTGCCTCCGGCTGTCCGCTTGGGTTCAAGGTCTTTGACGATGTTGCCCATGATGGTCATGGGGATCTGGTTGATTGTCGCCATGGATCGTCCTTTCTGTTTGTGGATTCGGCCCTTTCTGGGGGCTTGCCCATTCCACACGTGTCTTGGTTGATATCAGGATCGGACGAGCTGGAGTTCTCCGTCTGGGAGGTTTGGCGCATTCGGGACAGAGGCTGTCACACGGATAGTCGCGATCGATCCTCCACCCCTGACGTTCGAGCTCGTCCGGCGCCCCACTGCCGGCGGCATCGCAGTCATGACATTTGACATGCCAGTGGCGCGGACAATAGTGCTTGTCTTCGATGCCGCCGCAGACCTGCCACCCTTCGTCGGCGGCATCGTTATCCGCATCCTCATAGGTCGCCTCATCGACTAAAAGGCTTGTGTGACATTCGTCGCAGACGACGTACAGCTCATGGTAATAACTCATTGCTCCTAATCCTCAATCTTCGCTCTTGATTTAGCGGTGAAGATTACCAGCCCGGTCTCGGCGTCGAATACCTTCACCACGCTTCCGTTCAGCTCCAGAGAAAGCTGTCTGGCGTACTCGGCCGCGTCCGCGATGTCCTGGAACGTCCGGTCTGTCCCATCCAAAGAAATGCGATAGCTCATTCCATGTCCTTTCCGACTGCGTTTCTGGCGGCTTGGAGCACACTTCGCGCGATTTCCTCGAAACGGTTCGGGTCGATGAAGCATGCGGAGGGACCGAACAGTCCAGGGTTGGCCTTCAGATATTTCGCCGCCGCCTCGATTTCAACGTCTATTACGGGCACTTTTCTTCCATCGCAGTAGGCTTCGTAGACTGCGTCGCCTACCGTGTAGTCTTCTTCGATGATCTGGCAGCAGTCGTAATCTCGTGAATTTTCGTAGGCTTGCGCCTCGTCCAGTATGATGCTCATCGTTCGATCCACTTTCCTCGCGTGGTGGCTTCACGGCAGAGCGCTTGGTAGATCATCTGTTCCTGGATTGCGTCGGCGAGGGCGCGGTGTTCTTCGGTGTCGCCGATGTGGTAGTCGGCGATGAGGTCGGTCACGCGATGATGGCGTTTCTGCGGGTTGAGCTCCCAGCTCATTTCCTTCGTGCACAGCCACCGGCAGTCGAATCCGCTTGCCGTTGGATCGTAGACGTGTTCGGCGGCGTCGAGGAAGCTGACGTCGAATTCGGCGTTGTGGGCGATGATGGTCAGCGGCTTTCCTGCCGGCCAGACCTGGTCGAGCCATTGGTGGAAGCGGAGCATCGCCGCGCCTACGGTCGGCTTTCCCTGGAGCATTTGGTCGGTGATGCCGGTGAGTCCGGCGATGAATTCCGGCAGCGGCTGTCGCGGGTCGATGAGCTGTTCGAATCTCGGCCGGCTGTTCTCGTTGCCGGGCTGTACGAGGAACGCGCCGATCTCGATGAGTGTGGCGCCTTCCTCGGGATTAAGTCCGGTGGTTTCCGTGTCGAGCATGATGTACGTGTCGAGCGGCTTGTCGAGTGGTTCGATGCGGCGTGGATTGTCGCGGCGGATGTAACGGTCCCAATACATGAGGTTTCCTTTCGATTGGGGTTTCGGCTGGCCTGATGCCTTGCCGACAACCCAATTATATCACAGTATTGTGATATTTTTTGGTTGTTTGCTACTTTTCCAGGGTCCAGTTGCCGGCCTGTCCGGTTTCCTTGAGACCGATCGCCTGGCGCGCCCCGTCCTGTCTTCCGTGCCGGTAGGCGGCTTGGCTGGGTCTTGTGGCTTTGGAGAGTTTCGGCTTGTCGGAGATGAATGTGACGTGGGTTTCGACCCATCGGTCGACCTGGCTGCCGCGCACGGTGATGAGCTCCCTGCCGGTGCCGTCCGATTCCATCTCACGTCGAAGGATCTCGTATCTGCGGGCGATCTCTTCCTGGAAACCACGATAGTAGCCGTTCCTCCATGCCGCGTTGGCTTTCGCACGGGGTGTGGTCCTGGCCCTTTCGCGCCACATGGCGGCGCGGCTGGTTTCCATGGCGGTCCAGATGGATTCGGTCTTGTCGACGTCAACGCGGGCGCCGTAGATCCAGACAGTGCTGACGACGTCGCGGCCGTTTCCGGCCCTGCGGCATTCGTAGGCCGCCCTGCACCGGTTTCCGTGGGCCACGATGTTCGCGAGTTGTGCCATGTACCGGTTGCATGGATTGGTTTCCAATCGTATCCTCCGTTCGATGATCTCGACATCGTCGTGGTCCTCTTCGAGCTGCCATTCCTCGATGGCGTGCCGGTCCATGAGCCTTTGGGCCTGTTCGAGGGCTATGCGCTGCTCGTTGTCGGAGGCGGCCGGATCGTTGGCTATCGCCAGGAGCCGGCGGACGCGTTCCATGACACGTTCCGTGTCCATATGATTCCTTTCGGTTTCGGGTTGGGCCGGAGGATGGATGGGCATCCTCCGGCCGGCCGGGTCAGTAGTGGCGGAGAGCGAGGTCAGTCGAGTCAATGAAGTCGAGCATCGCCTGCTCGTATGACGGGAGGGGCTTCCCCTGGTTGCCGTCCGTGTCCGTCCATTGCCACCAGCGCAGGCCGTCCCCGTCCGTCCGGCGGGTGAGCGTGCCGATCTTCCTCGCGTCCGGCTTCTCGCCCATCATGATCGCGTCCTCCGCATAGTCCGGACCGCCCTGCACGTCCCAGCGGCACCAGACGGGCTCGCCGTCGGGTGCGTGGCACGGGTAGTCGAATTGCTCCGGCAGTCCGCCTCGCCGCAGCTCCTCGTCCATGGCCATCCTGATTTCATGCCGGTCCATTCGATCGTTCTGGTCCCGCCCAAGGAACCAGCCCCGAATGTATCGGTCTCGTTCCTCGTCCATGGGCCACATCCAGGTCTGTCCGGTGCGCTTGTCGCGTGCGACTCCCATCTCGCCGTATCCGCTGTCGAACGTCTCGTATGCGATACCAGAATTGGCCGGTCGGTACTGACGCAGAGGAGCGTTCTCCCTTTCGTGTAGGAGGGCGCGGATCAGTTCGCTCGTGCTGGGCACGGGCGCCCAGCCGCGGCGGATCGAGTATAGGTCGAGCCAGCCGGCGATGTCGGACTTGGGGAACACCGGCTGCAGTCTAGTCGCGATGTCGTGGTCGGCCAGCGTTTCGTCGAAGGGCACGCCGATCGCGTCGGTCCAGGATCCCAGTTCGTTCTCGTCCCATTGGTGGGTTCGGCCCCACTCGTAGCGGGCAAGGTAGGAGAGGTCGACGTTCAGCCGCTTGATGAACAGTTCGTTGCCACGGATCCGGGTCTTCCTTCCGATCGAGTTCCGCGCGTAGTTGGAAGGTATCTCCACATCCATGGTGTCGCCGTTCGCGTATTCGGCGTGGGCGACGCACGGATCCGTGCCCGCGTCCAGCATGCCGAACACTTCCTGCAGGTTCGTGATTCTCACTTGTGGCGCGTTCGCGCGTGGTTGGCGGCGTCCGTTCCCGTCTTCGATCCAATACATGGTTTCTTCCCTTTCGTTGTGGGGCTTCGGCTGGCCTGTTGCCTTGCCGACAACCCCATTATATCACAGTATTGTGATATACGTGTCTTTTTCCGGTTTTTGTCTGCGGTCATGAGGTGAGGAAATGCATGGCGGCGAGTGGCGGGCATGCCCATCGCCAGAGGGCGAGGATGATCGCGGTCCACATCACCAGGAAGACGATGGTCCTGGTGATGGTGAAGACGATGGTGTTGGACGGCATGATGCCGGCGTTGATTCTCCACAGCCAGGTGATGGGTCCTCCGATGTCCCGTTGGCGCCAGTAGTCGGCCATGCGGTCGTGCGAGCACATCCATCCTATGGCGTCGAGCAGGATCCAGATGGCGAGGGCGCAGATTCCAAGCACTCCAGTGACGGGCAGGTCCGTTTTCTCACTGACGGTGACGATCCTGCGGCTGATCTTGTCAATCGTCGTGTCGGTCGATTCTGCGTATTCCGCGGGCACGCCGTCGCTCTTGGGCGCCCAGCCGTCGAGCCCGCCGTGGACGATCAGCCTGTGGGTGACGTTGCCGCCGGTCATGATGGGCCAGCAGGTCTGCAGGGTGAGGCCGCGCTCCACGCCGGCCGCATCCGGGGCGATGACGTCGGTGCGCGACTGGTCGACGATCTCCGGATTCGAGTTGACCTTGTATCGGTACCAGTAGGAGCTGGTTTCGATGTAGACGACGTCGCCGGGCTTGAGCAGCCGGATGTCGGCCATATCGGCGTACGTGTTGTGTCCGGCGTACGAGCTGTTGCCGATCTGGCCGGGCATGGCGGTGGTGTCGTAGTGGCCGCCTCCCATCTTGTCGAGCACGGTCTTGGCGGTGCCCTGCCAGATGGGCAGGCGGAATTGTTTGCCCCAGGAGGGGACGCGCAGGTAGGCGAACAGTTCGCCGTCCCCCGGCTCCGTCTCGGCGGGCGGATCGGTGTGGCGCATGGTGGCGGTCTTGCCGGGTGCGGCCTTGTGTATCTTCCTGTGGCTCACCTGTTCCTGACGGTGGCTGACGTAGGACTGGTCGAGGCCGCTGGCCTTCGCGTCGTAGGCGAGGTAGGCGCCGAGGAGGATGACGGCGAGGGCGCAGACTTCCGCGAGGATGCCGCAGATGATGTTCACGGCTTTTCTCATTGGTCCTCCCCCTTTTGTTTTCCGTCGTCGGCTGTTGCCCGGCGGACGGTCGACGCGCTGACGCCGAAGATCTGGGCGACGGTCCGGTCGCTGAATCCGGCCGACTTGGCTTCCAGGAGCAGTTGCCTGCGGTCGCTTTTCGGTAGCTGCCTCATTATTGTCGCCTGTTGCCCGAAGTTGTCCTTGCAGTATGCGGCCCAGCCCTTCATGCCTTCCGGATATCCAAGTGTGATCCAGACGTGTCCTTCGAACGCCTTCTCCGCGGCCTGGATGAAGTCGAGCATCGATTGGAGCAGTCTGCGTTTGGCTTCCAGGAAATCGTTCCATGCCGCGTCCTGGCCCTGCTGTTCGTTGGCCATTGTCGTTTCCTTCTTCAGTCGATGGCTAGGTTGATGGTGATGGTTGGCATGTCGATGTCAGGCACGCCCGCTTCGGGCCAGTCCACGCCGGCACGGCGCATGATCTGGTTGACGCAGGTGCTGTGCGCGCAGGCGAGCTCCCACTGCCAGCATTGCGTGTTGCACAGTCCGTAGCAGCGGTCCCACATGAGGTAGCCGTCCTCGTCGACCGCGGGCTTGTCGCCGTTGAGCAGGTCGCGCAGGGCGAGGACCTGGGCACGGTCCTTGGCTTCGAGGAGGGTGGATTTCCTCCAGGTCATGGAGGTGACCCAGCCGCCGCCGTCCACGATTTCACTGTTCTTGCCGATGGTCACGGTCAACTTGTAGTTGCACATTTTTTCTTTCCTGCCCTTTGCTTTTCGTTCTTTCCACGGGTGTCCGGCCCGATATGGGTCGGACATGTCGTCCCGGTTTCAGTCGGCGAGTTCCTCTTCGAGGTGCGTGATGGCGTTGTCGGCGTCTCCCCATCCAGCGTCGCAGAAGTACTTGTATTCGCCCTTGGCCTTCCTGGTCGTCCAGTAGCCTTCCTCGCCATCCACGCCGTCGGCGTTCAGAACCCACCAGTATTCCCGGGTGCCGTTCTTTTCGACTGCGTGGAGGCAGACGTCCCAGCGTCCGCGGAGGCCTTGGACCTTGATGTTCTTCGGTTCGTGCTGCGATTCGTATGCGCAGTGGTTCGTGTTCATGCTCGTCTCCTTGATGTCCTGTCGGTCCCTGAATTTTTTCTTTTGGACCGTTTGGTCGAGCGATAGCGTTAGCCGCCGGAACGTCCGCGAGCACGCCGAACCCCTTGGGGTTCGGTATCGCGTGGCGCGGACGCGAGGGCGGTTACGATCCTTGCCGTAGGCAAACGGCCCAAAAGAAAATAAAAAGGGTCGCGGCGCGCTGGGCGCCGCTCCATTTCCCTCCGGCCGGGCCGCGGCCTCCGTGGCGCGGTTTGGCCATTATTGGGTCCGGGAACCGGTTCCCGGCGCGTGGAGTCCAGAGGACGTTAGCCGTCCTCTGGCCGCCGGAGGCATCCGCCCGCGATGTCCCGCGGGCGGATGCGGGCTTGCCTGTCTAACCGTCGATTTGCTGGCGGAGTTCTTCTATCTCTCTGGAGAGGATGGCGAGGAATTCCCGGTAGGTGTCAAGTTCGACCGCCATGTCGATGGCTTCGGCCTCCAGTTCGAAATGGCAGTCGCCGTCATCGGTGAATGTGATGTCGGGGAAGTCGAACCATTGCCAGCTGTAACCGTCTGGGTCGCCATGCCATCCGTCTTTGGTTTTGACAAGCGTGTAATGTTCCGTTCCTTCGTACTTTTCGGAAGTATCGGACAGCCTGCGGTCCGAATTTTCGTCGATGTCGCTCATAATGCGGCTCCTTTGATTCCGCCGGTTTGCAAGGGAATAATCCGGAGGTCGGCGGAACTCCCTCCGGCCCGCCATGTCGGCGGAATGCGTCTCTAATAGGAGTTGGTCGCATGGCCGATGATGACGCGTGGACGATCGGTGCCGTAGCGCAAGCGGCGTAGAGAGGCTCGGATCCGGAATGAGAGCGCGTACGCTCCCGCGGGGATGATGAAGATGAGGACTTCGACCAGTCCGCCGACGAGTTCGGCGCGGGATGTAGGGTCCGCCATGAGTTCGTTGAATGCTTCGAGCATTGTTGTCCCTTTCGTTCTGGGGGTTTCGGCTGGCCTATACCTTGCCGATAACCCCCATTATATCACAGTATTGTGATATTTTCCGGTTGTGGCTTGTCTTTTTCAACGGTTTCCGTGTTTTTTCGCGGGTGCGGGCATGCCGTAGACTTCTCGCACCAGTGGCCCGAGGGGGCGGCTCGCCCTGAGCAGGGCGCGCAGGTCGTTCTCTTCGATGGGTTTTTCGCCGTGCCCGTCGGTCTTGAGCTCGCGGAAGGTGCAGGTGTTGACCCCGTCGTGGTGGACGCCGACGTATCTCAGGTCGTCGTGGCCGTCGATCTTCCAGGTCTCGTATTCCATACCGGTCCATGGGCTGTCGGAGATGATGTCGCCGATGTTGTCGAACCTCACGACGCTGGCGATGGTGCGGCTGCCGTTCCAGAGTCCGGCCTTGCCGAGGATGATGACGGGATGCGCGAGCTCGAGGTGACGCAGGTTGTCCCGCTCGTCGGCACGGTATTCAGTGTTGAGGTCGTCCGCGGCGATACGGACGTTCGCGTCGTATTCGTCGATGGATTCGATGGCTTCGACGAGTCGCTGCGGGACCGGCAGTTCGCACTCCCCCACGACGTATTTCCATGCCTTTTCGAGGATGACGTCCACACCGTACGTCGCGTCCGCCATGGTCTCTTTCGGGTTTTCGGCCATGGCCGTGGCGAGGTGCGCCGCCTCCTGCTTCCAGTCGTCGATGATGGCGTCGATCTGGTCGGTGTCGTTGGTCCAGATGATGTTCTGCTGCATGATGTCGCTCCTTGATGTCCTGCCGGTCCCTGAATTTTTTCTTTTGGACCGTTTGGTCGAGCGATAGCGTTAGCCGCCGGAACGTCCGCGAGCACGCCGAACCCCTTGGGGTTCGGTATCGCGTGGCGCGGACGCGAGGGCGGTTACGATCCTTGCCGTAGGCAAACGGCCCAAAAGAAAATAAAAGGGTCGCGGCGCGCTGGGCGCCGCTCCGTTGAACGTCGCGGGCCATGCTCCGTCATGGCCGTGGCGTCCTGCGAAGGTCCGGAAACATGAGGTTTCCGGCGGTGGGGAGGTTCGGAGGGCGGCGGAACGCCCTCCGGCCCGCCGTGGACGCCGGCGGGATTCCGTATGGCGGGAGTGGTTCCAGTCATGCGGCGGCTGGACGCTCGGGGCTTAATCAATACCCCATGGGATTTCCACGGGTTTGTCGTAGACGGTCACGGTGAGGGATGGGGTTGTGTAGGTGGATGGCAGGTACACGCCGTCAAACAGGTTTCGTTCCGTTTCGTCGGGCAGGCGCCACTTGCCTTCCTTCTCTCCGTTCCTCTTGATTCTTTCGGCCGCCGCGCGCAGTCTGCCGCATACGGCGTCGAAGGCGCTTGATACGTCGATTTGATAGGCGAGGCACACACAGGAGCCGATTATCTCCAAATCGTCGTATGCGCGGCGGTTGCTTGAATCGACCGGACGGTGTTCCGTTCTCTCGTTGTAGCGGCCGCCGGTCGCCTTCTCGTTCTCCATACGGAGCAGGGTGTACAGCATTGGGGCGTGGTCCGGTTCGTCTAGATATCGGGCGACGCCTTCGGCCGCGGCCATGATGGTTTGGTCTCCGCAGATGTACGAGCTCATTTTCGTTCTCCTTGAATCGGTGTCGGTCCTTGGGTTTTTTCTTTTGGACCGTTTGGTCGAGCGTCAGCGTTAGCCGCCGGAACGTCCACGAGCACGCCGGACGTTAGTCCGGATCGCGTGGCGCGGACGCGAGGGCGGTTACGATCCTTGCCGTAGGCAAACGGCCCAAAAGAAAATAAAAGGGTCGCGGCGCGTCCATGCGCCGCTCCGTTTCCCGGCCCCGCCGCGCATGGGCATGGCGGGGCACGTTCCGCTGTCGGAATGGTCCCGAAGCGGTAGCGGAGGGTCCGTTGTTCCGGCCGAGTCGCGGCCAACGCGGCGCGGCGAAGCCCTTGTTGGGTCCGGGGACTGGTTCCCGGCGCGTGGAGTCCAGAGGACGGTAGTCGTCCTCTGGACTCCGGAGGCACCCGTCCACGGGACATCCGCGGGCATGAAAAATCCCGACCGTTTGGAAGAACGATCGGGATTTGTTTGGATGAGTCCGGCGAATGGATTATTTATAGGCTTCGCTGCGATGGCGGATACGGAAGACCTCGACGGTGACCACCTCGTCTCGCAGTAGGCATAGAACACGATAGTCGCCAATGCGGTAACGCCATTGTCCTGACCTGTTGGCGGTCAGGCCCTTGCCCGTCACCCTTGGGTCCTCGCAACCGTCGATGTGCTTGTCCATCCAGTCAAGGATGCGTGCCGCGTTGACGCGTCCCATCTTGCGTAGTTCTTTTCGAGCGGCCGACGTGTACTCGACATGCCATGTCATAACCCGAGGTCCTCACGCAGTTGCTTGGATGTGTATCGCGTGCCATCATCCTTTTCCATGGCGTCGTTCAATGCCGCCGCATCGTCGGCGTCCTCGATGTACTCGTTCAGCCATTGCGCGAACTTGTCATATAGGGACACGCCTTCCCTGCGTGCGATGGTTTCGCCTCGATAATAGGCCTCAGTGTTGATGGGCACTTCCATGTTCAGAACTGGCATGGCATGTCTCCTTTCTTGTAATACCGATTATATCGGCTGGTTTTTTAATGTTTCGTTGTTGTTTTCCGCACGGCAAACGGACCGGGGCGGATGCCCCGGCGAAGGGTTTCCTGTTTGGAAGTCGCCTACTCTTTCAGTGTGTTCAGCATGGCCCGGTACATTTCATGCATCCATGCCGTGCGCGCTTCGAGTTCCACGCCGTCGGCGGCGAGCTGGCTGTCCTCTTCGGTGATGTAGTCCTCGAACAGTTCGAAGAATGATGGCGTGATGGCGTTCAGTCCGGCCTGTCTGACGGTCTCAGCGTCCTTGACGGCCTGTTCGCCGTCCGGTTCGATGCCTCGCGGGCGCATTTCGTTTTCGAGCCGTTTGCGGGCGTTGGCGAGCATGTCCGCGCCGCGCAGCTCGTCGTATGTGATGCCGGCATCCACGCCGGGCACGCTTCCGTCACGTTCCCACCAGATGGGCGTGTTGGACCAGATGGTCTTGATGGATCCGATGATTGATTCGAAGTTCGGATAATCGTTTCCATCGTCCGGGTCGAATCGGCGCATATCGTCCCCGCCTTTGAAGATGGTGAGGAAGTAGTCGGCGTAGCCGTCCTCGCGTTCTTTCGGAGTGCTTGCGACGATATGCGCGTAGTGCATGAGTCGGCCGTATTCGTCGAACGTGTAGAGGGTGATGCCGTGTCCCGCTTCGAGGGCGTCGGTTTCGGTCTTCAGATTAATGGTTTCGATGCGTTCCATTTCCAGGTTCCTTTCTTCATCCGGATAGATGGGGCCGTCATGGTTGAACGGCCCCCGGTTGCCGTTCGTGATGGTTCAGGCCTGTGCCTGTTGTCCCGCCCACGGGTCCTGTTCCGGGACCGCGTTGGTGTATTGCGGCAGGCTGGTGGAATTGGATTGCTGGCGATTGGCACGACGCTGGTTGACGAGCTGGTTGGGGATGATGCGCGTGCCGTTGATGACGGGTGTGGCCTGGGGGTTTCCGTCACGGTCGGTCCACGTGTTGGGACGGTCGGAGAGTTCGCCCCATGCGGCCACGGCCGTGCCTTTGGCGAACGCGTCCGGCTGTTGTTGGATGGTCTGCGCGTAGCGTTCCGCGGCCAGTCCGTAGAAGTTCACGTCCACGGCGGTGGTGCGTCCGTCCTCCCACTGGTTCGTCTGCGGGTTGAGCTTGCGGTCGGTGTGCATGATGCGGAAGACGATGCGGGCGACGTACTGGCCTTGGGGGAAGTACTTCGGCTCCTGAGCGAGGTTGCCTTCGACGATGTTGGTGGTCTTGATGGCGGTCATGATGTTGCTCCTTGGTCTTGTGTGGGATTGCTCCCGAAAATTTTTTCCTTGT
>OLND01000023.1_pt1 | contig 161575 bp, 128 predicted proteins | sample 1672031 | NCBI WGS metagenome assembly OLND01 (sample SAMEA3136638, study PRJEB25190) | human gut metagenome | biome: human gut; feature: human-associated habitat; material: faeces | place: Austria | collected 2013 | reverse complement strand
CCCGCCCGGTGCCATTGCCCGGGCGGGGCGCGCTGCCTATGCGGGAAGGGCTCGCTAAAGGCCGAGGGCGTCGCAGGCGCTTTCGGCGCAAACGAATCCTGTTGTGCAGGCACCTCCTTGGCATGTTCCACCCATTAATCCATAGGGATAGTCGTTGAAGTACATTGAGCCGTTGTCCTGTCCGGCCGCATAGAGTCCCTCGACGATATCGCCATCGGAATTGACGGCGCGGCACCAGTAATCGGTGCTGACGCCGCCGTTGGTGCCGTAGGCGCAGGCGACGATCTTCGCGGCATAGAAGGGGGCTTTCAGCACGGGAGTTTTTTCTCCGGGCATGGTGCCGAAGGAGTCGGCGTCCGTCCCTGTGGCTGCGTGGTCGTTGTATTCGGCGATAGTGGTGGTGAAGGCGGTGGTATCAATTCCCATTTGGGCCGCCAGACCCTCAAGGGTGTCGTCGACGAATACGGCAGGGCTGTTCTCGCACTCTTTCGCGAAATCTCCTTCGGAAATTCCACTGCCGTAGTTGAAATCGCCGAATCCGCCATACGTTGCGACATGATCGGCGTCGAACACCGCAAAGGCGGCCTTTTGGCTCGATACTGCTGTGTTGAGCATCGAAGTGTTGAGCTCTTCCAGTTTCGCTTCATTGTAGAACCGCACGCCGGCGTGGTTCACGAAGGGAAGTGGCTTGCCTGCGGGCAGGATGGCATCGGGCATATCGACGCGCCAGGAGGGGCACCAGACGGTGAAGATAGTCAGTTGACTGTCCCATGCCGAGCCCTCGATGGTGGTGAGCCCATAATTGACCGTGGTGGGTGCGTGCCGAGCTGCGCCCGCAGCGAGAGCCATGTTGATGCCGTCGCCATCTTGGCCCTCGAAGCTCATGAATTTAATGCGCTCAGCGGGTACGCGCAGCCACTCCTTTCCCATATCCACGTTGCTCGCAAAGCCGCCTGTCGCCATGATGACCGATTTCGCGTTAATGCGAACAATGCCGTCGGCTTCCTGGGCGTAGACGCCTTTGACGGTTCCGTTGTCGACAATGATGTTTACAGCGGGGGTTTCCAACCTGAAATCAAGATTGTCCAAGGTCTCTCCGTACTCCCATAAGGGCGTGAGAACTCCCGTGCCGATGTTCATCCAGTTGCCTTGAGCGTCAACAGGGCTGTAGTGGGGCTTTTTGGGGTTTCCGCTGTAAACCAGGCTGGCACCATGGGATACGGCCCAGTCAACAGCTTTGCCGCTAAAGTCGAAGTAGGTTTGGAAAGCCTCTGTTTTGGCCCCCCAGTTGTGCCAATCCATAAGGGCCGTATAAATGCCGTTGAGATCGCTAGCCTCACCCGTGGCACGTTGCTGCTCTCCATCGAATGCGGTGAGGCCCTCGGTGATCGTGGAAGTTCCCCCTTTGGCAGTTGTCTTCTCGAGCCAAATAACATGGGCGCCGCGCTCTGCCGCCCTGATGGCGGCAAAAGTGCCGGCGCTTCCCGATCCTACGACGACCACGTCTGCGTCTTCGGTACGGACGATGTCCTTCTCGGTTACATCGAGCGTGCGCGCATAGGCCGGGTAGGTCGGGGTGATAACCTGATCGCTTCCCGTTTCTGCCGTAGGTGTGCCCGAACTGCTCTCGGTGGAAGAGCAGCCGACGAGTCCTAAAGCTGCAATGCCCGAAACGGCTGCGCCTCCAATCAAGAAGTTGCGACGTGTAACTGATTTCTCCATGATGCCCTCCTTTACGTGAATGCCTCGCGTCGGTGGATTCCTCGTTGGAACTGCCGACGTCTCGGTGCCATGATCGGAGAAACGAGAGAATCGCGGGCATTATGAATGGGATGAAAAGGCGTCGAAGAGGGATGAGAAAGGGGATGAAAAAGGTCGTTTGACCCGGTTAGGGGCTATTCGTCCACGTACAGCGCGGAACTGTTGCGTGGCGCTTATTCCTCCAGTTTGCGCTCCAGTTGGCGGCGGCGGTCGATGGCGCTGCGGAAGGTGGCGGCGAACAGTACGAACGCCAGAATGAACGCCAGGGTGAAGTACACGATGCCGATGGCGATGTCCCCGCCCCACATCACGTTCTCTATGCCGACGATCTGCACTTCCGCGAGAATGCGCATGGCTGTTGTGGTGATGCCCAGTCCGAGGCCGCACAGAAGGGCCACCAAGGCCACGTAGTCCCAAGGGATGCGATCCGATTGGGCGATGCGCGCGTGGGTGTCGAAGGCGCCGCTGCGCACTTGCAGGTAGGTGGAAATGAGCCCCGAGCCGAGAATCACAATGAGCAGGGCGGTATCCACGGGGAAGACCGATTGGCCCAAAGGCGTGAGCAGGGGATGGCCGGTCGTTTCGGCCACCTGGTTCAGCATGATGCCGTAGTACAGGCACAGCGCCGAGCCGATAATGAGAATGGTGTAGCCAATGGCGGCGCAGCGGTTCGCCTCGGCCGCCAGGCGCTCGTCCTTCGGCCCCATGATTTCATTCCAGCGATCGATGATCTTCATAACGGAACCTCCTCGTTCCAGGGTGGTGTCGTGACGGTAGGGTGGCTTCTGTTTCGAGCATGAGTTCTGCTCACGATGCGTCGTCGTCCCAAAACAAGTCATTCAGGGTGACTCCCAGAGTTTTGCAAATGGCGACGCACAACTTGAGGCTCGGGTTGTAGCGTCCCGCCTCGATAAGCCCGATGGTCTGTCGCGTGGCGCCCACGGCCTCGGCGAGATCGCTCTGGGAAAGACCGCGCCGCGTGCGGGCAACTTTCATCCGCAGGTTCTTCTCTTCTCTCACGAAGCGCCTCGCTCCTTTCTGGATATTTTCCGCCACGTCGCGTTTGGGTGGCGTGCGCCCACGGCTCTCGCAGATTTCTAGAAATGTAAAATATATCTTGCATTTGTAAAGTATATATTGCATTTCAGAGTTGTCAAGGGGGCATGTTGGTTCAGCGGAATGGGAATGGTCGGCGCGGGGAGGGTGTAGGGTACAATAGCTCCATCAGTTGAAATAGGCGGATGAGGGGCCCGTGAGCTGATGCCACGCTGGTGAACTCGATGGATGCCATCGAAGGGTAACGCGACCGAGAGAAAGGCTGGCTATGGAATTGGTTGCGAAGCGGTTTAACGAACTGAGTCTGGACGAGTACCACGAGCTTTTGAAGCTGCGTTGCGCGGTGTTTCTCGTGGAGCAGCAGAGTCCCTACCAGGAGGTGGACGATGCCGACAAGGAGGCCATCCACCTGTACTTCCGCAACGATGAGGGGGCGCTTGCCGCCTATGCGCGGGTGCTGCCGGCCGGCGTCACGCACCCGACGGCCTCCATCGGGCGCGTCATCGCCGTGGAGCGCGGATGCGGCATGGGTCGTCGCATTATGGAAGAGGCCATCCGCGTGGCCCAGCAGGAGCTGAACGCCGACGTCATCACTATCGAGGCCCAGGCCTACGCCCAGGGCTTCTACGAGAGGCTCGGTTTCGTGCGCACCTCCGACGAGTTCGACGACGGCGGCATCATGCACGTGGAGATGAAGCTCACACGCTAGCCTCGCGGTCGCACGGGATGCCGCAGAGCATTCGCGCTAGCCTCGCGGCCGCACGGGATGCCGCAGAACCGTTTTCAGCTTCTCGGGCGCGGTGCGGCGCGGATCCGACAGGTAAATCTCGTGGTGGTGGCGCCCCTCGGCCGTGTCCGACATATCGTTCGCGAGCCCCTGCTCGGCGACGAAGGCATCGAGCAGCGCCACCGTGGCCGGCTCGTCGTCGTAGGGGCCCAGATGCATGATCTGGGCGCACAGGCCCTCGTCGATGGTCAAAAGCTCGGCGGCTGTTGTGTCCAGCCCCTTCTTGCGCGCCGCCTCCGTCTGGGCCCAGGCGAATTCCTCGGGCGTCACGAAGTCGGGCAGGCGAATGGCCGCAATCCAGTGGAACGTCGCCTTGTTCGCGAAGTCGACGCCCTCCACGCCCGGCTGCCACCAGAAGCCCTCCAACGGGGGCACTACGAAATCGTAGTAGCCGTCGATGCGGTGGTCGCCCATTTTCGACATCTTGATGGTATAGGCGATGGCGTACAGCACGCCGACAGCCTCCTTGTAGGCGCCGCCCTCCACGTTGGGATCGCCCTCGCCGCGCACGGCCACAAAGGTCATCGGCGGCACGCTCACCAGTTCCGGCGTGCGTTTCGGCAAGTAGAACTCCTTGTATTCCTTCTTGAAATCGAACGCCACGGAAGCTCCTTCCGATGTAAGGGTGAATTGGCGGATAGCGCTATGCTACCACAGGCTGCGGGTCGGATACTCGCCAAGGGCGTACGGCTTCGGCGCGCCTCGCATCTTCGCGTGTCGTTTGCGTCGACCTCCTCCGACGATCGAGGCGGCTGCTTAGGCGATCGCGTGGCGGCGTCCCTCCCATCGGCGCGATCGGCAACGGCCCCGTGCCAGCTTGCCGTTCGCAAGGCGTCTTCTGCCTTGCCTTTGCTACGGTGGGACGGAGCGTGAGAAAGGAGTTGCGAACATGTTACAGAGCGAACTGGACGGCAAGCGCGTGGTGGTGGCCCTGGGTGGTAATGCCTTGGGGGAGACGCCGGGCGAGCAGCTGAAGCTTTTGGAAAACACGTCGAAGAATCTGGCCCACATGGTGAAGGAGGGCATCAACGTCGTGGTGACCCATGGCAACGGCCCGCAGGTCGGCATCATCGACGAGGCGTTCGAAGTGGCGTCGAAGGACAAGGATGCCCAGGTGCCGCCCATGCCGCTCTCCGATTGCAACGCCATGAGCCAGGGATACATCGGGGCCCAGCTCTCCTGCACGCTGCGCAACGAGTTTCGCCGGCAGGACATCATGCGCGAGGTGGCCAACGTGCCGACCCATGTGGTGGTCGACGCCGACGACCCCGCTTTCAAGGATTACGAGAAGCCCATCGGCGCCTTCATGACCGAGACCGAGGCCCGCGTCTTCGCGAAGGCCACGGGATACCAGGTGCGCGAGGACTCCGGTCGCGGCTGGCGGCGCGTGGTGCCGAGCCCCGTGCCCCAGGACATCGTGGAGCTGGAGACCGTCCGCGATCTCATGGAAGACGGCTGCGTGGTGATCGCGGCCGGGGGCGGCGGAATTCCCGTCACGGTGCGCGACGGCGTGCATACCGCCGTGGACGCCATCGTGGACAAAGACCTCACGAGTGCGATTCTCGCCTGGCGCGTGCGGGCCGACATCCTCGTCATCCTGACGGCGGTGGAGAAGGTCTACCTCGATTTCGGGAAGCCGACGCAGAAGGCCCTCGACGCCATGGCCGTCTCCGAGGCCCGCGCCTACATGGAGCAGGGACAGTTCGCGCCCGGTTCCATGCTGCCGAAGGTGCAGGCCTGCGTGAAGTTCGTGGAGGCGCACCCGGGCGGCCGCGCCGTCATCACTTCGCTCGACCACGCCGCCGCCGGCCTGCGCGGCGAAACCGGCACGCTTATCGTGGCTGACGAGAAGTAGCGGCTACTTCTCCGTCTTCCATACCTCGGCGTAGTCGGCCAGCATGGCCGAGAGGCGCTGGCCGATGGCGATGTAGTCGTCGGCGTTCAGGTTCGCCAGCGATACGCGCACCGACCATTCTGGGGCGTCGAAGCCGTGGCCGTCCATGAGCACGACGCCGGTGTCCTGGGCGAGTCGCACCACGATGTCCAGCGAGTCGTAGTTTTCCTTCAGCCACGCGAAGAAGTCGGCACCGTACAGGCGCGTGGCCCAGATACTCAAGTCGATCACCGAGTAGTAGCCGGCGCGCTCGGGGTCGGGCTCAAGCGTCCAGCCGAGGCTCTTCCACAGAAGGCCCAGACGGTGTTGCACGAGCTGCTGCATCTTCGTGCGGTATGCGTCGTGATCGTCCAGCAGGCAGTACAGCGCGAACAGCGACATCATCACCTGCTGGGGCGTGCCGAGTCCCGCCGTGCCGTTTAGGGCCACGAGCCGCGAGTCGGCCACCATGCGGTCGGTGAACTTCACCTTCTCTATATGGTCGGTGAGGCACGCGTAGCGGTTCGCGAGCGCCCGCTTCTTGTCGTCGGGCAGCTTCGCGATGAGGTCGTCGAACACGTTGTTCTGCGCCGTGGCAATGACGGCCAGCCGCCAGCCGGTGGCGCCGAAGTACTTCGAGAACGAGTACACGCAGGCGGTGTTGTAGGGCAGATCGTCCAGAAGCGACCGGTAGTGGGGAACGAAGGTGCCGTAGACGTCATCACTGATGATGATGAGGTCGGGCCGCTCGTTCTTCACGAGGCTGACGAGCTTGGCCCGCGAGGCATCGTCCAAGGCCACCGACGGCGGGTTGGACGGGTTCACGAGACACAACAGCTTAATGGACGGGTCGCGTAGTTTCTCCAGCTCGCTGTCGGGGTACTGCCAAGTGTGCAGCCCGTCCGCATCGATGGTGTTCGCCTGGATGTAGGTGACGTCCAGGTCGTAGTCGTTCAGGGTGGGGATGTTCAGATACGGCGTGAAAATGGGGGTCATGAGCGCGATGCGGTCGCCCGGGTTCACGAGGAAGTTGCACTTCAGGCTGTAGAACAGGTAGCACATGGCCGCCGTGCCGCCCTCGGTGGCGAACAGGTCGTAGGGGGTCGCGGGCGCGTGGCCGTCGTCCAGGGCCTTCACCAGGTAACGGTTGACGATCTCTTGGGTGTAGCGCAGGATGCGGTCGGGCATGGGGTACTCGTCCCCGGCGATGCCGCCGGTCCACTCGTGGACGAGCTCGTCGCCGGCCAGGCCCTCGGCATCCAGGTAGTCCCAGGCGCGCTTGAGGAACTGCGCGGGCTTCTCGCGCCCGTGCTCGTCAAGGAAGGCGAGGAAACGCGCGGCGGCGCCCTCGGCGGCGGGCATGCCCGCCAGGTCGAAGTCCGGCTCGTCCATGGTGCGGCGCGCCTCTTCCATGGCAAAGGCGCCCAGCAGGAAGAAGGCCTCGCGGGGCAGCGTGGTTATCCAGTTCGGGTTGCCGCGCCCGGCGTTCAGCAGGGTGCGCGTGGTGCCCTCATCGCCCTTCTTGGCCATCTTCACCAGGAGGTTTTTCACCTCGAAGGGCGACATGGCCCCGAGGGATTCCTCGAAGGCGCGATCGTCGTTGGCCTTGATGCCGGCCTCGATGGCGGCGGGGGAGTCGGTGGCAGCGGTGCCGGCACCGTGGGAAGTCGAAGGGGTGGAAGTGCTCATGGGGCGTCCTTTCTCGCGTTGGCCCCATTGTGCCGCGCGCGAGCGCAGATGCCCCTCGCGTGCCGTCACCTGTAAGGAAAGTGAGAACCTCGAAGGTTCGTTTTGGCGCAGCCGCTTAAATTGCGCGCAGCCGCTCGTTCAGCCGCACGCAGTCGGTTACTTCCACAGAAGCGAGGCACTCTCGTCGCGCTCGAGGCATAAATCGCGCAGCTGCTCCAATTCCTCCTTGTAGTCGGCGGGATCATCCGACTCGTCGCGGTAATCGAGCTCTTCCAGCACTTCCACCTGGAAGTTCTCCTCACCGTAGCGCCGCCAAAGCTCCAGCAGATGCCGGTTGGGATGGTAATCCGAGTTCAACTTGAACGTGACGCCGTTGGTGTCGCCGGGGATGTTGCGCGATGCCAGAAGGAAGCTCTCTCCCGTAGGCGCGCAGCGAAACGACAGCACGCCCATAGGCGGCCGACTGGTGCGATACGCTTCTTTCAGTTCGCGTTTGCGCTGGTTGTTCATCGATGCCTCCTGTCCGTTGAAATTTAGTGATCGAGAGTGCGCGCGAATAGGCGGGAACGCAGAGTATCATAAGCGGCAGCAAGCAAAAATAACTTCACAAGGAGGATGCAGCGATGGGACTGATGGATTTTCTGAAACCGGCCGATATCAACGCCGGCGTGGAGGAGTTCCGCGCGACGCCCGGCGCGCGACTGATCGATGTGCGCACGGCGGGGGAATACGCGGGCGGCCACATTCCCGGCGCGGTGAACGTGCCGCTGCAGCAGATCGGCGCCATCGCGAGCGAGGTGCCCGACAAGAGCACGCCGCTGTTCGTGTACTGCATGAGCGGGGCGCGCAGCCAGCAGGCGGTCGGCGCCCTCAAGCAGATGGGCTACACCGACGCGCGCAACATCGGCGGCATCGGCAGCTGGCGCGGAGACGTAGAACGCTAGGGCCATCGCTCGGCTTACGGCCCCCACAGGAGAGGACCGCGACGGTTACAGTGAAGCTTCGAAGTTGGCCGAAACCTCGCCAGGCGAGTGCGTCTCAGCGAAAATAGGCGGTGCGAGAAAGGATGCCCCATGCGCCCCTATGAGGAATTAATCGTCGACATTCCGAACTATCCGAAGCCCGGGGTCGTGTTCAAAGACCTCACGCCGGCCTTCGCTGACGCCGACGCCTTCGCCGCCATGGTAGACGATCTGGCGGCCCATTTCGCCGATCACGGCATTACCAAGGTGGTGGGCGCCGAGGCCCGCGGGTTCATCGTGGGCGCGGCCGTGGCGCTGCGGCTGGGAGCCGGGTTCGTTCCCTGTCGCAAGCCGGGCAAGCTGCCGCGCACGGTGCTGCGCGAGTCCTATGCGCTGGAATACGGCACCGACGTGCTGGAAATTCACGCCGACGCGCTCACCTCCGACGATGTGGTGCTCATCGTGGACGATCTGGTGGCCACGGGCGGCACCACGACGGCCATGGTGCGTCTCGTTCGCGCAAGCGGCGCCCGCCTCGTCGGCTTCGGGTTTGTCGTGGAGCTCGCCTTCCTCGACCCTCGTGCCGTTATCGCCGCCGAGACCGACGCCGAGGTATTCTCGCTCGTTGCCGTTGATTAGACAGCTAGGGCGCGGCCCCCGGAGGCAGCTACGGCGCAGCGTCTGGCAGATGATAGGAAGAGCGAGAGAGCCGCTCTTCCTATCCCAAAAACAACAGGTTCATCAGCACGTTGAGGGCGAACAGTCCTACGATGATGAGCGCGAACAGGCCGATGCGGCGGGTGTCGCCCACCGCGAGACCGGTTTTCGGGTCGATCGGGTGCGCCGAGGGGTTCTCCATGGTAAGGCCGCCATAGACCTTCTTGAAGATGACGTAGGCGACAACGCCCGAGACGAGGAACGCCACGGTGGCGAAGAAGTTCGCGACGGGGTTCAAGCACAGGGTGAACGTGGCGATGCCGAAAGCCAGCGCCGAGTACAAGCGCACGCCCACCTTGCCGCCGCCGATGACGAACATGTCGGCGGGGCGATCCTGCACAGGGTACATTTTCCGCAGCTTCAAGACGATGAAACCGAGGAACATGTAGCGCGCCAAGATGAAGATGATGTTCATCTCGATGATGGTGGTGAAGTCGAACTGCGAGAAGATAAGCGATGAGACGGCAATGGTGAGCACGCCGATGTAGGGGCTGCGACCTGCGCGATCGACTTTGCGGATGAAGCGAGGGAACAGGTTGTCCTCAGAGAGCACCCAGAAGCTGCGCGATCCGCTCGCCAGATACGTGTTATAGATCGTGCACTGGCTCATAATGGCGATAACAAGGAACAGCACGACGCCGGAGTGCCCAAGCACCGTCGAGAAGATCGTGCCGTAGCCCAGCACGTCGGAAGAGAAGCCGCCGTCGATGCCCCATTGGGTCCAAGAGCCGGCCGGGTAGGCCGCAAGGCAGGCGAGGGTGGGCAGCACGTAAGACAAGGCGATGAGCGGCAGCGCGATGCGGAAGCCCTTTGCCACATTGCGGGACGAGTCCTCGTATTCGCCGGACATGGCGGCAATGCACTCGTAGCCGCAGTACATCCAGATACCGATGGAAAGCGAGTCCACCAAACAGCTCATAGGGGCCTCGGGGTTGGCAAGGATGGGGTCGAAGGGGTTGGTCTGCCAGTTGACGAGGCCGAACACGACGGCCATGCCGAACACGAGGATGATGAGCACCGAGAAAAACGAGCTGATGCGCTCGACTTCCACAAGTCCCACCAGGTTGATGACGGTGAAGCTCGCCACGACGAGCAGCTTCACGCCGAAGGTGCCGGCATCGTCCAGCGAGAGCAGCTGCGAGGTGTAGCCACCGACCATGGCGATGTAGGCGCCCGATGAGATGTAGGTGTCCATGGAGGTCCACCAGCCGGCCTGAAAGCCCCAGAATTCCCCGAAGGTCTCCTTGGCCCAGGCGTAGATGCCGCCCTCGCGCGGCAGAATGGCGTTGGCCTCGGCAACGAGGCGACTGATGGGGCGCGCCCAAACGAAGGGCAGCACGATCAGAATGATAAGAGTGAGGCCCGGGCCGGCGGAGGGAATGATCTCCTCGATGCCGAAGGCACCGGCCGATACCAGGCAGAAGAGCATAAACGCAATGCCAAGAGCGCTGATTTTGCTCTTGCGGAGGTTGCCGACGGTTCCATCAGGAGAAGCCGGCGGGAAGAAGTCTTCGCTGCCCGGAGGGAGCGCATCTTTGGCAGACAAGCTCAAACCACCCCAATCGTTGTATGAGAAATGCGACAAGGACGAAGTGTAGCCCATCGGGGGTGGTTTAGCGAGGGATGTTTCGTGCATGCGCACAAACGGCCGCCCCGCGGTGACGACGGCTCTTCGCGCGAAGCAATCGGCGTCTTGGCGCCCCTGGGGCGGCGTTGCAGTGCCGGCTTCAATTGCCCGAGTAGGGGCTCATCGAAGCCGGCGTGCGGGCAGCTAGAGCAAGGTGCGCAAAAGCGCGATGCGTTCGCGCAGGCACGCTCCCTCGTCGGTGTCGGCCACCGTGCGGGGCATGTCGTAGGCGGCAAGCACGCGGCGCTCGGCATGGATGTCGGCGGTACCCTCCACGGCGGCGTCGCGGGAGATGAGCGGCTCGTTGGCATCGAGGAACAGCCCCTCAGCGTTCGAAACGAGCGTAAAGCCCGCCAGTCCCGTCGTCTTCTGGTAGGCCGCCGAGAAGCCGCCATCGATGCAGAGCACCCGCCCGCCCGCCTTCACGGGGTCCTCGCCGTCCTTCACCTTCACCGGCACGTGCCCGCAGATGATGCGCGAGGTGGCCGGATCCATGCCGAAGTCGCGGAAGATGCCGTCGACGACCGCTTCGTCATCGAGCAGCGAGTAGAACGGGTTCTTCACTTCTTTGCGGGCCGCTTTGTCGGCGATGAGGTACAGCTCGAAGGTGGCCATCTTGCTCTTGGCGAACAGGGGCGAGCCAGGGCCGAGCCACAGGTACCACAGCATGTCGAGCCCGCGCTTGCGCTCGGCCTCGTCGGTGGCCGAGAACGCCGCGCGCACCGAGGCGTCCACCATGTCGTAGAGGGCGCGACCCCGGTAGGTCTTGCCGAACAGGGTCACTTCCAGAAGCGATCCGTCGTCGGCCAGGGGCACGCAGGCGTGCAGCATGAGGTTGCCGTTCTCGATCTTGTACAGGCTGCCCCGATCCAGGAAAAAGCGCATGTGGCGCTGCAGGCGCTCGCTGCCGGTGAACGCGGCGCACAGCTGCTCGATGACAGCGGCCTCGTCCTCGGTGAGGCGGTAGGGGTCGTCCCAGTCGACGGTGGGGAAGGTTGTGTCCAGCAGCTCGTACTCGACGCCGTCCACGACGACCGTTCCGCGCTTACGGTCGATCAGGTGCAGAAGGTTGCGATCGTCCAGGCCGAACGAGGGGTTCTCGGCGATAAGTGCCGCCTCCACCTTGAACTGGATAACGGCCATGGCCTTCTGGACCTTCTCGGTGAGGCGCGTCTCGGCCTCGGAAAGCCCCGGATTGCCCTTCAGGGCAAAGGCGGCGCAGGGGTCGTTCGCGTAGGCGTCGGCGGCGAAGGTGGCCAAGGGGCGCAGGTTGATGCCGTAAGCGTCCTCCAGAATGGACAGGTTGCCGTAGCGGGCGCAGATGCGCACAACGTTGGCCACGCTGCCGGGGCTGCCGGCAGCGGCGCCCATCCACAGGATGTCGTGGTTGCCCCACTGCACATCGACGTTGGGGTAGGAGAGGAGCTCGTCCATGATGAGCTGGGGCGCCGGCCCGCGGTCGTACACGTCGCCGATGAGGTGCAGCTGGTCGACGACGAGGTGCTGGATGAGAGCGCCCAGCACCTCCAGGAGGGCCGGGCCCTCGCCGGAGGCGACGAGGCTTTCGATGATCGCCTCGCGATAGGGCTGTCGGGCCGGCGTGCTGCGCCCGGCGACGAGCTCCTCAGCGATGGCGAGGTCGTCAGGCAGAAGCGCGCGCACTTCGTCGATGGTGCGGTCGCCGGCGGCCCGACGAGCGATTTTGGCCAGGCGCGCGGCGGCTTCGGCAAGCCATGCGTCGGCGTCTTCGACGTGCCCCAAAGCGTAAGCGCAATGTTCGGCAGGATAGCAGGCGAGTGCGAGCAGCGCGGCTTTCTCGTCGTCGTTCAGCGTGCTGCCGAAAACGTCCTCGATGAGCGCGCGCACCGCGCCTGAGCCACCGCGCAGCACATGGGAGAAGGCGTTGTACTCGCCGTGGATGTCCGAGGCGAACAGCTCGGTTGAGCGCGGTAGCGTAAGGCGCCCCTCCAGCTCCGCGATTTCCGCCGCCACGTCGGCTCGTGTCGGGTACAGCTCGGAAAGTGCCTCCGTGTACGCCCACCCGCTTGCTTCCATAAACGCCTCCTTGCGTCCGTGCCCCGCGTCAGTTGCATCGCCCTATTGTATCTGCTTGGGCGTGCCTGTGCAGCGCGGGCGCGCAAAATTGGCGCTTCGGAATGCGAGAGGGCGGGCGAGTCGCATTGCTGCCTAGTACTTCTCCCAGAGCTTCAGCTCCAGGTAGGAGGCGGTCACGCAGGCGGCGAAGCCGACGATGATGAGGGCGAAGGCGACGTTGGCCGCCTTGGGGGAGAGCCGCGAGAAGCCCTCGCAGACGAGCGGGAAGATGACCCATACATATATCATGGCCACCAGTCCGATGAAGAAGTCGTTCACGAGCCACGCCTGGCCGAACACGTTGCCTGGCAGTTGGGAGTTGTCCCAGAAGGGGTATTCGCCGGTCGTGGGATCGGGCTGGTTGATGAGCCAGCCCATGACCAGCTCCAGCACCATGGCCGCGAGAATAGCAATGACGAGCGATTCCAGAAACGCGCCCCACAGCGTTTTGCGGTGCAGGATCAGCCGCTCCTTCAAAGGCTCGATGAGCAGCGTCATGAACACCGCGCCGAAGCCGTAGACCCAGTAGGGGTGATACCACGGGTCGGTCCATACGGCGTAGTCGTCGGCCACAATGCCGAAGAGGCGGTCCATAAGCCAGCAGTAGGGCATCTCGAGCCAATGCCCCAAGATGCAGCACAGGCAGAAGCAGACGATAAGCGCGCGCCAGAAATCCCACGTGCGCGGCGCGAAGTAGCCTATCTCGTCTTTCTCGGTCAGTTTATGTATCCTGAGAAACGCCATGGCTGCTTCTTCTCTTCGGCTCCTTCGACCCCTTCGGACGGTCGATAGCTCAAGGGTACTCCCTGAAACGCCCGCGCGACGCCGCGATCGCCTTCCATCGTTCAGCTTTTGACTCAACGTTGCTTGCCTGTTGCCGAACGGGCTTTCTGGAATTTGCTACACTGAGAACATCCGTGGAAGGGAGGATGTATGCGCGTTGTGTATCGGGAAGACCAGCAGCAGCGGGAGCACGAGGTGCTCTCCGAGGAGGCCGCCTTCGCCGACGGCACCGAGGGGCGCCGCTCCTCCAGCGAGCCTGACGCGCTGCGCACCGACTACCAGCGCGATCGCGACAAGATCTTGCACTCGAAATCGTTTCGGCGGCTTTCCCACAAGACCCAGGTGTTCCTCGCTTCCGAGGGCGATCACTTCCGCACGCGGCTCACGCACACGTTGGAAGTGGCGCAGATTGCCCGCACCATCACGCGGGCGCTCGGGCTGAACGAGGATCTGACCGAGGCCATCTCGCTCGGCCACGATCTGGGCCACACCCCCTTCGGACATACCGGCGAGGCGGCGCTGGCCGCGTGCCTCGCGCGCCATAAGGGGCTCGCGCCCGGCACGCCCGAGGCCGCGGCGCTCTACCGCCACAACGAGCAGTCGGTGCGCGTGGTGGAGCGCATCGAGAACGGCGGCGCGGGTCTGAACCTCACTTTCGAGGTGCGCGACGGCATCTTGAACCATACGGGCGACCTGCAGGCCGAAACCTGCGAGGGCCGCATCGTGGGCACCGCCGATCGCATTGCGTACGTGAACCACGACATCGACGACGCCATCCGTGCAGGGATTCTGCGCGAGGCCGATCTGCCGGATACGACCCATCGGGTGCTCGGCGCCAACCACTCGGCCCGCATCGAGACGCTGGTCACCGACATGGTGCGCACCTCGGCAGAGACGGGGGGTATCGCCATGAGCCCCGAGGTGTGGGACGCCATGATGGAGCTGCGGGCGTTTCTGTTCGAAAACGTGTACACGGCGCCTTCGGTCATGGCCGAGGTGGAGAAGGCGAAGCACTTGCTGGCGGATCTGTTCGACTACTACGCCGCGCATATCGACGAGGTGCCCGAGGACTACCGCGCCATCTCCGAGGGCGACGATCTGCGTGCCGTCACCGACTACATCGCCGGCATGACCGATCGCTACGCCACCGCCACCTACCAGCGCCTGTTCATCCCCCACGCCCTTTCGTATTAGAGAAGGCGGCGGCCCTTCTTCAGCTGGTACAGCTCGTAGGGGCGCGTGACGGCGCCGAGGCGGCAGGCGCGGAAGCACATCCCGCAATGGCGGCAAAGCGTCTGGTCGATGACGGGCACGGGGCTCGCCGTCGTAAGGGCCCCGTGGGGGCACACTTTCTGGCAGGCTCCGCAGCGACAGCACAGGTGGTTGTCTATGACGTAGTAGGTCTGGCGCACCGTCTCTCCTTCGCTCCTCGTTGCGGCTGTCGTCGGCCGGCCCCGAATCGTGTTGGCGTCATGTCGCGGATCCTCTTTCGGCGTCGATGCCAGTGTAGCAGGTCGCGGGGCTCTATCTCTACAGGGCAACAACGCATGAAGGCTGATGCCATTGTATCGATGGCGGTACGCTATGCTTGTTCCGCGACGGCGTCAAGAAGCCGTCGAGAAAGTTGGAAAGGAAGCAGCGATGGAAAATCCCGTGGTCGCAGGCGTGCTCGTGGCGCTCATCGTGCCGTTTCTGGGGAACACCCTGGGGGCGGCGCTCGTGTTCCTCATGCGCCATGGCATGTCCGAGCGCTTCACCAAGGCGCTTTTGGGCTTCGCCGCCGGCGTCATGATCGCCGCCAGCGTGTGGAGCCTCATCACGCCGGCGCTGGAGGCGGCCGAGGGAGGGCCCGTGCCGGCGTGGGCGCCGGCTGCCGTGGGCTTTCTCGGCGGCATGCTGCTGCTTTTGGCCATCGACCACTTCACGCCGCATCTGCACGTGGGCTCCGACGAGCCGGAGGGGCCCGTCACCACGTTGAAGAAGCCCACGATGATGTTGTTCGCCCTGGCCATCCACAACCTGCCCGAGGGCATGGCCGTGGGCGTGGTGCTGGCGGGCTTTCTGGCGGGGGATCCCACCATCACGCTTGCCTCGGTGGTGGCGCTCTCCCTCGGCATCGCCATCCAGAACGTGCCGGAGGGCGCCGTGGTGTCGCTGCCGTTGACGGCCAACGGCATGTCGCGGCCCAAGGCGTTTCTCGCCGGCACGTTGTGCGGGGCCGTGGAGCCGGTGGGCGCCGTGCTCATGGTGGCCATCACGGGGCTCGTGACCCCGCTTCTGCCCTACGTGTTGGCCTTCGCCGCCGGCGCCATGATGTACGTGGTCACCGAGGAGCTCATCCCCCAGACCCAGCAGGGCCGCCACACCAACATCGGCACCATCGGCGTCGCCTTCGGCTTCGTGCTCATGATGGTGCTCGATGTGGCGCTGGGGTAGGGGAGGTTGCGGACGCTTCTAACAGGCGTCGGCGCCGCAGGGGGTGGCGCGTTCGATGAGGCGCGCATCGCCCGTGACGATGTCATAGAAGCGCAGGCCCCCGGCCAAATGGCTCACGCCGGCAAACCCGTGGCCCGCCAACATGCGGGCGGCCACGTAGCTGCGCAGGCCGCTTTGGCAGACGAGGCGCACGGGCAGCGCGGGATCCAGCTCGTTTAAGCGCTCGCGCAGTTCGTCTAAGGGGATGTTGCGGAAACCGGGCAGGGCGCCGCGCTCGAACTCGGCGGGCGTGCGGATGTCGATGAGCTGCACCGACCCGTCGCGCGGCAGCTTCGCCACCTCGTCCCAGCGGTACTGGGACACCAGTCCCAAGGCGAGGTTCTCCACCATGAAGCCGGCCATGTTCACCGGGTCTTTCGCGGAGGAGTAGGGCGGTGCGTAGGCGAGGTCGAGGTCCTTGAGCTGGATCGCGGAAAGCCCCGCGAAAATGGCCGTGGCCAGAACGTCGATGCGCTTGTCGACGCCCTCGTAGCCGATGGCCTGGGCGCCGAGCAGGCGGTACGTCTCGCGCTCGAACACCACTTTCAGCGTCATGACCTTGCCGCCGGGGTAGTAGCCGGCGTGGCTCATGGGGGAGAGCACCACGGCGTCGTGCGCGATGCCGGCGCGCTCGCAGGCGGCCTCGGAGAGCCCGGTGGCGGCGGCCGTCAGGTCGAACACCTTGATGACGGACGTGCCCTGGGCGCCGGCGAAGCGGCTGTCGAGCCCGCAGATGGCGTCGGCTGCTACGCGCCCCTGCTTGTTTGCCGGCCCGGCGAGCGAGATGAGCGCGTCGTCGCCGGTGACGAGGTGGCTCACCTGCACGGCGTCGCCTACGGCGTAGATGTCCTCGACGCCGGTCTCCATGCGGTCGTTCACGACGATGCTGCCCTTGATGCCCGTTTGAAGCCCCGCCGCATCCGCAAGGGCCGTATCGGGCGTGACGCCGATGGCGAGCACCACCATGTCGGCGCGCAGCGGCTCTTCGCCGGCCAGGAGCACGTCGACGCCGCCATCGCGCTCCTCGAAGCCCTCCACGGAGCGCCCCAGCGCCAGACGCACCCCGTGGGCGCGCATCTCCTGGTGGATGAGGGCGGCCATGTCGGCGTCGAAGGGGCTCATGAGGTGGCGCGGCCGCTGCACGATGGTCACGTCCAGCCCCAGCTCGCGCAGGTTCTCGGCCACTTCCAGGCCGATGAACCCGCCGCCGCACACCACGGCCGAGCGCGGGCCCTCCGCATCGATGAAGTCCTTCATCGCGAAGGTGTCCTCGACGGTGCGCAGGGTGAAAAGCCGGTCGAGCCCCGTGCCGGGAAGCTTCGGCTGGGTGGGTCGCGCGCCGGGCGAGAGGATGAGCTTGTCGTAGGGCTCCTCGAACACCTCGCCGGTATCCAGGTTGCGCACGGTCACCACATGGCGCTTTGCGTCGACGGCCTCCACCTCGTGGCGGGTGCGCATATCCACGTTGAAGCGGGCGCGGAAGCTCTCGGGGGTCTGCAGGGTGAGGGCGCTCTTATCGGCGATGGTGCCCCCGATGTAGTAGGGCAGCCCGCAGTTGGCGTAAGAGATGTAGCCGGACCGCTCGAAGACGACGATCTCGGCGCTCTCGTCCAGCCGCCGCAATCGGGCCGCCGCAGTGGCCCCGCCGGCCACGCCTCCTACGATGACTACTTTCATGGAAGCTCCCTTCTCGCGATTTCTCCTGCCCGTAGCATAGCAGAGCCTCGTCCCCGCCGAAACCAGCTCGTAGTCCTTGCTGCCAAAGTCCATGCCACTAGCGGGCCTCACGTTGAAGGCGCGGGACGGCGAAGGCCTCGAAGGCGGCGAGCGCCGGGGAGGGGCGCCCGGGCGGCGCGGCGATGCCGATCTCCACGATGCGCGCCGGCGCCAGGGGCACCACGGCCACCTCGGCCTCGGCGGTGCGGGCGTAGATGTCGTTCATGAGGGCGATGCCGAGCCCCGCCTCCACCAGCGCGAAGGCGGCGGAGGTGTCGTGGACGGCGTAGGCGGCCCGCGGGCGGATGCCGGCGGTGGCTAGGGTGCGCGAGTTGTCGCAGTTCTCGCCGGGGTACAGCTCGACGAACGGCTCGTCGAGCAGACGCTCGATGGGGAAGGCGTCGGCTTTGGCCAGCGGGTGGTCTGGCGGCAGCACGGCCACCATGGCGTCGTGGGACAGCGGCGTCCAGCGGCAGTCGATCTCGCGGCGGCTCATAAGCGAGAAGTCGATGGCGCGCTGCGCCATGCCGGCCGCCAAGGTGGAGCTGTTCGCGTGCTCGATGCGCACCTGGATGCCGGGGTGCTCGGCGCTGAAGGCGGCAATGGTGGAGGCTAGGGCGCGGTAGAGCGGTCGGTAGGCGCTGCCCACGGTGAGCGTGCCTGCCTCCAGGCCGCGCACGGCGGCGGCCTCGTCGCGGCAGGCCCGTCCCAGGGAGGCTAGCTCGGCGAAGCGGGGGCGCAGCGCCTCGCACTCGGGGGTGGGGGTCACGCCGCCCTTGCCGCGGACGAGCAGGGGCAGCCCCAGCTCCGCCTCCAACGAGGCCACCAGCCGGCTGACGCCCGAGGGCGTGTAGCCGAGCGCCTCGGCGGCGCCGGAGAGGCTGCCCTGGTCGATGGCGGTCAGAAGCACGGTGCATTTCTCGGTGTCCACGCCGGCCTCCTTCTTTGCGTAATACTCATAGCAGAGGTGATGTATTCGCGCTTTTCGCAATGATACAGGGGCGCTACCCTGATGGCAAGCGGTTCCGGCGAAAGGGGTTCCCATGACAGTGCGGCAGGCGGAGATGCTTCTGGCGGCGATCATCGCCGCGCGGGCCACCTCGTTCATGTTCAGCAAGATCCTCGTGGGGACCATGGCCCCCTTCAACATCCTCGCCGTGCGGTTCCTCATCGCCGCGGGGCTGCTGATCGTCTTGTTCCATCGGCGCCTGCTGAAGCTGGACCGGCGAACGCTCGGCTGCGGGGCGGCCATGGGAGGCGTGTTCTTCGCCAGCATGGCCCTGGAAATGCACGCTCTCACCGGGGCATCTTCGTCGACGGTCTCCTTCTTGGAGAACACGGCCATCGTGCTCGTGCCGATGGCGGCGGCCCTTATGGCCCGGCGCCGGCCGGCGGCGCCCGTGGCTGCGGCCTGCACCGTGGCCATGATCGGCGTGGGGCTGCTCACCGCGGGCGGCGGGCCGGGCGGCGATACGGTGCCCGGCGTCCTTTTCGGGCTGGGGTCGGGAGCGGCCTATAGCGCGGCCATCTTGACGACGGCGCGGCTCTCCCAGGAGGGCGACCCGCTTACCCTCGGCATCGTGCAGGTGGCCACCATGGGCCTTCTGGCCCTGGGCGCCTCCCTCGTCTTCGAGGCGCCGGTGCTGCCGACGGCCCCTGCGGAATGGGGCAGCCTGGCCGCGCTCATCGTCGTGTGCACCGGCTTCGGCTTCACGCTGCAGCCCGTTGCCCAAAGCCGCCTGTCCGCCGATGTCGCGGGCCTGCTGTGCGCCCTGTCGCCGTTTGTGGCCGCGGTGCTGGGGGCGGTGTTTCTGGGCGAAGCGGTCACGCCGTGCCGTCTGGCCGGCATGGCCCTGATTGCGGTCGCGATGCTCGTCGCCAGCCTGCCGCGCGGCCTCACCCCGCGCGCCATCGGGCAGCGCCTGCGCCGGCCGCGCCCCTCCCGGGCCGTGCGGTAGCCGAGGGCATCTTCCGGAGGCGCTCCAGCGCACCTCTGCCAGCGCGGTCGGCGGCCCAGTTCACAGCTGGGCGACGGTTGGGCGCGGATCGGGTGACAACGGGGCGTTGCCAAGGGCGGCGCGGCGCGGCGGGCCTTAGGCTCGTCGATGGAGCCGTTCGCCCTGCCGTTCCCGTCGGGGGCGGGGGCGCGGTCCCGTTCGCGACAAAGGAGCCCATCATGGCAGAAACCAGTCCCTCCTTCACCGTCACCATGAACGACGGGAAGAGCGCAAAACCGGAACAGCCCGTCCCCGAGCCGGCCAGCAAGCAGCTCACCTGGACGAGCGGCAAGCAGACCATCAAGTACACCGCCACCGCCGAGATGCTGCCGCTACACACCGACGACGGCACGCTCATCGGGCACATGTTCGCTCTCTCCTACGTAAGCGATGCGGCCGACAAGTCCGATCGCCCCGTCACCTTCTGCTGGAACGGCGGCCCGGGCGGCTCGTCGGCTATGGTCAACATCGGCGGCTTGGGCCCGCGTCGCGTGCCCATCAATACCATCAAGCAGCTGCCCTGCCCCACGAAGCCCGAGGACAATCCCTACTCGCTTCTGCCCACGACCGACCTGGTGTACCTGGATGCCATGGGCACTGGCTACTCGAAGGTGGCCGAGGGCTACGACCCGAAGAAGGTCTGGGGCGTCGACGGCGACGCTGACGCCTTCATGCGCGGCATCGCCCAGTGGCTCACCACTCACGAGCGTTGGAACACGCCTCTGTACCTGTACGGCGAGTCCTACGGCACCATGCGCAACTCGGTACTCATGCGCGTGCTCGGCGAGCGCGGCATCGCGCTGACCGGCGTCATCGAGCAGTCCACCATTCTCGATTACGCGCCCACCCTGGCCGGCAACGACCTGTACTACATGGGCATGCTGCCCGTCTACGCCGCCACGGCCAACTACTTCGGGAAGGCCGGCGCCGGCGTGGACCAGTTCGCGTGGTTCGACCGCGCCTGGAAGTTCGTGGACGAGAAGTACGGCCGCGCGCTCATCGCGAGCGACTCCATCACGCCGGAAGAGGAACGCGAGCTGGCCGGCGAGATGAGCGAGCTCATCGGGCTGCCCGCCGAGCTCATCCAGAAGAAGCACCTGCGCATCGAGCTGGACACCTTCCGCAAGACCATCATGGCCGACGAGGGCCTGTTCACCGGCCGCTACGATACGCGCTTCACCGAGCCGGCCTACATGGATGTGCAAGGCGACAACGAGTTCTTCGCCGGCGAGGACCCCTCCGGCGACGCCATCATGACGCCGGACCAGTCCGCCTGGATGAAGCTCGTCCAGGAGACGGGCTTCAAGGGCTCGCCGATCAACCTGCTGCTTTCCATGAAGGTGAACGAGGAGTGGAACTGGACGCACCAGGCGCCCGGCACCATGGGCAGCCCCGTGTGCCCGAACACCGCCTACGATATGGGCACGGCCCTGCGCCGCAACCCGTTCTGCCGCGTGCTGTTCTTCGGCGGCATCCACGACGCGGCCACGCCGTTCTGGAACGTGAAGCACTCCATCTCGAAGATGTTCTTGCCCGAGTCCATCACGAGCCGCATCGAGTACAAGGTGCATGAGAACGGGCACATGGCCTACGAGGATCTGCCCACCTTGGAGAAGATGGCACCGGAGCTGGCCGCCTTCTACGAGAAGCGCCACGAGGCGTAAAACGCGCTGTATTGCTTGTGCGGATGCTTGGAACTGCAGATGCATGAAAACGGCCGCCGCCCTTTGAAGGACGGCGGCCGTTCTGTATGGCTCTGCGAAGTGCTTACGGACGCGACAGGCCGTCGACGGGAAGCACGGCGCCCGACACGTAGCTGGACATATCGCTGGCCAGGTACAGACAGGCACAGGCGATGTCCTCCGGTTCGCCCATGCGGCCGAGCGGGATGGACTCGATGAGCGGCTTGATGACCGAGTCGGGCAGCGCGTCCACCATATCGGTGTGAGTGACGCCCGGGGCCACGGCGTTCACGCGGATCTTGTGCTTGGCCAGTTCGCGGGCGAGCGACAGCGTGAGCCCGTTCACGGCGAACTTGCTCGTGGGGTAGGCGAAGCCGGAGGGCTGGCCGTACTTGCCCACCATGGAGCTCGTGTTCACGATGGCGCCGCCCTCGCCCTGCTCGATCATGATGCGGGCCGCCGCCTGGGTGCATACGAACACGGCGGTCACGTTAATGGACATGACTTTGTTGAACTCCTCCAAGGTGTAATCCACGAGCGGTGTGCGGGAGCTGACGCCGGCGTTGTTACACAGCACGTCCAAGCGCCCGAAGCGATCGACCACCGAGGCGAAGGCCGCCGCCACGGAGTCGGGATCGGTCAGTGCGGGCGCGATGCCCATGACGTTGTCGGTGAAGCCCTCCTCGGCGAGCTTGGCGAGCGCCGCATCCACGGTCTCCTGGCGCGATCCGGCCAGCGCCACCTTCGCGCCGTTCTTCAAAAACTCGCGCACGATGGTGAATCCGATGCCGCGTGTGCCGCCGGTGACGATGGCTACCTTGCCTTCTACGATGCCCATGGGCGTCCTTTCTCTTGGGTAAACTCGCATAATCATACCGCGGGGGAGCCGCCCCGTTGGTTTCGGGGCGGTTACAAAGCGAGAGGCTCAGAGCGAAGGCTGGGGCAGGAACAGAGGCAGAGGCTGTGACGGGGGCGAGGGCGAGGGCGAGGGCGCGGCGCAAGTCGGCAGCTGCTAATTCCGCGCCCAGCGCTCGTTCTCGTCGTACCACATGAACAGCTCGTACGCGCGAAGGCTGGGGGCGATGAGATAGGTCTCGGGGGGAAAGCCGAACGCGGGACTGTCACCGTTGATGACGGCGGTCCCCAGAAGCATCTCCGGTGTGGCCTGGGTGCGGCGATAGTCAGCGGCGATGCGGGCCGCCTCGTCGGGGTGCTCTTCCAGCCAGCACTCGGCCTGGGCTTCCACATGGCGCATCTCGGCCAGCAGCGCCTCGCGGCGCAGGGCGCGCAGTTCGTCGATGCGGTCGTAGTAATCGATGCGCACCCGTGGCGTGCGCACGCCCTCGGTCACGTAAAGGCGCACGAGCTCCATGGGCATGCGTTGGGCGAGATCGTGCAGGCCGGCGCTGAACTCCTTGGACTTGCGCCACGTGGAACGGGCGAATGCCACTTCAGTGGTAATCATGAGGGCCCCTTTTGTCGTTTCAGCTATGTTTGAAGCCACGCGCTCACTATAGCATGCGCGTACTCGCGGCGCGAGGGCGATTCTGTGTCGGTTTGCTGGCGATTTCAGGGAAAGGGAGGGTGGTCTGGATGGCGTCCGGCTTTTCAAGCCAAAAACCTGCAGAAAGTCCACCGCCGCGCGACGGGGAGGGTCGTACGCGCGGCGGTGGCGATGGTTGGCGGTTGGTGAAGCGGGCTCACGGGAAGGCGAAATGGACGAATGAGCCTTCCCGTGCTCGCAGGCTGCTATTGAGCGGCGCCGGCGAGCAGCTTCGCCACGTGACGGCCCTCAACGGAGCTGCGGCCGCAGGCCACGCCTACGACATACTCGGGATAGTTACCCGAGAAGAAGCTGCCGGATACGTCACCAGCGGCATACAGGCCCTCGATGACGTTCAGCTCCGGATCGAGCACCTGGCAGTTCTCGTTAATGCGCAGACCGTCGATCGTGGTGAGCAGCGAGCCGCCGAACCAGCAACCGTAGAAGGGGGGCTGGCGGATGGCGGAGAGGCGGTAGGCCTCCTTGCCGAAGTCCTCGTCCACCTGGTTGTCGTAGAAGCCGTTGTAACGCTCCACCTCGGCGAGGAAGTTATCCTTGTCCTGGCCGGTGAAGCCGAGCATGTCGGCCAACTCTTCAATGGTGTCGGCTTTCATGAGGATGCCGGCCTCTTGGGAAGCGGCAGTGTACTCGTCGTAGGTCATGCCCATCTCGATGTAGGGCACCACGCGCGAGCAGCCGACGGTTTCGAAGCGCAGCATATCGTCCATCATGTTGCTGTCGTAGACCTGGCACCACACCCCGCCGGGCTGGTAGGTAGCGGCGAAGCAGATGAAGTCATAGGGGGTGGACTCGTTGGCGAAGCGCTGGCCGTGGCGATTCACCTTCATGAAGGGCTGGCTGCCGATATTCTCCTGGAAGATGCTTCCGCGGAATATGGCGCCTTCGCCTTCGCCCTCGTAGCCGGCATCCACGCCAGGAGCCACGGCCCCACGGTCGAAGACCATGGGGGCGGCGTCCTTGTCTTTAGAGGCTCCGGCCCACAGCCCCGCCTTGATGCCGTCGCCTGTGCAAGTGGGATTGAAGCTGGAGGCGGTGCAGCAGGCTACAGCGGAGGGCTGCAGGGCGGTCATCATCACGGGGTTGGCCGCGTAGCCGCCCGTGGCGAGCAGGGTGTTTTTAGCATTGATCTGCTTCATACCGTCTTTGGTTTCGAAGATAGCGCCCGTCACCTTGCCATCGGCGTGAACAAGCTTCACCATCTTATGCTCGAACAGAATGTCGTGACCTTGGCCGGACAAGCGCTCGGCGATGACGTCGTTGCGCGTGGGCGGGACGTAAGAGGGCTCCCACAGGTGCTGCACATAGGGCACATAGTAGTCGGTACCGCCCGTGGCGTGCTCGGGCGGCATGTCCAGCATGACCTCTTTGCCGGCGTCTTTCATTACCTCGGTCACCCAATCAATGTATTCGGCCGAATCGTCGATCCAACGCTTGATGAGCTTCTGGTTGCACTTGCCGGAGGCGTAGCGCGTCAGCTCGTTCAAGAGCTTCGGCCGGTCGATGGTCACGTTGTTGGCCTTGGCGTAAGCGGTGTCTACGCCGCCGAGGTACTCGCGGGTCTCGGGAACCTGGTTGCTCTTATCGCAGGCAATGAAGTTGAGGCCCAAATCGGCCGCCGCGCCAGCAGCGGCAAGGCCGGCCGTGCCGGCGCCAATGATGAGGAAGTCGGTGTCGAGGGTTTCGACGATGTCGCCCTCAGCGACTTCGGGCTCTGCGCCAAGCCAGTCTTCTGCGGCCGCCGTGGCTTCGGGCGTCGCGGCTGCGTCGCCGGTTGCGCTGAGGTCTTTCTCGGCCGAAGTCTGGGGCGCGCATCCTGCCAAGCCCATGGCCCCCACGGCGGCCACGGCGCCAAGGCCGAGGAAGTCGCGGCGGTTCATCTTCATCGATTCTTTGCTCATAGTCCCTCCTGTATCGTGGATCTCTCTTGCGTCGACGAGCGGTGTGATTGGCCGTCGCAATGCGTCATCATGGAGGAACTGCGCGATAGAGGCCATCGCTTGCGCGCGGTTATTCGAGAAATCACCTCTCTGAGGTGATACCGCTACCAGGGGTTTTCTGAACCTGAGGGAGGCGAGTTGCTATACTTCTCTTTTGAGGAGGGACTCCTGTGGAGTGCGGGTGCGATGACATGAGAGGCTCGGGGAGGGAATCGATGGGAAAGGCAATAACCAAGGACAGCGTATTTGACTCGATGCGTCGTGTTGAAGCGGCGCTCAAGTTGCGCTACATGGGCATTGGGTTTGTCTGGGCGTGGCTGTATTGCACCTATGCAACGTCAGCGGTGTTTCCCTATCGAAGCGGTCAGTCCATCAACTCCGATGAATCATGGCTCCTCTCGGCGGTAGCTGTCGTGCTCGGATTTTTCGTCGGCGGCTTGTTGCTGAGTCGAAGACCGCTCGGGGCCCGCTGCTTGCGAAGATTTTCCATAGCGGCAGCGCTGCTTTTGGCAGCGGGAACCATTGTTTCGGCTCTGGGTGCATTTGCGTTGGGGCTTGCGTGGCTGGGAGGGGCCATGACAGGCGTGGGCTATGCGTTGCTCAGCCTGCTGTGGGCCCGTGCGCTCATGGTGCTGGATGTGGAGGAGCTGGAAGCGGTAGTGCCTCTCTCGTCGCTAGTTATCGTGCCGTGCGTTGTGGTATACCCTCTGCTGGAGGGGGTTGTGGGCGTAGTGGCGACGGCGTCGCTGCCGTTGATGTCCGGCGTCTTGCTTCTCCTTTGCTTGCGTGAGGGGGCTAAACGGTGCGGCGTCGAAGAGGCGGCGTCAGGCGTTGGGGGGATGTCGCCCTACCTCAAGGAAGCTGAAGCGTCGGGCGCCGCTTCAGCTTCGTCGGGTGCCGGCGCGTCTCTATCCCGACGCTTCGGAATTGCAGAATCGTGGGGCTTCTATCTTGGACGCGTCGCGGTTGTTCTCGTGGTGCTGTATCTCGCCATCGGGTGGCAGGCCGCTTTGGCCGATGTCCGCGACAGTATGCATGCGCTCATCGATCTTGATGTCTCCATGCTCATTTCCAGCCTTGCCAGCGTAGCTTTGGGCATTGCCATCGTATTCTTTTCGAGAAGGGTGAGTTTCACGGGGTTGTTCCGCTGGGCGGTTCCGTGCGTGATCATAACGCTTGTACTGCATGGGTCTTCCGGTCTGTGGGCCGGATTTGTCTCCAACGCCATCGGGGATACTCTTGATTCGCTCATTCAGGTGCTGGTGTATTTGTTTGCGATCACTCTTGCCAAGCAAGGAAAGGCGCCTGTGGCCTTGGGCGTGGGGCTTCTCAATGGCTCCGTGCAGCTGGGTGTGCTTTTTGGCAACCTTGCGGGGAGCGCATGCGCTGGTCCCGCCGCGGCGTCTTCTGAGGTTGCCTTTCTGTCGGCGCTCATCTGCCTCGTGGCCCTCGTTGGCATTGTGGCGCCCCAGCGCGAACCGATTGAAGTGCGGCCGATGGCTGAGGCGGGTTCGGATGCGCTTGAGCACTCACTCATGGTGGGGTGCGAACTGCTGCAGAAGAAATTCGGCCTGTCTGATCGCGAGACGGAAATTGCCTTTCTCCTAGCCCGTGGTTACAGTCGTCCCTATATCCGCGAGAAGCTGTTCATCTCCAAGAACACGGTGGCAACGCATATCAGGCACATCTATGGAAAACTCGGCATTCACTCGAAAGAGGAACTTATCGATTTAGCTACCGAGGCGGCAAGGAAATAGAAGGCTCGGAGCTGCCTCTTCTCTCGATGCCTTTACGGAGATGTCTTTGTGGGCGTTTTCTGGGCGCGATGGGCAGGGCGGTGCTTGGTCGTGTGTTGCTTCTAGCCGAACAGCAGATGCAAGAAATCGATGCGCTTCTGCAACCCTTCGTAGATGAAATCGGTGCGGTCGTACATTGAAGGGTTCTCGTCGAGAAAATCGCTGGCCCATTCGGGGAATCCCGCGAGTTTGTCCAGATCGAGCCAAGAGGTGTCGCCTATGAGACGCAGCTGCCGGTCGGCGTCTTCGTAGAAGGGACGCATATTCACCACGAAGGGCGTGTAAGCCAGCTCTCGCGTGGGCACGCGGCACCAGAGGCTCGAGCCGGTGTCGAACAACGGGGCAGCGCGGTACTCGAGGGTTTCCACATCGCGGATGAGACCGAAGTTGCGCCAGTGACGATCGGTGTTGGCCATGATGTCGTCGCAGAGGATCATCTTTCCGAGGGCTGTTTCGATGTCCTCCACGCCCAGCGCGGCGCAGCATTCCACGTAATGACGGTAGCTGTCGCGGTGGGGGACCTGAGGGAGAACCTCGTTCACGTAGTAGGCGGGGATGAACTCCTCGGTGGGGCCGACGAAGTTCGGGCACGAGCTGACCGGCGCGCCGCCCCATTCGATCAGCGTGTAGGGAACGTAGTCTCCGTCAGACAGCAGGCGCGAGAAAAGCTCCGTGGCGATAACCTCGTTGTAGGGTTCCTGATCGAGCAGCGTACCTCCCTTGAGCAAGCATCGCTCGCCATTGCGGCACACCCAGCGTTTGGAAAGAACGCCGTCGGAGGTGTTGTCGGGGGAGTCGAGGCCCACGTCGGCCATCCATTCTTCGACCGGCGCTTCGGAGAAATCGTTCTCGAAGTAGTTGACGTCGCTCCAGCGAATCTCGCTTCCATAGGGCTTGATCCAGTACTGGTCGGAAAGGGAGAGCCCCATACTTTTGAAGGGGAGATCATAGGTGTCGGCAACGCCGAGCTCGACCAGCTTCGCTTCGATGCCGTGGCGCGCCTTCGGAATGGCACGATGACACCACCAGTAGGAAAGTGCGGTTTTCGAGGCTTTTGTTCCCCGCGGGGACATGATGGAAAGGGGAGCGCGTTTGGCGTCGATGATCTCATCGGCATCGAGAAATTCTCCCGTCGAGGCGTCGAAACGGAAAGCGAGCACCTCATGGTCGCGGTTCATGAGCAGGTAACGGGAGATGTTTGGCTGGCTCAGGCGCGCGCTTGGTCGGCCGCGACCGGGGTTGTGCTCGCGGCGTGCCTCGACGCTCTTTTCGTCTATGAGCCAAATGCCCGCAACTTGTTCGGCGGCTAACACGCCGCTTTTGATGAGCTGGCGAACACGGGCGGGGCTCACGCCGAGCTTTGCGCTGGCTTCGGCAACGGTAATGCTGAACATGGGCTCCTCCAAAAAATCTTTCGATTGCGAAATATTATCACGGAATTATTAATTCTAGAAAAATCTTTCGAAATCGAAAGATTTTTCTAGAAGGAAGACGCCATCCCGCAAGCAATCAAGAGAATGGCCAGGAAACCAAAGTTCAGCACGCTGAACAGGGCGAGGAAGCGACCAGTGGATAGCTCGGGCAACGCGGTCGCTCGGGGGAAGATTTTGCGCACGCTGGTGAAGTGCTGCAGCGTGATGAGGCTCGCAAGTGAGCCAACAAGGGTGCCGGCGCCTCCGATGTTCACGCCGACGAGCAGGGGCTGCCATGCGCCCGTGAAGTGGGAGAGCAGCACAGCGGCGGGCACGTTGCTGATGATCTGGCTTAAGCCGGCGCTCACGAGCAGGCCGTGATCGGCCATGAGGGGCGAGAGCCATGCGGACACCTCTGGCACGCGCGCCAGGTTGCCCGCGAACACGAAGAAGCAGGCGAAGGTGGCGAGTAGGCCCCAGTCCACGGCGGCCAAGGCGCGCCGGTCGAGGGCGGCGAGCGCGGCGGCTACGACGGCGACGGCGGCGGCGACGGGCACGATGCGGAATACGGCCAGCAAAGTGAGGGCGACAAGCGCTCCGTAGATTGCCAGGCGCCGTCGGCTGAGCGGCATCGGCACGGCGAGACTGCGCGTATCGTCTCGGCCACAGCTGCCGTTCGACTGACCGCACAGCCACCAGGTGCAGGCGACGATGCCGGCGGTCGACAGCGCGAAGGGCAGTGCCATAGCGGCCAGGAAATCGCCGAGGTCGAGCCCGTAGTAGGAATAGAGATACAGGTTCTGCGGGTTGCCGAAGGGGACGATCATCCCGCAGAGGTTCGCAGCCAGACTTTGCAGAACGAACACGGGCGCCACGAGACGGGGGAGGTTTGCGCCCATAAGGGTGGCTGCCGAAAGTGGCAGCATCATGATAAGGGCCATGTCGTTGGTTGCCACGCATGAAAGCCCGGCCGTCGTGAGCACGAGGGCCAGCGCGAGGGGCCTAGGACTGCGAAACCGTGCGATGACGGCGCGGGCCGCCCGGTCGAAAGCGCCCATGAGCCGCAGTGCGCTTGCCACGGCCAGCACGCAGAACAGGCATCCAAGGGTCTTCCAATCGAAATACCCCAGATAGGCCTCGTCGGGCGGCACCGCCAGGGCGGAAGCCGCAGCCGCCATCGCCGCCACCACAAGCACGGCGTGCTCGCGTAGGAAGGCAGCAGGAGTGGTGGCGGAGATACGCAAGGGACGCTCTTTCTCGAAACAGGACAGTGCCCGTAGTGTACCCCAACGTCGCACAAACAAAGAGCGCCGTTACCGGGATGAGCAGTAGCCCCGAGCCACCCGGGAAGGGCTTTGCTCTCGAGGGAGGCCTTTTTTGCACGAGATCTCGAGTTATAAGCGTCTGAACTCTGCGTTGCGTTCGGTCTTCGGAAGAAGTTTTTGGAAAACGCCTGGTCAAAGCTTCGCGCGCATCGAGACTATTCCGGGTCACTGAAGGATCTGTCTCCTAAGACGCTTATAACTCAAGATCTCATGCGTTTTCCGAACGGTTCGTTGACCGAGAGGCGGCGAGTCGCTTATAACTCGATATTTGACGCATGCTTGAATGCGATGCAAGTATGCGGAACGGCTCGGCTCCTACTTCGATGGCGTCGGAGCCGAGCCGTTTAGGGTGCCAGCGATTTGCGAGACACTTGGGCGGCCACTCGTGCGTGCTGTTACGAAAGGGCGGCGTACTCCTCGTCGGTGACGGGCTCGCACCACTCGTTTGCGCAATCGGTGCCCGGGGCCTCGAAGGCCACGTGGCTCATCCAACGGTCGGCGGTGGCACCGTGCCAGTGCTTCACGTTGGCTGGGATATACACCACGTCTCCGGCGACGATCTTGCGGGCAGGCTCGCCCCATTCTTGGTACCAGCCCTCGCCGTCGGTGACGAGCAGGATCTGGCCGCCGCCTTCGGCCGCGTGGTGGATGTGCCAGTTGTTGCGGCAGCCTGGCTCGAAGGTGACGTTGGCGATGAACTGGGTCTTTTCCGAATCGGTCAACGGGTTCAGGTAGGACTGACCCGTGAAGTACTGCGCGTAGGCGTCGTTGGGCGCGCCGAGGCCGAACAGGCCGCCGTGACCCTCGGGGTTTTCAAAGTCCAGCGGGTCTGCGGCGTACACCTTCAGCGCCACGCGGAAGGCAGCCCAGGCGTTGGGCCAGCCGGCGTAGAAGGCCACATGAGTGAGGATGGCGGCCATCTCGCGGGCCGTGACGCCGTTCTTCTTGGCGTTGGCCACGTGGTGCTCGAACGAGCCGTCGGCCATTCCCTTGGCCACCAGCGTGGTCACGGTGAGGATGGAGCGCATCTTCAGGGTAAGCTCGTCGCTGCTCCACACCTCCCCGAACAGCACATCGTCGTTCAAGGCGGCGAACTGAGGCGCGAAGGTGCCGAGCGCATCGCGGCCGGCGGTCTGTACTACTTTGGGCATGAGGTTCCTCGATTCTTTTGGGGTGTTTCCGACGCTACTGCTCATTGCGCGCCTTCAAGTTTTACGCACTTGCTTTCTCGTTACCCTAAACCTTCGAGTAAGCTCAAAGTCAAGGCACAATTGCGAGAGCGAAGAAGTTTCTGCCGGTCGTTGAATCCCCCTGTTTTTGCATGAGATTGACGGTTATGAGCGTCTGGTTCTCGCGCGAAGGAGTTCAGCGCGAAAGGCCCTTGGCAAAACTCCAGGTCAACAGACTGTATGTGATACGGCTCTTTTAAATCCGTATTCGGTTAGCGCCTCCAGACGCTCCTAACCGGTGATTTGCTGCAATTTCGAGGTGGTTCGTCGACCGAGAACGTGAGTGAGTGCTCTTATGCCTATCTTTTATGGGCCATGACGAACACGCAGTTGCTTTTGACGAGAGTGCCCGCGACAATAGGGAAAACGATGCGGAAAGCGGCGGCCCGGCCGCCGCTTCGAAGCAGGCGTCTCGGAAGAGGCCATCGACGAGTTCGTTACCCCCTACGCCGAGTAGCCGCGCAGTTTAACCTTCACAAAACTGGTCAAGTTGCCTTGCCAATTATTGAAAAACTGGCAGAGTTACTTGGCCAGTTACGGGGACGTTAGATTCTGCGCGTCCCCGCTGTCTGCCTCTTCGCGACCTGCTATGCGATCTCGATAAGGTCGCCGGGGGCGATGGTGCCGCCGGCGAGCACCTTGCAGAAGACACCCTCCCGGGGCATGATGCAGTCGCCCATCTGGTGGTAGATGGCGCAATGGGCGTGGCACTGCTTGCCGATTTGGGTCAGTTCCAGCACCACGTCGTTGCAGACGAAGCGCGTGCCGATGGGGAGGCTTTTCAGGTCGAAGCCCTCGACGATGATGTTCTCGCCGAACGCCCCATGGCCCACTTCGGCGCCGCGGTTCTTGAATGCCTCGATCTGCTCGTAGGGCAGAAGGCTCACCTGGCGGTGCCACGGCGCAGCGTGGGCGTCGCCCTCGATGCCCCAGTTGGGCCTAAGCTCGATGACGGCTTGCTCGGTTTTCTGGATTCCCTTGATATCGCTCGTGCATACGGCTTTGATCACGCCCATGATGCACCTTTCTCGCTGGCGATGGGTCGTGCGCCACTCTCGACCCACCCGGTGCATAGGATTTGGCCCCCGACCCGCTGCACGACGCTGAAGGGGAAATGCCGGCGCGCCCAAATTCTAGCGAACCCCTAGACTATTTGCAAGCGGGGATAGTAGAAGCGAATGCTCATTTACCAGTTTTAGAGCCTTTAGAATTTTTAGCAGTCTTAGCCAAGGCCCCCGACGCGGCTCTTCTGGCGTCTAGCCTGTCGGCATGAGCGCGCGAGCGAGCACCTTTCCGACCAGCACGCCGGCGACGCACAAAACGACGCTGACCAGGGCGTAGGCGCCGGCGATGGCGTATTGGCCGCCCTCGATGAGCTCGAGGGTCTCCAGCGAGAAGGTGGAGAACGTCGTGAACCCGCCGCATAAGCCCACCTTCAAAAACAGCACCGCCTCGCGGGAAAGGGCGCCGGCGGCCAGCTCGGAGGTCTCCACGATGGCCCCTATGGCCACCGACCCCAGGAAGTTGATGAGCAGCGTCATGAGCGGCAGCTCGCTTCCCAGCGGGATGAGCCCCAGGCCGTAGCGTCCCATGGCGCCCAGCGCGCCGCCCGCTCCCACGCACAACAGGCCCATCATCGCTCGCTCTCCTTTTCCTTGATTTCGTCGCGCGCCCAGTATACGCCATCGGGGAAGAACGCGCTGCGCCATTGGGGGAGCGCGCGCCCCTCTAGCGGCGGGTGCGGCGCACGCCGTCGGGGAGGCCCGCTTCGGGCATGCGCAGGGTGCCGGCCTTCTCGCGGCGGCGCATGTCCCACAGCATGATCGCGGCCACGGCCAGAAGCGGCAGGCCGCCCACGATGCCCGTGCACAAGGGCCCCACGAAGGGGTTGCCGCCCGAAAGCGAGAACAGCGTCACGCCGTTAGTCGTGCCGTTCGCGGCCCCGTGCCCGATGGCCGCGGCAAACGTGGAGCCGGTGCGGATGGTCACGTAGCTGAGGAAGATGGCGAGCACGGTGCACCAGGCGCACATTTGGAATCCCTCGCGCGTCACGAGGCGCGTGAGCACCACGCCCAGGGCGGGGAAGAGCATGGTGAGCGCCACGGAGACCATGTAGGCGAGGTCGGGCGAGAGGAACTCGCTCGCGTAGGGGGCGGTGCCTTGGGCGATGGGGTACACCACGAGAAAGTCGTAGGCGTAGGTGATGCCGAAGGTGATGGCGAGAAAGACAAGGGCGCGTTTCATAGCGGAGTCCTTTCGTCGGGAACGAGCGGGCAGGGCTTCGGGTGGCCGCGGCGGCTTTCGCGGGGCGACGAGAAGCCGATCGCCCGTATTTTGTTCTATGACAACTAGAACAGTTTATGTTATACTCCGAGTAGAACAAGAAGTCAATGGCCCGTAGCGCGCCGCTACGGGCCGCTCGGAAAGGACGCCCCCATGCTCATCGCCGTCGACGCCGCGGCCGCCGAGCCGCTCTACCTGCAGATACGCAACCAGATTGTGGCCGGCATCGCCACCGGGCAGCTGGAGCCGGGCCAGTCGCTGCCTTCGGTGCGCTCTCTGGCGAGCGACTTGGGCATCAACTTGCACACGGTGAACAAGGCCTACGCGGTGCTGCGCGACGAGGGCTACGTGCGCATGCGCGGTCGCGCCGGGGCGGTGATCGCCGATCCGGCCGCCGCCGATCGCGCTGACGCCGATGCATCGGCCCAAGTGAAGATGGAGGATGACCTCTTCAAGCTGGCCTTGGCCTTCCGAGCCCGGGGCGGCGCGCGCGGCCAGTTTCTGGAAGCGGCCGCCGCTCAGGCCGCCCGCGCCTACGGGGTGATGGAAGATGCCGAGGCCGCCCCGCGTCCGGTGCAAAAGCGAAAGACCGCTGGAGCCTCGTCAAGTGCGGGTGCAGGGAAGGCGGTGGCCACCCAATGAGCGCGACGACCCCCATGCTTCTGCTTCTCGGGCTTCTGACCCTGGTCGTTCCCTTGATGGGCGTGACCATGGCGCTCACGCCCTACCTCATGCCGAAGCGCGAGTGCTTCGCCGTCACCGTACCCGACGACGCGGCGGCCGATCCTTATCTGCGCCGCCTGAAACGCACCTATCTTGCGATCATGCTGGCGCTTACGGCGGCGGCGACGATTGCGTGCGCGGCGGCCCTGGCGCTCGACCCTGAGCACGCTTTCGTCGCGGCGCTGGTGGCCGCCGCCCTCGTTCTGTGCCTTGGCGGCTATGGCCTCATGCTGTACTTCCGCGCAAAGGTGCAGCGATACAAGAAGGCCCAAGGCTGGGTGGCCGAGGGGCGCCGCAGCGCGGGATTTGTCGGCGACGAGCCCTTCCCAAAGCCTCTTTCCCTTGCGTGGAATCTGCTGTATGTGCCCGTGATTCTCATTACGCTGACCATGGGTATCGTGGGCTATCCCGCCATGCCCGACAAGGTGCCGCTGCGCATGGATTTGGCGGGGAAGGTGACCGAGTGGGCCGACAAATCGTCGGGCATCGTCGCGTTTCCGGTGCTGTTCGTGGTGCTCATCGCCGTGTGCCTCACGGTGGCCCATTGGATGATTTCGCGGTCGAAGAAGGGAAGCGACCCCGCCATGCCGGCGGCGAGCGCCTGGGCCTACGGCATGTTCGCCCGCGCCCAGAGTGTGATGCTCGTCGGCATGGGCCTGCTCGTGAGCTTGCTGGGGCCCGTCATCCAGCTGACGTTTCTCGACGTGCTTTCCATGACCCAGGCTTTGGTACCCATCGGGGTCGTGGTGGTGGTCGTGCTGGTGGCGAGCACGGCAGTGAGCCTGGTGTACGGCCAGAACGGCAGCCGCCTGCTCGCCCGGGTGAGCGCCGACGGGCGCGGCGGCGCCATGCCGCGCGACAACGACCGGTATTGGAAGGGCGGCATCTTCTACGTGAACCCCGACGACACGGCGCTGTTTCTGCCCGAGCGCTTCGGCATCGGCTGGACGATCAACTTGGGGCGTCCCGCCGCGTGGGCTTTTGTGGTAGTCTTCGTGCTGGTGATCGCGGGATTCATCGCGGCGTCGTTTCTGCTCACCTAAGCGGTCGGGCGCAAGCGGCCGTTCGCGTCCCGGCGCCGGGGCCATCGCGCGAGGAGCAAAGGGAGGCTGCCATGAAAGATTGCGCCCAGCCACTGCAGCACATCGAGCACGGTATTCCGCCAGTGTTCGATGAGCGCTCGGAGGTGCTCGTGCTGGGCACGATGCCCTCGCCGAAATCGCGCGAGGCGGCGTTTTTCTACGGGCATCCGCAGAACCGGTTCTGGCGTGTTGTGGCCGCGCTGTTCGACGAGCCGGTGCCCGAGGACAACGCCGAGCGGGCCGATTTGCTGCTGCGTCACCATATCGCATTGTGGGACGTGCTGGAGAGCTGCGACATCCGGGGCGCCTCGGACGCCTCCATTGCCAACGCCCGTCCCAACGATCTGTCGCGCGTGCTGGGGAAAGCGCCGGTGTGCCGCGTGTTCTGCACGGGCGCTGCGGCGGGACGCTACTATGGGAAGCTGTGCGAGGCCGCTAGCGGCTTTCCCGCCAGCGTGCTGCCCTCGCCGAGTCCGGCCAACGCAGCCTGGTCGCTGCCGCGGCTCGTGGAGGCGTACCGCCCCGTGGCCGAGGCGGTGACGCCCTTCGCGCCGCCCGTGCTCGAGGTGCCCCAGGTGGTGGCGCTCGAGCAGGCCATCGCCGAAGCCGGCACGCCGCTCGATGCGCTCATGCGCCGCGCCGGCCGCTTCTTGGCCTTCGAGGCGCGCAAGGCCTTGGAAGGGGTGGAAGGAGCGGAGGAGATAGTCATCCTCTGCGGCAACGGCAACAACGGCGGCGACGGCTGGGTGGCCGGGGAGTACCTGGATGCGTGGGGCGTTCCCGTTCGCCTTGTGACGGCGATAGAACCTGCGGCGCTTACGGCCGAGCCGGCGCGTGCGGCCGCTCTGCGGGCGACGGCGTCCCTGAGCGCGCGCAGCCAGGTGGTTCTCGCGCCGACGGACGCGGAGGTGACGGCCCTGCTTGAGGCCGCCCCGCTTGCCATCGATGCCCTTTTGGGCACGGGGTTCGCCTACGATACCGTGAAGGCGCCCTTCGATGATTGGATTCGCGCTCTCAACGCTGCCCGCGAGTGCGGCACGCTTGTGGTGGCCGCCGACGTCCCGAGCGGGCTTTCGGCCCAGATGGGCCGCGCGGCGAAAGATGTCGTGCGCGCCGACCTCACCGCCACGATGATCGTGCCGAAGCCGGGTCTTACCGCCGGAGATGGCCCTGCGCACTGCGGCCGCGTCGTGGTCGCGCCGATCGCCTACATCGAGCCGCTCGTCTAGAACTTGCCAGAATTGGCCATCGCAGAATACGCGGGGATCGGGCCGAACTGCTGCCCCGCATCGCATTTCGACTGACGCGGATGCGTGTGGCCCCTATAAGGTTTCCGCAAGTTGAAATTTTGCTGTCGAGACCATGTGCCTTATGGAAGTGGGCGGGCGCGGGTGCTATGGTGCCCAGGAAAAACTAGTGGCCGCGCGGTGCCCGCGCCGAAAAGAGACGAGCGCGTCGCAGCGGCATTCAGCCAAAGGAAAACTCGCCATGTTCAAAGTTCGCTCGAAGTACCTGCTGCTCATCGCGGCGGCCGTGTGGCTCATCGCTGGAAGCCAAGTCGCCCGCATGGGCATCGAGGCCATCGCGGCCGGCAACGGCAACCCGTGGCTTCTGCTCATCGGCATCCCCGCCACCTTCGTCGTCTTCCACATGATGTTCTCCAAGCTGGTGGGCAAGCATGCCGCCCGCATCCGCAGCTACGGCGAGGAGAAGATGCACGTGCTGAAGTTCTTCGATGTGCGCGGCTACCTCATTATGGCCGTCATGATGGGCGGCGGCATCGCCCTGCGCTCCTTCCATCTGGTGCCGGGTTGGTTCATCGCCTTCTTCTACACCGGTCTCGGCATCGCGCTCGCGCTTGCCGGCGTGGGCTTCCTCGTGCACTACTTTCATCGCGACGGGTATATCACCTGCCCCGTGACCGGGAAGGTGCGAGAGGGATAGGGGCTTCGGTCTCAAGGTGATTCCTCGCGTGCCCGTTTCGCGCGTCGGCGCCTAAGTGTGCGATTGCGATCGCCGTTCCTGAAGTTTGCGGCTTGCCGCTTCGACGATTTTGGCGGCGGCGAATCCCGCGAGCAGCCCGACGACGGTCCCCGCCAGCACATCGGTGGGGTAGTGCACGTAGCAGTACAGCCGCGTGAGCGCCATGAGCACCGCGCCGATGCCGACGACGATGACAAGAGGTTTGGGCCCCTTCGAGAAAAGCAGCGCCCCGAACGCGGCGAAGGCGGCGGTAGCGTGCCCGGAGGGAAACGACGAGCCGTGGGGCCGATCGACGATCATGGGCACGAGCGGGTTCACGTCGCACGGTCGCGGGCGCATGATCAGGGGCTTTAGAATGCCGCTCGTGACAATGGCGCCGATGAGAACGGCGACGAGGACGGCCGCGCCCAGCTTGCGCGTCTTTGGAATGATGGCGAGCACGATGCCGAGCAGGATCCAAATCTGGCCGACGTCGCTCGTGCTCGTATAGGCGGCAACAAGGGCGTCGAGCCAGGGTGTGTGGATGAGCTGGATGGCATCCAGGATGGCAAGTTCGTTCACGGCAGGGGAGGCGAGTGTCTTAAAGGGAAGGCTTCGGGGAAAGGCTCGCCCCGCGCTCCTTTCAGGCACAAGGCTACAGGAAGCGGCGCCGGCGGGCAACCCGTCGCGCTCTCAAAAACGCAATGCCGATCGTCCCGAAGCGCTCCATCGGCTGCGATATCCATGGTTTTCCAGGTAATCCGCGCGCTTGCTTGCCCATGCGCGAACGCGGCGATGCGCATTCGGCAATCCGCATAGCCGATTCCCTTTCTGCATTGCCCAAAGGGCGCTGCGCCCGTTACTATGGAACTGAACAGTATTTGGAAGGCGCCGGGCGGCAGGGCTCGGCGCCGGCGAAGGAGGCATCATGGATCAGACGCGCGTCATCGAAGTGAAGAAGAACATCCTGGCGGCCAACGACGAGGCGGCCGACGCCTTCCGCGCGGCGCGCGCCCAGGAGGGCACGTTCTTCGTGGACGTCATGGCGAGCCCGGGCGCCGGCAAGACGACGCTTTTGCTCGCGCTCATCCGCGAGCTGCGTGCCCGGGGCGTCGAGGCCCTCGGCGTCATCGAGGCCGACCTGGAATCCGACGTGGATGCCCTCAAGATCAAGGAGGCCGGCGTCGCCTCCGTGGAGCTGAACACCCGCGGGGTGTGCCATGTGGAGATGGGCATGGTCACCATGGCCTTCGAGGCCTTCGACGGCGATCGCTTCGACTACCTGTTCCTTGAGAACATCGGCAACCTCGTGTGCCCGGCCGACTTCGACACCGGCGCCCACACCCGCGTCATGCTGCTGTCGGTGCCCGAGGGCTGGGACAAGGTCATGAAGTACCCGCCCATGTTCGCCGCCGTGGACGCGCTCATCGTCACGAAATGCGATTACCTGCCCTTGAACGAGGACTTCGACATGGATCGCCTGAAAGAGCAGGCGCGCCTCCTGAACCCCGCGCTCGACATCTTCGTCACGAGCGCCCGCACCGGCGAGGGCATGGCCGAGCTCGCCGACTGGATGCAAGCCCAGCGCGCCGAGAAGGTGCAGGGTTAAGGCAGCTTGATGGAGTTCTTGCAGATGCGCCCTACACCCCGAGCGGGGCGTCGTCATCGTAGGGGAGGCGGGCCACCAGCTCGCAGTACTCTTGGATCTGCTGGCGCGTCTCGTGATCGAACAGGGCGATGTGCTCGTGGGCCTCTTCGGCGAACTGCTTCACCGGCCAGCGACGGGCTTCCTTGTCGCGGCCCTCTTTCTTCTCGATGACGTCGGCCCATTCCTCGGCCGCGGCCATGGCGTGGCGCAACTTCTCGGGGATGTCCTTCGTCTCGCCGGTCTTTTCCATGGCCGGAATGATGACGCTCTGCTTCGCAATGATCTTCTCGAGCAACTCTTTATCTTCCATGATGACGCCTCCTTGGTGCGTTGGGATGTGCGACGGGATGCCGTCAGTTCTTTCGGGAAGGCGAAGGAGTCGGCGGTTCCGAAGACCCATGGTAATCCGCGCCGGGCGCGGTGGCACCTTTTGGCAGGAAACGGTCATCGAGCCAGGGGAGACCCGTTGCCAAATGGCGAATGTGCGCACCGGCGCCCGCCTCGGAACGAATGGGAACCTAGGCGTGGCGTTCCTTTTTGCAGTCGGGGCGCGGCGCGGCGCAGGTCTCGCAATGGTGCAGCGGGTGCTCGGCCAGTTCGGCTTCCCAGTCGAAGTCCGGGGGCGGCGCGGTGGGGTAATCGGTCGCATCGGCGGTGTCGGCCGCGCCCGAGTCGCCGGTCACGTGTGCATTTCCTGGCGCCCCTGCGCTTTCCGGACGGCCGTCCCACTGGAACTCTTCCATGAGCACGCGGCCCTCTTCGTCGAAGGCGATCCCCTCGGCGGCGAGCATGCCTCGCTGCTCGTCGGGGCCTCCGAACGCGAAACCGGTGGCCATGCGTCCGTCCTTGAATACGACCCGATGGCAGGGGATGCAGCCCGGATCGGTGCCGGGCTCTGGGTTGGCGTGCAGGGCATAACCGACGTAGCGCGCCGTGCGCGGGGCGCCGATGAGCCGTGCCACCTGTCCGTAGGTGGCCACCTTTCCGCGCGGTATGCGCCGCACGACGGCGAACACGCGGTTGGCGTAGTCTCCCATGAGGCCTCCTTCGATGCGTTCTTCGCTGATCGGGGCCACCATAGCAGACGAGCGGGCGATGTGAAAGCCCTTCTTCTCAGTTGCCCAACGTATGGGAGATGAGTATTGCTGATGCTGCCGCTTACGTATAAGATGACCGCGCTGGCTGCAAGGGACGCGATGGGCGTCGAAGAATGCGATCAAAGGAGCGGGAATGAAGCTTAAGACGAAGATCATCGGGGCGGCAGCATGCGCCTTCGCGCTTTGCGTGGCGCTGGCAGGATGTGCCGGTGCGCCGGCGGGCAACGATGCCGCGAACTTCCAGGGGGATTGGATTTTGACGAGTGGCACCGTCGATGGCCAGGAGGCCACCGAGGAGACGCTGGCCCAGGCCCAGGAGATGGGACTTTCCGTTTACCTGCAATTGAACGAGGGCGGTTCTGCCGTGCTCAGCGTGCTGGGCACCAACATGGACGGCTCCTGGACCGCCAAGGACGCCACCACGGTGGGACTCACCTTCGACGGCAGCTCGGCTGAGGCGACGCTCGAAGGCGAGGAGCTCGTGATGCAGCAGGACGGCGACGTCATGCGCTTCAAGCGCGGCGAGATTCCGCCTGCAGCCAGCGAGGTTCAGCGCGACGAGAACCAGGCAGCCGAGCCAGAGGCTTAGACGACCTGCTGAAACGTCTGTCAATAACGACCATCGTAAGGTCCTTCGCCAGTTGCGGAGGGCCTTTTTGTGCACGTGACCAAAGAAAGGGAATTTTGCGAAACCATCTTTATACGGGTAAGATTTCCTATAAAATGACCTTTTGGCTCAGAAAGTGGTACACTGTAATCGTGCAACGTATGGGATTTTTTCAACAAGTCGGTCAAGGGGAGTTTTGCCGTGGATGAACTGTTGAGAGCCTGGGAGACGACATTCGGGCGCAGCACGCTGCCTTTCGGTGTCGCCGAAGTGCTGCTTGACGATCAGGGGCGTCCCTATGATTTCGCCTATCGCTATATCAACGCCGCGGCGGCCGCTCTGACCGGCCATGTGACGGAGGACTTGCTCGGCGAGGAGGCCTACGCCCTATGGGGCGGCGATCCCATCTGGCTCGACCACTTCTACGGAGCGGCGTACAAGGGCCGCGCTTCGGAGTTCGAGGCACCCTCCGAGATGCTCCAGCAGTTCTTCCGCGCCGAGGTGTTCCCCATTTCCGAGGGGCTGTGCGGGTTCACCATCCACGATGTGACGGACTGGATCCTGCCCGCTCAGCGTTCCATGGAGAAGGCCGCCGCCGGCCTGTTCTTCTACGACATGCGCTACCGCCAGATGCTTTTGACGGAGCAGGCCCGCGAGCAAAGCGGCGTGGACAGCAACTACATCAGCCTGACCGAGTTCGTCGGCCTCACCTTCGGCAGCACCTTGAGCGAAGAGGTGCGTCAGAAGATGGAGGCCTTCCTCGAGCGGCGCGAGGCGTTTTACCAGGAGGGTCGTCTTCCCAACGGCCGGTGGCTGCGCATGAGCCTCGATCATACAGACCGCTCCGAGCGCTTCGCCTTCGGATTCTTGGAGGATTTCACGCGCACGAAGCTGGCTGAGGAGCGCAGCGAGCAGTACGTCGACATCATCGACAGCCTGGGAGCGGAGAATTTTGCGCTGTACCTGGTCGATTTGGAAACCCAGGAACTCGAGGTGTACCGGCGCGGCGAGGACACGACGGCGGAATTCGCCTTGGCCAGCGCGGCGGAGGGCGATTACCCCGCTGCCATGGAGCGCTACATCGACACCTTCGTGGTGGCCGAGGATCGCCCCCGCGTGCGTGCGGAAATCGGCGGCGAGGCTCTGTGGCGCCGCCTGGAGGCGGGGGAGACCGATTTCTCCGTGGGCTATCGGCGCCTGTTCGGCGACGAGGAGCAGTACGTGGAGCTGCGCATCATCCGCCTTCCCCAGCGCGACTCGAAGGTCATTCTTGCGGCCCGCAACGTCACCGGCGAGATGCGCGAGCAGCTGCGCCAGAAGGTGGCGCTGCAGAATGCGCTCGATCTGGCCGAGCATGCGAGCCAGGCGAAATCGACCTTCCTCACCAACATGTCCCACGATTTCCGCACGCCCATGAATTCCATCTCGGGCTTCGCGTCTATCGCGCTGGATCACCTGAACGACACTGATCGCGTGCGCGACTGCCTGCGCAAGATCATGTTGTCCAGCGACCACTTGCTGAGCCTGGTGAACGACATTCTGGATGTGAGCCGCATCGAGAGCGGCAAGATGTCCTTCAACGAGGACATCGTCAGCCTTCCGGACGCCGTGATCGAGGTGCAGGACATGTTCGACGAGAAGGCGGAGGCCGTCGGCATCGATCTGACCATCGACGTGGACAGCCTGGCCCATCCGCAGGTGGTCACTGATCCCTTGCGCCTGAACCAGATCCTCGTGAACACCGTGGGCAATGCGGTGAAGTTCACGCCCGCTGGGGGACTCGTCACCGTGACGCTCACCGAGCTTCCCGACGCGCCCCGCGGTTTCGGCTCCTACCGGATGACGGTAAGCGACACCGGCTGCGGCATGACGCCGGAATTCCTCGATCGAATCTTTTTGCCCTTCGAGCGCGATGGCCTCGGCTATGCCAACAAGACCGAGGGCACGGGCCTGGGCATGACCATCACCAAGAGTCTCGTCGACCTTATGGGCGGCGAGATAGCGGTGGAAAGCGTCGTGGGCCGCGGCTCGACGTTCGCGATCACGCTACCTTTGCGCGTGGCCGACGCCGACGAGCTGGCCGAGGCCCGCGAGAAGGCCGAGGCGGCCGAGCGGTGCCAGCGCGACTTTACCGGGTGCAAGGTGCTCGTGGTGGACGACGACGATCTGTCCCGCGAGATTCTGGTGGAGATCCTTAAAGATTACGGCTTTAAGCCCGAAGAGGCCCGCGACGGCGATGCGGCCGTGCGCAAGGTGGCCTCGGTGGAGCCGTTCTACTACGACGCCGTGCTCATGGACATGCGCATGCCCCGCATGGACGGCGACGAGGCCACCCGCGAGATTCGCGCCCTGGACCGGCCAGATGCGGCCACGCTGCCCATCATCGCCGAGACGGCCGACGCCTTCGAGGAGGGCCAGCGCCGCGCCCGCGACGCCGGCATGACAGCGCTGACCACCAAGCCGCTGAACATCCACGAGCTGATGGCGCTTCTGGCCGAGCACATCCCGGAGAAATAGCAAAAACGGCCCGGAGAATTCCCCGGGCCGTTTTTGCGTGCGATCTTTTTGCGAGCTCGCCGGGGGCTTAGGCCACCGGCGGGGTGCCCTCCCAGTTGCCGGCGATGGCGTCGATCATGACGCGGGCGCCGAAGGGCAGCTCGCCGCAGCCCACGACCTTGCGGGCCGGCTTGTGGTCGCCGAAGAAGGCGGCGTAGGCCTCGTTCATGGCGGCGAGGTCGGCGATGTCGGCCAGATACACGTTCACCTTCACGATGTCTTCCACCGCGTGATCCACCGACTCGATGATGGCCTTCACGTAGGCGAGGCACTGGGCGGTCTGCTCGGCGACGGTGCCGTCGATGAGCTTGCCGGACAGATCGAGCGGCAGTTGGGCTGAGATGTTGTTGTAGTGCGAGAAGGCCACAGACTGGGTGGCGTACGGGCACTTCGGGGCGGCGTCGGTGTTGCACGCCTCGATGATGAGGCCGTGACGGTCCTCGATGGCCTGGGGCGGCGTGCCGTCGCCATGGGAGACCACGGCCTCGACGGCCACGTCGCAGTGGTAAGGCAGATCCTTCACCGGCACCACGGTACGGGCCGGCAGGTAGTTCACAGCGCGGGCGATGCCGGAATCGGGGAAGAAGGTCTTGTACACCTCGTCAACCACGCTCGCGTCGGCCAGGTTCTTCACGAAGATGGTCACCTTCACGATGTCGTCGAAGGGCACGTCCACGGAGGTGAGGATGGCCTTCACGTTCGCGAGGCACTGCGCGGTCTGCGCGGCCACGTCGCCCAGGATGGGACGGCCCGTGCCGGGATCGAGCGGCAGCTGCATGGTGATGTTGTTGTAGTGGGAGAACGCCACGGTCTGGGTGGAGCCGGCGTCGTAGGGGGCGGCGTGGGTGTTGTTGGTGAGCTTCACCAAGTCGCCGGCCTGCGGCACCGACTGGGTGCCCTCGCCGTTATCGACGAGGGCCTCGATGAACACGAGCGCGCCCTGGGGCAGGGCGTCGACGGCCACCACGGTGCGGGCGGGCTGATAGGTGGGGAAGAAGGAGGCCTGCACCTTCTCCACCGCGTTCAGATCCATGATGTCGGCCAGGAAGATGGACATGCGGATGATGTCGTTCATGTCGTGGCCGATGCTCTCTACGACGGCCTGGATGTTCTTGAAGCACTGCTCGGCCTGCTCGGCGGCCCCTCCCGCCACGATGGCGCCCGTCGCCGGGTCGATGGGCAGCTGGGCGGAGAGGTTGTTGTAGTGGGAGAACGCCACCGTCTGGGAATACAGGTCGCTCACGGGCGCCTTGTCGGTGTTGCGGGCCACTACCACGTTCGGATCGCTCATTGGTACCCCTTTCAAAGGTAAGAATCAGCAGCGATGCACAAATTGTGCAAGTGCATTAAACATGACGAAAAGAGTCGTTGTCAATGAGGAAAGCTTATTGCTACATTGTCGATGGGAAATTGGAGTGATCTTGACAAATGAAACTTCTTCAAATGCTCAGGTCATGTCTATAAAATTTGAGCATGTGAACAAAAATATGCCAGTTGTGGGTTTTTGGCGATGGAGGTGCGACGAAGCATTGAAGGACGGTGTTTGGGATAAGAGGCTCCCTGGGGCCGAATCCTTGAATTGAAAAGGGAGGATGTTTAGAATTACTTTCCATTTCAATGGCAATTCAAATGAAAGAAATCCTTAATGCTTCGACTGCACATACTGGCCAGCGGCAGCGGTGGGAACGCTGCTATTGTGGAGAACGCGGCGACGGGCGAGGGGGTGCTTATCGACTGCGGCATTTGTAAGCGCGATTTCTTCGCCCGGGCTGAGGAGGCTGGGTTCGATTTGGGCCGGCTGCGCGCGGTGGTGGTCACCCACGATCACGGCGATCATACCAAGGGACTTGGCGTGGTTCTACGGGGGCTGGCGAAGGCGGGGGCGCGTCCTGCGGTGCATGCCAGCGAGGCGGTGTTCGCGGCCTCGGCGCCGCTGCGCGATGCTGTGGCTAGCGTGGGCGCCGCGTTCGAGCCCTTCGGCGGGGGCGATGTGCTGGAGGCGGCCGGCCTGGCCGTGCGTCCCTTCCGCACGTCCCACGATGCGGCCGACTCCTACGGGTTTCGCTTCGACGAGGCAGGGGGAGACCGCGACTCCCTCGGCTACATGACCGATACCGGCATCGTGACCGATAAGGCCTGGGAGGCGCTTTCCGGCGTGCGCCTTCTGGCGCTGGAGAGCAACCACGACGCCCGCATGCTGGAGGTGGGCCCCTACCCTTACGCCATCAAGCAGCGCATCGCGTCGGCGCGCGGACACCTCTCCAACGATCAGGCCCGCGAGGCTCTGGACAACCTGGCCCACGAGAACCTGCGCGCGGTGGCGGCCATGCACGTCTCCCAGGAGAACAACACCTACCGGCTCCCGCGCGAGACCTTCGAGGCCGTCATCGCCGAGCACGGCCTTTCCACGACGGTCTCCGTCGCCTTCCAAAACCGCCTCGTGACCATCGGGTAGCGTTTCTACAGTTGCACGGCGTACACGCGGCCGGCGCCGCAGAGTTTGCCGAAGATATACTTGTTGGAGGCCGACTCGTCGGTGGTGTAGATGCGCCCGTCATGGGATTCGATGCCCTCTTGCATGGGCGGTCCGACGAGGTCGTCTGTCAGGTTGCGAGAATCCAGACAGAACAGCTCCACCTCGTCGCCGGCGTTCGTCGTGAAGGTGCCGTCCGGTGCGGCGAGGTTCACGTTGTAAGCGAGCAGGTGCGAGGGCGCGATGCCGTAGGAGACCGACAGCACGATGCGCCCGTCGTCGGTCGTGCAGGTGCCCTGGACCATGCCGGGAATGGAGAACACGTTGTCGGGCACGGTGAGGAAACGGCCCGGCTCTGCAGGATCGGCGGCGAAAGCGTACATGACGGCGGGGTTCTCGGTGCCGTCCGGCGTGGTGATGTGGTGGTTCTCCGGCGTCTCGTAGTCGTTCGGGTAGTAGAAGTTCCCGAGCAGAAGCTGGCCCTGCTCGATGTTCATGAAGGCGGGGGAGAAATCGACGCCCACTTTCTCGGCGGCTTGCACGCAGGCGCCGTCCTCGGCGAACAGCAGGCTATCCATGGGGATGACGAGGTAGCCCTCCTCGCAGGCCAGATAGGCGTACTGCTCGTTGGTGGTGATGGCCGAGCCGTGGCCGTCGTAGGCCGAGCCGTCGGGCAGGGCGACGTAGAACTTCGCGATGGTGCCGTCGGCGGCGCGGCGGTAAATCGGCGAGGGCGAGTGGTCGGCCATATACCCGCTGAACAGCCACGAGTCGTCGGCTTCCACGTGGTCGAGGTCCTGGGGGACGAAACCGGTGTTGATGCCCGGGATGTCGAAGGGGGATTCCGCGCGGTCGAAGAAGGGGGCGAAGGCGACGCGCATATAAATGTTCAGGGCGACCACCGCGATAAGCGCGACGGCGACGATGGCGCCGATGACGATGCTGGTGATTTTCAGCGCCCGATGGCTTTTCGCGGCCATGGCGACCTCCTTAAGCGTTGGCGGTTCAGCGAGCGACGATGGCTCGGCTTCAGCATACCTTATGCCCGCGCTTCGCGCGCCGGCTCGTGGGCGCTACGTCATGAGTTTGTTTCAGATTGCTTCGTTTGGCCGATGGTTGCCTTGAAGCGCCGTCGGTGGTGTATACTCTTTAGTCGCATTTTTCACGAGCGCGGCGATGCGGGCGCAAGGCCTGCGCCGTCGCAAACGCAAAGGAGCCCCTGTGGTCAGAGAGATTATCACCGACGAGGAAATCCTGTCGAAGCCCTGCGATGCCGCCACGGCCGCCGACGCCGCCATTGCCGACGATTTGGTGGAGACGCTGCTTGCCAGCGACGAGGCCGTGTGCCTGGCCGCCAACCAGATCGGCGAGACAAAGCGCATTGTCGCCTATCTGAACGAGGCCGGCCGCCCGCAGGTCATGTACAACCCGCGCGTCACCCAGAAGCTGAAACCCTACACCGCTGTGGAGGCATGCCTCTCGCGCGAGGAGCCGACGGCCGTCACGCGCTACGACTGGGTGCGCGTGAGCTACGAGGTGCTGGTCGACGGCGAGCTTGTGGAGCGCAAGAAGAAGCTCGAGGGCAACGCCGCCCAGGCTGTGCAGCACATGATCGACCACTGCGAGGGCATCCTTGTCTAGGGAAGGGCAACAGAGCGCCGGCGCCCCTTCCGTAGGGGGCGACCTTGGTCGCCCCTCGGCCGCGACCGGGCAGGAGGCCGCGGATCCCGTCTTCGCTGCCGAGCAGGCGCACCTGAGTGAGACCTACGGCAAGCTGGAGAAGATCGGCCGCGATGCGCTGGCCGCCATGGAAGCTGTGGCGGCCCAGGCCGCCGAGGACAAGAAGTCCATGGCCGAGGAGCTGGCCGTGAACTTCGCCACCTGGGACGACATTCTGGAGACCCACGCCGATATCGTGGCCATGAACAACATCATCGAGGCCCACGACATGGCCAACTCCGTGCAGGCCGAGCGCCTGCGAGCCGTGGAAGTGCTTCTGCGCGAGCCCTACTTCGCGAAGATCGCCCTGCAGTTCAAGGAGGGCGCTCCGGCCAAGGAGCTCTATATCGGCTCGGCGGGCATTTCGGACGAGAACTACCGGCGCCTGGTCGTGGATTGGCGCAGCCCCGTGGCCGAGGTGTACTACAACCAGACCATGGGCCCTACCTCCTATGTGGCCGACGGTCGCACCATCCATGTGGATCTCAAGCTGCGCCGCCAGTTCGAAATCGAGGAAGACCGCCTCATCACCTACTTCGACTCGGACGTGGCCATCGAGGACAAGCTGCTGCTCGCCTCGCTTTCCCGCGGGCGCTCGGCCCACATGCAGGCCATCACAGCCACCATCCAGCGCGAGCAGAACGCCGTGGTGCGCCACGAGGACGTGCCGGTGCTTCAAGTGGCGGGCATCGCCGGCTCGGGCAAGACCTCGGTGCTCATGCAGCGCATCGCGTATCTGTTCTACCAGCATCGCGGCGCCCTGGACCCGACCCAGGTCTTCCTCATCTCGCCGAATCCGGTCTTCGGCCGCTACATCGACCGCGTGCTGCCCGACCTCGGCGAGCGCAATCCGGAGATCCTCACCTGGGAGGAGTTCCTGGCGCCGCTTCTTCCCGCCGGGCGCGGCGTGGGCGAGAGCGACGTATCGCTTGAGCGCCTGCGGGCCATTGATGCGGCGGTGGCCTCCTTCGAGTTCGCACGCAGCGACTTCCGCGACATCACGAGCGCCGGCGTGCGCCTGCTCGGCGGGGATGCGGTGGAGAAGGTGTCGGCGAAGTTCGCGAACCTGCCGGCCGGCCCGCACCGCGCGACGCTCATGGCCGAGGAGCTGTCCGCTCGCTTGACGGCGCGGCTGAAGTCGCTGGCGGCGCTGGAGGATACGCATGATGAGATCGCCTCGCTTCCCGTGGACGAGCAGCTGCGCCTGTTCGGAGAGGTCTTCGACCCCCAGAGCGACGAGGAGGCCCGCACGCTGGCCCTCGTGTATTTGGAAGAGAAGCACGCCGATGCCCTGCGCGCCATGGACGCCATGGAGTGGCTTGACATCGATCGGGTGGCCGTGCGCCTGCTCGGCCGCGAGGGGCTGACTTCGGTGGAGTGGGTCTACCTGAAGATGGCGCTGACCGGTCTTGGCAACCCCGAGGCGCGCTACGTCATGATCGACGAGGCCCAGGACTACTCCCAAGGCCAGTTGGCGGTGCTCGCCCGCTACTTCCGTCGGGCGCACTTCCTGCTTCTGGGCGATCCGAACCAGGCCATCTTCGAGGGCACGGCCACGTGGGACGAGATGCGGGCGGTGTTCGAGGAGATGCGCGGTTCTGTGTCGCAGTGCCGCCTCATGACGAGCTACCGCTCCACGCCGGCCATCACCGACCTGTTCGCGTGGCTTCTGCCCGCGGGCGAGGCCATGGAGGTGGCCTCGGTGCAGCGCGAGGCGCCGGCTCCGGAGATCGTGGTGTGCGAGAACGCCGACGAGTGGAAGGTCGCGTTGGTGGAAGCAGTGCGCGTCGCGTGCGACGCCGGCGGCTTAACGGCGGTGATCGTCCCCTGGAAGAACGACGCCAAACGCCTCGCAAAGACGCTGGACGGCGTCACCGTGCTCGGCGAGGGCGACAGCCTGCCGGAAACGGGGATCGTCGTGGTGCCGCTGAAGCTGGCGAAGGGGCTCGAGTTCGACCGCGTCATCATCCCCGACGCCTCGGCCCGCACCTTCCCGAACAGCGACATCGCCCGCCGCCGCCTCTACACCACCATCAGCCGCGCCACCCGCCACCTCACCCTACTATCCAACGGCGACCTGACGGAACTTTTAGGATAGCTATGTCGAAGAAGCAATCGCTTACGATGCGCAGCTTGCACTACTACTGGCTGGCAACCCGCAATCATCTGGGACTGTTCGTGGCGCTCGTCGCCTCGACGATCGGGTTCTGCGGCTTTCTCACCTACGGCAACCCCTACGTGATGAGCCTCATCGTCGATCGCATCAGCGCCGACCCGGTGGCTCCCGAGGCCGTGTTCGACGTGTTCGGCCCCTACATCGCGGCGCTCATCGGCATCAATCTGGCGGGACAGACCTGCAGCAAGCTTCAGGACTACACGTTGTGGAAGCTGCAGATCGCCGTGAACTACGATTTGGCCACCATGGCCTTCGATTGTTTGTGCAACCAGTCGCTGTCGTTCCATTCCAACCGCTTCGGTGGCACGCTCGTCAGCCAGACCTCGAAATTCATGGCCGGCTACACCCAGCTGCTTCAGGTGATGAACTTCCCGTTTTTGCCGATTCTCTGCTCTATCACCTTCACGTGCCTCATCCTGTTCCCGGTGGTGCCGGCCTATGCGGCGGTGCTCATGGCGATGCTCACGGTGTACGCGGTCATCAGCTACCTCATGTACAAGCGCATCCTGCATCTGAACGAGAAGGCCGCCAGCGCCCAGAACCAGCTGTCCGGCGAACTATCGGATGCGGTCACGAACATCCTGGCCGTGAAGACCTACGGGCGCGAGGACTACGAGCGGGGGCTGTTCGACACGGCGAATCGCGAGGTGGTGGCGCGCGATTCGAAGCGCATGCGGGCCTCGCTCGCCCGTGGCATCACCACGGCGGCCATCACCGTGGTCATCATGTCCGTGGTGACGGTGTTCATCTCCGGCGGCAACGCCTGGTTCGGCATCACGCCGGGCACGGTCATCCTTATGTTCACTTACACGAACACGGTAACGAACCAGTTCAACTTCATCAACACGGGCCTGCAGCGTATCAACCAGGCCTTCGGCGACGCGAGCGGCATGACGGCGGTGCTCGACGAGCCGCGGCTCGTGGCCGATAAGCCAGGAGCGCAACCGCTCGATGTGGAGCTGGGCGACATCAACTTCAAGGACATCAACTTCTGGTATACCGACGGCGACGTGCGAACCCAGGTGTTCCGCGATTTCAACCTGCAGATTCCCGCGGGGCAGCGCGTGGGCCTGGTGGGTATGTCCGGCGCGGGGAAGACGACGCTCACGAAGCTACTGCTGCGCTTGGCCGACATCCAGGAGGGGGAGATCCTGGTGGACGGCCAGAACGTGGCCGACGTGACCCAGCAGTCGCTGCGCCGCCAGATCGCCTACGTGCCTCAGGAGGCGCTGCTGTTCCACCGCTCCATCGCCGAGAACATCGCCTATGGGCGGCCCGACGCCGCGCTTGACGAGATCCGCGAGGCAGCCCGGGCGGCCAACGCGCTCGAGTTCATCGAGGATTTGCCCCAAGGCTTCGACACCATCACCGGTGAGCGCGGCATCAAGCTCTCGGGCGGGCAGCGCCAGCGCATCGCCATCGCCCGGGCGATGCTCGCCGATTGCCCCATCCTCGTGCTGGACGAGGCCACGAGCGCACTCGATTCCGAAAGCGAGGCGGCCGTGCAGGAGGCGCTCGCTCGCCTCATGGAAGGCCGCACCGCCATCGTGGTCGCCCATCGCCTGTCCACGGTGGCGAGCCTCGACCGCATCGTCGTGCTGTCCCAGGGGCGCATCGTGGAGGACGGCCCCCACGCCGAGCTCGTGGCCAAGGGCGGCGACTACGCCCGCCTCTGGAACCGCCAAACCGGCGCCTTCGCGGGGGAGTAGGGGCTGGTTTTCGCGTTCGTGCGGCGATTGGCAAGCTATTCGCCGCAAAATTTGCGGTGAATAGGGAAAGGCGCAGGGTGCGACGCGAATTTGCGCAGGACTGGTCTACAGCTTCACGACGGTGTCAGTGGGGCCGGATTCGGTGGCGCTTACGAGAACGGTGGCCGAGGGGGAGGCGACATCGCCGGTGCACAGGGCGTAGAGGCCCGGACGGTTCACGGTGACGGCGCCCAGCTCGTCGGCGGACAGCGTGCGGTCGCGGGAGGGAACGACGGTGCCGTCCTCAGCCACAGCGGCGGTGCAGAGGTAGACTTCGTCGGCGCCGCTTTCCACGGCGAAGGTGAGGCCCGTTTCCGTGGCGCTGGTCGAGCCGGTGCCCTCTACGGCGGCGCGGCCGTCGCTATGGCAGGAGGCGCACTGCTCGCCGGATTTCGTGATGGGGTGGTTCGATGCGCAGCCGGCCAGGGCGAGGGCGCTCGTGGTTAGGAGGGCGGCGAGGGCGAGTGCGGCGAAGCGCCTGCGCTGGCGATGCGAATGCGTGGTAGTGCCGGTACTGGTACAGGGTGAGGCGAAAAGGCCCATGAGTCCTCCTCGGGATGGGGCGGCGGATGCGGTTTCGCGTTCTTCGTGTCGCGTCCATCATACTCAGAGCTGCTACCCGAGTAAGTTGCAAGCAGAGAATCCGGCAAGTTTTTCGAGGTTACCGACATGCCTTAGGGAGTCGCAAGGCCTTGCGCTTACCCCGCACTGCGAACAGGCAAGTTGTGGTAACCTCAAGTGTTCGCATTCGGCAATTGAAAGGAGGCGCGGTGGGTCTGGGCGGTATCAAGTTGGCCGATTACGCCGATCCGCGGGCGGTGTCGCGGGGCGTAGGGCTGGCGGCCAGCGCAAAGGCGGTTGCGGATCGCACCGTACGGCGCGATGACGATACGACGATCATCTCGGCCCAGGTCGCCTCAGCGTCGGGCATTGCCGATTACTTTGAGACGTCGGTGATGTTCGGCGACTTCGAGTCGCGCATCGTCGATTACGAATGCACCTGCCCCGCCATTGCCCGCTTCGACGGGCTGTGCAAGCACTGCGTGGCCCTGGTAACGACCTACTTCACCCAGCCCCGCAGCTTTCGCGACGTTGGGGCGAATCGCGCGGCGTCTCGCAGCCAGCGCGCGACGAGTGAGGCGCTGGCCCGCTGCCTCGCCCAAGGCGCGACGGCGCCTGCGGGCGCAGCATCGCGCGGCGCGGGATTGCCCGTCTTGGGCGTGGCGCCCGGCAGTGTTCATTTGACGCCGCACCTTGCCTTCGACGGGCGTCTCTGGTCGCTGCGGCTCGATGCGGAAGGCCCGCAGGGCACTTACGTGGTGCGCGACCTTGAGGCCTTAGCCCATCGCGTGCAGCGTGGGGAGTACTTCTCCTACGGGAAGAAGCTCGCCTTTGCCCATCGGCTCGAGGCCTTCGACGGGCCTTCCCGCGCCGTGGCCCGCACGCTGGCCGAGGTGTTTCCCGATGAGCGCTTGTTCGGCGGCTCCACGTTCCGAGCCGCCGCCGGGAAGCGCGAGGTGCGCCTGCGAGAGGCGGAGCTGGCCGATATGCTCGATGCCATGGGGGAGCGCGCCTCGTTCATCCTTGAGCGAAGCGATGGCGACGCTGCCGCTCCGGCCCCGACGCCGTGGACCATCGCGGAGGACATCCCCGCTGCATCTCTTGAGTTCCTTTCCTCCGAAGGCGGTTACGACCTGCGTCTTTCCAAGGAGGTGCTGGTGGTGCGCGGGCTCGAAGTGGCCTTCGTGCTGGCCGACGGCATAGCTGCGCGGACGACGGCCGCCGACGCGCGCGCTTTCTCGTTTCTGCGGGATGCGGAACTCGACGCGGGTCGGGCGGCCTTTGTGGCTGAGCGCGATGCCGAGGCATTCTGCCGGCGCGCGCTGCCCGTGCTGGAGGAGACGCTTGCGGTGGATCTGCCCGAGGCGTGGGAGGCGCTGCGCCCGGTGGCTGGTACGCTCGCCTTCTACTTCGACGTGACGGGTAAGAAGGAGGCTGCGCTCATCCGCCTCACGGCGAAGGCCTTTTACGGCGAGCGGGAAGTGGTGTTGGAAAGCCCTGCCGATTCTGCTGAGGAGCCGGAGTTGCGGCCGGCCTCGAGCCAGGCCTTCCGCGATCAGGACCTGGAGGATGCGGGCGTGGCCGTGGCCGCGCAGTTCTTCGATGGCTCGTGCACGCTGCCCCTGCGCCAGACCGAGCTGGCCGGCGAGCTGCTCTATGGCGGCCTGGCGCAATTTCGGGCCGTCGGCGAGGTGTTCACCACGCCCGCCTTCGACCGCCTCATCATGGAACGGCCGCCGCGGGTGTCGCTGGGTCTTTCCCTGCGCGCGAACCTCATCCAGATGGATGTGCGCGAGAGCGACCTTTCCGCCGACGAGCTGCGAGCGATGCTTTCCGCCTATCGGCGCCGCAGGCGCTTCCATCGCCTGAGCGACGGGCGCATCGCCGCTCTGGGAGAGGGGGATGTGGCGGCACTCGGCGATATGATGCGCGATTTGGGCGTGTCGGCCGACGCGTTGCTGGACGGTGGTGCCGAGCTGCCAACCTATCAGGCGTTCTACCTAGATCGGGAGTATGGCGATGCCGTGCGCGACCGCGCCTTCGAAGACTACCTGCGTTGTCTGGACGGGTCGCCCGCGCCTGCGGAGGCGCCCGCTTCCCTTGCGGGCACGTTGCGGCCCTACCAGGTGGAGGGCTTCCGCTGGCTGGCGCGTCTGGCATCGCTCGGTTTCGGCGGCATTCTGGCCGACGAGATGGGTCTCGGCAAGACGTTGCAGATGATAGCCCTGGTGAAGAGCTTGCGTGACGCCGAGCGGCTGGCCGGCCCCGTGCTCGTGGTCTGCCCCGCCTCCCTCGTGTTCAACTGGGCCGACGAGTTCGCCCGCTTCGCTCCCGATGTGCCGGTGATCGCTCTGGAGGGATCTCGCGCGCACCGCGAGGCGCTGCTGGCCCGTGCGAGCGGCGAGCCCTGCGTGGTCGTGGCCTCCTACGATCGCGTGCGCATCGATGGCGCGCAGCTCGCCCGCATCGATTGGGGCATGGTGGTGCTCGACGAGGCCCAGTACATCAAGAACCACGCCACCAAGACCACCCGCGCCGTGAAGCGCCTGCGCTCCCGTTTGCGGTTCGCGCTCACGGGTACGCCGGTGGAGAACCGCCTCTCGGAGCTCTGGAGCATCTTCGACTTCCTCATGCCCGGGTTCCTCGGCAGCTACGAGCGGTTCCGCGAGCGCTACGAGCTGGGCATTATCGGCGAGGACGAAGAGGCGGCCGCGCGGCTGCGCGCGCTCATCGAGCCGTTTGTGCTGCGTCGCCGCAAAGCCGACGTGCTCACCGATTTGCCCGCCAAGTTCGAGGGTATCCGCTATGTGCCCCTTTCCCGCGAGCAGCGGCGGCTCTACGACGGCGCCGAGCAACGCTTGCGCGAGGATTTGAACGTCCAGAAGCGTCAGAACGCCTCGCGGGCCAATCGTCGCGGGCATATTCCCGATGCCGAGAAGAGTGCTGTCGAGGTGCTGGCTGAGCTGACGCGCCTACGCCAGATCGCGCTGGATCCCTCGCTCGTGTTCGAGAACTACAAGGGCGGCGCCGAGAAGCTGGGCGCCATCATGGAATTGGTGGACGAGGCAATGGAAGCTGGGCGCAAGGTGCTCGTATTCTCGCAGTTCACGAGTTATCTGGACGTGCTTTCCGCCGAACTCGATCGCCGTGGTATCGCGCACTTCACTATAACGGGCGCTACGCCCAAGCGCGAGCGTGTGCGGCTGGTGAACCAGTTCAACGACGATGAGACGCCGGTGTTCCTCGTGTCGCTGAAGGCCGGCGGCACGGGGCTCAACCTCACCGGTGCCTCGGTGGTGGTGCATGCCGACCCGTGGTGGAACGCCGCCGCCACCGATCAGGCGACCGACCGCGCCCATCGCATCGGGCAGAGCCGCGAGGTGGACGTGTACAAAGTGGTGGCCAAGGGCACCATCGAGGAGCGCATCGTGGCCCTTCAGGAGGCCAAGCGCGACCTGGCCGATTCCGTGATCGCCGCAACAAACGGCGAGGCGCTCGCCGGACTTACCCGCGAGCGCCTCGCAGAGCTTCTCGGGGAGGCGGACTAGCGGGTTTCGTGCAAGATTTTGCGTTTTTGCGATATCGCCATCCTGCCAAGTGCGGTATTTCGCGTTTTTGCGACACCAATTACCCCCGCAGTGACGTCCAGAGTCGCAAAAACGCGAAATATTGCACGCTATGTGGCTCTCGGGCGTCCGGTTGTTGTTCGACGGGAGCATTTGGCTTCGCGATGCTTTGGCTGCATTGGCGCCCTTTCACGGTTCGAGCGTTCGCGCGGTAAAAGCAGAAGAGGCGGCCCGAAGACCGCCCCGTGCATGAGAAATACCCCCGTCCGCTCAGTGTGCGCCGAAACGCTTACTTTTGGGCGGCAGCTGCTTCCGCTGCCAAACGCCCCGAAGTGGCCGCCCAGCCCTGTTGAGAACCGGAGCACACATCTACATCGTAGTTGGCGCCGTACAGTCCTGCCGCGTCGCCGCCGGCAGCGAACAGCCCTTCAATGGGGGAGCCGTCGGTGCCCATTACTTGCATGCGGTCGTTTACGCGCAAGCCGCCCACGGTGGTAAAGAGCGTCGGCGTGATGCGGGCGCCGTAGAAGGGCGGGGTGGATACGGGCAGCAGCATATTCGCAGGCAGCCCGTAATCCTCATCAGCGCCTGCGGCGCAGAATCCGTTGAAGCGCTCTACCGTTGCGGCGAGCGTGGCGCTGTCCAGCCCGAGGGCACGTGCCAGTTCCTCGATGCTGTCGGCCTGCACAAGTCCCTCGCATGTGAGCAGACCCTCGCGACACGCATAGGGCTGTCCCGCAAAGGCGCCGAGGTTCGGCATGGGCATCCAGGGACCTGCGGTCTCGATATGGTCGATGAACGCGTCGTCGAAAATGGCGAAATTGGCCGCATTGGTGGTCAGCACATTGCCCACAGCGGTGAAATCGCTGGTGGCGGCCTCATTGAAGTAACGGATGCCCGCCTCGTTCACGCGCATGGTGGGTTGCATGGTCACGATGTAGTTGGGAATATCCGAGAACGCGCTCGTGCCGTCCAGCATGCCCGTGTGCCACATGACGGCTTCGGGGTGATGGGTGTCGGCTCCCGCCTCAGCGACGGCATGGGCGATGCCGTCGCCGTCGCGGCCCTCCATGCCCCATACGTGCACGTTTGCATAGGGGCGACCTGTGAACTTCTCGAACATCCCCTGATTGTTCGCGTAGCCGCCGCTTGCCAGAATAACGGCTCGGCTTTCGATGAGAATCTCTCCGTCGGAACCCTCGGCGTAAACGCCCGTAACGCATCCGTCCTCTACGCGCAGCCCGGTGAAGGGGGTTGAAATGCGGAACTGCACGCCGAGCTCCTCCGCGGCCGGCTGAATGACGGAAAGTACGTCGCCAACATGAGTGGGCATGCCGCTTTCGTCGGCTGGAAGATGCCATACTTGGTAAGAATCGCCGAGGGCCGCGATGGAGGCCCAGGCAGTCCCATGATCCTCGAGCCAATCGATGGTGGCGCCGCTGTTGTCGGCGAAAGCGCGCACCACCGGTCCCAGGCATCCGTAATGGTGATAGGCGAGCGTGTCGGCCACGACTGCATTCGGATCGACGGTGATGTTCTGGGCCGCCTGGGCTTTCGACCCGATGCCGCAAAAGCCCTCTGCTACGGCCGAAGTGCCTCCCAAGCCGCTGTTCTTCTCGAGGCAAATGACGGAAAGCCCCAGCTCGGCAGCGCGACAGGCTGCCACGGTGCCCGCTGTTCCCGAGCCTACAATTACGACATCGGCCTGCTCCGTCGAAATGGGGTTGTGAGTTGGAGCCTCTTGATTTGCGCCGGTGCCGGCCAAAGTGCCCTGATCTGCCGATGCCTCCGTTGAAGACGGCGCGCAGCCGGCGAGTCCCGCCAACGCCGCCCCTCCGGCGCAGAGTGCTCCCGCGAAAAACGAACGACGTGATAGATCCATGATCCGCTCCTTCCCTGAAGTTGTTGGTACACCGTACCAAATGATGGCATCATCATATGGTACGGTGTACCAACTTGTCAAGGGGTATAATTTACCCGACCAGAGAAAGGCGGCCCATGTCCCGTGCAAAGAACAGCGCTCCCCGAACCGTGCTCACCAATGACGAGTTGGCCCGTGCGGCTCTCGCCCTCATCGATGAAGAGGGGGTGGAGGCCTTCTCGTTCCGCAAGTTGAGCGCGGTGACCGGTGTTCCCACTATGACCATCGCCAATCGCTTCGGCAGCAAGGACGCCCTCATGAAAGCGGCGCTCGGCGAAATGCTTGCCGAGAACAAAATCGAGCCGGTAACGGGAGAAACATGGCAGCAGTCGTTGCGCCGCGTGGCCCATGCGAACCGCTCTATGGCGCTGGCGCACCCCAAAGCTTTCATGCTGTTCGTCATGACTCCCCAGTTTGAGTCGCCGTCGCTGGAATTCACCCGATCGGTTTTTGCCACTCATGAGAGCGATACGCTGCCGGCCCATATGCCCGAGTATTTCTTGTCGCTCATGCATTCGTTCCTGACGGGTTTTCAGCTGCAGGAAATGTATGTGAATGAGCATTACAGCGGCAACGTTCCGGTGGCTGACGGAGAAAGCGGCGACCGTCAAAGAATGGCTCGCATGATCGCGGGCCTTTATGACGAAGATGCCTTTAATCGCAACTTGGAGATCATCATTGCTGGTTTTGCTGCTTGCTTCGATTTGCCCTCCTGAGGTTGCCAAAACGTACTGACGCCTTTCAGGATGCTAGGTACGACCTCATGCTTCCTCGGCGCCACCGCCAACAGGAGCGCTCTAGCCGAGGCTGCCCGCGCGTCTGTTCCACCTTACGGGGAAGGGCGAGCTTCTGGGGGAGGACGGTGCCTCAAGGGGAGGGTGAGCAACGGGTTCCATGCAGGATTTTGCGTTTTCGCGACATCGACGTCTTGTGGAGTGCGGTATTTTGCGTTTTCGCGACATCGGTTGCCCCGCAGTGATTCCCCAAGTCGCAAAAACGCAAAATCCTGCATGTTATGTGCCTCTCGGACGTCACGGGTTCCTGGGCGAGGAACTCGGCGCTGTAGTTGTGCGGGCGCCATGGGTTGCCCGGCTTCGCGATGTTCCGAATCTGAAGTCCTGAACCGCGAGTGCCTCCCCTTGCAGATCAGGTGGCCGCGTTCCAAATTGAAAGGGGCGGCCCGAAAGCCGCCCCTGTACGGGTATGTTTTGTTGCGATCGAAGCGCTACTTGCGCTTGTCCTCCTCTACGAGGGCGTTCATGGCGGCGCGCTCCTGGTCTTCCAGGCGCTCCTCGGCCGCGTCCAGCGCGCGCTTGTCGTGCTTGGCGTTGGCGATGGCGAGCACCGCGCCGGACAGCGCGAACAGCGCGATGGCGTTGGGGATGACCATCAGCTGGTTGAACATGTCGGCGAGCTCCCACACCAGGTCGTTGGACAGAAGCGACCCCATGAAGATGAACACGAGCGCGATGATGGTGAAGGGCAGCACGGCGCGCTTTCCGAAGAGCCACTCCACGTTCAGCTTAGCGAACAGGTTCCACGAGAGGATGGTGGAGAAGGCGAAGAACAAAAGGCAGATGGCCACGAACCACGCGCCCACGTTCGCGCCGAAGAACTGCCCGAAGGCCAGCTGGGCGATGTTGGTCTTGGTGATGGTCTCGGCGGTGAGCGTCGCGTAGTCGCCGGTGGCCAGCGTACCGTCGCCCACGTAGAGCACCGACAGCACCACGAGCGCGGTCATGGTGACGACGATGATGGTGTCCACGAACACACCGATCATGGCCACGACGCCCTGCTCGTGCGGATCCTTCACCTCGGCTAGCGCGTGGGCGTGCGGGGTGGAGCCCATGCCGGCCTCGTTGGAGAACAGGCCGCGCTTGGCGCCCTGGCTGATGGCGGCGATGATACCGAAAGTGGCACCGCCCACGGTGGCGTCGGGGTTGAAGGCGCACTGGAAGATGAGCGCGAAGGTGGCCGGGATGTTGGCGGCGTTCATGATGAGCACGACAAGCGACCCGAGCACGTAGAGGATGGCCATGACGGGCACGATCTTCTCGGTGACGGCGGCCAGACGGGACACGCCGCCGATGAACACGGTGCCAGCCAGAATGACCACGATAAGCCCCATGACCCAGGTGGGGATGCCGAAGGCGGTGTTCATGGTCTCGGCGATGGAGTTCGACTGCACCATGCAGCCCATGAAGCCGAGCGCCAGAATGATGGCCACGGCGAAGAACCCGGCGAGGAACTTGCCCCCGTTGCCCTTGAAGGCCGTGGTGATGTAGTAGACCGGGCCGCCGTGCACGGTGCCGTCCTCGTCGACTACGCGGGTCTTCTGGGCCATGACCGCCTCGGCGTAGTTGGTGGCCATGCCGAGCAGGGCGATGATCCACATCCAGAAGATGGCGCCCGGGCCGCCCACGATGATGGCGCCGCACGCGCCCACGATGTTGCCCGTGCCCACCTGGGCCGCGATAGCGGTGGACAGCGCTTGGAACGACGTCATGCCGCCGCCCTGGTTGCCGCCGCGCAGGCTGAAGTTGCCGAACACGCGGCGCCAGCCTTCGCCGAAGCAACGGAACTGGATCGCCTTGGTGCGCACGGTGAACCAGATGCCCATGCCGAGCAGCAGGATGATCAGGATGTAGTTGGACAGGTAGTTGTTGATGGTGGTAACGATACCAAGTAGCGCCTCTTCCACGGCATTCCCTTCTTCTCGCGAGAAGACTCGGGGGAACTCATGCGTGGGCGGCCGAAGAAGTCGCGTCATCGCTCTGTCCGTTTGCCTGAGAGATTCAGCTTGCCTGCGGAGGTCGTCCGCGCGCACGCCTTGCACCTTCGGCACTCACTTAAGAGTTCTCCAGAGTTTTCTCCGCCCCCGGTTTGCTTATGCTGCGCTTGCGTTGCCTCGGCGCTGCGGGCAGGCCGCTTTGCCTCATCGCGCGAGCGCTTCGTGCATCCCGAAGGCCTCACAGAAATATTGACTCGGTCACTATACGCCCTGACGCGGCGTCGATCAACAACTATTTCGCTCAACGTTGCGCGTTGCCCCCGCAATGCTCCGTGGAGCCCGCGAAAGGCGGTGTCCGTGCAGTGGTTGCGGGATGACTACGAATGGGATTCGGCCGCGGCACCCGTGCTAGACTGGGGCGACGAAAGCGACAAAAGCCAAGGAAAGAGATCGCCATGAGCAAGTACGACAAACTGTGGGAATACGTGGAAGAGCAAGAAGGCGACGAGCTGGTACTCACCTTCGACGAGATCGGCGCCATCGCCGGCGTTCCTTTGGATCATTCGTTCCTCAACTATAAGAAAGAGCTCCTGCCCCATGGCTGGGAAGTGGGCAAGATATCCATGAAACAGCAAACCGTGCGCTTCAAGCGACTGGCGGAATAAGGCTGTCAAAATAGGGGATCGCGCGAGACGAAGAGAAGCCGCCGCAGCGGGGAGGGGAGGCTGCGGCGGCGTTGGGGAAAGGCGCGTTTGAGGCGCCGGGAAATGATACGGGAGCCTACTCGGCTGCGGCGTTCGTACCTGCGGCACGGCCCGAGAAAAAGCACCAAAGCATCGAGGAGCCGCTGCCGAAGTACTGGCCGAAAATCAAGTTGCTGCAAAGGCCCGCAGCGTAAAGGCCCGGGATAACGGCTCCCTCGGAGTCGATCACGTGAAGGTCAAGATCGACGCGCAAGCCACCTTGGGTCATATAGTACGTGTTCTCGGCGCTTGCATCGTAGGCGTAGAAGGGTGCTTCGTTCAGAGCGACGACGTGCTTCGGTTCCTTTCCGAACTGGAAGTCGATGCCGCCCTCGGCCATGTCGTTGTACGTGGCGACGGTGTGGGCGAGAGAATCGGCGTCAACGCTGATCGCGGCTGCGAGCTCTTGAATCGTCGCGCCCTCGGCGACGGGCGTCTGCTCGGCTTCGTCCATGATGGACTTCAGATTATTGCCAACGATGAGGTAGGCGTGCTCGCCTCGCTGGACGATGCGCTTGCCAATGAAGGCACCGTACTCGTCTTCGGCGGTAAAGCGCAGCCCGTTTTCATCGACCAGGATGCCTTCGCAGGCACGGTCGTTGATCGTGTACACGGAGAAGCCGATCTGGGTTTCCGACATGCCCTTGAGATCGGCGCCGATCTTCTGGGCCATCTGGATGCAGCTGCCGTCTTCGTTGGGGTTGGTGACGGGCCAGCCGGGATTGGCCTTGTAGGGAAGGTGGTCGCGCACCTTTTCCTCGTTGGACGTAAAGCCGCCTCCCGCCAGGATGACCGCCTTGTTCGCCTTGACGTTCTTGGATCCTCCGTCGTAGTCGGCGCAAACGCCGATGACTCGACCGTTCTCATCGGTGATCAGGCTGGTGGCAACGGCCTCGTACAGAACTTCGGCGCCGGAGCCTTCAACAGCCGCCTTCAGGGGACGGAAGAATCCCATGCCGGTCGCCTCGGGCTGGGCCACATGACCGCGAGGAGCCGGCGTGGCCACTTTCTGCGCTTCGCGAGAGAGCTCGTTGCCCGTATAGCCCAAGCAGATGCCCTCTTCGCCATCGGGGAGGTGGGCCTCAAGGACTTCTCCAGAGAAGTCGATGCCTTGCTCGAGGCACCAGTTGTAAATGTCCTCGGATTGCTCGGCGATAAGCTTCAGGGCGTCGACGTTGGCGGAGGGGCCGGCCATCTGCATCATGTAGTTGAGGAAGTTCTCGGCGCTGTCCTCGATGCCGTGCTCCTTCTGCAAAGGGGTTCCGCCCAAGTAGATGAGACCACCGTTGAGAGCGGTAGAGCCGCCGCCAACGCTGGATGCCTCAAGGATGACGACTTCGGCACCGGCCTTGCGCGCCTCGATGGCGGCTGCCGAGCCGGCGCCTCCAAAACCTACCACGACGATGTCGGTCTCTTTGTCCCATGTCACAGAATCGGCAGCAACGCCCGTGCTGGCGAGATCGTCTTTCGCGCCAGACGGGGCGCAGGCCGCAAGAGCGCCCATGGCTCCTACGCCTGCTCCTGCAAGCACCGTCCCTTTAAGAAATGACCTTCTGGAAAGCTCTCGATCAGTCGGATGCACCATATCCCTCTCCTTCATGCGGGTCTCCTTTCACGAGCCTGTAATGTTGTTTGTGCCGTCTTGTTCGCAGACGACGCGGGATGCATGGTAGGGCGTCGGAAGGGAAGTTCGGTACGCTCAAAACGGTGGAACGTGCCGTTTGCAATAGGTACAAAAGGGGTGAAACGAAGGGTTTAGGGCTTCCGGGCTTATCTTTGCGGGGGAGTGTCGAGGGTTTTTCGGCTATGATGGACCGTGCCGTGAGTAGGCGTTGGGGGTAAGTTTCAGCCGGAGTGACGGCGCATCTCGATCTAAGAAAAGGCGGGTGATAGATGTATGGAGGCGGGGAAGGATCTCGTCCCGTTGCTGCTCTCTGCTTTGGCCTTGGGATCGCTGCTGCTTTGGAATTTCCTTATCGGGCGCTTGGCATACTGGACGGGTGCGGAGCAGTATTCTTCTCTTGGAATCGCGTTTGTCGTGGCTTGGCACGTTGCCCTCGTGCTCTCTCTGCTTTCACTTTCCCTGTTGGGGTGGCGCCTTAATAGTCTGCGGGGTGTCTGGATCGTCTGTGCAGTGATGGCGGTGCTCGATGCCGTGCTTTGCGGGATGCGCTTAGGGATCGCCGACTTCCATTGGCTGGAACTGGGCGCCGCGTCGTTGCTTATCGGCATTCGCTATGGGATAGGCTTCGCTTGCTGGATTGTCTTTTGTGGCGGTTGGTCAGGCCTCTCGCTGCTTAAGGCGGGAGCCGGGGCGCTCCTGGTTACCGGGGGCGCCTATGGAGCCATTGACTTATTGGGAATGGCGGATGCTCCGCTTGTCCCCTTTGCTTTTGGCTGCCTCACGGTAGCGTCCCTGGTTTTGCTCTCGCGTTATTGGTCAGATGCTGGGGCACGAAGAGAAGTCGTTACGCGCGGATTCGCAGAGGCAAAGTTACCATCACTGGTTCTTGTCGCCCTTCTCGCTCTTGCTATGCAGATGGTTACTGTGACGCTTCCCCAGCTTTCCGAATGGGGCATAAGCACGGTCGTCGCAGGGGCTATGCTGTTCGTGCTCGTTGCGCTTAAGGCGAAAGTCGTAGCCGATGACGTTGCTGCCTATTTCTTCATCGTGGGGCTCGTGAGCGCACTGATTGGGGTTATTCTCGTGTTCGATTGGTCGCATTCGCGCATTGCGCAAATAGCTTCCATGACGATTTTCTGGCTGCTGTTCATGCTTCTGTTCGTCGTGTTCTGCAACAAGAATGGGACGTTGGCGGGCTTCAGCTCTCTTCGCCTGTCGCTGCTGTACGTGGTCGTGATGTACTCCTCCCTTACCGCTGGCCTTCCGCTGGCCCATTTTCTCAGTTCGACGGGTGTGGCCAATGGCCTCGTTGCGGCCTCGCTCTTGGTTATCTGCTCGTTGCTCATTGTCATTCGTATGGTTCTTCCTCCCAAGGGGCGAAAGACGGAGATGTCGGGCTCTTCGGACATCGAGGGGTTTGCTCAGGCGTATCATCTCGCAGAGAGGGAGGTCGAGGTGCTGGGCTTTCTGATCAAAGGCTATACGCTGAATGCTATTGCCGACGAGCTGTGTCTTTCCCCGAACACGATTAAAACCTATCGCACCAACTTGTACCGAAAGCTTGGCGTCAGTAGCAAACAAGGTTTGGTCGACAAGTTCTACGACGAGCAGCGCTGACGTTAGCGCAAGCGTTCTGGCTGGCAATTTTGCATTTCCGAAATAGTCCGAAGAGCTGTCCTCTTTTGCCCTCCGGTCGGCGAAGGTGCCGATTTCTGCACGAGATTGCCGTTTATGAGCGTCAAGGGGGGTGGCAGTCGCTCGGTTTTATCGAATGCCGCTAGTTCTGCTGATTTCTCTTGCGTCCAGGGCGCTCATAACCGTCGATTTCGTGCACTAACAGTCCACTATGCTGACGGGCCGAGCAGGCGATTCTTTCGCGGTGCGCGCCTTCTGGGGGGCGGAGATCTTCTCAGCCGGCTTTAAAAAGGTTTTGAATGCCACTTATGTTTTCCTTAACTCGATTCCTCTTGTCGTACGGACGCGGTATATTCGTCCCAGATGGCAAAGGAAGGTGAGACGTGGACACGTGGCTTAAGCGAATCGGGCTGGGAGTTCTGGTGCTCGCCATTCTCGGCGCGGTGGCGGTCTTCGCGATAGACGCCCATGTGCAGACGACGGCGGGTCCGCGCATCGTGACGGCCGATGAGGCGGCCGTCCTCGGCAACGTTGATTGCGTGCTGGTGCTCGGATGCGGGGTGCATCCCGACGGGTGTCCGAGTGACATGCTGGCGGACCGCATCGCCCAGGGCGTCGCGCTGTACGAGAACGGCACGTCGCCGAAGCTGCTGATGAGCGGCGACCACGGCCGGGCCGACTACGACGAGGTGAACGCCATGCGGGAGATGGCCGTGCAGGCGGGACTTCCGGCGGACGACGTGTTCATGGACCATGCGGGCTTTTCCACCTACGAGAGCATGTACCGGGCGCGCGATGTGTTCGGGGCGAAGCGCATCGTGATCGTTTCCCAGAAATACCATCTGTACCGTGCGCTCTACGTGGCGGAACGTCTCGGGCTGGACGCCTACGGAGTGTCCGCCGATCTGCGTCCCTACGCCGGGCAGGAGGCCCGCGAGCTGCGCGAAGTGCTGGCCCGAAACAAGGACTTCTTCACAGCGATCGTGCAGCCGCCCCCGACGTTTCTGGGCGACCCCATCTCGCTTTCCGGCAGCGCCAGCGTCACCGAGGGCTGAGATGGCAGGGCCGCGAACATGCGACGTGGAGGTGCGCGGTTATGGTGGAAGCCTTCGAGTTTTCGTCCTATGGGCCAACGCGTGTGGTTGCGAAAGCTACTCTCCATACGATATAGTGCCTAAGTGAAATATTGTGAAACAAAGTGAAAACTTGTGAAATAAAGTGAAAGATCGTGAAATGGAGCAAGCTATGGTGAAGCTGGCACACAATCCGTTCACTCCAACTTTCGGGTGCGTGCCTCCCGAACTTGCAGGGCGCGATACGCTCATCACGGACATCCTTGAGGGACTGGACAACGCGCCGGGCGACCCCAACAGGGCAACTATTTTCGTGGGCGCTCGCGGAACGGGCAAGACGGTGCTTCTCACGGCCGTTGCCGAGCGGGCCGAAATGCGGGGGTGGGTCAGCGTCAATGTAACCGACCGATACGGAATGCTCTCGGAGATAATCGTTCAGCTTCGCCAAAAGGCATCTCACCTTCTTACTCCTGAAACATACTCATGGCTCTCGGAAATACATGTCCATGGCGTGGGGTTCACGCGAACCAAGGAGGAGGCGCCTTCTACATGGCGTGCGGATATGACGAAGGCCATCGGCGAACTCAATGAGAAAGACACGGGCCTTCTCATAACCGTCGATGAAGTGTCGGCGCAATCCGATGAACTTTCAGTTCTCATTGATTCGTTCCAGCATTTCGTCCGCGAGCGTCGGGACGTCGCACTGCTTTTGGCCGGGCTCCCGCACAACGTCTCAACACTCATCGATGTGGACGCGACCTCGTTTCTCCGCAGGGCGTTCAAGCACTCGATGGATCAGATATCCGCAACCGATACCTCTTACGCCATTAAGGAGACGGTGGAGGGCGCTGGAAGAGGAATCGCCGTTGATGCGCTCAAGGTGGCTGCTGATGCTTCGGAGGGTTACGCCTTCCTCATACAGCTTCTTGGTTACCATGCTTGGCGGCAGCATCCCGAGAGAGGGGTCATTACTCTCAAAGACATGGAACAGGCTGTGGCTTTCGCCCGAGATGATATGTATCGCATGGTGCTTGAGCCGACGGTGAACAGCTTGAGCGAAAGAGAGCTGGAGTTCCTCACTGCGATGGCGGAAGGCGAGGGACCCCACCGTGTTTCCGACATAGCTGGTCTCATGGGCATCAGCGAAAACAATGCGACAAAGATTCGTGCGCGTCTTATCGAGCAGGAAATCATCGGGGCGCGGCGAAGGGGCTTCGTAGATTTCGACATGCCCATGATTCGCGACTATTTAACGAAGGGCCAGTACATTTAAACTCGATACTCCGGCTTTTGGGACAGAGGCTGCTCTGTACGACTGACACTTTTGGCTGACGGCATGGCCGGTACTGTTACTAGTCGGAGCCCTCTATGCGGTCGATGAGCTCTTGGCGGCCGCCGGTGATGTTCATCTTGGCGTAGATGTGGCGCACGTGGGTCTGCGCGGTGCTCTTGGCGATGAACAGCTCGTCGCAGATGTAGGGGATGGAGCGCCCCCGCAGAAGGAGCGCCGTCACCTCCACCTCGCGCGGCGACAGGCCGTAGGTCTCGGCGGCCGCATAGAGCCGCGCTGCTGCATCGGCGCCTCTGCCTTCGGAAGCGGAATCCGTCCCTGCGCTTGATGAAACTGGGGCAGAGAAGGGCACGCCGCCCATCGCGGCGGTCTCGTGGGCGTAGCGGGAGCCGTCGGCCATGCTCCACGCAAGCACGACGAGCATGAACAGCGAGACGATGCTGACGGCCGCCGGGTAGCCGAAGCTGAGGGGGACGCGGTAGAGGGTCCAGGCGGCCAGCTCGCCGAGCACGATGCCGGAAAACAGCAGCATGAAGCCGAAGGCGCAGGTGGGAATGGGTGCCGCGCTCCAGCGCTGGGCCATGTTCCCCATGACGATCCAGAGATACACGAGGAAGCAGCCGAAGCCCGCGAAGGCGACGGCCATGCAAGGAATGGCCCCGGCATCGCCCACGAAGGGTAAAAGTAAAAAGCCGACGGCGACGAGGGCGGTGGCGGGGCGGTAGGCGGTGCGCGGGCTCTCGATGCGGATGCGCTTCACCAGATAGAGGGTGAGCACGGTTTCCGAGACGAGGAGGGCGCCCACGTTGGCGATTCCCGGCAGTACCGAGGCCATCCATGCGAGTTCGACCTCGGGAAGCACGTGACCAGCTAGGACGAACAGGGCGCCGTAGACAACGATGGCCAGCGAGAGCTCGGGGCCGAAGAGCCGTGTGAGGTCGGGATGACCGGCGCTGGAGCAGGGTCGGGTTTCGGCTTCGGCCGCGGCGATCGTATCGGCTTCGGCTTTGCCGCCGCCGTTTTCTGCACCCGTTTCGGTCGTGCCGCCAATTGTCGGGAAAGAATCGGTCTCATCGCCTGGAGCGGGGAAGCGGTCTATGGTCATGGCGAGGAACAGGGAGGTGGGTGCGAGCGCGAGCGCGACGGCGAAGGAGAGCGGGGCGGGGAGCAGCACGACAATCAGGTAGAGCGCCCCGCCGGCGAACATGGCGGCTACGGTCGCCACTACCCGCTTGCGCAGGCGCACGGCGGAGAAGGGCGCGGCCCATCCCAAAATGAGGCCCGCAAGGCCGCATCCCACGCAGAGCCCCGCGACTACCGCGAAGATGCCTCCGGCGATGCTCTGGTGCAAGATAGCGCCTATGGGCGACAGCACGGCGGACATCGCGAGCGGCGGGACGGAAGGGCTGCGCCTCTCGACGTCGCAGAGTTTTCCCGGACGTCGGCAGGCAATGGCCGCCAGCCCAAAGGCGAGCACACCGCCGACGACGATGCCGCTGCGCCAACTGAGGCCGGCTCCGATGAAGGTGGACGCGGTGGAGAGCACCGGCGAGATGGCGACGAGCAGCACCCAGGCCACGGCGCATCCGCAGCCAACGGCCAAGCGTATGTCGCAGCTTTCCTGAAAGTTGTCCCACCAGCGGGCGAACATGGCCACCACCTCCAGTGCCATAGTGTCACATCAGGGGTTTTCTCGTCAATCATCACTTTTTACCGATGGCTTTGACGTGGGAATACTCGTTTCATGCCGATAGACGGCGTGGCTGTGAGGCGCCATGATGGGACCATCGACCAACCGAAAAGGAGGGACATCATGACTACCGAGAACATGAAATTGAGCCGTCGCGGATTCCTGGGATTGGGGGCCGCTGCCACTGCTGCCGCGGCTGCGGCCGGGCTTGCGGGCTGCGCGCCCAAGACCATGGCCGAGACGGGCCCGGCCGAGCCTGAGGGCTACACGTGGGAGACCGCGCCCGAGCCCATCACCGAAGTGGATGCCACCGAAGAAACCGACGTCGTCGTCATCGGCGGTGGCATAGCCGGCTTCTCGGCGGCGTGCTCGGCGGCTGAAAAGGGCGCAAAGGTGGTGCTTCTGGAGAAGACAGGCGCGGGCCAGTTCCGCGGCATCGACTACGGCGCCATCGGCGGCAAGCTGCAGCTGGAGGCCGGCATCGATCTGCGCGACCGCAAGCAGGATGTGCTGCAGGAGGTGCTGCGCTGGGGTGATCATCGGGGCGACTACCGGGTGGTGAAGGCGTGGGTCGATCATTCCGCCGAGGCGCTGGATTGGGCGGCCGACATGCTGACGAACCATGGCATCACTATCGCGCCCATGCCTATGGAAATGCAAGTCATTCCCGACGCTTGGTACGAGCATTACGCCACCGATGCCTTTCAGATCGTGCCCACCGACGAACTGATCGCCGAAGGCGGCGAGGCTGGCTACGAGCCCCCCTTCGCCATCGGCTGGGCCAAGGCGTTCACGGCCTACGCGGGCGAGCTCGGCGTCGATGTGCGATTCAACACCGAGGCACTGCAGCTCGTGCAGGACGAGGCCGGAGCGGTGGCCGGCGTCGTCTGCGAAGACAAAGCCGGCGTGACGCGCATCGACGCGAAGGCGGTCGTTATGGCCACCGGCGGCTACGGCAACGACGAGGAGATGATGGACGCCTTCATCCCCGGCCACGCCGAGGACGTCCACAACATCTCGACGCCGCCCCACAACACCGGCGACGGCATTCGCATGGGCGCCTGGGTGGGCGGCGCCATCGACGAGGCGCCCCACTGCCCCATGTACTTCGACGAGGGCGTGGAAGGCCTGGAGCACATGCCCTCCATCCCGCTGACGCGTCAGCCGTGGCTGTACCTGAATGACTTGGGCGAGCGCTTCTGCAACGAGGACATGCCCTACGCTTTCGTCTGCCGCGCCCACAACGCCCAGCCGCGACACATGAAGTGGGTGTTCTGGGACAGCAAGTGGGAGATCGACGGGCCGGCCATGGGCATGGTGGTCTGCAAAGACTTCCGCTCGCCTCTGCACAACCCCGAGGAGATCCAGCAGTTCATCGAAGAGGGCACTATTCTTTCGGCCGACACTATCGACGGCTTGCTGGCGAAGATGGAGGGCATCGACGCGGAGACGGCCAAGGCGTCCATCGAGCGCTACAACGAGCTGTGCGCCGCCGGGGTCGACGAGGACTTCGGAAAGCGCAGGCAGTGCTTAAGTTCGCTGACGGAGCCTCCCTTCTACGGCGTGCATGCCGGCACCACGCTGCTGGTGACCATGGGCGGCCTGAAGATCAACGAGAACCAGCAGGTCATCGACGCCGATGCCCATCCCATCGAGGGCCTGTGGGCCGCCGGCAACTGCTCGGGCAGCTTCTTCTTCGGCGATTACCCCATCACCATCTCGGGTGCCAGCCACGGCCGCGCCTGCACCGGTGGCCGCCGCGCCGGCCAGTTCGCCGCCGACCGCGCCCTGGGGGCGTAGCGGCGCGACGGCGGGTCGTGCGCACTATGGCTCGCTGTTTTCGCCTAAATTGATTCCGAACTGTACCCTCCCCATTGAGGGGCTCCGACCAAGTCGGAGCCCCTTGTGTGTGTGGTACACTGACGGCGCGGGAAGGGGAGGAACATGAAAGAAATCAAGCTCAAAGATATTGTTGCGGCCTCGCTTTGCCAGTTTGGGGCGTTTCTCTTCTTGACGACGTTTATCTTTCGGCCTGAGGTGCTCACGTCCTACCAGTCCGGTGACGCGCTGGCCTTAGGGCCATTGCCCTCGGCGCTGGTCACTATCGTCGCTATGGCTGTCTTCGGCGTTATTTGCGTCGCTGCGGCTGTGCGTGAGGCCGATCACTTTGAGCGGGCTCTGTCCGCCTTTGGTTTCGCGGTGCCGTGCCTCTCCCTTGCTCTGCTGCTTGTTCGTGCGCCGCTCGTTCCTCCGCTGGTCTCTGCGCTGTGCGGGAGTGCCTGTGTGGTGCAGGCGTTCGGATTCGCTCGCTCCAACACGCTCGGATTCGGCGCCACGCTGCTATCGGTTGGGTTGTGCCTGGCGGTGGCTGCCGTCGCTTCCGAGCTGTCCTACCGCCTGTTCCCGCTGCATCTTTACGGAACCATGGCCGTGGCCGGTGTCATGGCGGTTACCGGTGCGGTTCAGCTGGGGGCGTTTTGCCGTAAGGGCTGGCGGGCTGAAGCTGACGATTCCTCCGACGGTGACGCCGGCCGGGCGCTTACGGCAGCGGCTCCGGCGCTGTGGGAGGGCCTGTTCTGCGCCGCGAGCCTCGGCCTTACGTGGAATGCCGTCGATTTCCCGGGCACCCGTGGGCATGAGGCGTTCTTCGCGGTAGGAGCTTTTGCAGCCGTCCTCGCATGGCTCTGCCTCTGGCTCGCTTGGCGGCGCATTCGCCGAGCCGACGTCGTCGTGTATGCTGCGGCTCTGCCAGCTCTTCTCTCGCTCTTGCTGTATATTTTCAGCGAAGGAGCTCTGCTGCCCCTTTATTTCGCATGCGCCGTGGCAAGCGAGCTGTTCCTGCTAGCGCTTTTGTGGGCGAGCGCCCTGGCCGTCGACCGGTCGCTGCGCCATCCAGGGCTGGTGGCCTGCGTCTATCTCGTCGCCTTCGCTGCTCTTTTCGGGTTCTTCATGGTGGTTCAAGCGGCTGTGCCCACCTTTGTCGTGCAGAAGGTGATGCCGTGTCTCGCCCTACTCTTTCTCGCCTACCTTGTCGGCTACGGGGCGTTTCGCGGCCACCGCGTACCCGCGGCGACTGCAGAAGGGGAGGAGGGCGCCGGCGCCGCGCCCGTCGATTTCGCCCGGGCGCTCGATGAGCGCTGCGCCGTCGTGGCGCGGGAGTGGGGCCTCTCGGCGCGGGAAGGCGAGCTTTTGCCGCTGCTCGTCATGGGCATGAGCGCTACGGAAGTTGGGAGTCGGCTGTTCATCGCGCCCCAGACGGTAAAAACTCACCGCTACCGCATCTATCGCAAGGCGGGAGTGGGCACCCATGCCGAGCTTGTGGAGCTGGTGTCCCAGAGCACCGCGTCATCCGAGGGCTCGCAATAGCACGAAATCTACCAGGGGTTTCTCTTCTTTAATACCATTGGCCGACAGACAAAGCGCGGGATGCGGGTGTACGTTCCCTCTGTCTTTTTCGCCAGGACGCGATGCGGATGGCCGTTGCGGGACGTATTCCCGGCCCCATGCGCCGCGCGTCTCGAACGTAGGAGGGAACCTATGGGAAACTTGGATCGCCGCAGCTTTTTGAAGGGTGGCGTGGTGGCTGCCGGTGCGGCCGCCTTCGCCGGCGCGCTCTCGGCTTGCGCGCCGTCGGCGCCGCAGGAGACAGGCGCCGCTGATGAGACGCTCGCGACGACGGGCGAGGCCTGGTACGGCAGTCCCGCCGATCCGGCGACTTTCGACGTGGTCGATACTGTCGATTGTGAAGTGCTCGTGTGCGGCCTTGGGGCCGGCGGTATCACGGCCGCGGCCGCGGCAGCTGAGAAGGGCATGAACGTCATTGCCATCGAAAAGGGTGCCGGTCACGGCAGCATCAAGAGTGACATCGGCGTCATTGGCACGCGCATCGACACGGTTGAGGTCGATCCGCTCCAGATGCTGAACGAGCACACCCGTTACGCCAACGGCTGGTGCGATCCCCGCGTCACCCGTGTATGGGCCACCGAATCCGGCGCCACATTCGACTGGATCAGCGACTCCATCGCCGAGTTCGGCGCGACGCCCTATTTCGAATACGACGTGGACGAGGGTACCCACGGCGTGTGGCCGGTGTATCCCACCGATCACGGCTTCCACTACACCTATACCGAAGAAGAGCAGGCCAAGGCCGATGCGGCGGTGGCCGAATCGGGTGACCCGGCGGCTGCCCAGGGCATTCTGCCCCAGGTGGGCGACTACATGCTGAAGAAGGCCGAGGAATGGGGCGCTGATTTGCGCTATGAGACGCCGTTTGTGCAGCTGGCCCAGGACGAAAACGGCAAGGTGACCGGCGCCTATGCGAAGATCGGCGACGGATACGTGCTCTTTAACGCTAGCAAGGGCGTCATCCTGGCCACGGGCGGCTATGAGGCTAACCCCGATCTTCTGGCTGAGCTGAATCCGGACGCCGCGGCCATCGGCGGCGTGTCCATGACCCAGGCGGGATGCGAGGGCGAGGGCATCAAGGCCGGCATTTGGGCCGGCGGCATGAAAGACGAGATTCCCACGCTCATGACCTTCGCTCGCGCCGCCGTGGCGCCTGATGCCGAGCTGGGGTATCCCTACCAGGGCATGACCTGCTGGATCGGCGACCAGCCCTTCCTCAAGGTGAACCTCGACGGCGCGCGGGTCTGCTGCGAGACGGCTCCCTACGACTACCCGCTGCACGTGGCCGCGCTGCAGCCCGAGTACAAGCTCGCCAGCATCTGGGACAGCGACTATCAGAACCAGATCGTCGCCTTCCACACCATCGGCTGCTCGCGCATCAATATGTCCGATACGGTGGATGCGGCCGGCGTGCCTACGGGCGAGGGGCTGTCGTTCCCGGCCTGCGATATGATGATCGGCGCGGCCATGGAGGCCGGCATCGTGCAGCAGGCCGATACCATCGAGGAGCTGGCGGAGAAGCTGCGCGTTGACCCTGCGGGGCTTACGGCCACGGTGGAGCGCTACAACGAGCTGGCGGCCAAGGGGGTCGATGAGGACTTCGGCAAGCCTGCCAAGGATCTGCTGCCCCTCTCGAAGCCCCCGTACTTCGGCGCGTTTTTCGGCGGCCACGTGCTCTGCACGCTGGACGGCCTGCGCATCGATGAGCACATGCGCGTGCTGAACACCGAGCGCAAGCCCATCGAAGGCCTGTACGCCGTGGGCAACTGCTCGGGCAGCATGTACGCGGGCAGCTACCCCGAGTTGTTCATCGGCAACGCCAACGGCCGTACCATCACCCATGCCCGCCACGCCGTCATGCACATCGCCGGCGAGGTGAAGTAGGGGGCGCGAGCGTCCGCGCAGCCAAACCCTCCCTCTCGGAAGCCCCCGACCTCCGGGGGCTTCCGTTGTTCCCGTCGCTTGACGGGCCGAATCCGGAGAAGCTTCCTACTCCGCCAAGTCTTCCACAAAGCCCACGCGGTAGTTGCGGAAGATGACTTCGCCCTGCTCTTGGGTGGCGTCTAGGTCGACATCGGCTTCTATGCGGAAGTCGCCGGCGTCTTCCTCGTCCAGGAATATCTGACGGACGTGCCAGGCGTGCGATTCCTGCTCGGGGCTCTCGTCGATCATCAGATAGGCGGCGGACCGCGCGTCGCCATCGAGGCGGATCTCGTTGTGCTCGGCGAAGTAGTCGTCCAACGCCGCATTCCACGCGCGCTCGCTCATGCCCCAGTCCTCGTCCAGGTTGCCCAGCTCGCGAGTGCGATCGAGTGCGGCCAGGCGCACGCGGGCGAAGAGTGCGTTGCGCACCATGACTTCCATGCCGTGGCGGTCGGCCACCACGGCATCGGCCGCCTGCGGGGGCGCGCCGGCCTCGGGCAGCTCGCCGGCGCTCTCCCACGCGTCCACCAGCGACGAGTCGGTGGTGCGCACCATGAAGCCGAGCCAGGCGATGATATCGCGCAGCCGATCGTCCAGCCGATCGGGCGGTAACGTGCGCACGAGCACGCGGAAGGCGTCGGACAGGTAGCGCAGAAGCGTCCCCTCCGACTTCGCGATGCCGTAGCGGCCGATGTAGGTCTTGAAATCGCTCGCCGTCTCCACCATGTCGCGCAGCACGCTCTTCGGCAACAGCTCGTAATCGCGGGCCCACGGCACGCCCTGGCAGTACAGCTCGAAGGCGCGGGCGAGCAGCTCTTCCAAGGGCTTGGGGTAGGTGATCTCGGCCAGCCGCTCCAAGCGCTCCTCGTATTCCACGCCGTCGGCCTTCATCTCGGCCATGGCCGCGTCGCGCGCTTTGCGCTCCTGAGCCCGCAGCACCTTGGCGGGGTTTTCCAGGGTGGCCTCCACGAGCGAGATGACGTCCAGGGCGTAGTCGGGGCTTTCCGGATCCAGCAAGTCGAGCGCCGCCAGCAGGAAGGGCGAAAGGGGCTGATCCAGGGCGAAATCCTCGGGCAGTTCCACGGTAAGCTCGTAGGACGGCCGACCTTCGGCGTCCTCGCCGCGCACCACCACGCCTGCTTCCAAAAGCGTGGCGAATATCTCGTCGGCCCGCGCGTTCAGCTTGATCTTCTCCTCGGGGGTTTGGGCCGAATCAGCGATGAGCGTATGCACGTTGGCCCAGGCGTCGCCTCCGCGCGACACCACGGACAGCACCATGGAATGGGTGATGCGCATGCGGGGCGTCAGCTTCTCCGGCGGCTTCTCGATGAGGTGCTCGAAGGTCTGCTTGTTCCAGCTGACGAAGCCCTCGGGCGGCTGCTTTTTCTTCACGCGACGCTGCTTTTTCGGGTCGTCGCCGGCCTTGAGCATCGCCTTGTGGTTCTCGATCTCATGCTCGGGGGCCAGCGCCACCACCATGCCCTCGGTGTCGAAGCCGGCCCGTCCCGCGCGGCCCACGATCTGGTGGAACTCGCGGGAGCGCAAACGGCGCATCTTGGTGCCGTCGAACTTGGTGAGCTGGGTGAGCACCACCGTGTGGATGGGCACGTTGATGCCCACGCCGAGCGTGTCGGTACCGCAGATGACCGGGAGCAGCCCCTGCTGGGCGAGGCGTTCCACGAGCAGGCGGTAGCGCGGCAGCATGCCCGCATGGTGCACGCCCACGCCGGCGGCGAGCAGCCGCTGCAGGATCTTGCCGAAGGGGGTCGTGAACTTCGTGCCCTTCATGGCCTGCTTGATTTCCTCGCGCTGGGCCTTGTCCGACACGCCGTAGCTGGCCAGCGCCCGGGCGTTCTTCAGCGCCTCGTCCTGGGAGAAGTGCACGATGTACATGGGTGCCTCGCCGGCGCGCAGACCCAGCTCCACGGTGGCTTCCAGGGTTTCGAAGGTGTAGTCGTAGGACAGCGGCACGGGGCGAGGCGCGTCGGTCACCAGGTCGACGGGCCGGCCGGTGCGCTCTTCCAGCGCGCTCGCGATGTCGCTCACGTCGCCGAGGGTGGCGCTCATCAGCAGGAACTGCGCATTCGGCAGCGTGAGCAGCGGCACCTGCCAGGCCCAGCCGCGATCGGGATCGGCGTAGAAGTGGAACTCGTCCATCACCACGCAGGCCACCTTCGACGCGGGCCCTTCGCGCAGGGCCTGGTTCGCGAGGATCTCCGCCGTGCAGCAGATGACCGGCGCCTCGGTGTTGATGGTGGAGTCCCCCGTGATCATGCCCACGTTCTCGCGGCCGAGGATGTCCACCATGTCGAAGAACTTCTCGGACACGAGCGCCTTGATGGGGGCGGTGTAGTAGGCAGTGCGCCCCGTGGCCACGGCCATGAAGCAGAGCCCCAAGGCCACCATGGACTTGCCAGAGCCCGTGGGCGTGCCCAGAATCACCGAGTCGCCCACGGCCAAGTCCATGAGCGCGTCCTCCTGGTGGGGCCACAGCTCCATGCCGCGGGCGTCCACCCATTCCAAGAATACCTCCAGCGCCTCGTCAGGCGTGAGCACGTCGCCCTCGCCGGTCTCGGCCCAGGGAAGGAGCCAACCCAGCGAGCCCGGCTCGAAGGGATCCACGGGGGCGATGGGGCTGTCGGCGTCGGCGCGGGCGGCGCGCTCGGCGGTTTTTGCGGCTTCGGCGGCGATGTCCTCGGGCGTCTCGTAGACGCCCTCTTCGGCAGCGGCGGAGTTCTTGGCGGTATCGGTCATGGGGTGTCCGTTCTGACGGCGCGATCGTTCGCCATCTATTATAAGTAAGACCCGCGCATCGAAGATGACGCATCGGCAGCGGTTCCCGTGGTGTAGTATAGGCGCTTACTGAAACAAGGAGCTGTTGGTGCGGAAGGCGGGTCGTGGGCGAATCGGAGTTCTGCGAGTCCGCCGTGCCGGGCGCGGCCTCAAACGCGCAGGGATGCGCTTAAGAGAGTTAGGGTGCAACGTGAAAAAGGGAAATGTGGCGGCGCTTCTGCCCATCGGGGTATTCCTCGTGCTGTATCTGGGGCTCGGCATTCTGTTCGAGTACGGCATGGGCATTTCCATGGGGTTCTATAACATCCCCATCGTGGTGATCTTTTTGGTGGCGCTTCTGGTGGCGTGCTTCCAGAATCGCAGCCTTTCCTTTGACGACAAGCTCGTCGTCATGGGCCGAGGCATCGGGGACAAGACCATCGTCACCATGATCCTTATCTTCATGGCGGCCGGCGTGTTCGTGGGCACGGTGGGACGCGATTCCGCCGAGTCGGTGGCCTACCTCATGCTGTCGGTCATTCCCGCCGAGTATTCCGTGGCCGTGCTGTTCGTGGTGAGCTGCTTCGTATCGCTTTCGATGGGCACGTCGGTGGGCACCATTACGCTCATCACGCCTATCGCCGTGGCGGTGGCGGCGGCCTCGGGGCTCAGCCTGCCGCTGTGTGTGGCCTCGGTCATGGGCGGTGCCATGTTCGGCGACAACCTGTCGTTCATCTCCGACACCACCATTGCCGCCTGCCAGGGACAAGGTTGCCAAATGAAAGACAAGTTCCGGGAGAACTTCAAGATCGCTTTGCCGGCGGCGTTGGTGACGCTGGTGATCATTCTGGTGCTGTCGCTGGGAACCGATATCTCCGGCACGGTACAAAACGACTACAACCTGCTGGAGCTCATCCCGTACCTCATCGTGCTTGTGGGCGGTATCGTGGGCATTAACGTGTTCATCGTGCTTTTGCTGGGCATTCTGTCCGGCTCTATCATCGTGGTGGCCGAAGGCGCCGTGGCTGCTACCGATCTGCTCGGCAACATGGGCACCGGCGCCGCCGGCATGTTCGAGACGACTATGGTGGCGGTGCTCGTGAGCGCCATCTGCGCGCTCATCCGCGAGAACGGCGGCTTCGTGGCTCTGTTGAACGGCATCAAGCGCCTGTTCCGCAGCCGGAAGGGCGGCCAGCTCGGCATGGGACTGCTCGTGGGCGCCATGGACATCGCCACCGCAAATAACACCGTGGCCATCGTGATGGCGAACCCCATCGCCCACGAGATGGCCGAGACGTACAACGTCTCAAGACGCAAGACGGCTTCCATCCTGGATACGTTCTCCTGCGTGTTCCAGGGGGTCATCCCCTACGGCGCCCAAATGCTCGTGGCCATCTCGGCCTGCACCGAACTGGGTTTTCAGGTGTCGGCCTTCCAGATCATGCCGTTTCTGTTCTATCCGTTCTTCCTGCTGCTAAGCTCGCTCGTGTTCATCTTCTTCGTGCCGGACGACCGCGGCTACGTGCCCGATCATGCCGCCTACCACTCTTCCAGCTCGTAATAGCGTTTGAGAGTCACGCCCTCGGGGGTCACTTCGAAGTCGGCCTGCCAGAGCTCCACGCCGGCTTCCCGGCAGGCGTCCACCGTGGCGAGCACTTCCTCGTAGGTGGTGCCGTGGTAGAAGCGGAACCCGAAGTTGTCGTAGTAGAGGCAGTAGAGGATGGCGGCCCGCTCGTGGTCGGCCAGCGACGCGGCCAACTCGCGCAAATGGCGCAGGGAGCGCTCGGTGGAGCTGAAGGGCGCCTCGGGCAGCCGCGGCACGTAAGGCGGGATGTCCGTCTGCATCTGCACGAGCGGCGTCTTCACTTCCAAATACAAGTCGTCGTTCGCGAGGAAATCGAGGCGCGAGTCGCCTAAAGGCACCTCGCGGCGCACCGTGCGAACGGGGCCGGTTATGGTCGCGAAAGCGCCTTCGCGCAGGAAGTGCTCCACGTAGCGGTTCGACGCGTTCTGGTTGATGCCGATCCAGCGCTTGTCGGGATCGTCCGGCTGCTGCAGCGAGAAGGCTTCCACCGTGAGCGGCATCTTGCGCTTGGGGTTGCGGGAGTCGGACACAAGGCACGGGCGCCCCGCCAAGTCCAGGCCGCCGATGCGCGATACCGCCGGGCAGTGGCAGCGCACGATGCCCGATGGCGCGCTCCCTTCGTCGGAGGTTCCGAAGTCGACGTCCATGATGAACCGGTTCGGCCGCGCGAGAATGACGCCCTCGCGCAAGGGCTCGGGGAACGGAAGAAAGACGTCTTGCTCTTTATCGCGTGATTCCATGGGCACCTTGCAAAAGTTTTAGAGATAATGGTCACAAAGTCGAGTTCTGGGTTTTTCTGAGCCCTAATATGGCGCTCGGCATCTTCGAATTAGTTGGATAACGTTAATTACGGTATTATTCAAGCGCTTAAACGCGGTGAATATTAGGGTAAATCTGTGCTCCAGAAACCCAGAACTCGACTTTGTGACCAAAAAGAGAAATGTTTTTTGCAGGCAGGAGGTTATGAGCTCCGTGCGTCGCGGTGGTGGGCTGCGGCGGCCAAGGCGTTGAACAGGCCGTGGTGGCGATCGAGGTATTCCGGATGCCATTGCACTCCCAGGAAAAAGGGCTTCGCAGGATCCTCCACCGCTTCCACCACCCGATCCTCGGAACGGGCGGCGACAAGCAGGGCGGGAGCCACGTGGTCGACGCCCTGGTGGTGCATGGAGTTCACCTCGAAATCCCCCGATGCGCTCACCACCGATTCCAGCAAGCTGCCCTTGGCGATGGTGACCTTGTGGGATATGCCGTAATAGGGCGGGTTCTGGCGATGCTGCTTTTCGGTGACGCCGCAGTTGTACAGGTCGCGGTAGAGGCTGCCGCCGAGAGCCACGTTCATGACCTGCATGCCGCGGCAAATGCCCAAGGTGGGCAGGCTGCGCTCATGGGCGAGGCGGGCGAGCTCCAGCTCGAAGCCGTCGCGATCCTCGCAGACGGCGAGCAAACCGTCCAGGCAGGGGATGGGCGGGCGTCCCGTGGCAGACAGCACGTCGCGGCCGTCCAGGGACTCCACCGTTTCCACGGCCGAGGTGCCATCCATGGCCTCTTCGAAGGTGCGGTCGGGCACGTAATGGCCGCAGAAGGGAACTTTTGCTCCTGTGGAGCGGCAGTGGGAGGAGGAGCCGCAGCCCATGGCCGCAAGATCGTCCAGGCCCAGTGCATCGCGATTCTTGGCCGGGTCGGGCACGTAGTAGCGCGGATGCACGTCGCCGCCTCCGGTGATGAGCAGGCCGTCCACCAGCTCGATGACGTGGCGGGCGTGCTCTCGGTTTGCCTCGGCGCCCCCGGCGATGGGGGTGAGGAGAATGGGCACGGCCCCGGTAGCTGCCACGCGGTTGATATATTCCACATTCACACGCTGAAAGCCATCGGCCTCGTTCAGCGTTGTTGTAATTCCAATGATCACGGGATTGTTCCTTTTGTTGCTATCGCGGCGAGTTGGCAGCAGATACGCCATTGCCTCTTCGGAGCTGTCTTGTTGCAATAGAACATACCACCGACTGCGCCTGTGCACAATCCAAGATTACCCGCATGGCTTGGCTTGGGAAGGAGAGCGGTTGTCAGACGATCTTGGTGCTGGAAATGAGGGCTTTTTTCGAGTTGTTAGACTCTGCGTTGATTGGTTTGCGGTTCAAGCAGCGGAAGGCTAACAAAATCCAGGGAGGTATTATCGCAAAACGTGTATTCTGATTGCAGATGGGGACAGCTGGATTTATCTTGCCGTCGAGGATAGCTAACAAGTCGAAATTCTTGCACAATGTCGAGTGCAAGATTCGCCGGATTAGAGCAGTTGGTACGTGCGAAGTATCTTTGTCTGGAAAATGCTTCAAGAGCGAGGTGCTATGCGAGCATATCTTAGTGCTGAGGAAAACATGAAGAGAGGAGAGCGGCTATGCGAGCGGTAGTGCAATGCGTGAGCGAGGCGTCGGTGACGGTGGAGGGTCGCGTGGTCGGTGCCATTGGGAAGGGGTACGCCATTCTTCTGGGCGTGGGCCACGGCGACACCGAGGCCGAGGCGGAGCGGCTGTGGCGCAAGATCGCCAAGATGCGCGTTTTCGAAGACGCCCAGGGCAAGACGAACCTGAGCTTGGCCGATGTGGGTGGGGAAGTGCTCGTGGTGAGCCAGTTCACGCTGTACGCGAACTGCCGCAAGGGGAATCGTCCCTCGTTCACAGACGCGGCCGAGCCAGCTATCGCCCGGCGGCTGTACGAGCACTTTGCTGCGATGGCCCGAGCCGACGGCTTCACGGTGGCGACAGGCGAGTTCGGAGCCATGATGGACGTGGCGCTTGTGAACCACGGGCCGTTCACGGTGGTGCTTGACACCGACGCGCTTTAGCGGGGGGCGGCCCTCGCGAAGAGGAACAATCCCGCCAAAGAGGGACGGCCCCAGTAAAGAGGAGCCGCCCTGCGTCGCATGGGGCAATGGCACGTTGCGCGGCTAGTTTTCGTCCACCACCAAATCGACGAATTGGAAGGTGGTGCAGTCCACGAGCCCCCGGTTCGTGAGGCGCAGCTCCGGCAGACAGGCGAGCGGGATGAGCGCCATGGTCATGAAGGGGGAGGGCATGGTACAGCCGATCTCGGCCCAGGTCTTTTCCAGATGATGCACCTTCTCGCTCATAGCGGGGGCGTCCAGGTCGTTCATGAGGCCGGCGATGGGCAGCTCCACGAGGCCGAGCACCTCGCCGTCGGCCACGACGACCATGCCGCCGCCCACCTCGGCGAGCGTATTGGCCGCCAGCGCCATGTCCGCATCGTTGGTGCCCACTACGAGCAGGTTGTGGGCGTCGTGGGCCACCGTGGAGGCCATGGCACCGCGCTTGATGCCGAAGCCCTTGGTGAACCCGACGCCGAAGGTGCCCGTCTCGTGGTGGCGCTCGAAGACGAAGGTCTTCAGCACGTCCTGGTCAAGATCGCTTTCCAGGGCGCCGTCCGTCACGGTGAGCGCGGCGCGAACCTCGCGGTCGGGCACCGATCCGGGCAGCACTTCGATGACGCGCACGCATACCGCGTCACCCTCGGCGGCGTCGGTGGGTGCTTCCACGCGGAACGTCTCGGGTGCGATGGCGCGCCCCAGGTGCATGGAGTGGGTCACCCACGCCGGGTATTCGAAAGGCGGAAGCGGGAAGGTGCACGCGCCGTTTTCGGCCACCACGTCGCCGTCGATGAGCACGCGGGTGACGTTCAAATCCTCCAGGTTGTCCAAAAACACGATGTCGGCGCACTTGCCCGGGGTGATGGAGCCCAGCTCGTTGTCCATGCGGAAGCAGGTGGCGGTGTTGATGGTCATCATCTGGATGGCGCGCACCGCGTCGATGCCGCATTCCACGGCCTTGCGCAGGATGTAGTCGAGGTGCCCGTTGGCCACGAGCGTGTGCGGGTGCGTGTCGTCGGAGATGAGGTTTGCGAAGCGCGTGTCGATGTCGGTCTCGGTGATGGCCGCCGCCAGGTTCGGCAGGTCGAGCCAGGCCGAGCCGTAGCGCAGCTGGGCGTACTGGCCGAGGCGCATCTTGGCCAGCGCGTCCTCGGCGCGGGTCGACTCGTGGCAGCAGCGCACGCCGCTGGCGACGTAGGCGTTCAGCCCCTGGTCGGTCTCGGGGATGGAGTAGTGGCCCGTGACCACCTTGTCGGCGGCGAGGGTGGCGGCCACTTCGCCGTGGGCGTGATCGGTGCCCGCCAGCACACCGGGGAAGTTCATCATCTCGCCGAGGCCCACCACGCCGTCCCAGGTCATGGAATCGGCGATCTCGGCGGCGCCCACGGCGGCGCCGGTGTCCTCGAAGCCGGGCACGGCCGGCACACAGGAAGGTGTGGTCACCATGGCCTTCAGCGGCGTGCGCGCAGCGTCCTCCATCATCACCTGCACCCCTTCAAGGCCGAGCACATTGCACACCTCGTGGGGATCCCAGTAAATGCCCACCGTGCCGTGGGGGATAACGGCCCGGGCGTACTCGCCGGCGCCGATCATGGAGGACTCCACGTGGATGTGCCCGTCCAGAAAGCCCGGGGCAATCACCTGGCCGATGGCGTCAATGACGCGGGTGTTCTCGCCGATGCAATGGGCGGCGCTTTGCCCCACATAGGCGATGCGACCCTCCGCGATGGCCACGTCGATGTCGTCTTGCACTTCGGCCGTGCACACGTTCACGAGCCGCGCGCCCGTGATCACGGTGTCGGCGGGTTGGCGTCCCTGGGCCACGGCGGCCAGGGTTTGCGTGCACTCCCAAAACGGTTTCTTGCAGAAATGGTTCAGCATGGGCGCCTCCTTCAGCGCTAGATGAATGGCCGGCGTGCGCGGGCGTCGGCGTAGGCGAGCGGCCAGATGAGCGGCCGAAATGCCTGTCTGCGGCCGCAGCCGGCCTGATGGCGCCAGTGTACGCCCGTCGTCTTCCGGGAAGGTGTCAATGGCCGAGAATGCAGAAGGGCTTCACGGAGTTCCCTTTCCTTGGAGTTAGCTCTAAATGCTTTAATGGGGGAAGCGGGGAATGAGAAGGTCGCGATAAGGCAAGATGATCGAAGAAGAACGTCGCGGCAGCATAGGGTTTGCGAAGAAGAGAGGACGTGCCATGGAGTATCGGAAATTGGGCCGCACGGGCCTGAAGGCGAGTGTTATCGGGTTCGGCGCCGAGTGGATCGGCAAGATGGAGCAGGCCGAGGTGAACGCCATGGCCGCCCGGGGCGCCGCGGCCGGCGTGAACATCGTGGACTGCTGGATGAGCGACCCGGCGGTGCGTTCGGCCCTCGGCGAGGCGCTTGAGCCGACGCGCGATCAGTGGATCATCCAGGGCCACATCGGCAGTACCTGGCAGGACGGCCAGTACGTGCGCACCCGCGAGCTGAACCACGTGCGCCCGGCCTTCGAGGACTTGCTGGCGCGCCTGCGCACCGACCACGTCGAACTGGGCATGATCCACTACGTGGACGCCTGCGACGAGTTCCGCGCCATCATGGACGGCCCCTTCATCGAATACGTGCGCGAACTTCTGGCTGCGGGCAAGATCGGGCACATCGGCCTTTCCACCCACAATCCCGAAGTGGCGCTGCTCGCCTGTGACGAGCCGGAGATCGAGGTCATCATGTTCTCGCTGAACCCGGCCTTCGACATGATGCCGGCTTCCGAGGATTTGGAAGATCTGTTCGGCGACTACGAGAACGTGGCCGGCGATGGCATCGAACCCGTGCGCGCTCGCCTGTACGCCCGGGCCGAGGAGAAGGATGTGGCCCTCACGGTGATGAAGGGCTACGCGGGCGGGCGCCTGCTTTCCGCCGACGCGTCGCCCTTCGGGGTGGCGCTCACGCCGGTGCAGTGCATCCACTACGCGCTCACGCGCCCCGCGGTGGCGAGCGTCATGGTGGGCGTGGAAACCGTGGAACAGTTGAAAGAGGCCTTGGCCTACGAGGGCGCCACCGCCGCCGAGCGCGACTACGCGAGCGTGCTGGCCGGGGCGCCCAAGCACGCCTACATGGGCCAGTGCACCTACTGCGGCCACTGCGCGCCGTGCACGGTGGGCATCAACATCGCACTTTCCAACAAGTTCGCCGACTTGGCCGAGATGGCGGGCGAGGTGCCCGCCTCGGTGGCGGCCCACTACAAGGCCATGGACGTCACGGCCGGCGCCTGCATCGCCTGCGGCGACTGCGAGCCCCGCTGCCCCTTCGACGTGCCGATCATCGAGCGCATGGAAAAGACGGAGGAGCTCTTCGGCTGCTAAACGAGCCGGCGAACTTCGGAGTCTTCAGCATTCGGGCGGGCTAATGCCACTTCGACGCAGAAATGGCCGATGGAAGGTGCCAGTTCAGGGCCGAAATGGTTGAAAATGCCAGTTCAACCTTGAAATGGCCGGCGTTGGGAAGGCGCGTCGCGCCATTTCTGCCCTCAACTGGCATCTGCCGGCGGATTTTCGAAATCGCGCTCGGCGCAGAGGCCCTTCAACGTATCCAAAAAAGCTTGGGCTTGGCGGGTGGGGAGGGTCTTGCGCCAGACGAGGCCCTGGGTGGATTCCAGGGTGGGGGACAGCGGTACGAAAGCCAAGTCGTTCAGCTCGTTGGCCTCGAACAGGCCGCGATAGGTGAACGCGCTGCCGATGCCCTGCCGCACGAGGAACTTGGCGTTCAGTGGCAGGTTGTAGGTGGCGCGCACGTCCATCTCGTCGGCCAAGTCTCCCAGCCATTGGCCGAGCACGCCCACCTTCACGCCTTGGCGCGAGCTGATGAGCGGCTGGTCCAGCAGGTCCTCGGGCATGACGGCCGCCTTTGCTGCCAGGGGGTTGTCGCGGCGGACAAGGAGACCCCACGTGTCGGTGTGGGGTAGGCGCAAGGTGTGCATGTCCACATGGCTGCGCAGCTCGCATTCCAGAAGGAAGTCGTAGAAGCCGCGGACGAAGTTGTCCATGAGGTCGGCCGAGGTGCCGCTGTACAGCTCGAAGGTGATGCCGGGGTAGGCGGCGCTCGTGCGCTTCATGGCCTCGGCGACAAGCTCCATGGCCTGGGTCTCGCCGGCGGCGATGTGCACCTTACCGGCGATGGAATGGGTGGGAAGGGCGATCTCCTCCTCGGCCTTGTCAGCCAAAGCGAGGATGGACTCGGCGTAGCGGCGCAGGATGACGCCCTGCTCGGTGAGCTCGATGCCTTTGCGGTTGCGCTGATACAGAAGGTGCCCCAGCTCGTCTTCCAAAGCGGCCAGCTGGCGCGAGAGCGTCGGCTGGGTGACGTGCAATGACTTGGCCGCCGCGGTGATGGAGCCCTCGCGGACGACGGTGACGAAATAGCGGAGCGTTCTCAGTTCCATGGTTCCCCCTTCGATTCCCCGGCGTGCTCGGCTGCCGCGCTGTCCGCGTCTATTACGCCAGGCGAGATTGGGTCTGGCACATCCTGCATGCCTTTCAAGCATTTACAAGATTACAATATAAGCATTACCTATGGAAGGGGTGCCCTCCGTATGATTCGAGCTGTCAGAGAAGACACGAGAAGAGGAGGGTGATGTTCATGGCTCTATTGGACAAGGGCATGAAGCGTCGCGATTTCTTGAAGGCGTCCGCCGCCACGGCGGCGGTCGGGCTTGCGGGCTGCGCGCCGAGCACGGCCACCGACATGGCCGAGACCGGCGGGAGTGCCGGCGCGACGACCCATAAGGTGGCCAGCGACGCCGCCATCATCGAGGGCAAGGGCGAGTGGATGCCTATCCATTGCCACCAGAACTGCAACCAGATGTGCCTGAACATGGGGTACGTGGTGGACGGCGTCGTGGTGCGCCAGAAGACCGACGACTCCCATGCGGACAGTTTCGACTGCCCCCAGCAGCGCGGCTGCCTGCGCGGGCGCTCCCTGCGCCAGCAGGTGTACAACGCCGACCGCATCAAGTACCCCATGAAGCGCAAGAGCTGGCAGCCCGGCGGCGGCGAGGCCGCCCACGGCGAGCTGCGCGGCAAGGACGAATGGGAGCGCATCAGCTGGGACGAGGCGCTGACCTACGTGACCGACGAGCTGAAGCGCGTCTACGCGCAGTACGGCCAGGACGTCGTCATCTGCAACGGCTGGCGCTGGGCCCCCGGCTCCGCCATGTTCCCGGTCATTGGCGGCGCGGTGTACAACACCGAGTGCGAGTCCTTCGGCTGCTGGGCCTTCCAAACGGAAGCGCTGGGCATGTACTCCCACGGCGATCATCCCGACCTCATGATGGCGCCGGACAAGTACGACCTGCCCAACGCCGACACCATCGTGCTGTACGGCTGCAATCCGGCCTGGTCGCAGCACTCCTCCATGTACTGGCTGAAGAACGCCCAGAAGGCCGGGGTCAACTTCGTGTTCGTCGGCCCCGACTACAACGCCACCGCCGCCGCCATGGACGCCCGCTGGATCCGCGTGCGCCCCGGCACCGATACGGCCTTCCTGCTGGCAGTGGCCTACGAGATGGTGCGGCTCGACGAGGAGCGCGGCGACATCATCGATTGGGACTTCGTGAACGAGCGCACCGTGGGCTTCACGCCGGAGACCATGCCCGCCGATGCCACCACCGACGAGAACTTCCGCGACTACCTTCTGGGCGCCTACGACAACACGCCGAAGACGCCGGAATGGGCGACGGAGATCTGCGGCACGCCGGTTGAGGACATTACCTGGTACGCCGAGATGGCCGGCAAGAACAACGCCGTCATGTTCCTGCACAGCTACGCCGCCTCTCGCTACCTGGGCGCCGAGAACCTCTCCCAGGCCTTCATGACGGTGTCGGCCTTGGGCGGGCACTTCGGCAAGAGCGGCCATGGTTCGGCGGCCATCTACACGTGGGATGCGGGCGACTCGGGCTACCGGCTCATCCAGCACGTCGGCGGCGACTACGGCTATGTGGACAACCTGGTGGGCAGCCCCGCCGCCACGGGCCCCAACCGCAACATCGAGGGCAATTCCTGGTGGAGCTCGCTTGCCGACGGCAAGTACCTGTCCTCCTCGGAGGGCCCCTACGACCTTGGCTCCAGCGACGTGGTGGGCGACCCGACGAAGCTGCGCGCCAACACGCCGGTCTACCACGAGGCCCGCGAGATGCCGGTGAACCCGCGCATGCTTGTGCAGACAAACTCGAACTTCATGCAGACGCGCGGCAACCTCGCCACGGCCATCAAGGTCATGCGCGCGGCCGACACTTGCGTGTCCTTCGAGATCAAGTTCTCGCTCACGGCCCAGTTCGCCGACATCATCCTGCCGGTGTGCACCCACTGGGAGGGCAACGACGACGAGTCTTGGGGCGAGCTGTCCTGGCCGAGCCCGTTTGGCGACGGCAACGGCCAGAAGCAGCGCAAGGACGCCCTGCTTGCTTGGAAGCCCCTGGTGAAGCCGATGTACGAGGCCCGCGAGGAGAAGCGCGTCTTCCGCGAGATCATCGAGCGCATGGGGTATAACCCCGACGACGCCTACCCGAAGAGCAACTACGACCAGTGGCTTGGCTACTTCCTCGGCATGCGCGTGCTGAATGAGGACGCGACGAAGTGGGAGCCGGTCATCACCTGGACCGAGGCCGACAACGAGAAGTACCACGCGAGCTACCCGGCCCAGGAGGGCAAGGTCGCCTTCGACCAGTTCATGGCCGACGGAAGCTATGTGGTTGAGCGCTCGGAGGGCGATCCGCGCAACTACGTGGGCTACCGCGACGACAAGCTGGGAATCGGCGAGGACGGCGAGTCGGTCGTCGTGGCCGACCCGGCCTGGCCGCGCCCGTCGGTGTCGGGCAAACTGGAGATCTACTGCCAGTACAAGGCCGACAACGTGAACCGCATCGGTCTGAACGATACGCCCATCAAGCCCTACGCGAACTACTTCGTGCCGCGCCGCGGCTACCAGGAGACGTTTGCCAACTGGGAGGCCAAGGAGAAGGGCGCTTACCCGCTGCAGGCCTACACGCCGCACTACATGCGCCGCGCCCACACCTGCTACGACAACATGACCTGGACCCAGGAGGCCTTCCGCAACCCAGTGTTCATGAGCGTGGAAGACGCCGAGGCCCGCGGCATCAAAGCCGGCGACACGGTGCGCTGCTTCAACGACTTCGGCAGCATGCTGAGAATCGCCCAGCCCATGCAGGGCTACATGCCCGGCGTGGTGGGCATTCCCCACGGCGTGCACTCGGTGTTCGACGAGTCCGACCCCGAGAACATCATCGACCGCGGCGGGAGCGAGCAGATGCTCTCCGACGGCCTGCAGTCGAACTACTTCCCCCAGGTGGACGGGTACAACAGCCTGCTCATCGAGATTGAGAAGTACGACGGCGAGCCGTTGGTGGAAGACTTCGAGCGCGGGCCGTTTCTGGCCGCGGGTATAGACGACGAGGGCACGGCCGCCTATGTGGTGCCCGGTGCCGACAACGGACAGGAGGCTTAAATCATGAGCTTGGGATTTTACGTTGACCTGGCCAGCTGCATCGGCTGCAAGACCTGCCAGGTGGCCTGCAAGGACCGTCGCGACATCCAGGTGGCGGGCCCCCGCCTGCGCCGGGTGGACACCTTCGAATGCGGGACGTACCCGGAGGTGGCGATGTTCCACCTGAACCTCTCCTGCAACCATTGCGAAAGCCCCGCCTGCGTGGCGAATTGCCCCACGGGCGCCATGTACAAGGACGACGACGGCACCGTGCAGCACGATGACGAGGCCTGCATCGGCTGCCAGACCTGCGTGAACAGCTGCCCCTACGGCGCGCCTCAGTTTATTGAGGAGGACAAGATCGTCCAGAAGTGCGATACCTGCCGTGCTCTGCGCGAGGCCGGCCATGCGCCGGTGTGCGTCGAGGCCTGCCCCATGCGCGCCATCGAGTTTGGCGAAATGGACGATTTGCGCGCCGCCCATCCCGATGCGGTGAGCGAGCTGCCCTGCACGGAGCCGGCCGCCACGACGACCCCCAACATCCTCATCGGCGCCAGCCGCGGGGCCCTGCTCGAGGACTTCAACCCGGTCGTTCTGTAAACGCGAATGCTGCTGGGGCGGTCGGTGCGGCCGCCCCTTTTGCTAGAGGAGGGAGCCATCATGACCGATGTCGTCAACATGCGTCGCGAGTCCATCGACCTGGAGGCGCTGCTTCTGTCGCGCGCCTACCTGTACATGCTGCTCCACAAGCTGTTCGGCGGTACGCCGGATGCGGCCATGGTGGCATGCGTGCTGTCGGAGACCACGCGTGACGTGGTGGAGGAGTACGCCGGCGACGACCCCTCCATGAAGGGCCTCGGGCGCTTTTTGGAGAACCTCGGCGAGTGCGTCGATGGCGCGGTGCTGACCGAGCAGGCCCGCGACGAGTACACGCGCCTGTTCATCGGTCCGGGTGAAGTGCCCTGCCAGCCGATGGAATCGCCCTACCGCACGAAGGACGCCGCCGTCTTCCAGGAGAACACTCTGGCCGTGCGTGCCATCTTTCGCGAGCGCGGGCTTCAACTTACGCGCCTCATGCGCATCCCCGATGACCATATCGCCACCATGTGCGGCTTTATGGCCCATGAGGCCGAGCGCTCCCTGGCGGAGCTGCGCGCGGGGAACGTGGGCGATCTGGCCGCGTCCCTGCGCGATGAGGAGGCCTTCGCGCGCGGCCATATGCTCACCTGGGTGGACGATTTCGCCCGCTGCGCGCGCCGCTCGAAGACGGCGGTGCTCTATCCGCAGATGATCGAGGCCCTGGCCGCCTTCGTTCGCAACGATGCCGTGCTGCTCTCCGAGGCCGCCTGCTGGGCCGAGGAGGCGCGCGATGCCTGCGGCGAGACGATCCCCGGGGGTCTCGGCGCTCTTCCGGGCAGCCCCGAAGCCGCCGCCTTCGCCGAGGTCTCCGACGCCCTGGCAGCCCTTGCCCGCCTGCGCCCCTTCGGCATCGAAGACCACGAGCTGGTGAGTATATCGGTCTAAAGAGCAGCCTCGTCGCTACAGCCAAAGCCCCGTGTTCCCCATCAGGTAGAGAGGGACGTTGGTGAGCCAGTCTTGCTCGCGGTAGTCGGAAAGCGAGAAGCGCCGGGCCTGAATTTCCGGGTACTTCTCCTTGAAGCTGCGCAGGCTCTTGGCGCGCAGGTTCTCCTCGGCTTTCACCTCGATGGCGTAGACGGCACCGGCCGACTGCACGAGGAAGTCCACTTCTCCCCGGGAGTTCTCGGCGGACCAGTAATAGGGGACAAGCCCACAGCTTGCTATAAGCTCTTGGCACGCGTACTGCTCGGTGAGCGCCCCTTTGAATTCCTCGAAAAGGGTGTTGCCTTCGATGATACTCTTGCTGTCCAGTTCACTCATAGCGCCGAGCAGGCCCACGTCTAGCAGGAACACCTTAAAAGCGCTCGGATCTCGATAGGCCTTGAGGGGGATGCCTGGTTTGGATACGCGCGGCACCTGGTAGATAAGGCCGGCTTGCCTCAGCCACGTGAGGGCGCTCTCGAACTCCTTCGCCCGGGCGCCCTTCGCGAGGCGGCCGAAGATGAACTTCTTGTTCTCTTGGGATAGGTGAGCGACGACGGAGTCCCACACGGCGAAGACCCGTTCGGCCTCGCGGGGGGCGATGTGCTTGGAGAAGTCGCGCTCGTAGTCGGCGAGGATCCGCTTCTGAACGGCCCGTGCGTCATCGTAGCTCCTGCTGTCGAGAAACGCGCTGACTGCCTCGGGCATCCCCCCGACGAAATAGTAGGTTTTCAAAAGGGCGATCGCCCGTGATTTGAAGGCCTGGATGAGCGCCGGGTTCGGGTTCTGCAATGAGGCCAGGAACTGCTCTCCTTCGGCCGCTAAGGCGAACTCTTCGAAGGAAAGGGGGTAGAGGTCGAGTGCTTCCACCTTCCCCACGGGAAAGCCCGTCCCGCTTTGGAGAAGGATTCCCAGCAAAGAGCCAGCGGCTACGACCGAGAAACCACGCGGATCCTCATCGAAGTACTTGAGGGCCGTGAGCGCCTTGGGGTTTTCCTGGACTTTGTCGAACACGATGAGGGTCGAGTCGGGCTCGATGGTGACGCCGGTTTGCAGCTGGAGGCCGGCGATGAGAACGTCGATGTCGTACCCGGTGTCGAACAGCTCGCGCATGGCTGAGTTGTTGTCCATATTCACATAAGCGACGCTCTTGTAATGGCGCCTTCCGAATTCTTTGATGAGCCACGTCTTTCCCACCTGGCGAGCCCCGTTGATGATAAGGGGCTTCCTGCAAGGATTCTCGCGCCATGCTTCGAGATCACGCATGAGAAAACGTTCCATTGGCAGCCTCCTTGCTCAGTGCACGTTACAAGTATACAAAAACAAGGACGTAAAAGTGTCAAAACCCACACAAATCAGGACGTAATGGGAGATATTGCCATGGTGCTCCATCCGTCTCGGCGAGAGAGGCCCCGGGCGAGGCCGAGCAGATCAGCTAGCCGTTCCTCCGCTCCTGCTCCCACACGAAGCGAAGGTTGTCGGGGCCTTCTGCCCATTGGCGGGAGGAGAAGTCGAAGAGCAGCTCATAGGTGCGCGATGAGGCGAAGGCGTCCAGTGCATCATCGAAGGGAACGCCGGTGTCGTCGCACCAGTCTTCCAGCATGGTTCGCATCACCACAACGGCGCACGCTTCGCGCTGCTCGTCGGTCACGGCCTCTTCGTCAAATCCCATAGGGCTCGCTCCCCTCGAACGTAAGGCATTCGATGGAAGCGTAACTGCCGTGGTAGAGGGTGAGATCGTCTTTCAAAGCTAGCATAGCGAATACCCTTTTGCGGTAAGGTAGGTCTCGATGTTGTCGAGGGCTTGCGGGTTGAACTACAATGGGGCGCTGGACAGAGGCGCTCATTGCGGGGTGCTGGAAGGCTCTCTTGAAAGGACAAATTATGGCGAAATCGGCAGTGGTGTTTGTGGCGAACGGGTGCGAGCCCGTGGAGGTGGTGGCCCCGGTGGACGCGCTTCGGCGCGGCGGGGTGGACGTGGTGCTCGCTGCCGTGTCCGACGATCTGACCGTGCGGGCGGCCCAAGCGGTGACGCTTCAGGCCGATGCGCCGCTTTCCACCCTCGATCTGACGCAGTTCGATATTGCCATCGTGCCCGGCGGCTCGGTGGGCGTTGACAACCTGGGCAAGAGCCAACGTGTCGTGGCCGAGCTCACGCGCCGCATGGAAGCCGGCGAGTACGTGGCCGCCATCTGCGCCGGGCCCATGGTGCTCGCCAACGCGGGGCTGCTCACCGGGCGCAAGGCCGTGTGCTACCCGGGCTGCGAGGAAGGCTGGCCGGCCGACATCTACCAGGCGGGCAAGGACGTCTTCGTCGATGGAAACCTTATCACTGCCACGGGCCCCGGCACGGCGCTGTCCTTCGGCATCCAAATTTTGCGTTCGCTTGAAGGCGACAAGGTTGCCGATGAAGTGGCTTCGGGGATGCTGCTGAAATAACCATCGCATTGCCATTGCGCGACGAGGGTCGCGTAGCAACGGGCGAAGGGGCGGCGCAGGAAGCGCAACCCCTTCGCCCGTCGTGCGTTTCGAGTCGAAACCTTCTCACCCATTCTCGGGTATATTTCGCATTTTCCCAGGTAGTCAGTGGGTGAATACCCGAATGCGGGCGATGTGCGGCCTGCTGCATCCTGTTTAAGATACGTCCCGTTCGGTTCGCTTATGGGAGGGCCGGATGCGTACCGGTTCACGTAAGGGAGGGCCGGGCGCGAACCGTCTTTAGGAGGATGCAATGGAAACCAATCTTTCCCGTCGTGGATTTCTGACCGGTGCCGCCGCGGCCGGTGCCCTGGCCGCCATGGGCCTTGCGGGCTGCGCGCCGACCCCCGCGGCCGAGGGCGGCACGAAGACCGCCGACACCGGTGCTGCGGCCGCGACAAGCTGGCGCGACAAGCCGGAGATGCCCACGGAATTCGTGGAAACCGTTGACGCCGACATCGTGGTTGTGGGCGCGGGCAACGGGGGCCTTGTGGCCGCCACCACCGCCGCCCAGAACGGCGCGAAGGTGGTCGTGCTGGAGAAGGCCGGCGCCATCGCCGCCGCCCGCGAGGCCATCGGCGCTCTGAATTCCAAACTGGCCCCCGACCATCAGGAAGACGTGCCGACGCTTTTGAACCACGCCAACCAGACCCAGGCCGGCGACGCGAACATGCTCATGTACAAGACCTGGGCCGAGAAGTCCGGTGAGATGATCGAGTGGATGGCCGACACGCTGGGCCCCAAGGGCATGCTCTTCCCCTTCGAGTGGCACTGCCCCGACGACCCGCATGCCTACTATCCGGCCATGTGCTACAACCCCTGCCTCGATGAGTACAATCCGGACGGCCCGAACTACACTTCCTACACGCACCTCGAAGTCATGGCCGATGTGTTCACCACCGATCTCGGCGGCGAGATCCGCTTCGAAACGCCCGCACAGCAGCTCCTCATCGACGAGGCCGGCCGCGTGACCGGCGTGGTGGCCGAGGGCAAGGAGGGCTTTGTCCAGGTGAACGCCGCCAAGGGCGTCATCATCTGCACCGGCGGCTACGGCGCCAACAACGAGATGCTGGCCGATCTGGCTCCCGGCAACTCGGCCTGGTGCGCCCTGCGCGATTCGGTGACCGAGACCGGCGACGGCATCCGCATGGCGCTGTGGGCCGGCGCCGAGCTTGAGGCCGGCGGCGCCTGCATGATCTGGAACCGCGCCATTCTGCCCGACGGCTTCGAGTTCAACGAGGACCGCATGGGCGGCGACATCTTCCTGCCCGGCAGCCAGCCCTTCCTGCACGTGAACGTGAACGGCGAGCGCTTCATGAACGAGGATCAGTGCTATCCCATGAGCTACGCCGCCGGCGCGAACCAGCCGAAGCACTACAGCTGGATCGTCTGGGACGGCAACTACTGGGACGACATCGCCCAGTTCGACACCTGCGGCTGCTCTCGCTTGTACCCGGCGCCCTCCGGCACCGCCTTCAACGCTGATGTGTACGACTGCGAGGCCATGTCCAAGGAGCACCTGGACGAGTTCTGGCTGAATCCGCGCCTGGAGGCCGGCACGCTGAAGAAGGCCGACACCTTAGAGGCGCTCGCCGACATGATGGAGTTCGACGCCGACCAGAAGGCCACGTTCCTGGCCACGGTGGAGCGCTACAACGGCCTGGTGGCCGCAGGCGAGGACACCGACTTCGGCAAGCCGGCCTATCGCCTCTCCGACGTGGAGACCGCGCCCTTCTTTGCGGCGCGCATCGGCGGCGAGCTTCTGGTGACCATTCACGGCGTCATCACGGACGTGAACTCCCAGCCGCTCAAGAACGACGGCACGCCCATCGAGGGCCTGTACGTCTGCGGCAACGACCAGGGCGGCTTCTATCCGCACAACTACCCGAGCAACTTCACGGGCATCAACGCCGGCCGCACGGCCACCTTCGCCCGCATCGCCGCCAAGCACGCCTTGGGCGTGGAATAGGGCGACCGCTCGCTTTTCCCGAGCCTGCCAACCCTCCCTTCAGCAGGCGTTTTTCAGGGCTCCCCTTCGAGGGAGCCCATTTTTGCGTTTTGGCCAAAATCACTGTCGCACGAGGTCGATGAGCTCTTGGCGGGAGTGGACGCCCAGTTTTGCGTAGATATGCTTGGCGTGGGTGGCCGCCGTCTCGCGGCTGATGATGAGCTCGTCGCGGATGTAGGGGATGGAACGGCCCTGGGCGAGCAACGCGAGCACCTCGGTCTCGCGCGGCGTGAGGCCGCCGACGCGGGCGAGCTCGTCGATGCGCGCCGCGCCGTGCACCTCGCCAGATGCGTCGGCGGTTGGTGCGGTAGTGGGCGCCGGTGCATCCGGCTGAGGCTCACCGGGCTGGTCCATGGCATCGTGGGCATCCGGCGATTCGGTCACGAGGCCCTTCCCATGCGCGTGGGGCTGATCCTTTGCGGTCTCGGGGATGCGCAGGAATGTGGAGGTCTCGCCCATAACGGCCATAGTGACCGTCACGAGAACGACGATGCACCCCACGCTCACCGCGGTGAGCCCCGTCGGCTGCGCCAACATCAGCGGTTCGAGAACGATCCACAAAACGAGGCCGAGAAGGTCGCCCGCATGCACGAACAGCCATCCCAAGCTTGAGGCCTGGGCGGGGGTCGCGCGGCCGGCGGCGGCGTAGTTGGCGAAGTAGATCTGGGCGATCAGGCAGAAGGTGAAACGGCCTCCGAGCGATGCGGCCACGGCAACAAGGGCGCCGGCCTGCCCGAGCAGGATGACGGCCGCAAATCCGATGACCAGGGTGGGGCACATCCAGCGGTAGAGGAAGAACAGGGATATGCGGCGCGGTCCCGAAATGGCCATGGCCGCCACCACGGCCATCATGAGCGCGCTGAACAGCAGGATGGCTTGAAGGGGGATGCCCTCCACCCGCTCGGCGCTCATCATGCCCGCGATGCTCACGATGGAGAACACGACGAGGATGCCGAACCCCGTGCGCCCGAGCCCCGCCAAGGGGGAGCGCTGCTCGGTTGCGAAGCGATGGGCGGTTGCGAGCGCCTCTTCGGTGCGGGCGGCTTCTGGCGTCCACGCGAGATGGAAACAGAGGCCGGACAAAAGCGGCAGCGCCGCGGCGACGGCAACGGGCACCCAACCGTCCATGGCGGATACCAGAAGCACGATGACGGCGGCGGATACCGCGGAAACCGGCGCGAGCCATTCCGCTCGATCTCGGGGGATGACGGCGTAGTACTCGCCCCACATCGCCCACAGAAGTGCGCTTCCGATGCCCGTGGCCACGGCGCCGATGCCGAAGAGCGCAGCGTTAAGCCCCGGATCGGCGACGGAGACGAACATGAAAGGAGTGCTCGCGGCCGTAAGGGCGGGGGCGACGACGAAGAGGGGGCGATGGCTTGTGGGCGAGCCGATGCGCGGCTCGGCGAGCACGATGGCCGCCAGCGTCGCCACGGATGCGGCCAAGGGGAGCACGGCGTAGAAGAGCGCGGCGCCCATCGAGGAGGCTCCGGAGGACGCGCCAGCTGCAGCTTCGCCCGCATCCGGGATCGCATCCCCGCTCAGCACGCCGGCGGCGTTGGTGTAGAACACGCAGAACACCCAGGCGAGCAGAAACGCCCACCCCAACTGCCGCAGCGGCGCGACCTCTCGGCGCTCGCCGTTCTGCGGCGCCAGCCATATCGCGAAGCGTTCCTTCACGGCCCTCCCTTTCCAATCCTCCTCATTGTAACGCGAATGACGCGAAGGCTATCGCAGCTTGAAGGTCATGGCGACGGGGTTGTGGTCGGAGTAGGCGAAGTCCAGATCCACGGTGGAGCAGTCGAGGCATTCCACGTTGTCGGAGTAGATGAACGTGTCCATGACCCAGCGGTCGTTGGTGCCGTCGTAGGGGCGCCCGGCGTCGCGGCAGGTGGCGGCGTCGGGGAAGGCGGCGGTGCCCGTCTCATTGAGCTTCGCCTTGGCGGCCACCGTGAAGCCCTCTGGCACGCCAGCGAAGTCGTAGGGCTTCGCCCAGCTTTCCACAACCTGGGTTGCATTGCCGTACACCTCGCCGGAGACGCCGATCATGTCGTGGTTGTAGTCGCCGCCGGCGATGACGTAGTTGCCCGCCGCCCGCTCGGCCGTCATGTCCTCGTAGAGCTTCTCGCGCTGGGCCGCCATGATAGAGGCATCGGCTCCGTAGGCGGACAGATGCACGTTGAAGAGCACCAGCTCCGCGTCGCCTGCCGGCACCCGCACGATGGAGTAGCAGCGATCCAGGTCGAGGAACTTGCTAAAACTGTCTGAAATGGGGAGGCTCTTGCGCACCGGGTCGCTCACGGGCAGGCGCGAGAACGTGGCCAGACCCGCGCGGTTGGCGCCGTGAGGTGCGTAGAGGGGCCAGGCGAGGAAGGCCGAGTCGTAGTTCTGGCAGAACACCGACCAGTCGCTCGGAAACTGGGTGCGCAGAAGCTCGTACTCGTCGATGTGGTGGCTGCGGGTGCCGTCTATATCCACTTCTTGGAAGAGGACGAAATCCGGCGAGAGTGCGCGCAGGGCCTCGGCCGAGCCGAGAATGTCCTCGCGCACCACCTCGGGGCTTTCGGCCACCGATCCGCCTCCGCCGTCCATGAAGAAGTCGAAGTCGCGGTTGTAGGCGCCGAAGCCGAGGTTGGCCGTCACCACGGTGAACTCCTCATCAGCGGAAACGACCGGCGCAGCCTCGTCGGCGGCCAAAGGAGCGTCCACGGCGAGCGCCAGATTGTCGGGGAGTCGCTCGTAGGTGATCATGACGTAGGCGACGTAGGCGAGGGCCGCAGCCAGAAGCGCGCCGAGCAACGCGAGCAGAATCGTAATTATGCGTTTGGCCACAAAGGCTCCTTCGACGAGAGAGAAATCCATCTGGATCATTGTACTTCACGGCGATACACGGGCCATTGTGAAATACCGTAGCTTAACCCTATCGTTAGGCAGTCGCATTAGATGACTAAAAACTCACCATTGGATTTGAATCTGAACACTCTGTATCCAGATAATGACAGGGAGGTAACAGAGACCTGACGCGACAGCGACAAGCTAGAGGAAGCTATAAGGTACGCTCCATCGGATTGCACAGGCAGCAAGCATTCCCCTATGGCACCCATTCTTGCGGGTTTGTCGCCCGGGTGCGCTTAAGAGACAGGAGGTCCCTCATGCAGTCGAACAAGAAGAGCACTCGAGGTGTAGCGACGCGCGAGGTACTCCGCAGCAACGACACGGCCAAGCGCTCGGCGGAGATCGTTGTCGCCGCGCGCGAGCTGTACGAGGAGAAGGGCCTGGCCCGCACCTCCATCCAGGACATCACCAACCACGTGGGCGTGACGCGCTCGCTGTTCTACCACTACTTCCAGAACAAGGAAGAAGTGACGAGCGCCGTGCTCGACCAGTACATCACCGATTTTCTGGAGGCCATGCAGCACTGGCACGAGAGCCAGACGGCGCTGGCCACCGATGAGTCGCTGCACTCCATGGTGAAGATCATGCGCATGGTGCTGTTCGAGAAGAACACCTTCCGCATGGCCCTTTCCACCCAGGAGAATGCGGCGCTGTACCTGGATTTCCTCAACCGCTTCGCCGCCCAGGGCGCCGAGTTCATGGTGACGCACCCCATGGTGGAGCAGACGAAGTACGGCGAGCAGTCCGACCATCTGTACGAGACGTTCTACGTGCTCATCGTGGGACTGGTGAGCTATCTGCGCTCGCACCCGGATGTGGAGGACGAGGTGCTCATCGATGTGGTCACCCGCATGCTCAACATCCAGCAGGCCGAGGAGGCCCGCGAGCTCGCTTAATTCGGGGCTCCGCACTGCTTCTGGTTGGAAGGTCGGCGATCTTGCCGAGCTGCTCTGGCGCTCTCCGCGGCCGGATTCTGCGTCGCGCCGGCGTTGCGCGGCGGTATGGCGAATCGGTTACGATCTGCGCGCCGCGCCGCCTATCGGCTATCATCTTACTCGTAAGTCAACGGGCCCGCCCGCGCAAGCGGCGGGCCCGTGCGCGATTGCGGGAAGGAGGGGCCATGGACATCAAACGAGTGCTGGCGAGCGCGCCTCGCGACCACGACCCGGGCGCTGCCCGTCCGCTGCTCACGCGCTGGGGCGAGGCGCTCGATCCCGACTCCGTGCGCAGCGAGCATCCGCGCCCGCAGTTCGCCCGCGACCGCTTTATATCCCTCAACGGTTGGTGGGACTACGCTTTCGTTCCCATGGGAGCTCATCGTACCGTACGGCCGCCCGATGCGTTCGATGGGCGCATCCTCGTGCCCTTCTCGCCCGAGTCCCTGCTGTCGGGGGTGGGGCGCCAGCTTCAGCCCGACGAGCTTCTGTGGTACGTGCGCCGCGTGCCCGTTCCCGCCCTGGGCGAGGGCGAGCGCTGCCTGCTGCATTTCGAGGCCGTGGATTTCGCCTGCGCCTGCTGCGTGAACGGCCAGGTCGTGGGCACTCACGAGGGAGGGTATCTGCCGTTTTCCTTCGACATCACCGAGGCGCTGCGGGCAGAGAAGGCAGCCGGCGAGGGGAGTACGGAAGCGCGTTTCCAGGGCGCGGAAGCAGCGATTGAGGACGTGGCGGTTGAAGGTATCGGAGACGCGAAAGGCGGAGCCTGTGGGGAGGGAAAGGACGATCTCGAAGAGGCGGCCGACCTGGCTCCGGCGCCGCCGCGGGAGTTCGTGGTCGCCCTGTGCGTTCGCGATCCGAGCGATGCGGGTACCCAGCCGCGGGGCAAGCAGCGGCTCAAGTCGGGCGGCATCTGGTACACGGCCCAAAGTGGCATTTGGCAGCCGGTGTGGATGGAGGTCGTTCCCGCTCGTCGCGTGCTGGCCCTGGCGTTGCATCCCGACGCCGATGCCGGCACTCTGACGGCGGATGTCGATGTGAGCGGGGACGCGGGTCTGGTGCGCATCTACGTGTGCGACCCGACGGGCCGCCAGGTGGCCGCCGGCGCCGCTTTCGCCGAAGAGGGCTCGGTGCCGGTGGGCGAGGCGTCTTCTGAACAGGCGGGGCCGGCCCGCCGCGTACGCCTGCGGCTCGATCTCGGCGAGGTGCGCCGCTGGAGCCCCGACGACCCGTGTCTTTACGACATCACCGTGCGCTTCGGCACCGATGTCGTGCGCAGCTACACCGCCTTCCGCACGGTGAAGGTGGCGCCAGATGGGGCGGGACGCTTCCGCTTCTTCCTGAACGGCGAGCCGCTGCTTTTGCGCGGGGTGCTCGACCAGGGCTACTGGTCCGACGGCCTTATGACGGCGCCCTCCGATGCTGCGCTTGCCTTCGACATTCAGGCCATGAGGGACGCCGGTTTCAACATGGTGCGCAAGCACCTGAAGGTGGAGGCCGACCGCTGGTACTACCATTGCGATCGGCTTGGCATGCTGGTGTGGCAGGACATGGTGTCGGGCGGGGGCACCTACGACGGTTGGGAAACCAGCTACAAGCCGACGCTGTGGCGCGGGAGCTGGGGCGATTACAGCGATACTTCGGCGTCCCATCAGCGGAGGCTCGGCGCCGATGATGTCGCCTATCAGCGCCAGTGGATGCGGGAGTGCCGCGGCACGGTGGCCCATTTGCGCGCGCACCCCTCGGTGGTCACCTGGGTGCTGTTCAACGAGGGCTGGGGGCAATTCGACACGCTGGCCTGCGCCGAGGAGATCCATCTGCTGGATCCGACGCGGCCCATCGACGCCGTGAGCGGCTGGTACGACCAGGGCGCGGGCGACTTCCAGAGCGTGCACAACTATTTCCGTCCGCTTGCGGTCTACCGCGACCGGCGCGACCTGGCGGGTTACGCGCGGCTGGCCGGCGGCCGCGCCTTTGCGATCTCGGAATTCGGCGGGGTAGTGCACGCCGTGGCGGGTCACAGCGCCTTCGCGGGCACCTACGGCTACGGGGCCACCGACACGCCGGCCGAATGGCGCGCGGAGGTGCGCCGAACCCTGGATACCGCGGGGGCCTTGGAGGGGGCGGGGCTTTCCGCCTACGTGTACACGCAGCTGTCGGACGTGGAAGAAGAGTGCAATGGCATCCTCACCTACGACCGGCGGGTGAACAAGCTGAAGGAGGACGGCGATGAGTGCGGTAGCGCTGAGATGTGACGCCGATGCCGAGCGCAAGTTGGCGCATCTGCGGGAACGGTTCGCCGAGGCGTTCCCCGTGAGGGCGGCCGATGAGGGTGTCGGCAGGGACGTCGACAGGGACGCCGACGACGGTGCCGGCGGAGACGTCGATGCGGTCGCCCCGTTCGCACCCGTGGCGGCCCATGGCACCTTCGTGCTCGCCTCGGCGCCGGGCCGGTTGGAGGTGGCGGGCAACCACGTGGACCACCAGGGCGGCCGCGTCATTTCCTCGGCCATCGGCGAGCGCGTCTGGGGGCTTGCGGCCGAAAACGGAAAGCATCTGGTGCGGGTGTCCATGGAGGGCTTCGGCACCGATGCGATCGACCTGAACGATGCGGATTGGCGGAGGCCCCACGGCGTGGAGACCCAGTCCTCCGGCGCCCTTCTGCGCGGCATGCTGGCCGCCTACGACGAGGCGGGCGGCCCGTTGCGCGGCTTCGATCTGGCCACCTGCTCGGAGGTGCCCGCCGGCTGCGGTTTGTCCTCCTCGGCGGCCTTCGAGGTGATGGTGGGCGCCGTTCTGGAGGCGCTGTTCGGCCCCGGCCCTTTCGCGGGCACGCCGGAACCGGCACCGGGCCAGGTCGCCGCGGAAGGGGGAGAAGGCGGCTTCGTTCCCCTTGATCCCGTGGCCTTGGCTCTGGCGGGCGTGACCGCCGAGCAGCGCTACTTCGGCAAGCCCTGCGGCGCCCAGGATCAGCTGGCCAGCGCCTGCGGAGGCACGGTGCTTCTCGATTTCGGGCCGAAAGTACCCACGGTGACCCCGCTTGCCTTCGACGCGACGGGCGTCGGCTATGCGGTGGTGCTCGTCGACTCGCGCCAGGATCACTCGGTGCACACCGAGGAGTTCGCCTCCGTCCCGGCCGACATGCGCATGGTGGCCAATCATCTGGGCGCCGCGCGCCTGGGTGACGCAGACGTCGATGCGCTGTTCGCGAGCCTACAGGACATCCGCGCGGCCTTGGGCGACGGGCGCGTCATGCGGGCCCTGCACTACTTCGACGAGGTGGCCCGGGTCGATCGGCAGCGTCAGGCTTTGGAAGAGGGGGATTTCCCGCTGTTTTTGAAGTGCGTGCGTCTGTCGGGGGCCTCCTCCGCTCAGTTTCTGCAGAACGTGTCCCCGCACGGCGACGGCTGCGGGGAGCGCCAGCCGGCCATGCTCATTCAGGGGCTGTGCGCGCACCTGCTCAGCGAAGAGGGCGCCTGGCGCATCCACGGCGGCGGTTTTGGCGGATCGGTGCTGGCGCTCGTGCCCGTCGGCGAGGTTTCCGGCTTCATGGAAGCGATGGACGGCCTGCTCGGCTACCGGGCCTGCCGTGAGGTGGTCGTGGGCGGCCCCGGCGTGCTGGCGAGGCGGCTGCCATGAGCGGGGCCGCAAGAGGCACGGAAGGTGCCGTGGACGAGCGCGGCAATCCTTTCTGGACGTACGATTCTCCGACAGGGCCCTTGGAGATCACCATCAACCTGGCCAAGCCCGAGAAGGATCCGCGGGACATCGCCGCTGCGGCGGGGGCAACCCTCGGTGGTACGGCGCTTGCGGCGGTCCCTGCTGGAGAAGGCGAGGCTGCGGTGACCTCGGTGGAGGGCGACGCGAGAGAGGGGTCTTTCGCCGCCCCGACGACCTGCGACCTGTGCTGGGAACCGTCGGGGAAGGACGGCCTCGCGCGTTTGGGGCGCTCGGGCGCGCCCGTGACCGAGGTTTTCCTTGGCGACGAGCCGTGGGCCTGGTGGTTCTCGCCCTACGGCTACTTCCCCGAGCATCTCATCGTGGCGTCCCACGAGCACCGCCCCATGGCCATCGGCCACGACACCATCGCGCGGCTGCTCGATTTCTCGGACGCCTATCCGCAGTGGTTCATCGGCTCCAACGCCGATTTGCCCATCGTCGGCGGCTCCCTTCTGGGCCACGACCACTTCCAAGGCGGCGGCCACCGCTTCCCCCTGATGAACGCGCCCATTGCGCGAGCGTTTCCCATTGAAGGTTTGGAAGGCGTGGAGGCGGGCATCGTGCGCTGGCCCGCCTCCGTGGTGCGCCTGCGCAGCCGCAACCGCTCGACCCTCACTGAGGCAGCTTGCCGCATCCTGGACGCCTGGCGCCCCTTCACCTTCGAGGAGTGCGGCATTAAGGCCTTCTCGGTTCTTCTGACGGCCGCCCTCGATTGCGATGCCGCGGCGCCCGGCGGGGCGTGCCGGGGAAGTGCTCCGGGTTCCTCGGGTGTCGAGGGCGCTCCCGCGCGCTTCGTGCAGCACAACACGGCGAATCCCATCCTGTGGCGCGAGGACGACAACTACGTGATGGATATCGTGCTGCGCAACAACCGCACGACGCCGGAGCGCCCCTTCGGGCTTTTCCATGTGCCCGAGCGGCTCTTCCACATCAAGAAGGAGAACATCGGCCTCATCGAGATTATGGGCCGCGCCATCCTCCCCGCGCGCCTGGCAGCCGAACTGCCTGCTATCAAGGACGAGTGCAGCCGCGCCTTCTACGAGATCCTCATGGCCACAGGCGTCTTCAAGGACGACCCCGCCGGCCGCCGCGGCTGGGAGACTTTCCTCGCGACTATCTAGGAGCGTCGCGGCTCGCCGCCGGCGGTGTGGCGGACGACCTCGAAGCGCTCGAGGTGCACCTGCTCGTCTGGCCGGATGCCCGCCTTCTGCTTGGCGATGGCGATCTGGTCGAAGACGGTGTCGACCCCTTCCAAATCGGGAAGCAGCAGGCCTCGCCGATGCCCGCGAGTCACGATGACGCCGTAGCGCGTCGGATCGAGCTCTTCCAGGTTGTCGACGGGCTCCGGTTCGCCGAGCACGTCCACGGAATACTCGAGGAAGGGAAGTTCCTCGGGGCGCACGGGAGCGAAGCGCGGGTCCTCGGTGGCTGCCGCCACGCCGTTGCGAATGACCTCCTCGGCAAGGCTTTTGCGCACCGGCGCAATGGTGCCGATGCAGCCGCGCAGCTGCCCGTGCTTGTGCAGGCTCACGAAGGCCCCGGCGCGCCGGCCGGTCAGCTCCTCGGGTGCGTCGGTGGGAAGGGGTAAGACGGTGCCCTGAGCGACGATGGACTCCACGCTCGCCCGGGCGAGGGCCACAATCGGGTCGTCTCCGGGGTGCGGCGGCCACGCCGGCGAACCGCCGCGAGCCCCGCCGATCTCGCGATCCTCTTCCCGCACGATTTCGGCCGCCGCCTCCTCTTCGGTGCTCTCGGGCGCGTCCTCGATTTCGAAGGCGGCCACGGCGTAGCCCACGCCGAAGGGCCCCTCGTAGCTTAAGAGCTCGGAAGCGAAGGGCTCGCCGGTCGCCTCTAGGGCGCCGGCCATGATCTGGAAGGAGCGCAGCCCGCACTCGGCGGCGCCGTCGCAGAGGGCGGCGTCCAGGCCGAACAGGCCTTCCAAATTCCCGTGGGCGAACATCTCGGCTACCGTACGGTCGAACTTAGGTCCTTCCGGGGCGAATCCGTAGGGGCCGTCCTCCTTCAGCTTGTGGGACATATCCCCGCTTGCGACGAGCACGCAGCGGCGCCCCAGGGCGCGAGCGGCTTCGGTGATGGCCCGGCCCAGAAAGCGGTGGTCGGCCTCGGAAAGTCCCGAGAGCCCCATCCGCACCACCGTCACGGAATCAAGATTGATAGTCTCTTCCAGGAAATGGAGCGGCACGAAGGTGCCGTGGTCGATGTCGGCCATGGACGCCGGGGCGCCGGCCGAGGGGATGCTTCGGCGGTGCAGGCGCGCGGCCACGTCCTCGGCGAAGGGAAGGTCGGTGCGGGTCGTCACGCGCTCGTCCGGCTGCCCGAAGGCGGCCAGCGAGCCAGTTTCCTCCGGCGTGTCGGCGATGAAGAACCCGTCACGGTACAGCGGCGCGTGAGGCGAGGTGATGACGATAAGGTCGGGTCGGTGGGCGGCCACGCGTCGGGCGACCTCGCGGTAGGCGGCGATGGTGTCGGCGATGGCCGCCTCCTGGCCGTGCCCGACGGCGGGCACGATGAGCGGCGGATGGGGAACGGCGTAGGCAGCGAGCAGGGCCATGGGATCACCTTTCTTTTGGAGGAGCGCGTGGGGAGCGAATGCCGGCGCGGGCGCGGGCGCGGGCATTCGCGCGGATCTTCCCGTGACAGTGGATTTGCATTCATGATGACCCACCGCATCCGTATTCCCCACCGAACCGCCAAAGCGTCACGGGATTGTATTCGCCGTCTTCCAACAAACAGGCAACAATCGGGCGCGCGGAGATAACAGAACAGTCGCGTCGCTGGTCTCGATGCATTCCGAAACCACAATAGGGGACGCATCTGACTGTGGACTCATCCCCAGCAAAGGAGAGCTATCATGATCGAGATTCTGAACGAGGGCAACTTCGACGAGAAAGTCCTGCAATCGAGCGGCAATGTGCTCGTCGAATTCTTCGCCACCTGGTGCCCTCACTGCCAGCGCATGATGCCCATCATCAACGAGGTGGCCGATCGCGTCCAGGGCCAGGCCGTGGTCTACCAGGTTGATGTCGACAAGTCACCCGACCTTGCTCAAACCTACGCGCCCAACGGCTTTCCGTCCTTCGCCTTGTTCGTGAACGGCCAGCTCGCCGAAACCCTGGTGGGCGAGCAGACCGAAGAGCGTTTGCTTGCGCTTGTTGCTTAATCGCTTGACTTGGAGCCGACTCCAACCTTTATCATTCTCCTCATCAATGATTGAGAGGAGAATTCATGACCGCATCTTACGAGGGCGTGGCGAAGCTCGGCTTCGGTGCCATGCGCCTTCCGCTCGCAGACCCCGACGACGTGACCGCCATCGACATCGAGCAGCTGAAGGCCATGATGGACGAGTTCATCGCGAAGGGCGGTACCTACGTGGACACCGCGTTTGTCTACCACAACGGCGCCTCTGAGACGGCTCTGCGCGAGGCGCTCGTGGAACGCTACCCGCGGGACGCCTACACCCTCGCCACAAAGTGTCTGGCCTGGGCGTGCCCCACGAAGGAGGAGGCCCAGGCGTGCCTGCCCACTTCTCTTGAGCGGCTGGGGGTCGACTACATCGACTATTACCTGCTGCACAACCTAGGCGGCGCGCGCACGGCCAAGTTCGACGAGTACGACATGTGGAACTACGTGGCGAAGGCGAAGGCCGACGGGCTCGTGCGCCACGTCGGCTTCTCCATGCACGACGGCCCCGAGACGCTGGAGGAGATTCTGACGGCGCATCCCGAGGTGGACTTCGTGCAGCTGCAGGTAAACTACCTGGATTGGGACGACCCGGTCACCCAGTCTGCCCGCTGCATGGAAGTGGCCGCGGCCCACGGCGTGCCCGTCATCATCATGGAACCGGTGCGCGGCGGCCGTTTGGCGAACTTGCCCGAGCGTGGCGCCGAGGTGCTGGCCGCTGCCGATCCCGATGCGAGCCAGGCGAGCTGGGCCTACCGCTTCTGCCTCGATCTGCCGGGCGTGCTCACGGTGCTCGCCGGCGCCTCCACGCTCGATCAGATGCGGGACAACATGGCCACCTTCCAAAGCCACGCGCCGCTGACCGAGGCGGAGCGCGGTGCCATCGACGGCGCCATCGCGGCCCTGCGCAGCGTGGATCTCATCCCATGCACGAACTGCGGCTACTGCGTGAAGGACTGCCCCGAGGGTGTGAAGATCCCCATCGCCATGAACCTGTTGAATCTGGAGAAGACCTGCGAGGACAACGAGTTCGTCAAGGGTCTCTACTCTTGGCAGGCCGCCGAGGGCCCCGCGTCCAAGTGCATCCAGTGCGGCACCTGCGAGGCTATGTGCCCCCAGTCCATCGGCATCATCGACCACCTCGCCGAAGCCGTCGAGCACTTCGAGGGGTAGTCTTCCTACATAACCACTCCCACGAACCCTGCCAGTATGGGGATGCTCGCTATTGCCAGCACGGTGGTGACGAAGGTGCCCTGGGCCATGACCCGGGAGTTGCCGCCGTACTGGTAGCAGAGCATGGTGCCGTTGGTGGCCACCGGCATGCCCGCCAGCACCACCGCCACTGAGAACATGAGCCCCGCCGGCACGAATGCGTGGAAGACCGCCCAGATGATGGCCGGCATCACGATCAGCCGGAACACCGAGCAGGTCCACAGGCGCGGACCGCCGATGAGGTCGCGCACTGGCAGGTTCGCGAGCGACGAGCCGATGATGAGCAGCGCCGCCGGCGTGGTGATGGAGCCGAGCGTGTTCAGCGCCTCCCCCAGAATCGGCGCATGGTGAATGCCGGCAAGCGTGAGAACCACCGCCGCCACGCATGACAGCATGACCGGTGTGACGAAAGTGCGCCAGCTGGTTTGCACCTTTACGTCGCCATCAATATCCTGGGTGAGAAACCATGCGCCCACGGTGAACACGAAGAAGTTGAAGGGCAGGTTGAACACGGCGGCGTACACGAGCGCATCGGGGCCGAAGATGGCCGAGAGCACCGGATACCCGATGAACCCGACATTGCCGAAGCAGAGCATGAACCGGTACACGCCCCGGCGCCCGTCGGGAATGCGCAGAAGCAGCGTGAACCCGTAGGCCACGGCGAACATGACAAAAGTACTCGCCACGGAAAGCCCCAGGCACAACCACACTTCCGCTTGTGTGGGCAGCTCAGTGGCCGTGAGCACCGAGCCCAAGATCATGCCCGGCAACGCAATGTTGATGACCAGCTTCGAGAGCATGCGGTCGAACTCGTCGTTCATGAAGCGCAGCCTCTTCGCGGCGTAGCCCACTCCCACGATGACGAACAGCGTGATGATCTCCTTGAATATGCCTATCATGCCCTCGGTCATGGGGCGAAGCTCTCTTTCTCCGATTGCGGAACGCTCGCTCGATCCTTTGCGACCCTCGTCGGTCTTCTCGAGCAATTTGCAGGACAGATTGTGGCAAAAAAATCGAGTTGTTAGACTTTCAGGGGTGCGGCAAATGGATTTATGGAACGATTTAGGTCTCTTCAGGCATCGGATGCGGCTTCTTTCGGTGTTTTCGGCGCTACTGGCAGGTGCTGGATGAATCGAAATGTCTAACAACTCGAAATTCTTGCCCAAATTCGGACTTCGGATTGCCTCGCAGGCGAGGGCGAGAATATCGCGACGCGCATTGCGGTTCCGACATCGCGTCCCCGCGTTGTAGAGGCTACGGGTTTTCTGGAAAGCGCGCGACGATGCGGCTCGTTGGCGTATACTGGCCAGCGCTGCGTTAGCTTCGTCGAAAGGATGAGTCCGTGTTCACCATCGGTTGTCATTTGTCCAGCGCCAAGGGGTATCTGAAGATGGCCCAGGATGCGGCCTCCATCGATGGGAACACGTTCCAGTTCTTCACGCGCAACCCGCGCGGCGGCAAGGCCAAGGCCATCGATCCGGCCGATGTGGCTGCGTTCCACGAGTTCGCGGGCGCCCACGGGATCACGACGTTTCTGGCCCATGCGCCCTACACCATGAACCCGGCAGCGGCCAAGCCCGAGACGCGCGCCTTTGCCATCGAGCTCTTAACCGACGACCTCATGCGTATGGAAAACACCCCCGGCCAGCTGTACAACATGCACCCGGGCTGCCACGTGGGCCAGGGCGCCGAGGCGGGCATCGCGCTCATCGCCGACGCGCTGAACCAGGTGCTCACGCCCGAGCAGTCCACCACGCTGCTGCTTGAAACCATGGCAGGCAAGGGCACGGAGGTCGGCGGCCGTTTTGAAGAGCTGGCCGCCATCATCGACGCCGTGGAATTGGACGAGAAAGTGGGCGTGTGCCTGGACACCTGCCACGTGTGGGACGGCGGCTACAACATCGCCGGCGATCTGGACGGCGTGTTGGAGGAGTTCGATCGCGTGATCGGGCTCGACCGCCTGCGCGCCATCCACTTGAACGACTCGAAGAACCCGCTCGGCGCCCACAAGGACCGCCACGCCCCCATCGGCGAGGGCTGCATCGGCTTTGACGCGCTCGCTGCCGTGACGAACCACCCGGCCCTACGCGATCTGCCCTTCTTCCTGGAAACGCCTCAGGACGATCTTTCCGGCTGGGGCCGCGAAATCGCCGCCCTGCGCGCCGCGCACACCGAGTAGCTGCAGCGCTAAATCACGAAGAAATACACGCTGAAGAACTGCAGGCAGCTGGCGGCCAGCACGAACAGGTGAAAAATCGAGTGCATGTAACGCACCTTTTTGAAGATGTAGAACACGGCGCCCACGGTATAGCTGATGCCGCCGGCAACCAAGAGCCAGAAGCCTGCGGGGGCCAGCTCGGCGAACAGCGTCGGGATGAAGAACACGATGGACCAGCCGAGCGCCACGTAAAGCACGGCCGATATCCAACGGGGACGGTAGGTCCAGAAGGCTTCAAAGGCGATGCCGACAAGTGAGACGGCCCAGACGAAGGCGGCGAGCCAGATGCCGCCCACATGTCCCAAGGTGATGAGGCAGTAAGGGGTGTAGGTACCGGCGATGAGCAGGTAGATGCCGGAATGGTCGAGCACTTTGAACACGCGTTTGGCGCGTTCTGCTGCCAGCGCGTGGTACAGCGTGGACATAAGGTACTCCAGCAACTGCGCGATGCCGTACACGAGGGCCGCTGCTAAAAGGATGCCGCCGCCATCGGCCACCGACTTCACGATGAGAAGCACGAGGGCCGCCACGGCCAGGCCCGCCCCTACGCCATGGGTGACGGCGTTGAAGATCTCCTCGCCCAAGGTGTACTCGCGCACGGGCTTTTTGCCGGAGCGCTTGATGAGTTCCCGAATTTCGGGCGACACCTTGGCCGCCGCCGCAGCGGCGTTGGGGGAGAGCTCGGGATGGGTTAGGCGAATGTTGGGCATCGCTCCTCCTTCGCGTGCGGATAGATCACCGCATCATAGACCATTGGTCAGGCTTCCCAGACAACGATAGGCAAACCGTAGGAGAAAGGCAAATCACGGCAAGACGCCACGAGAGATGCGGCTACTGCTGCTCGCGCAGGGCTTTGAGAATGGCGCGCTTTTTGGCCTGCTTGTCGGCGTAGGCCTGCTTCTCGGCGCGGGTGCGGGCGCGTTCGGCTTCGGCGGCAGCGCGCTTGTCGGCATGGGCTGCAAGCTCCGCTTCGCGGGCGGCTCGTCGGGCGGCGCGACGCTCTTCGCGCTCGGCGGCGGCCTCGGCGTCGGAGAAGCGGCAGCCGCAGTAGTTCTGGCGGTACATGCCGCCCTCGCGCGAGCGCCGGGTGGCCTCGTCGTAGAAGGGGCGGTAGTCTGCGAAGCAGGCCTTGATGCCCTCGCGGGCGCAGGCGCGCTCCAGCTCTTCGCGGATGATGCGGGTGTACTGGTAGGGGCTCACCGAAAGCGTGGTGCCAAGGGCAGCGAAGCCGTGCTCGCGGGCGTAGTGCGCGGCTTCTTCAAAGCGCAGGCGGTAGCAAGCCCGGCAGCGGGCCTCGCGGGCCCGACGCGCTGTCGTACGCCCTTCCGTAGGGGCGGGGCTTGCGCCGCCCTCATCGAGCACGGTTGACTTGCTTGATGAGGGGCGACCAAGGTCGCCCCCTACGGGATTTGCCCCAAAGAGGGCTTCCTCCTCAAGATCGCCTTCTTCGTTGGCGATGACGCCGAACTTGGCTTCGGCAGCGTCGCCTATGCGGCCGGCAGTGGCCTCCCAAGCCTCGGGGTCGTAGGCGCCTTCCACGACTTCCACGTCGGCGTCCGCGGCCCATTCGCGCAGGGTAGCCAGGCGGCGGGCGTATTCCTCGGCAGGGTGGATGTTCGAGTTCGCGTAGAACACGACGGGTTCCACCCCTTCCGAGCGCAAAATGCGGACCGGCTCCAAGGAGCACGGTCCGCAGCAAGCATGTAACAGGATGCGTTCCAAGGGTGGCAAGCTCGGCGGCCTACTTGCCGGCCAGGGGGCTCGGCACGGTGTAGATGCGGGCGGCGCAGGCCTGATCCAGGTCGTACAGGCCCTTCGGGTCGCCGCCGAACAGCTTCATGTTGGTGATCATGGTGTCGGCGTTGTCCTCTTCCTCCAGCTGCTCGTCGATGAACCAGCCGAGGAACTTCTGGGCGCGGTAGTCGTGGGCCTCGAGCGCCGCGGCGTAGATGTCGTTGATGAGCGAGGTCACGTACTTCTCGTGCTCCATGGCGGCCTCGAGCGGCTCCAGGAAGTTCGCGAAGGTCTTGTCGGGCATGTCGATGGCCAGAAGCTTCACGGCCTCGCCGTTCTCATGCAGGTAGTTGCGGAAGATCATCGCGTGATCGCGCTCTTCCTGAGCCTGGATCTCGAAGTAGTTAGCGTAGCCGGACAGGCCCTCCTCCTCGTAGTAGTCGGCGAAGGAGAGGTACAGGTAGGCGGAGTACAGCTCCTTGTTGATCTGGTCGTTGATGAGCTCGTAGACCTTGGCGTCCATGAAAATCCTTTCTCGTTGGTCGGCGCGATGCCGCCTGGCGCAACGGGGCGTTGGGCGTGGGGCCCGCACCCGCGCAGCCGGCGGGGAACGCCGACGCTTCTTGGTGAACCGCAAGACAGGATACCGCGAAAACCCTTAATCTTCGTGGCAAATCTATGCAAATAACCCGCTTTTAACGAAAGCGCCAGGCGGCGCGCACCGCCGCACCTTCATAATGGCTCCCGAGAATTGAAGGAAAGGGAATGCGCGCATGCTGCAGCTCAAGAATATCTGCAAGTCCTACACGACGGGCGACTTCACCCAGGTGGCCTTGAACGACGTCTCCATCTCGTTCCGCGACAACGAGTTCGTGGCGATTCTGGGCCCGTCGGGCTCGGGCAAGACGACGCTTTTGAACGTGATGGGCGGCCTGGATCACTACGACTCCGGCGACATGATCGTCGACGGCATCTCCACCCACCGCTACAAGGATCGCGACTGGGACACCTTCCGCAACAACCGCATCGGGTTCGTGTTCCAAAGCTACAATCTCATTCCGCACCAGACCATCCTGCAGAACGTGGAGCTGGCGCTGACGCTCTCGGGCGTGGGGAAGGCCGAGCGCACGCGCCGCGCCAAGGAGGCCCTGGCATCCGTGGGCCTGACCGAGCACTTGAACAAGAAGCCGAGCCAGCTCTCGGGCGGCCAGATGCAGCGGGTGGCCATTGCCCGCGCGCTCATCAACGACCCGGAGATCGTGCTGGCCGACGAGCCCACCGGCGCCCTGGATTCCCATACTTCCGTGCAGATCATGGACCTGCTCACGCAGATCGCCAAGGATCGCCTGGTCATCATGGTCACCCACAACCCGGAGCTGGCGGCCGAGTACGCCACGCGCACGGTGAACCTCGCCGACGGCGTCATCCGCTCGGATACCGATCCCTACTTCCCCACGGAAGAGGAGATGCACGCCTCGCGCAAGCCCATCCGCAAGACCTCGATGAGCTTTCCCACGGCGCTCGCGCTGTCGGCGAACAACCTTATGACCAAGAAGGGCCGCACCATCATGACGGCCTTCGCCGGCTCCATCGGCATCATCGGCATTGCGGCCATACTCGCGCTCGCCAACGGCGTGGACAACTACATCGAGCGCACCGAGGAGGAGACGCTGTCGGTGTACCCGCTGCAGATCATGTCCACGGGCTTCGACATGACGGCGCTCATGGGCATGGCCGCCGATGGGAGCACGGGCGACGGGGGAGATGCGACGGGCGAGGGCACCGGCGACGACCCGCTTGCGGAAATGGGCCTTCAAGGTGGCAAGAACGGGGACGAGAACGACCCGGCCGCCGACGGCAACGTGCCCGAGACGCGCATGGTCACCGATATGTTCGCAAGCCTGGAGAACAACGACCTCGCCTCGCTCAAGCTGTTCCTCGACGAGAACGGCGGCGACATCAACAGCTACGTGAACTCCATCGAGTACTCCTACAACGTGGTGCCCCAGATCTTCGACGGCAACACCGAGGACGGGGTGCGCCAGATCAATCCGGACACGACGTTCTCCGCCTTCGGTATGGGCTCCGGTTCGTCCAACGCGCTCATGTCGTCCATGTACTCCACCGATGTGTTCAGCGAGATGATGGGCAACACCGCCATTGTGGAAGAGCAGTACGACGTGAAGGCGGGCCGGTGGCCTTCCGCCTACAACGAGTGCGTCGTCGTGCTGACGGCGAACGGCACGGTTCCCGATCTGGTGAGCTACGCGCTGGGCTTGCGCGACCATGCGGTGCTGGAGGATATGATCGACCAATTTATGAACGAGGAAGACGTGGAAAGCCCCGACGACGACCTCACCTTCACCTACGACGACATCATGGGCGTGTCGCTGAAGATGGTGCCCGCCGCCGACTTCTACACCTATGACGAGGAGAACAAGGTCTGGGTCGACAAAACCGGCGACGAGGAGTACATGAAGGGGCTCGTGGACGCCGGCGAGGAGCTGAAGATCGTCGGCATTGTGCAGCCGCGACCGGACGCGAAGGCCACGGCGCTTTCTATGGGCATCTACTACACGCCCGAGCTGACGCGCCATCTGATCGAGCAGGCCTCCGAGACCGCCATCGTGCAGGAGCAGCTGAATTACCCGACCATCGACGTGTTCAACGGCAAGGAGTTCACCGAGGAAGAGGAATCGGGCTCGGATTTCTCTATGGAGAACCTGTTCAGCATCGACGAGGAGGCGCTGCAGAACGCCTTCAAGTTCGATGAGTCGAAGCTGAACATGGACACGAGCGCGCTGGGCGAGGGGATGTCGGCGAGCGATCTGCCGGCGATGCCCGGGCTCGATGCAAGTGCGTTGAACCTGGATGTGACCTCCGCCTTCAACAGCGACGCCATGGGCGAGATGATGGGCGCGGCGTTGGCCGGCTACACCCAGGCCCTCGGCGCCGCCTATGCCCAGGCCGCGGCGTCGGGCACGCCGCCGGACTTCCAGACGCTGGCGCAGTCGACGCTGGAGTCCTACGCCCAAAGCCCCGAGCTGCAGGCCATTATGGGGCAGTACGCGGTGCAGATCGTCGATGCCAACGCCCTGCAGAAGGAGATGGCAACGAAGATCTCCGCAGCCCTGGAATCTTCCATGAAAGCCTACATGGAGCAGGTCATGGCCACGATCACCGCCAAGACCCAGGCCTCGGTGCAGAAGGTGATGGGCGACATGGCGGCGAGCATTCCTCTGGCCATGTCCGTGGACACGAACGCCTTCCAGGACGCCTTCCAAATGAAGATGACCGAGGACGAGCTGACCGAGCTCATCATGTCGCTCATGAGCAATGGGACGCGGTCCTTCGATGCGAACCTGAGCAAGTTGGGCTACGCGGAGCTCTCGAAGCCCTCGCAGATCGACATTTATCCGGATAATTTCGAGGACAAGCAGCAGGTCATCGCCATTCTGGACGACTACAACGACCGCATGGTGGCCTCGGGGCAGGACGACAAGAAAGTCTCCTACACCGATTTCGTTGGCACGCTCATGAAATCGGTCACAACGATCGTGGACATGATCAGCTACGTGCTCATCGCGTTCGTGGCCATATCGCTCGTGGTGTCGTCCATCATGATCGGCATCATCACCTACATCTCGGTGCTCGAGCGCAAGAAGGAGATCGGCATCCTGCGCGCCATCGGCGCGAGCAAGGGCGACATCTCGCGGGTGTTCAACGCCGAGACCATCATCGAGGGCCTGACGGCGGGCCTTATCGGCGTGGGGGTCGTGGCGCTCGTGTGCATTCCGGTCAACGCCATTGTGTACGGGCTTCTGGACGTGCCCGACATCGCCATGCTGCCGCCGGTGGCGGGAGCGATCCTCGTGGCCATCAGCGTGTTCCTGTCGTTTGTCGCCGGCCTGTTCCCCGCCATGGCCGCCGCCCGCAAAGACCCGGTCGAGGCCCTGCGCTCGGAGTAGGGCGACGCATGCGATGAGGCGGCGCGCGAAGGGGTTGCGCCGATGGTAAGAGTCTCGAAAACGTAGCCCGAGAGGGGATTTTGCCAGCTCTCTCCAACAAGTCTGGCATTATCCCCTCCCGGGCTACGGTGTAAACATCATTTAACTTTTTCTTTCTCAGAGAAACGCCTGGTCAGCGTCTTTTGGTATGCTTGGCGCAGAAAAAGACCCGTAGCCCGAGGCCTGAAAATGTCGGAACACGCTGGGGTGCCTGGCAAAATGCCCTCTCTGGCTACGGGTTGCCGCAAGCGCTGGGGGCTGCAGCTGAGGCTACGCGTCGTTGCCGATGAGGCCGTTGACGAGGGCGGACACCAGCGAGATGACGATGGAGGCCACAAAGGCGCTGCCGAAGCTGGCGATGTAGAAGCCGGCGCCGAACAGCCCGTTGGCGAGCCACGCGGCGATGTAGAGCAGAAGCGTGTTCACCACGAGATAGAAGATGCCCAGGGTGAGCACGGTCACCGGCAGCGAGAGGATCTGCAGAATCGGCTTGATGGACATGTTGATGAGCGACAGAATGAGTGCGAAGAACACGATGCCCACCCAGGATGCGCTGTTGCTCAAGATCTCGATGCCCGGCACGAGCCACACGGCGGCGGCGACGGAGATGGCGGTGACGATCCAGCGAATGATGAAGTTCATAAGTGCCTCCTTTTCCTGTGGCCCCATTATGTCAAAATGAGGCCATGACGAGAAAACATGACAACAACCCGAAACGCACCAGTAACCGCCCCGCCAAACCCAAAGCGCTCCGGGCCAACCTGCCGCGCCTTAAACGCTCCGGGGCCGATCCCGCAGGGGGCAACCTCGGTCGCCCCCTGCCCCAGGCGCGTAGGGGGAAGGGGGCGCGACGAGCGTCAAAGCCCCCCGTAGGGGGCGACCTTGGTCGCCCCTTGTCCCAGACCACCGGCGATGCGGGGAAGGGCTTGTCGTGCGCCCTGTGTCCCGCCTTCGGACGTTGCGGCGGCTGCAGCCGGTTGGACGTGCCCTACGAAGACCAACTGTCCGCGAAGGAACAACAGGTGGCCGCTCTTTTCGAAGGCATCGCCCCCGCCGACGCCCTGCTGCCCATTCTGGGCATGAACGATCCCTTCCATTACCGCAACAAGGTGATCTCCCCTTACGCCCCAGCCAAGGGCGCAAAGCGCAAGGGAAAGGATGCCAAACTCGCCCGCGCCGACATCCTCACGGGCATGTACGAGACCGGCACCCACCGGCTCATTCCCACTGATACGTGCGCTATCGAAAACGAGACGGCCAAGAAGGTGACGCTCGCCATCCGCGACATCATGGCCCGCTGGAGCATGGAGCCCTACAACGAAGACACCGGCGCCGGCTTCGTGCGCCACGCCGTGGTGCGCGTGGGCCATAAGAGCGGAGAAGTGCTCGTGACCGTGGTGACCAACGGCGAGGAGTTTCCCGCGTCGAAGGCTTTCTGCCGCGAGCTGGTGCGCCGCGTGCCCGAGGTGACCACCATCGTGCAGAACGTGAACACGCGCCAGACCAATGTCATCTTGGGCGACAAGGAGCGCGTGCTCTTCGGCCCCGGATTCATCTTGGACACGCTGTGCGGACTCACGTTCCGCATCTCGTCGCAGTCGTTCTACCAGGTGAACGCCACGCAGACCGAGGTGCTTTACGACGAGGCCATCCGCTTGGCGAATCTTACGGGCGTCGAGACGGTTATCGACGCCTATTGCGGCACAGGCACCATTGGGCTGGTGGCCGCGAGCCGTGGGGCGGCCCGCGTTATCGGCGTCGATTCCGTGGAGGCGGCCATCCGCGACGCCGCCAACAACGCCCGCCACAACGGTGTGGAAAACGCCGAGTTCGTGGCGCAGGACGCCACCGCTTTCATGAAGGAGCTTGCAGCATCGGAGGAGCGTCCGCAGCCCCTCGTCCTGCTCATGGATCCGCCGCGGGCCGGTTCCACGCCCGAGTTCCTCGCGGGCGCCGCGGCGCTTGCCCCCGAGCGCATCGTCTACATCTCGTGCAACCCCGCAACCCAGGCCCGCGACGTGCGCCAGCTGGTGAAGAGCGGCTACGAGGTGCGCGCCATCCGGCCGGTGGACATGTTCCCCCACACCGACCACGTAGAATCCATCGTCATGCTGGAACGGGAAGACAGGCGCGGAGGGGCACGGGGTGGTGCTCACCGAGCGAGGACTGTTTGAGCGACTGAGCATTACCCCGCGCCCCGGCCCCGGTGAGTTGCAAGAAGAAGGAAGGGAAAATGACTGACTTGATTGAAGGAACCCTCGAAAAGGCCCGTGCCGCCATCGCAACTCACGACCTGGTGGCGCCCGATGCCGCTGTGCTGCTCATGGTGTCCGGCGGCTCCGATTCCACGGCGCTGGCGTATTTGGGCGCTGCCCTGCGCGAGGCGGGCGATGTGGGACCGGTGGCCATGCTGCACGTGAACCACCAGTTGCGCGGCGAGGACGCCGATGCCGACGAGCGCTTCGTGGCGGCTTTGGCCGAGGCGCTGGACATCCCGCTGTTCATCTGCTCCATCGACATCGCTGCCGAAGCCGAGCGCAGCCGCGAGAACGTGGAAGCCGTGGCCCGGCGCGAGCGCTACCTGGCCGCCAACGAGGCGCTGCGCTCGATGTGCCAGCACGAGGGACGCCCCCTCTCCGAGGCGCGCATCTTCACGGCCCATACCGCCGACGACCGCATCGAGAACTTCTACATGCGCTCCATCGTGGGCACCGGTCCGGGCGGCTTCCGCAGCATGCTCTACCGCAACGGGCCCGTGGTGCGGCCGCTGCTCGACGTCACCCGCGACGAGTTGCGCGACTACCTTTCCGCCCGCGAGTCAGCGGGGGAGACGGTGGTCCGCGACGAGTCCGGCGCGCTCTGGCGCGAGGATGCCACCAACGCCCACACCGACCGCTTCCGCGCCTATGTGCGCCACAAGATCGTGCCGGTGGCCAAGGAATGGAACAGTGCGCTGCCTGAGGTGCTGACCCGCTCGATGAACCTCATCGCCGACGAGGACGACATGCTGCAGAACATGGCCGAGAAGCTGGCCGAGGAGTCCGCGGAATGGGTGGCCGAGGACGACACCTTCGGCATCGACCGCTCCGAGGGCTTCCGCCTTCTGCCCGCTTTTGGAAAAGCGGAGCGCCCGCTGCAGCGTCGCGCGGTGCTGCGTCTTTTGGAAGCGATGCTCGGCCCGGATGCGCGGGTGGAAGCCGCTAGCGTGGAAGCCGTGCTCGCTGGCTTCGCGAACGGCGCGCCCAACAGCGGGTATGTGACCAATATCCAGTATGATCTGGCCGTGAGCGCGAACAAGCGGGGTGTCCTCGTGGAGCCCATGGCCTATTTCCGAGCAAGAAGGAAGAAGCATGACTGAGAGAACTGACGAACTTGCCAACGAAGTTGCCGCGAAGGTGGTCGCCGACGAGCTGAAGCAGGCTGTGGAAGAGGAAGCGGAAGCGGAAGCTGCGACTGCGCCCACCTTCGAGGTGATTCTCGCCTCCAGCAGCCCGCGCCGCCGCGAGCTTCTGGATGCGGCCGGCGTGAAGTTCACCGTGCGCACGCCGGCGACCCCGGTGGACGAGTCGCTGGAGCCCGATTTGGCCGCCGACCCCGAAGAGGCCGCCAAGAAGCTCGCCGAGCGCAAGGCCGGCGCGGTTATCCAGGAGGTGCTGGCCGAGAACTACATCGGCATGCTCATCGTCATCGGCGCCGACACCATGGTGGTTCTCGACGGCAAGATCTTCGGCAAGCCCCGCAGCGCCTCCGACGGCAAGCACATGCTGCGTCAGCTGTCCGGCCGCACCCACGAGGTCATCACGGCCGTGTCCGTCTGGATGGTGGCCGCCCCTAATGCCGAGGACGTGTCGCTAGGCTTCCGCACCTTCGCCGACATAAGCCATGTGACCTTCCGCGACCTGACCGACGAGGAAATCACCGAGTACCTGCGGAAGGGCGAGTCCTTCGACAAGGCCGGCGCCTATGCCATCCAGGGCGAGGGCGCCGCGCTGGTGGACCACTACGACGGCTCCCTCGACACCATCATCGGCCTGCCTGCGACACGCCTCATCAAGGAATTCCCCGACCTCGTGAACGCCGAGGCCGCAGAATGCTAAGCGATCAATGTTGGCTGAGTCTTGCGGTTGCGTGACGCCGGGCTCTGGCATGCCGCCAGTATCGATGCGGCCCTTAGCGGCTCGATGACAATTAGCGCACATAATTTGTGGCGTTGCTGTCTTACGGCTGTTCGGGAAAAGGTCTTTGGTAAACTGGACTGCGATTAAAGAGCGCTGCGGCGTTTGCGCGAGGAGCGCGTGCTGCGGGCAAAGAGAAAGTGGTTCACGTGCATAACGACATCTCAGAGATACTTTTCTCCGAGCAGGACCTGGCGATACGCGTGCGCGAGCTGGGCGAGGCCATCACTCGCGACTATGCCGACGTTGCCGGGGATGCGGGCATTGTGGTCGTGTCCATCCTGCGCGGTGGGGCGGTGTTCACCTGCGACCTCATCCGCGCCATCGATCTACCGCTGGAAGTGGACTTCATGGCCGTGTCCTCCTACGGCAACGGCGCGAAGAGCTCCGGTGTGGTGCGCATCCTGAAGGATCTCAGCACCGACATCCGGGGGCGCCACGTCGTCATCGCCGAGGACATCATCGATTCAGGGCTCACGCTGAAGTACCTCCTGAAGAACCTGCAGTCCCGCGAGCCGGCGTCGCTTACGGTGGCGGCGCTCATGCGCAAGAACACGCCGGCCCAGGCCGACATCCCGTGCCGCTATATCGGCTTCGAGTGCCCCGACGAGTTCATCGTCGGTTACGGCCTCGACTTTGCCGAGCATTACCGCAACCTCCCCTACATCGGCGTTCTGAAGCCCGAGATCTACCAGTAAAGGCAGCAATCAACTATGGCAGACAACAATCCCAAGAAACCAATCCCGCCGGCGTCGACCCAGCGCACCACGATGGTCATGGTCATCATCCTCTTGGCCGTGGCGTTTTTCGTGGGCAGCCAGTTCATGCGTACCGGCGCCATGGGCACCACTGTGACCGATCAACTCATCACCTCCGAGTTCACCCAGGCGGTGGAGCAGGGCCGCGTGAAGTCGGTCACCTACTCCGCCGGCGACTACACGGTGTCGGGCACCTACTTCCCGGCGGCCACCGCCGGCTCCGAGGCCGCCGCCGCCTTCAACGGGGCCTTCGATTCCCTGAACGCCCTCATGGCGACCGAGCACGGCGATGACGGCAAGGCGCTCGGCGGCGTGGCCACCACGACGCTCGATCCGGCCACGCTGGGCAAAGAGCACAACTACACCTCCACCTACGTGGGCTCCGATTCGCTCGGCGAGCTTCTGGCGGCACATCCCGACATCTCCTATCAGGTGACGCTGCCGAGCCCCTTCCTGGAGGTTCTGGCCACGCTTCTGCCCATCCTCATCATCGGCGGCCTTCTGATGTTCTTCTTCTACAAGATGCAGCAGGCCAACAATTCCCAGATGAGCTTCGGGAAGAACAAGGCGAAGAAGACTCTGGAGGAGCGCCCCGATGTGACGTTTGCCGATGTGGCCGGCGTCGATGAGGCCGTGGAGGAGATGCAGGAGATCAAGGACTTTCTGGCCAATCCCGCCAAGTACCAGTCCATGGGCGCGAAGATTCCGCGAGGCTGCCTGCTCGTGGGCCCTCCGGGCACCGGCAAAACCCTGCTCGCGCGCGCTGTGGCCGGCGAGGCGGGCGTGCCGTTCTTCAGCATCTCGGGCTCGGACTTCGTCGAGATGTTCGTGGGCGTGGGCGCGAGCCGCGTGCGCGATTTGTTCAAGGACGCGAAAGAGGCTTCCCCCGCCATCATCTTCATCGACGAGATTGATGCGGTGGGTCGCCAACGCGGCACGGGCCTCGGCGGCGGCCACGACGAGCGCGAGCAGACCTTAAACCAGCTGCTCGTGGAAATGGACGGCTTCGAGTCCAATGATTCGGTGGTGCTCATCGCGGCCACGAACCGCGCCGATGTGCTCGATCCGGCGCTTTTGCGCCCCGGCCGCTTCGATCGCCAAATCGTCGTGGACACCCCCGACGTGAAGGGCCGCCAGCGCATTCTGGAAGTGCATTCCAAGGACAAGCCCATCGGATCGGATGTGGATCTGGCGAAGATCGCGAAGATCACCCCGGGCTTCACCGGCGCCGATCTGGCGAACCTCATGAATGAGTCGGCCCTGCTCACGGCGCGGCGCGGCAAGAAGATCATCACCATGCGCGAGGTGAGCGAGTCGATGGAGCGCGTTATCGCCGGCCCGGAGCGCAAGGGCCGCGTGATGAACGAGAAGACCAAGCACACTATCGCCTACCACGAGAGTGGGCACGCGCTCGTGGGGCATTTGCTCGACCATGCCGATCCGGTGCACAAGATCTCGATCATCTCGCGCGGCCGGGCGCTGGGCTACACCCTCTCCATTCCCGACGAGGACAAGGTTTTAAACTCGCTTTCCGAGATGAAAGACGAGCTGGCGGTGTTCATGGGCGGCCGCGTGGCCGAGGAGATCTTCTGCGACGACATCACCACCGGCGCCTCCAACGACCTTGAGCGCGCGAGCAAGATGGCCCGCGCCATCGTCACCCAGTACGGCATGAGTCCTTTGGGCACCCAGGTGTTCGGCCAGCCCAACCACGAGGTGTTCTTGGGCCGCGACTACGGCAACACCCAAGATTACTCCGAGGAGACGGCCCGTCGCATCGATGAAGAGGTGGCCAAGATCATGAAGGAGGCCCACGATAGGGCCCACGCGATTCTGTCCTCCCACGCCGATCAGATGGATCTCATGGCCAGCGTGCTGCTCGAGCGCGAGACCGTGGAAGGCGAGGCCTGCGAGGCGCTGCTCGACAACAAGTGGGACGAGTACCTGGCGCGCGAGGACGACATCATCGCCGCCAAGGAAGCGGAAGAGGCCGCGGCCCGCGCCAAGGACGCCGAGCTTCTGGCGGCTCAGGGAGAGGGCGACGGCGCGAACGGCACGCCGGGCGCAGCGGGTGGCTCGGGCGCTGTGGTCGATCCCGACGCCGGCGAGACGCTGGCCGACCCGAATTGGAGAGACGAGCCGGTAGAGCCGGGCGACCAGGATCCGAACGCCCCCTTCCGCACTCCCGCCGAGCATGCCGATCGCTCCGATATGCCCACCCAGGCCGAGGTGAACGCGGAAATCGACCGCGAGGACGACATGGATTCCTCCGCCGATGCTCCCGACCCGGACAAGAGGGATTAGCGGCCGGCTTCTCCGGGGGGCTGAGAGCGAGACGCGATTTCCCGATTTCCACCTGAATGGCCCTTAGATTGGCGCGATTTCCCGATTTCCACCTTCCAGCGCCCGCTGCGAGGTGAAAATCAGGAAATCGCGCCTCTTATTTTGGCGTCGCCTTGCTATGGCTGTCTTGCCTTGGCTGCTTTGTCATGGTCGCCTTGCCGCGGCGTTCTTGAAAGCGGCGCGCCGCCTCCGGGCGTTCTTTTTTGTGCGCGCGACCAATCTTGAAGCCCACTCTAAGAGATAATACGGTACACTCATCAGAAACCAGTGTACACGGGCCTTTTGCGCCGTTACACTTATCGGCTAAGAATCAAAGGGAGGAAACGCCGAGAAAGACGAGGCTTCAGCATTCATGATCTGGCATTGCGGACAATACGACTTCGACACCAGCACGCCCCTCATCATGGGTATTTTGAACGTGACCCCCGATTCCTTCTCCGACGGCGGGGCGTACCTCGATCCCGAAGCGGCCGTGGAGCACGGGCTTGACATGGTGCGCGCCGGGGCCGCCATCGTGGATGTAGGCGGCGAGTCCACGCGTCCGGGCGCCACGCCCGTCACGCCTGAAGAGGAGTGGAATCGCATTGGGGATGTCGTCGCGGCCCTCGTGGAGGCCGGCATCTGCGTGTCGGTGGACACGCGTCATGCCGAGGTGGCGACTCGCGCTCTGCATGCCGGCGCTTCCATCGTCAACGACGTGTCTGGCTTCCGCGATCCCGCCATGGTGGAAGCGGTGCGTCGCTGCGGTTGCGGGTGTGTGGTCATGCACATGAAGGGCGAGCCGGCCACCATGCAGAACGACCCCGTCTACGAGGACGTGGTTGCTGAAGTGCGCGACTACCTGCGCGATGCGGCCGCTGCCTTGGAAGCGGCCGGCGTCGATCGCTCCCGCATCTGCGTCGATCCGGGCCCCGGCTTCGGCAAGACTCCCAAGCAGACCATCGAGCTTATGCGCAACCTCCACGAGATCGTGCATCTGGGCTATCCGGTCATGGTGGCGGTCTCGCGCAAGCGCTTCGTGGGCGAGGCCTACCAAGTGGAGGAGCTTCACGACCGCGACGTGGCCTCGGCGGCCGAAGCGCTGCTCGCCTGCGAGCTGGGGGCGAGCGTCGTGCGCACCCACAATGTGGAGATGACGGTCGCCGCGCTGAAGGACTTACGGCCGGCGGTGCTCTTGGGCCTGGGGTCGAACGTGGCGCTCGTGGCCGAGCCCGGCGAGGAGACCGAGGCCAAAATCGCCCAGCTGAACCTCGCCGTGGGCCAGCTGTGCAGCCTGCCCGACACCCAGATCGTGGACATGTCCTCGTTCTACGAGAGCGAGCCGGCCTACTACGAGGATCAGGATGCCTTCGTGAACGCCGTCGTGCTCCTGCGCAGCGGCCTTCCGCCCAAAGAGCTTTTGGGGTATTTGCACAGCATCGAGAACTCCCTCGGCCGCGTGCGCGCCATTGAGAACGGCCCGCGCACGCTCGATATCGATATTCTCGACTACCAGATGTACGTTGCGTCCGACGACGAGCTCACGCTTCCGCACCCGCGCGTGACGGAGCGCGATTTCGTCGTGAAGCCTGTGCTGGAGATTCTGCCCGGCTGGGAGCTGGCGGATGGAACTCCCGTGGGGCGCGTGCCCGAGGCCGAGCGCGTCGGGAAGGCGAGGAGGATCTAGCCATGAAGCTGACGGTGCTTGACGAGGTGACCTCTACCAACGAGGTCGTGAAGAACGCGTTGCGCGAGGGAAAGGCCGAGGGCCTCATCGTGCGCGCTCGGCGCCAGCTGAGCGGTTACGGCCGCCAGGGCCGCGAATGGGACAGTCCCGAGGGCGGCCTGTACATGTCCATCCTGCTGCGCCCCGACGTGGCCGGTAGCGGCTTGGCCACTTTGAGCCTGGTCGTGGGCCTTTCGGTCCAGCGCGCCTTAGGCCAGGTGGCGGCGCCGCAGTTCGAGGACGGCATCCAAGTGAAATGGCCCAACGACGTGATTTATATGCCCGCCGACTGCCAGCGCGCCGACGAGTACCGCAAGCTCTGCGGCATCTCGCTGGAGGCGTGCGGGGGCGGCGTGTGCGTGGGTATCGGCATCAACGTGTTCCGCCCCGAGGTCGACCGTCCCGTGCAGGGTCGCAACGTTCCCGAGTACATGGCGGATATCATGCCGGCCCCTGAATCCGCCCCGGGGCATTTCGTGTCACTGGCCCAGGCCATCGCGGCATTGCCGGAGCGCGAGCAGGCTGCTCGTCGCGAGGAGGTCATCACCGACATCCAGCGCGAGGTCATCGCCCGCATCCTCGTGAACTACGGTCGTTGGCGCGAGCTCGGCTTCATGCCGACGTTGGGCAGCTACGAGGGCTCGTCCTTCCTCACCGGTCGCGCGGTGCGCATCGAGGACGCCGCCGGCACCGCTACTTTGGAAGGCACGGCCACCGGCGTCGACGAGCGCGGCCGCCTTCTCGTCCGCACCGCCGACGACACCGTCCCCGTCGCCTCCGGCGAGGCCCACGTCATGGTGATGCCGTAAGGGCTACAATAGCGCCGAAGAGAAGAAAGGCGCGAAGGCATGAGTGACGAGAAGAAGCTTGACGGGGAATTGAAAGAGGGCGCAGCTGCGCAGGGCGAGCGCGAGCTTGGCGTGGACGCCCAAGCAGCCGGAGATCCGCGCGGGGGGCGGTTGCGCGCCTCGTCGGCGGGTGACGACAAGGTGCTGCGGATGGGGACGGCCTCCATTCCGCGGCTCATTACGGAGTTCGCTATTCCCTCGGTAGTGGGCATGCTCATCAACGGCTCCTACGCCATCATCGACTCGGTGTTTCTGGGGCACGTGGTAGGGGAGATCGGCCTTTCGGCCATGACCGTGGCCAACCCCATCATGATCGTGTTCATGGCCATCGCCATGCTCATCGGCAACGGCGGCAACGCGCTGGCGGCCCTGCGCCTCGGCGAGGGCAAGCGCGACGATGCCGAGCGCGCCCTGGGCAATGTGGTGTCCTTGAGCCTCGTTGCTGCCGTCATTGTGCTCGTCATCGGGTGGAATCCGGCGCTGGTCTCCTGGGTGCTCGATTTGGCGAGCGCCACGCCGGAGGTGCGCCCCTACGCCCAGACGTTCATCCAGATTCTCTGTGCCGGCTTCATCTTGCAGTGCATCGGCCTTGGCGTGAACAACTTCATCCGCACCTGCGGCGCCCCTAACCGGGCGCTCGGCACCATGGTCATCGGTCTGGTGGGCTCGGTGGCCTTCAACGCCCTGTTCGTTCTGGCGCTCGGCTGGGGGGTTATGGGCAGCGCTCTGGCCACGGTGCTCGGCTGGGCCTGTTCGTGTTTGGCGGTGCTGCAGTACTTCTGCCTGCGCAGCGACGTTCCCATGCGGCTGCGCTTGCCCGCCATGCGCCTGAGCTTTTCCATGGATCGCACCATTCTCGCCTTCGGGCTGCCGAGCTTCTGCGTGCAGGCGGGCATGGCCATCGTGAACTTCGTCATCAACTTCCAGCTGGTGAAATACGGGGCCCTGACGCCCATCGGCGCCGACGACGCGCTGGCGGCCATTGGCGTGGTACAGCGCATCGGGCAGTTCTCGGTCATGCCGCTCATCGGCATCGCCATCGCCCTGCAGCCGCTGCTCGGCTTCAACTACGGCGCTCACAACGTCAATCGCGTTCGCAAGACGCTGTGGTACGGCATCGGGGCGGCATCCTCCATCTCCGTGCTCATGTTCATCATCGTCGAGGTGTTCGCGGTGCCCATCGCCCATGCCTTCGGCATCTCCCACGACGGCCTCGTTGATTTCACGGCTTTCGCCATCCGCGTGCAGTTCCTCATGCTGCCCTTCGTGGGCTTCCAGATCGTCAGCTCGAACTACTTCCAGGCCACGGGCCAGCCGGCCAAGTCGGTGTTCCTCACCTTGACGCGACAGATTCTGTTCCTCGTGCCCTTGCTGTACCTGATGCCTGTGGTGCTGCCGCAGCTGTTTCCGCAGTTCACCGGATTGGACGCATTGTACTTCGCGGCACCGGTGGCTGACTTCCTCTCCATCTTCACCACGGCCATCTTCGTGGCCTGGGAAATGGTGCGCCTCCGCAAGCTCGCCGCGATGTACGATTAGTTTTTGAGCACTTGCACAAATTTATTGGCATGGCAGCCCGCTAACCGCTTGAGGCGCTTCGCGAGGGCTGCGGGGCGCGCTCGTCTCCTACCATGAAATTCTTCGAGTGGAAGGAGAGATGCATGGAATCAACGAAGACGCGCAGCGAGGCGACCCAGCGAACGCGGTCGGTGGTCTTTGTCGGCTTGACCATCGCCATCATGGCGGTATCGGCCTGGGTGGTCGTGCCCTTGGGCCCCATTCCCTTCACGCTGCAGATGTTCGCCATCACGTTTGCCATAGTGGTGCTGAGTCCCAAGGAGGCCATTGCGGCCATCACGGGCTACTTGCTGCTGGGTGCGGTGGGGGTGCCCGTGTTCTCGGGCATGCGCGGTGGAATCGGTGTTCTGGCCGGGCCGACGGGCGGCTTTCTGTGGGGATACCTCTTCGGCGTGGCGGCTGCCGCGCTGTTTTTGCACGCAGTGCGCACGAGGCTCGGTATGGCCGGCGGCAAGAATGCGCCGCGGCTCACTCGCGCGGAGAAGACGGCCATGACGCCGCTCCAGCGCGCGGGTGCGTTTCTGCGCAGCTTCGGGGTAGAGATTATCGCCGGCATCATCTTCACGGTCATCGCTTACGTGTGCGGGTGCGCCCAGTACATGGTGGTGGGGCACGTAGATCTGGCCACGGCGTTCCTCACGGCGGTGGCGCCGTTCATGGTCGTTGACCTCTGCAAGATCGTGGCCGCCGTCATCTGCGCCGACGCCGTCCGCGTCGCCGTGCGGTAGGCGTCTCGTCGCTGCTAAATCCTCGAGCAAATGCCAGTTGGGCCCCGAAATGGTCGTCCGGGTGTTGCCATAACGGGGCCGAACTGGCATTTGCTTGCCATTTCACCCCTTAACGGGCATCGCAGCACGCCATAACGGGGCCGAACTGGCATTTACCCTTAGAAAACGGTCGGTAGAAACCCGTCGCTAAAAGGGAAGGCTCCCGCTCGGGAGCCTTCCCTTCATGGGAGCAGATTTCTCGCGAGTTGGCTTACGCCTTGAAGCGGTAGCCGTAGCCGCGTACCGTTTCCACGAGGGCCGGATCGTAGCCGGCGGCGTGAATCTTGTCACGCAGACGCTTGATGTGGGTGTCCACCGTCTTGGTCTCGGTGAGGTACTCCCAGCCCCAGGCGTCGCGAAGCAGATCCTCGCGGGAGACCACCTTGCCGGCGTTCTTCATGAGCGAGGCCAGAAGCTCGAACTCGCGGGGCGTCAGGTCGATCTCGCCGTGGTCGCCGGCGGCAGTGTGGGCGTCCTCATCCAGCGTGATGCCCGAAGCGGTGATGGAATTGCTCGCGCCGGGGAACTCGCCGCCCTGGCCGCGGCGCAGAAGCGCGCGGACGCGGGCGATCAACTCGCGCACGCCGAAGGGCTTGGCGAGATAGTCGTCGCCGCCGATTTCCAAGCCGACGACTTTGTCCAGCTCGGTGTCGCGGGCGGAAAGGAACAGCACGGGGGCCGTGGTCTTCGAACGCAGCCGACGGCACAGCTCGTAGCCGTCCATGCCCGGCAGCATGATATCCAAGATAAACAGATCATAGTTGTTGGCGCTTGCCAACGCGAAGGCGTCCTCGCCGTTGTCGACGACGTCGGTCTCGTAGCCCTCCTTTTTCAACGCGTAGCTGACGAATTCGGTGATGGAAGGCTCGTCGTCAACGACAAGGATGCGGCTCGGTGTCTCTATCATGGTCTTGCCTTTCTCTCGTCATATCGACGAATGCCCGTCGGGGGCATATCGTTGAGACATTGCTATAATCTCTCATGTGCTAACTATACGCAAATAAGCCCGCAGGGCCGGAAAACTGAGGAAGATTGTCATAATTATGTTACTTGCTATTGACATCGGTAACACCCATACCGTAATCGGGGTCTACGCGGGGGATTCTCTGCGCGCGATGTGGCGAATCGCCACCAATCGGAAGGCGGCGGCCGACGAGCTGCGCATCGTCTTCTCCACGTTGTTTTCCCTCGAGGGCCTCGATCTTTCCCAGGTGCGCGCCTCGGCGGTCGCCTCGGTGGTGCCCCAGCTGACCAAGGCCTGGATGCAGGCGATCAAGGATGCCACCGGCGCGCTCTCGCTGGTGTGCAACGCCGAGACGGCCGCCGGGCTCTTCGACGCCGATTACCCCAACCCCCGCGAGATCGGTGCCGACCGGGTGGCCGACGCGGTGGCGGCCCGGGCGCTTTACGGGGCGCCGGTGGTGGTGGTCGATTTCGGCACCGCCACCAACATCGAGGTCGTCGATCGCGACGGCCGCTTCCGCGGTGGCGTTATCGCGCCGGGCGTGCAGACTTCGGCCAACGCGCTGTTCACTCACGGCGCTCAGCTGCCGGACATCGCGCTGGTGGCACCGCCGGCGGTCATCGGCACCAATACGGTGGAGGCCATCCAGTCGGGCATCATGCTGGGGGAGGCCGATCGCGTGGACGGCCTGGTGCGCCGCATCTTCGACCAGCTGGGCTATTCGGCGAAGGTCATCGCCACGGGCGGTTTGGCGCCGGTCGTCGAGCGCTACTCGAGCACCATCGACGAGGTGAACACCGAGCTGACGCTGGAAGGCCTGCGCCTTATCGCCGATCGCGCCTACCGCTAGGGGCTGTTGGGCGCGGATGCCTTCGGGAATCCCCGCAATGAGGGGAAGTTGCGCCCTTTGGGGATAGAGGGGCGACGGGGCGCGGCCGCATCGCTAGAATGGGAGCGTCAGCGTTTGGTCGGCAGGACGATTCCTTCCGCCGGCGCTGCGCCATCTATCGATGAGGCTGCCAGGTACGCCTGCGCGCCGCGACATGAGAAAGAAGGGCCCGACGTGTTGACCGACATTGAAATTGCCCAGGCGACCGAACCGAAACCTATTGGCGAGATCGCTGCCATTGCCGGCGTCGACGAAAAGTACCTTGAGCTGTACGGAAACTACAAGGCGAAGGTCGATTACAACCTGCTGCGCGAGGATGAGCACGCCCCGGGCAAGCTCATCCTGGTGACCGCAATCAATCCCACGCCGGCCGGAGAGGGCAAGACCACCACGACGGTGGGCCTGGCCGATGCGCTTTCGCTGCGCGGCAAGAACGTGGTCGTGGCGCTGCGCGAGCCGTCGCTCGGCCCGGTGTTCGGTATCAAGGGCGGTGCGGCCGGTGGCGGCTACGCCCAGGTTATTCCCATGGAAGACATCAACCTGCATTTCACCGGCGACTTCCACGCCATCGGCGCAGCCAACAACCTTCTCGCGGCGCTTCTCGACGCGCACATCCAGAACGGCAACGAGCTCGGCATCGATGTGCGCAAGATCACCTGGAAACGCGTGGTCGACATGAACGACCGCCAGCTGCGCCACATCGTGGACGGCCTCGGCGGCAAAGCCCACGGCGTGCCCCGCGAGGACGGCTTCGACATCACCGTGGCCTCGGAGGTCATGGCCATCTTCTGTCTGGCCACCTCCATCACCGACCTGAAGGAGCGCCTGGGCCGCATCGTGGTGGGCTACACCTACGACGACAAACCGGTCACGGCCCACGATCTGAAGGCCGAAGGCGCCATGGCCGCGCTGCTGAAGGACGCCCTGAAGCCGAACCTCGTGCAGACGCTGGAGGGTACCCCGGCCTTCGTCCACGGCGGTCCCTTCGCCAACATCGCCCACGGCTGCAACTCCATCATGGCCACGCGCATGGCCATGGCGCTCGGCGACTACTGCGTCACCGAGGCTGGTTTTGGCGCCGATCTGGGCGCGGAGAAGTTCCTCGACATCAAGTGCCGCCTCGCCGGCCTTAAGCCCGATGCGGTGGTGGTCGTCGCCACGGTGCGCGCGCTGAAGAACCACGGCGGCGTGGCCAAGGCCGATCTCAACGAGGAGAACCTGGAGGCGCTGGAGGCGGGCCTGCCGAATTTGCTGCAGCACGTGGAGAACATCACCAACGTGTACAACCTGCCCTGCGTGGTGGCCATCAACGCCTTCCCGACCGACACGAAGGCCGAGCTCGACCTCGTGGAGGCGAAGTGCCGCGAGCTGGGCGTGAACGTGGCTTTGTCCGAGGTGTGGGCGCGCGGTGGCGAGGGCGGCCTGGCCCTGGCCGATGAGGTGGTGGCCTTGTGTGAGAACGGGGATGAGGCCGGTCGCTCTGCGGAGACCTTCACGTTCTCCTACGAGGACGACCTCTCTATCGCTGAGAAGATCGAGGCCATCGCCAAGCGCGTCTACCATGCCGACGGCGTGGTGTTCGAGCCCGCGGCGCAGAAGGAGATCGCGCAGCTGGAGGCCCTGGGCTTCGGAGAGATGCCCGTGTGCATGGCCAAGACCCAGTACTCGTTCTCGGACGACGCCACCAAGCTGGGCGCTCCCCGCGATTTCCAGATCACGGTGCGCCAGGTGAAGGTGTCCGCTGGCGCCGGCTTCATCGTGGCGCTCACCGGCTCCATCATGACCATGCCTGGCTTGGGGAAGGCCCCCGCCGCCCATAAGATCGATGTGATGGAAGACGGCACGATCACGGGGTTGTTCTAGCATTTACGTAGTTGTCCGGGCTCGGACTCGGAGCGGAAGTGCCGTGCTCAAACAACATTGAAGTGCACCGTCGGAGTTCTGCTCCGGACGTGCTTCGTGCACTTCAATGAACTGCGCGCGGCACCACCGCACCGAGTCCGAGCCCTGCTTTTTCGGAAAGAAGGGTTTGCGTGGTCGATACCGAGTTTGTGGAGGCGCTGGCTTCAAAGGCCCCGACTCCCGGTGGAGGCGGGGCCTCGGCCTATGCGGGGGCGCTTGCGTCGGCGCTGGCTTCCATGGTGGGCAACCTCACCGTGGGCAAGAAGAAGTACGCCGATGTCGAGGAGCGGATGCGGGCCGAGCTCGTCGAGCTGGACGACACGCGGGCGCACCTGCTGTCGCTCATCGACGAGGACGCTCGCGCCTTCGAACCCCTCGCTGCCGCTTACGGGATGCCCAAGGACACCGATGCTGAGCGCGCGGCCCAGAGCGCGGCGCTGCAGCAGGCGCTTGTGGGCGCTTGCGAGGTGCCGCTTGAGATCATGGCCTGCTGCCTGCAGGTCATCGAGTCCTGCGTGTTCGTGGCCCGGCACGGCTCGGTGCTGGCTCTCTCGGATGCCGGGGCGGCCGCCGTGCTCGCCAAAGCAGCGCTTATGGCGGCGAGCCTGAACGTGGTCATCAACATCGGCTCCATGGATGATGTCGAGCGGGCCGACGGCTACCGCAATCAGATGGAGGACCTTCTCGCCGCAGGGGGCGCCATGGCCGATGAGGTGTACGCCGATGTCGTGAAGAGGCTTAGCTGATGGCGAGGATTCTGTACGGCAAGGAAGTATCCTCGGCCCTATGGGAGCGCCTGCTGCCTCGCATCGACCGCTTGCGGGCGCACGGCGTGGCGCCGACGCTCGCCATTGTGCGCGTGGGGGAGCGGCCCGACGATTTGTCCTACGAGCGCACCTGCGCCCGCCAAGCCGATCTCCGTGGCATTGCCGTGCGCCGCTTCGTGCTGCCAACGGAGGCGACGCAGGCTGAGCTGGAAGCGGTCATCGATGCCGTGAACGCCGATCCGCGCATCCACGGCTGCCTTATGTTCCGTCCGCTTCCGCCGCAGATGGACGAGCGCGCCGTGTGCGATCGCCTGTCCCCGGCCAAAGATATCGACGGCATCGGGTCGGCGTCTCTCGCCGGCGTGTTCGCCGACACGGGCGAGGGCTTCCCGCCCGCTACGGCCCAGGCGTGTCTGGAAACGCTCGATTTCTACGACATTCCCGTTGCGGGCAAGCGCGTGGTGGTGCTCGGGCGCAGCCTCGTGATCGGCCGACCGGTGGCTATGATGCTGCTCGCGCGCCACGCCACGGTGACGCTGGCCCATTCCCGCACGGCGGACGTGGCCGCCCATACCCGCGAGGCCGACATCGTCGTGTGCGCCACGGGGCGTGCGCGGGCGTATGGGGCCGAGTACTTCTCGCCGGGCCAGACGGTTCTCGACGTCGGCATCAACTTCGACGAAGCAGGGAACCTGTGCGGCGACGTCGACTTCAACGCCGTCGCTTCCGTGCTCGGCGAGGACGGTGCCATCACACCGGTGCCCCGGGGCCTCGGCGGGGTGACCACGAGCGTCACCATGGCCCACGTCGTGCGCGCCGCCGAGGTCGCGCTGCGACGCTAGCCGCTCATCGATTCCGCGGCCGCCCCCGCGGGCTCGTCCGGCAACGGGTATAATGGAGGCGGCCCATCGCGGCCGTTTCCGCCAATAGCGTCGTTTCCAAGGAGGGGGAGGGTTGGAGAAGCACCGCATCGCATTGCTCGCGCTGGCCTACGCCTGCTTTTGGTCGCTGTTCGTGCTGTTCCCCTACCCGGCGAACGTGCTGCCCGAGTCCCATGCCTCCTACGTCGCAGGCCCCGTCTTCGCCAGCAACCTCATCACGCTCGTCACCATGGCCCTTATGGGTGGGGTGCTCGTGGTGTTTCGCGACAGCCTGGCCGAACGGGTGGCCGGCAGCACGGCGGCCATCGTCGGGTCCGGCGCCTTGCTGCTCGCCTGCGCGGCCGCGCTCGTTGCCAGCGCCGATGCCGGAGCGGTCCCGCGCTGGATGATGGCTGCCTACCCCGCCATCATGGCGCTTTACGGCGTAGTGATTGCCCTGGCCCTCGCGGCGGCATCGCGGCGCTTGACCCCTCGGGACAACGCCGTCGTGCTCGCCCTCTCCCTGCTTCTGTCGTTTCTAATCGGCGAGGCCATCGTGGCGCTTACGGATCCCCTGCCCACCGGCGACATCTCAAACCCTCTCATGTTCGCCCTGAGCAGTATCTTCCTGGTGATTCTCGGCCACATTGGCTGCGATGCCCCCAAAGCACCGCTTCCGTCCCGCCTCGCGCCGTCCCTTTCGGGGCGCGCCGCCGTGCCCGCGACGGCCATTCTGCTTTGCTACCTACTGGGAAGCGGGGCGTTCATGAGCCTCTCGTCGGTGGCTCGGGGCGAGACCTGGTTTTCCGATGGATGGATTCACTGTGCCTTCGCCCTCGTGCTCTATCCGGCCTTCTGCCTCTTCACCCTCGCCGCATGGCGGCAGCGGCGCGCGGCCTTTCCGTGGCTCGGCTTCTTCATCCTCTGCATCGCCTGTCTCTACTGCACCGCCCTGCTCTACTCGCCGTTGGCTGTGCTGTGCCGGGCCTTGATCCTGTCAAGTCGCCCCATGGCCATCACGCTGCTGTGGGTGGCGGTTCAAGAGGGCATGGGAGCGCGGGACCTCCCTTGGTGGCTGGCTGCGGTCGCTGCGCCCATGCTCATCGTGGCCGTCGACTGCGCCATCCATACCGTCGGGCTTATCGGGCTCTCTCCCGGACAGATGGACTCGGTGGTCAACGCCGTCATGCTCGTCACGGCCTTCGCCATGACGCTGGGGATGCTCTGGTTCGTGCGCCTGCGCCCTGACGGTGCCGAGCCCGCAAGCTCCGAATGCGCTGCAGGCGCCGCCGATGTATCGGAGATTCTCGCCGCCATGGCCGATGCCCATGGGCTGAGCGAGCGGGAGGGGGAGGTGCTCGGGCTGCTCTATCGCGGCAACACCCAGAAAAAGATCGCCGAGCGCCTGTTCCTTTCGGTGAGCAGCGTGCAGACCTACGCGAAGAGCCTCTATCGGAAGCTCGGCGTGCACTCGCGCCAGGAGCTGATCGACATGGTTAACGAGGCCGCGAATGGAAACGACCGGGCCCGCTGAGGGGCCCGGTCGCAAAGGGAGGGACGAGGGGTTCTTGGCTTACCAGACGGTAATAGCCGTGGCGCAGAGGGGGCTGTCCCAGGCGTAGCCGCCGTCTTCACCGACGAAGGAGTCGGCGAGGTCCTCGAAGCTCGCCGGGTGGGCGGGCGTCATGTCGCCGGTCAGCGCGTGGATGACCGTGTAGCGCCCGGCGGTGAAGATGTGCGAGTTCGAGAAACCGCCCGGCATGCTCCAGTTGATGCCGCCGCAGGGGTTGCCCGCCTGGATGCCGGCGGCGTACAGGCCCGGGATGGGGGCGCCCTCGGTGTCGATCACCCGGTAGCGGTTGTCCACCATGACGCCGGCGTTGATGCCCGACATGCCCACATCGCCCTTGATGCAGAAGAAGGGGGGAGTGTCGATGGCCGCCATATCGGATCCGGCGACGCCGAAGTCGTCGTCGCAGCCCTTGGCGCACAGCTCGTTGTAGCGCTCGATGCTGGCGACGCCGTCGGCTACGGGAATGCCCGCCGCCTCGCAGAGCTCCTCCAGGGTGTTGCCCGATACCACCGTTTCCGGATCCATCCAGGCGCTTCCCTCGCCCACGAGGGCCACCGGCGGCACGCCGGGAATGCCCTCCACGGCGCCCTCGGTCTTAGAGTCGAAAATGCGGAAGTGGATGCCGCGGTCCTCGGGCTTGTAAGTGGCGGACATGGAGATGTTCAGGCTGCTCATGGGGATGGTCTCGTTGCAGAAGCGCTTGCCGTGGACATCGAGGGCCAGGAAGGGGTAGAACATAAAGGGGCCGATGTAGTTGGTGTGGATCTGCCGCGCATGGCCGAGGGGCGCCATGCGGCCGCCCGCCAGAATACCGAGGATGTGGCCGTCGCCGGTGTGGTTCACCAGGCACAGGGGGAACATGGCGGCGTCGCGCAAATTGCGGTCCACCATGGACTCGTTGTTCATGTAGTCGCCGGCGGCCAGCACGACGCCCTTGGTGGCGTTGAGCTTGACGTAGCTGCCGTCCTTTTGCTTGCCGATGGCGCCCGTTACGGTGCCGTCCTCCTCCTGGACCAGCTGCACGCAGGGGGTCTCGTAGTAGAACGTGGCGCCGCCCTCGGCCGCCTTCTGGGCCAGGGCCACCATAAGATCCTGGTTCGAGGCCTGGGTGGCATCGCACACGGCGACGACGCCGCCATCGTCGTAGCGGATGGAGCTGTCGGTGAGGAACTCGATGGGCTCGATGCCGACCGAGCGTCCCTGGCTGATAACCCAGGGCACGGCCTCCTCGGCATATTCCACATAGTAGTTGAACAGCTCGTTGTTGATGCGCCAGTCGTTGAGGCGGGCCCAGTCGCTGCGCCACCGCACGATGCCGGCGGGGTTCGAGTGGGCCTTTACGACGAAGGAGCAGCCGTTGCCGTTGGCCGAGACCGTGGCCTCCTTCTGGAGGCAGGCCACCTTCGCGCCCTCCTCCACGGCGGTGAGCACGGCGGGCACGCCGGCACAGCCGGCCCCCACCACGACGATGTCGTAGGTTTCCTCGGCGGCAAATTCCGTAATGGGCTCGCGTTCCACGATGCTGAACTCGAAGTCGCTCTCCTTGAGGTCGGCCGGCAGCTCGCCAGCCGCCGTGCTGGCGAGCGCGTCGTTGGCTGCCGGAGTCGACGGGGCGCAGCCGGCGGCGCCCAAAAGCGCGGCGCCCGCCGCCAGGCCGGCCCCGCCCTTGAGGAACGTCCGTCGATCCATGTTCTCCATGTTTCCCTCCTTGGGGTCGTTGCACGTGGGCGCTTCTCCGCGCCCGGGGCGGCTTGTGCCGCCTCGGTGCCCATGCTGCCCCTCTTGCCGCTTTCGCGCTTCCCATGGAAAGGGGGGTAATGTGTCGCGCCCTTTCCCATAAAATGGTGATATGACTGTATGAGCGGCACCTTTTGGGTCGCCATCCCCGCTGTGGCCGCCGGCGGCCGTCCGCCGGTCGCTTCCGTCCGCCTTCGGCGGCCCGCGACGCCGCTGCCCGATTGGGGCGGGCCCGCGGGGGTCGGGCGCGGCTTCTCGTGGAATGATGGGAGGCGTACCGATGCGCGACGATTGACCGAAGAGGAGCAACCATGGCCATCTTCAGCCCCACCGAGATCACCGACAACTACATGAGGGCCTCCGTGGGCAAGGCCGCCTCGCCGGCATGGCGGCTGTTCCTGCTGGCGGTGGCCGCCGGCGTGCTCATCGGGCTCGGCGCGGTCACCTCGTCCACGGCCGCCCACGGCCTGGAGAACGCCGGGCTCGTGCGGCTCATGTCGGGGCTCATCTTCCCCGTCGGCCTCATGATGGTCATCCTCATGGGCACCGAGCTGTTCACGGGCAACGCGCTCATGGTGACCGCCGCCATCGACGGCCAGATCACCTGGGGACGGCTCTTCCGCAACTGGGGCATCGTGTTTCTCGGCAACCTCGTGGGGGCCGTGGCCCTGGCCGCCTGCATGGCGTTCTTCGGCCAGCTGAACATCGGCGGGGGAGACTTGGCGGTGTACACGGCCAAGGTGGCCGCCGCGAAGAACGCGCTGCCGTGGATGAACGCCTTCGTGCTGGGCATCTTCTGCAACCTCATGGTGTGCATCGCCGTGTACCAGGCCAACACCGCCCAGGACACCGCCGGCAAGGTGCTCGCCATCTTCTTCCCCATCATGGGCTTCGTGCTGGCCGGCTTCGAGCACTGCGTCGCTGACATGTACTACGTGCCCGCGGGCATTTTCGCTTATATGAACCCGGCGTACACGGGGCTCATCGATGCGGCGGGCATCAATGTGGCCCTGCTCAACTTCGGCGACTTCATCTTCGCGAACCTCATTCCCGTGACCTTGGGCAACATCGTTGGCGGCGTGGCCGTGGGGCTGGTCATGTACGCCTGCCATGGCACGAAGAGGGCGTAGAAGAATCTGCCGAATTCTTCAGGAATGTGGGTAATTCGGTCAGGTTTTGCGGCTTCCCTGCGGGTGCTCTTGCGAAGCGCGGCCGACGGCCTATGATGGGAGCATGGCGAACGGACTGACATATCAGCGCACCACTACGACCCCCGAGGCTACCAAGCAGCTGGCGGCGACGCTCGCGCCCTATCTGCATGCGGGCGACACCATCGTTCTGACCGGCGATTTGGGGGCGGGGAAGACCCAGTTCGTGCAAGGAGTGGCCGCAGCCCTCGGCGTGCGGGCGGCGGTGACAAGCCCCACCTTCAACATCCTTTTGGAGTACCACGACGGGCGCCTGCCGCTGTACCACTACGACCTGTACCGGCTGGATGCGCGCTGGCAGCTGGAGGACATCGACTACTACAGCGCCATCGACGGCGACGGAGACGGAGCGGCCTTCGTGGAATGGGCCGAGAAGTTCCCCGAGGACATGCCCTACGACTATCTGGAGATCGCCATCACAGCCGACGGCGACGGCGCACGGCGCATCGTCGCGCACTCCTTCGGCTCCCGCTCGCGCCAGCTTCTGTGCGTCTGGGCCAACGATTCCAAATCGCGCTTGGGAAAGTGCCAGCTGTAGAGAGACCTCGGGCAGTTCGCTATCTTGGGTTCGCTATCTTGCGGCGCGCGGGCAGTGGGGTACAATAGGCCGCACTGATTTGTCGTTTTCGGGAAGGTTCTCCCTTTGAATACACAGCGTTCTTTCGTACTTGCCTTCGACACGGCCAACGAGGTCATTGCCATTGGGCTGGGAAAGCTTGATGCCGCCACGCAGTCGATCGAGTGCGTGGCGAGCGTGGAAGTGGAGGCGCGGCGGGCGTCGAACACCCAGCTACTGCCGCGTATCGATGAGCTGTGCGCCCAGGCCGGCGTGGGCCGCGGCGAGATCGCCTGCGTGGCCGTGGGGCGCGGACCGGGATCGTTCACCGGGGTGCGCATCGCCCTGGCCTGTGCCAAGGGCATCGCGTCCGCGTTAGAGGTGGGCCTTGTGGGCGTCTCGTCGCTGGACGCGGTGGCCTGGGGCGCGTGGAAGGCGAGCGAGCGCGGGTCATTGCTCGTCGTGGCCGACGCCATGCGCCGCGAGGTGTATCCCGTGGAATACCGCCTGAGCGACGCGGGGGCGGAGCGCGTGACCGCCGACCGCGTGATCAAGGCGGATGCCTTCGCCGAAGAGCTCGGCGCGACAAGTGCCTCCGATCGCCTGATCGCGGGCGATGCCCTGCGCAAGTACGTGGAGCTTTTCGAAGGCGCGGGCATCCTTCTGCCCGAGGCGCTGTGGACGCCGACGGGCGCGGGCCTCTTGATGGCGCTTCGGGCCTCATGGCGCGCGGGGGAGTGCGATCCCTTCGACGCCGAGCGCCACGATCCGGCCTTCGCCCTGCCCGTGTACACGCGCCTGTCGGACGCCGAGGAGAATGAGCGGCAGCGCCTGGCCCGGGCCGACGGCGCCCTGGCGGGCAAGCGGGGCTCGAAGCACGTGACCATGAACGACACGGCCATCGCCAACGCCCGGGCCAACGGCGAGGGCATCGCCTACAAGCCGCTCGATGCGTGTCATGTGGCCGATGTGGCGGCCCTGGAGGCGGCCGTGATGGGAACCGATGCGTGGAACGAGACGCTCGTGGCCGACGAGCTGGGCCGCGCCGACCGGGTATGGTGGGCCGCCTACGCCGCGGACCCGAAGATGCCGCTTTCCGCCGAGGCGCCGCTGGTGGGCTATGCCGGCGGCTGGGTGGTCGATGGCGATCTGCAGATTCTGAAGGTGGGGGTGGATCCCGCGTGGCGCCGTCACGGCATCGCTCGGGTGCTGCTCGCCCGCGTGGCCGACGACGCCCGCAACCTGGGGGCGCGCACGAGCTCGCTGGAAGTACGTGCCGCAAACGCCGGGGCCCAAGCGCTGTATGCGGCCCTCGGCTACGAGGTGCTGGGCCGCCGCCCGCGCTACTACTCCGACGGCGAGGACGCCCTCATCATGCAGGGCCCTCTGCCCACCATCACCCTGGCAGCGGTTCCGAACGGCGAGAGCGTCGCGGACGAATCCCGCAGGGGCGCCTCTTGCGCCGCCCTCGGCCGCGAGGATGGAGCGGCTAACGCGCAGCCCGGCCATGCTTCGTATCCAGGGGCGACCGAGGTCGCCCCCTACGGGGAGAGCGACGTGATCGCGACAAATCATCCTCTCATTCTGGCCATCGAGTCTTCCTGCGACGAGACGGCCGCCGCCGTCATCGACGGCGGGGGAGTTTTGCGCTCGGACGTGGTGGCGACCCAGGTGGATTTCCACGCCCGCTTCGGCGGCGTCGTCCCCGAAATTGCCAGCCGCAAGCACATCGAGGCCATCTGCGGCGTGTGCGACGAGGCGCTCGACGTCGCTGCGGCGAGCCTGGGGCGATCGAGCCTCCGCTGGCGCGACCTGGACGCCGTGGCGGTCACCTACGCGCCGGGACTCGTGGGCGCACTCGTGGTGGGCGTGGCCTTCGCCAAGGGCGCGGCCTGGGGCGCCGACATTCCTTTTATCGTGGTGAATCATTTGGAAGGGCACCTGTACGCCAACAAGATCGGGCTGGAGGATTTCGCGCCGCCGGCGGTGGTCTCGCTCGTGTCCGGGGGCAACACTCTGCTCGTGTACATGGCCGATTGGGGCGACTACCGCGTGCTCGGCACCACCGTCGACGACGCGGTGGGCGAGGCCTTCGACAAGGTGGCCAAGGCGCTGGGCCTGGGCTACCCCGGCGGCCCGGTCGTCTCGAAGTTCGCCGCCGAGGGCGACCCGGATGCCATTCCGTTCCCCCGGGCCATGCTGCATTCGGGTGATTTGCGCTTCTCGCTCTCGGGCCTGAAGACCGCCGTGGTCACCTACATCAACAACGAGCGCGCCGCCGGGCGCGAGCTCAATGTGCCCGACATCTGCGCGAGCTTCACGGCGGCTGTTGTGGACGTGCAGGTGGCCAAGGCTCGCATGGCCCTGCGCGAGACGGGGGCGCCCACCTTCTGCCTCGGCGGCGGCGTGGCGGCCAATCCGACCTTGCGCGCCGCCTACGAGCAGATGTGCGCCGAGGAGGGCGTGCGCCTCGTGATGCCGCCGCTCGCCTCCTGCGGCGACAACGCCGGCATGATCGCCGAAGTGGCGCTCGACCGCTATCGGGCCGGGGCGTTCTCGCCGCTTAGCACCGACGCTTTGGCCCATGGCGACTTGGAGGTGCCGTACTAGCGGCTCCGGGCGTCAGGGTTCGGGCGTTTCCGATTGCCCTTAGCGGCCCGGAGCGTTGAGCCCAAAACAAAAGCCCGAAGAGTCGGCGACTCTTCGGGCTGGGCGAGCGATGGGGCAGGTGCCCCGTGGCCTTTGCGGGCCGAGGCCTTCTCTAGTGGCGGCAGGCGTTGGCGGGATCCATGAGCGCGACCTTGCCCTCCGCGAACAGGCGGGCCACGTTACCGACGTTGGGCTCGGTGGTGTCGGAGTAAACCTTGATGCCGGCGTTGGTGAAGCGAGTGAACGGCGGCATGCCCATGCCCACGGTGAGAATGCCGTCGACGCCGATGCCGGAGACGAAGTCGATCACGCCGCCGCAACCCACGGCATCGTGATCGGCGTTCTTCACCGACTCGACGCTGACGATGTTCATGTCGTCATCGAACTCGACGACGGTCATGTACGCGGCGTGGCCGAAGTGCCCGCTGCGGATGCTCTCGAGGCCGGCGTCGGTTTCGCTGGGGATGGCGATCTTCATGCGAATGCTCCTTTGCTGTTGCGACTTGCCCTTTGCTCGGGCAAGTCATACGAGTCTTTCAGGGCGAATTATAGCTTGAGCTGCGTCAAACATGCGTTGAAAATCGGCGACGACCTCCGAAGTGGCGTCCGGTGCACCAGCGTTCGAGGCGCCGTTGCTTCTAGCTCGCTCGCGCTGTATCCGTTGAAAGCTGAATAGCGGGGCGGATGCGACGCAGACGCAGAGACGAGCTGCCGGACTGCAATCTTAATACTGTCTTAATGCGGGCGCATGAACCTTAACGGCGTCTTTAGCCCTTGCTGATTATGCTGACATTCATCGGGTGGTGCTCTTGCGCGCGAAGCGCGTTGCCTCCCGGATGTTGGCAAGCGGTCCTGCGGGATCTTGAGAGACAAGGGCAAGATCATGTTCGTGGTGACACCTATCGTGGGCGTGTTGGCGCTCGTCGCGATGGCGTATTTGGCAGTTTTGCTGCTGCGGGGCGGTGAGCAGCGATGAGCGCGATCGCGGGGTCGGAGTTTCTGCAGGCAGGCGTGCTGGTGGCGCTCGTCGTGGCCTGCGCCCTCCCGCTTTCGGGGTACTTGGTTGACGTGATGGAAGGTCGGCCCCTTCTCATTCGGCGTGCGCTGGGCCCGCTCGAGCGCTCTGCGTGCCGTCTTGTGAGCGCGCGCGAGGACGATGGCATGGATTGGAGGCGTTTTCTCGCCAGTGCGCTCGCCTTTACGGCGGTAAGCTTTATCGGCCTCTTCGCCCTGCTGATCTGCCAAGGCGCACTGCCTTGGAACCCCGAGGGCTTTCCGGGGCTTGCGCTCGATACGGCCTTCAATATGACGGCGAGCTTTGTGACGAACACCAATTGGCAGCCTATCGCCGGTGAGACGAATCTGAGCTACTTCTCACAGGCGGTTGGTCTGGCGGTGCAGAACTTCCTTTCGCCGGCCGTCGGCATCGCGGTGGCATTCGCGTTGCTGAGGGGCCTGGCATCTTCGGACGGCGGCAAGCTCGGGAACTTCTTCGTCGATGTCGTGCGCGCGGTGCTCTACGTGCTGCTGCCCCTGTCGCTGGTGCTCGCTTTGGTGGGAGTGTGGCAGGGATCCCCCCAGACGTTTCAGGGCTACGAGACGGTGCAGCTTTTGGAGCCGGTGAGCGTCGATGCCGAGGGGACTCTCGTCGATGCCGATGATCCGACGGCGGTGCAGGAGGTGACCGAGGCGGTCGTGCCGCTCGGTCCGCAATCGTCCCAGGTGGCTATCAAGCAGCTGGGAACAAACGGCGGCGGCTTCAACGGCGCGAATTCCGCCTCAGCTTTGGAGAACCCCACGCCGCTTACGAATCTCCTCCAATGCGCGGCGATACCGCTCATCCCCTTCGCTCTCGTATTTGCTTTCGGGCGCATGGTGGGCGACCGCCGGCAGAGTCGCGCGCTCATGACGGTTGTCCTCACGCTTCTCGCGGTGGGCCTGTTCTCCGCTATCGCCGCCGAGACGGCGGCCACGTCTCAGCTTTCAGCCGATGGGGCAGTGTATCTGGGCGCCTTGGATCAGTCGGCTGGCAATATGGAGGGAAAGGAATGTCGTATCGGCGTCGGCGAATCGGCGGCGTGGACGGCGCTCACGAGCGCTACTTCCAACGGCTCGACCAACGCATCAATCGAGGCCATGACTCCTATCGGAACGCTGGTGCCGCTGGCGCTCATCGGACTTGGCGAGGTGGTCGGCGGCGGTGTCGGCACGGGGTTGGTGGGCCTGCTTGGCTTCACGGTGCTGGCGGTGTTCGTTGCGAGCTTGATGATAGGGCGCTCTCCTGAATACCTGGGAAAGAAGCTGGGTCCGGCCGAGATGCGCATGGCGGTCGTTATCGTGGTGGCGCCGGCACTTGCCATCCTGCTTGCCGCATCGGTGCTTGTGATGAGCCCCGCCAGCGCGGCGGCGGTGGGAACTCCGGCTCCCTTCGGTTTTACCGAGTTGCTGTATGCGGCCACTTCGGCCGGCGGAAACAATGGCAGCGGCCTTTCCGGTCTGAGCTCGAACACGCCGCTGATCAATGTGGTGCTGGGGGTGGAAATGCTCTTTGCCCGCCTGGCTCCGCTCGCTGCGGCGCTGGTGCTCGCCGGGAATTTGGCACAGCTCAAGGTTCAGGCGACGGGAGCGGTCGGGCTTTCCACCTCCGGCGCTTTGTTCGCCGTGCTGCTGTTGGTCATCATCGTGCTCATCGGCGCGCTCTCCCTTCTTCCGGCTTTTGCGCTGGGACCTCTGGCCGAGCAGTTCATGGGTGCGTTCTAGGTAAGGTGTGTGGTCTATGAAAAAGGAAACGAAACGAGCGATTCGCGACGCTTTTGCCAAGCTGTCCTTTCGCAGCCAGGCTCAAAATCCGGTTATGCTCATGGTGTATCTGTCGGCCTGTTTGACCACCGTGCTGCTTGCGTTGGCGCTCGCGGGCATATCTGACGCTCCGTGGGGCTACATTGCGGCAATTTGCGTGGTGCTGTGGGCGACGGTGCTGTTCGGAAACTTTGCCGAGTCGCTCGCCGAGGGTCGCGGCAAGGCGCAGGCCGATGCGCTGCGCTCCGCCAAACGCGATGTCGAGGCGTGCCTCATAGACAACGCCGCCCTCGCTGATGCCGCCACGATGGAAGACCCGTCGGCGTTTCTTGCTGATCGAGGCCGCGCGGTGGGATCGGCTACGTTGAAGCGGGGGCAGGTGTACCTTGTTCGCGCGGGCGAGCAGGTGCCCGCCGACGGCGAGGTCATCATGGGGGCGGCAAGTGTGGACGAAAGCGCGATTACCGGCGAATCGGCGCCGGTCGTGCGCGAGAGCGGCGGCGATCGGTCGTCGATTACCGGAGGCACGACGGTGCTCTCCGATTGGCTGGTAGCGCGGGTGACCGCTGAGGCGGGTCAGAGCTTTCTCGATAAGATGATCGCCATGGTCGAGTCAGCCGCGCGCAAAAAGACCCCCAACGAGCAGGCTCTCGAGCTGCTGCTCATCGCGCTGACGTTGGTGTTTCTTGCGGTGTCGCTGTCCTTGTACCTGTTCGGAGCATTTACCGCCGCGCAGCACGGCGCGGGAAATCCTCTGGGAATCACCTCGTTGGTGGCGTTGTTCGTGTGCCTGGCGCCTACCACCATCGGCGCGCTGCTGTCCGCTATCGGCATTGCCGGCATGAGCCGACTGAATGCAGCCAATGTGCTGGCCACCAGCGGACGTGCCGTCGAGGCGGCGGGTGATGTAGATGTGCTCCTGCTCGACAAAACGGGCACTATCACGCTCGGCAACCGTCAGGCTGCGGCCTTTCTGCCCGTTGGCGGCGTTAGCGAGCGCGAACTTGCCGATGCGGCTCAGCTGGCAAGCCTGGCCGACGAGACGCCCGAGGGACGCAGTGTGGTGGTGCTCGCCAAGGAGCGCTTCGGCATCCGCGAGCGCGAGTTGGCGCAGTCCGGTTTTGTGGTAGTTCCCTTTACGGCCCAAACGCGCATGAGCGGTGTGGATTTCGAGGGTCACGAGATTCGCAAGGGTGCGGCCGACGCCGTGCGGGCTTACGTGGAAGCGCGCGGGGGCGTCTTTGGCGCGGAGGTGGCCGCCGTGGCCGAGGAGGTGTCTCGATCGGGCGGGACGCCTTTGGTGGTGGCGCGCGATGCGCGCGTGCTCGGCGTCATTCACTTGAAGGACATCATCAAGTCGGGCATTCGCGACAACTTCGCCGACTTGCGCGCCATGGGCATTAAAACAGTGATGGTCACGGGCGATAACCCCCTCACGGCCGCTGCCATCGCCGCTGAGGCGGGGCTTGACGACTTTATTGCCGAGGCCACGCCCGAAGCGAAGCTTGCGGCCATCCGTCGCTACCAGGCCGAGGGGCATCTGGTCGCCATGACAGGCGACGGCACCAACGACGCTCCGGCGCTGGCCCAAGCCGATGTGGCCGTGGCCATGAACTCCGGCACTCAGGCGGCCAAGGAGGCCGGCAACATGGTGGACCTGGATTCCTCGCCCACCAAGCTCATCGAAATCGTGCGTATCGGCAAGCAGCTGCTCATGACCCGCGGCAGCCTCACCACGTTTTCGATCGCCAACGACCTGGCAAAGTACTTCGCGGTCATCCCGGCGCTGCTCGTGCCCCTTTATCCGGGTTTGGAGGTGCTCAACATCATGCATCTGGCCACACCCGCCTCGGCGATGCTTGCGGCCATCATATACAACGCTCTTATCATTGTCGCGCTCATTCCGCTTGCGTTGCGCGGGGTGAAGTGTCGCGAGGCGTCGCCGCACCGTCTGCTCGCGCGCAATTTGGCAGTGTACGGCTTGGGCGGCGTGATCGTTCCCTTTGCGGCCATCAAGGCGCTCGATGCGCTCATGGTGTTTGTCGGCGTTGCGTAAAGGCATCCGGGCCGCAACATGGCGGCGGCCTTCGTTTGAACCGCTGTGAAGGCAATTTTCGAGAACAGGAAGAACGCATTATGAGTGGAAAGATGGTGACGCGGTGCTTCGCGAGTGCCCTGGCGTTGTTTATCGCGGCAAGTGTGCTGTGCGGGATCGTTTACCCCTGGGCTGTGACGGGGCTGTCGGCTATAGCGTTCCCGTACCAGGCGACAGGCTCTATTATCGAGGTCGACGGGGTGAAGTACGGCAGCGAGTTGGTGGGACAGCCCTTTAAGAGCGACACCCATTTGTGGGGTCGGCCCACGGTGGTCGACGCCGGCTCCTTCTCCGATGCGGAGGGGCAGCCGCTTTTGTGGTACAGCCCCGAGAACCTCAGTCCCGCGAGCGACGAGTTTGCCGCGCGAGTGGACGAACGCATACAGCAGGTGCGGGCGGCCCATCCCGACCGTGCTGCGCAGCCCGTTCCAAGTGATTTGGTGACGGTGTCGGGATCGGGCTTCGATCCGCATATCTCGCCGGCCGCTGCCGATTACCAGGTGGAACGTATCGCTGCGGCAACGGGACGGCCCGAGAGAGAGGTGCGTGCCATTATTGCTCAGTGCACCGAGTACCCCCTGTTGGGCATTATCGGCGAAGCGCGGGTGAATGTGCTGAAGGTGAACCTCATGCTCGACGGCGTGCTGGAGTAAGTGGAGCTTGGCGCGCTTGGAGAAAACCTGAGGGAAACGGATAGCGAATGAGATGCGGCTGAGGGGTGGGGCGTGCTAGGATGCAGGGGCGCTGTCGGGACGACGCGAAAGGGCAAGTGACGTGGCGGAAGTTCGAGAGAGATGGGAGATCGGCGGCGGCCGCGGCGACCCCGATGCCATCCTGCAGCGAATCCGGGAGGAAGAGGAAGCGGGTGAGGCGGAGCGCTTCGAGGGGCGCGGCCGGCTCAAAGTGTTCTTCGGGTACGCCGCCGGCGTGGGAAAGACCTTCGCCATGCTCACCGAGGCTCATCATGTCCAAGATGAGGGCGTCGATGTGGTAGTGGGCTACGTTGAGCCGCACACGCGTGCCGACACCCTTGCCTTGCTCGATGGCCTGGAAGTGCTGCCCGTGAAATCGGTGAAGCACCGAAACGTCGCTTTGCGCGAATTCGACCTCGACGCCGCCCTGAAGCGCCGTCCCCAAGTTGTGCTGGTAGACGAGCTGGCGCATACCAATGCGCCGGGGTGCCGCCATCGCAAGCGCTATCAAGATGTCGAAGAGCTGCTCCGTGCGGGTATCGATGTGTACACGACGGTGAATGTGCAGCATCTCGAGGGGCTTAACGACAAGATTGCCTCCGTGACGGCTGTGGCGCCCTCCGAGCGGATCCCCGACCGCGTTTTCGACGCGGCCGATTCGGTCGAAGTCGTCGATTTGGAGCCTGCTGACCTCATCAAGCGCCTGCGTTCGGGCAAAATCTACACGCCCGAGCGGATCGGGTCGGCGCTTTCGCACTTTTTCTCGCGATCGAATTTGGCGGCGCTGCGCGAAATTGCCCTGCGTCGCGCTGCTGACCGCCTCACGCGCGCCTCTGCGGCTACGGTGCCGCATGCGGCTGGCGGCGAAGACGTTTTGGTGCTGGTGACCGCCGATGCGGCGGCGCCGCGAGTTATTCGCGCGGCAGCGGGTATGGCCGAGGCGTTTGGCGGCTCGTGCACGGCGCTTGTGGTCGAATCGGGCGGCGAGGGCGTGGAGGGGCGATCGAAAGGCGATGCGGCCCTTGCCCGCTCGATCGCCCTTGCGGAGGAGATGGGTGCGCACATCGTCACGTTGACGGGGGACGATCCGGTGCAGCCCGTGGCCCTTTACGCCGCAGCGGCGGGTATTCGCCGTATCGTGGTGCCCTCGATGCCCGGTCGCATCGGCCTGCTCGGATGCGGGGACGTGGCGTCGCGGTTGATGCGGGCCGCTCCCGAGGCCATGGTGACGGCCGTCCCCGCGGTGGACGCCCCCTCGGTGCTCGAGCGCTTGCGCACCCATGCGAGCTTTCGCCTCACGGCCTCCGATGTTTTTCGAGCGCTTCTCGCGATAGCCGTTGCGACGGCGCTGGGGGAAGTGGCGTGGCTGGCAAGCCCTACGCCCTCGATCATCCTCATGACCTATCTGCTGGTCGCGCTGCTGCTCGCCACGCGCGCGGATGGTTTTCTGTATGCCGTGCTTGTGGCGCTGGGCAGTGTCGTGGCCTACAACTTCTTCTTCACGGCGCCGCGCTACACCTTCCATGCCTATAGCCTATCGGCCCCCATCATCTTCGCGTTTCTGCTGATAGGAACATTGGGGGCCTCATCTTTGGCCATCCGACTGAAGCGTCAGGCGACCACGGCGGCGCGACGGGCCTATCGTACCGAGGTGCTTTTGGAGAGCAGTCGGGAGTTCCAGGCGGTCGTGAGCCTCGGCGCTTGTTTGGAGACGGCGGCGGCCCAAGTGGTGAAGATTCTCGATCGGCCGGTGGTGATGTACCAGGTCGACGGGGCGGCGCATGGCGGCCTCCTTCCGCCGCGGGTCTTCGATGTCCCCGGCAGCGGCGGGGGAGACGCCGAGAAGCTGGATCTCGCGGCTCCGGGCGAGATGGCTGTTGCGTCGTGGGTCGCCGCCAATGGCGAGGCCGCCGGCGCGACGACGGATACCTTGCGCGAGGCGCGCTGCCTGTACCTTCCCATTCGTTCGAAGGATCGCGTGTTCGGTGTGGCGGGATTGGTGATGGAGCAAGGCGACGACGACTTCGGCTCCTTCGAGCGCAATCTGCTCGTAGCGCTGCTTGACGAATGCGGTCAGGCGGCGGAGGCTCTGGCGCTGGCGAGCGAGCGGAAGAACCTCGCCGTGAAGGCCGAGAAGGAGGCGCTGCGCTCGAATCTGCTGCGTGCCATTTCCCATGATTTGCGAACGCCGCTCACGAGCATCTCGGGCGACGCCGATATGTTGCTCGCCTCGGGGGACGTCCTGGACGAGGCGCAGAGGAAGCGTTTGACGTCGGATATCCATGAGGACGCGAATTGGCTGATCAATCTGGTGGAAAATTTGCTGTCGGTGACGCGGCTCGACGACGGCGACGTCGAAGTGTCGCGCGCCCCCGAACTGGTTTCCGACGTGCTGGCCGATGCGCTGCGCCATGTCAGTCGCTTTGTGAGCGAGCATCGGCTGACGGTGGAGATCGAGGATGAGTTTCTCCTGGCTCAGATGGACGGACGTTTGATTGTGCAGGTGGTGGTGAACCTTTTGAACAACGCCATCGCCTACACGCCCGCGGGGTCGTCCATTCGCCTCACCGCGCATCGCGAGCGCAGCGCTTCCGGCGATAGGGTGGTTGTCGCGGTGGCCGATGACGGTCCGGGCATCCCTCCCGCCGAGCAAGCGCGCGTGTTCGATCTGTTCTACCACGGGGGACGGGTGGGCACAGGCTGCGAGGACGGCGAAGGGGGCGATGCGCGTCGAGGAATGGGGCTGGGTCTTTCGCTTTGCCGCTCTATCTTAAGGGCGCACGGCAGTGATATCGTGTTGCGCGATGCCTATCCGCACGGTTGCGTGTTCTCGTTCGCTCTTCCCGCGGCAGAGCTGCGCGAAGAGGCTCCGGTTGGCGTCGTCGAGGAAGGGAGTGCGGACGTTGAGCGATAGAAACGAGGGCGTTATCCTCGTTGTGGAGGATGACCCGGCGGTGCGCAATCTGGTTACGTGTGCCCTTGACGTGCACGGCTATCGTTCGCGCGAGGCATCCACGGCTACGGCGGCTCTCGCTGACCTTACGTGCGCGAGGGATGTCAACCTCGTCATTTTGGATTTGGGACTGCCCGATCGCGACGGGACGGAGGTCATCGGAGCGGTGCGCGGGTGGTCGCGCGTGCCGATCATCGTTCTGTCGGCGCGCCAGGAGGATGCCGATAAGGTGACGGCTCTTGATGCGGGGGCCGATGATTACCTGACAAAGCCCTTCTCAGTTGCGGAGCTGCTTGCCCGAGTGCGCGTGGCGCTGCGTCGCGTCGCCTTCGACGAGACCGAGGAAGAGGCGGGGGAGACGTATCGCAATGGCGATCTCGCCATCGACTTCGATGCCAAGGTTGTCGTGAGGGGCGACGACGAGATTCATCTGACTCCCATCGAGTACAAGCTTCTGGTGCTTTTGGCCCACAATACCGGCAAGGTACTCACCCACAACTATATCCTGAAAGAGGTATGGGGGCAGGCGTTGACGAGCGATCTGCCCAGTCTGCGCGTGTTTATGGCCACCTTGCGCAAAAAGATCGAGCCCGATCCTGCCAGCCCGGTCTATCTCCAAACCCACGTTGGCATCGGCTACCGCATGCTGCGTGTGGAATAGGTTTTCGCTTCTGCCCCATGTTGTCATATACATTGGCGAGCGTTTGTGTCATACTTCGGGAAACGGAATCGAAGGGGGCGCGTTGTTCGGGGAGCTGGTGACAGCCTATCTGTTCTTGGCCGGGGTCGGCGCGGGCGGCGTGGCCGCGGCGTCTGTGGCCGACCTGCTCTTCGTGCGCGAGCCCTTCGGCGCGGATGTGGTGCCTGACTTCGTTGAGAAGCGCCCGGCTGAGCGCCTGGTCGCCGGTGTGCTGGCCCTCTCCTGCGGGGCGCTGGCCCTCGGTGCCGGCTGCCTCGCCGCCGACCTCGGGCGTATCGACCGCGTGCTGTCGCTGTTTACGGCACCGCCTGTGACGCTCATGAACCTGGGCGCCTGGGCCGTGGCGCTGCTGACGGCGCTGGCGGCGGCGCTCGCCCTGGCGCGGTTTCTGTACGTGCCCTGGTTGCGTCGGTGCGCGATGGTGGTCGCGGAGATCGTCGCCTGCGGGCTGGCCGTGGTCGTGGCGGTTTACGCCGGGCTGCTGCTGCAGACGCTTTCCGGGGTGCGGCTGTGGTCGTCGCCCTGGGTGCCGACGCTCTTCGCACTGTCGGCCGCCTCCTGCGGCTGCGCCCTGCTCATGGCCGGGGCGCTTTTCGTGGAAGGCGACGGGAGCGTTCGGAAGGCGGTGCGCAGTGCCGCCCGCGTCGATGTGGTCGTCATCGTGGCGGAGGCGGTGGCGGCCGCGGGGCTTCTCGCCTTCGCGCTGGGAAGCGATCATTCGGGTGTGCGAGCCTCGGCGACGAGCCTCATGCACGGCCCGGCGGCGCTGCCCTGGTGGGCGGCTTTCGTGGCCTGCGGCCTTGCGGCGGCGCTCGCCGTGGAAGTCGGCTGCCTTGTTCGCGGGCACGGGCGCTCGCGCTCGGCTGCGAAGGCGGTCGCGAAGGCGTATCCCGCTGCGGCCCTGGCTCTTGCGGCTGCCCTCGTGCTCGTGGGTGCTCTGGGCCTGCGCGCCGCGGTGGTGGAGGCCGGTGCCCAGCGTCCCTTGGAGCTGCAGGAAGCGGAAGCCCCCGCTTCCGTACCTTCCGAAAACGAGGAGGCGGCGGGCTTGCGTTCCGCGCCTTCTGCAGAGGAAAGCGGGGGAGAAGGCTCCGCAACGGAAAGAGAGGACGTGACCCTGTGGTCAAACTAGGCAAGACGATACCGGCCGGGGACCTGTTCCAGCTGGACGATGCCAGCTCCATCCCCGTCTGGCTCCAGTTGAAGAACCGCTTCATCTACCTCATCACCTCGGGGTTCTACCTGCCGGGCGACCAGCTGCCCACGGTGCGGGGCCTGGCCGCCGAGGTGGAGGTGAACTACAACACCGTGAGCAAGGTGTACCAGAGCCTGGAGGAGGACGGCTACATCGTGTCGAAGCGGCGGCTCGGGGCGTTCGTGGCCGATGTGTCCGACAAGCCCGGCGTCTCGGCCGAGGTGACGGCGGAGATCGTCACGGCAGAGTATTTGCAGCGCTGCCAGGAGCTCGGCATGTCGCTGGAGGATATTGACGCGCAGTTCACGGCGGCGCTCGTGGCCGCCAAGGCCAAGCGCGAGAAGGACGGCACAAGCGAAGGAGCAGCCCATGACCCGCAAGAAGCACGGCGCGGACGCCTCGTCAAGTTCCCCGAGCCCGCAGGAGAGGGCGCCGCAGACGGGCGCGCGGCTGGAAACGGGGCGTAACCGCACCTCCCGCAACGGCGCCGTGGCGTTCACCATCATCGTGTTCGCCGCCGTTTGCGCGCTGGTGCTCGCTTGCGCCCAGGCCCTCGCGGGCGGCATCGGCCTCGCGGCCCTCGTGATCGCCGTGGTGGTCGGCATCCTGGCCGCCTCGTCGGTGCACATCGTCATGGAATGGGAGCGCGCCGTGGTCATGCGCTTCGGCCGCTTCAATCGCGTAGCGGGGCCGGGCATTGTGTTCACTTGGCCCGTTATCGAGTTCTACACCGTGCGCATCGACCAGCGCGTGGCGGCCACCTACTTTGGTGCCGAGGAGACGCTCACGGCCGATCTGGTGCCCGTGAACGTGGACGCGGTGGTGTTCTGGATGGTGTTCTCGCCGAAGAAGGCGGCCGTAGAGGTGGAAGACTACGCAAGCGCTGTGGCATGGATGGCCCAGGCCACGCTGCGGGCGGCCATCGGGCGCGCGAGCTTGGCTGAGGTGGCCTGTCGGCGCGATCAGCTGGATGCCGAGCTGAAAGAGGTGCTGGAGGCGAAGCTGGACGGCTGGGGGATCGACGTCATAGACGTGGAGGTGCGCGACATCGTGGTGCCCCGCGAGCTGCAGCCGGCGATGGCCGCCGGTGCCATCGCGGCCCGCGAGCGCGACGCCCGCATGACCCTGGCCGAGGCGGAGGCGGATATCTCCGACATGCTGAAGGACGCGAGCGCCAGCTATGCCGGAGACCCCGAGGCTATGAGGTTGCGCACCATGCATCTGGCCTACGAGTCCGTGAAGCAATCTGGCGGCACGCTCGTCATCCCCAGCGCCTTCAGCGAGGGCTTTGTGCCCGAAGGCGGGGAGAAGGCCTAGCGACCGACGACGCATCTGTGCTACAATGGGCCTCGCCTAGAGAACTTGGCCCCGAAGGGCCGGGACGCCCGAAGACGTCCCGGTAGCGAGGGTGCCTAGTCCTCGCTGTTGTTGGATGACCCGTCACTATGTGGCGGGTCCCCGCTTTCTAGGGCCAAAAGTGCAACCCCAAGAGTGGCGGCTCCAATCAAAGTCTGGACTAAGGCCAGGAAAATGCTCATCTGCATCACCTCCCTCCCGTTATCTAGAATTGGTGTTAGGGGAGATGTATGCAGAGAGCCCCAGCTCCCCGCTTAATTCATAATAATACAAACAAATATTCTATAATCAAGACTTGACTTTGCAAAATGGTGCAATTTTCTGCCATGAAAATGGTTTGCATGAAATGATCTCTGATCCGGTGTTTTGAATCAAGGACAAATTTTGTCATAGATTGTCCTACATTTTCTCTTGACAACATATGACAAAGTATGACAGACTGGCAGCATCAGAATCCGGCCGATTCTAAAGACATGTACGGTATCCCATCAAACTGTTGCGCGATTACCGGGTTCGCCCATGGGGGATGGGAAAGAGGAGGAAAGCGCAAGACGATTCTGCGGATCAGCTCTCTGTCTGAATTGCGCGTTCCTCTCACTCGAAAGAGGAGGAGAGAATGTCTGGAAGCGAAAAGCGTTCCAATCTCACTCGCAGAGGTCTCCTGAAGGCTACTGGGGCGACTGTGGGAGCGGCGGCGCTTATCGGCGGCGGTGTCTTACGGGCGCTTGGTCCTGATGAGGGGGCTTTTGCCGAGGAGCCTGAGGACCAAACAAAATGTCGTGTAGGCTGCTGCTGGACCTGTGTTTACTGTCAATATGAAGCACACGTTAGAGATGGAAAGATTGTAAAGCTTTCTCCGATTGAGGGCGGAAGCCCTCGGGGTTCTCGTATGTGCCTTCGAGGTCGTTCAAGGATGCGTGCTGTTTACAACCCCAATCGAATTCTTTATCCGATGAAGCGAGCTGGCGAGCGAGGGGAAGGCAATTGGGAACGAATCAGTTGGGATGAGGCAATATCTACTATTGCGTCAAAATGGAAATCGTATAGGGAGGAATTCGGTCCACGCTCTATTGCATACTATTGGGGTTCTGGGAATTGCGCCGCGCTTGGTTCGGGCAACTTTGGAGGTCTTTTAGGACGGCTTGCAAATGTTCTCGAGATGACCATGGTGGATTACTGCACAGATATGGCCCTTGGATATGGCATGGCGCGGGTTGCGGGGGACGGGATGTTCCGAAATGGAGCCTCGCTCATAGGCAATGCCGATAAAGTTGTCATGTGGGGGTGCAACTTTGTCGATGCTTGGTGGCAGCATTGGTGGCCCCTTGCTGATGCAATGGAAAAGGGAAGTACGAGGCTTATCGTAGTTGACCCCAACTACTCCACCACTGCGTCTAAGGCGAATATGTGGGTGTCTAATCGTCCCGGTTCGGACCCCGCTCTGCTCCTTGGGATAATGAATTACATCGTCGAAAACGATTTGCACAATAAGGAGTTTTTGCTAAATCATTCGAATGCATCTTTTTTGATACGTCAGGATACAAAAAAAATCCTTCGTGCAAGCGACCTCGGCATTCTTTCTAAGGAGAAAGGAGACTCCTCTGTCGAAAATGTGTCGGAAATCCTCGATTCTCCTATTGTCTGGGATGAGCAATCGCAGACAACAGTTGCCTATGATGCCGCTGTCAGCCCGGCTCTCTCCGGAGAGAGGCTGGTGCATGGGATACCAGTGAAAACAGCCTTCGACATGCTTTGCGATGAGCTCGGAAAGTACTCGCTTGAAAGAACCTCGGAACTGACTGAAGTTTCAGTTGACGATATCCGAAAGCTCGCAATCGAGGAATCCGAAGGAGAGATCTGGAACATCGCAGGATATGCAAGTCAGGCTTACGATAATGGTGCCGAGTTCGGGCAGGCGCTTGCTACGCTGGCTATTTTGACGGGCACGGTAGGGCGTGCTGGCTCTTGTGTTGGAGGTTCTTGGTACTCTTTCAACACTAATCCTGCGTTCATGGCTCCGACAGGCACGTTTGTTAATACTGTTCCCGTTCTTTCTATGACTGACATTATGGACTCCGGGCAATATGCTGGGGAAGACTACCCGATCAAGTCTCTATTTGTAGCTGCTGCGAATCCTATGTCGAGCGGTGGAAGCTCAAATGAGATATTGGAATGGTGGAATAAGATTGACTTTATCGTTGTGTCTGATCTGCAATATAGCGATAGTGTGAAATATGCCGATATAGTGTTGCCTTGTGCGCATGCGCTTGAAGTCGAGGATGTGCTAAAGGGTAGTTATTATCCGTATGTTGGAATAACCGAAAAGGCGGTCGAGTCGCCTGCAGAGGCAAAAAGCGATTCTGATATTGCCCGGTTAATATCGGTCGAAATGGGCGTTGGAGAGTATTTTGAAAAGACCGATGAAGAGTACTTGAGGGAATTGGTTGACGAGTCCGAGCTCGGTCTTGAACGGGGCATCACTCTCGATAGGCTTCGGGTTGAAAAAGATATCTGTTACGACGAAACAGATATCAAATTCTATGGCGGAGTATTTCCAACAGAAACGGGCAGGGCAAATATCTATTGCGAAACGGTTGTGCCGCGTATCGATTGGGGTCAAGAGCTCGATCCTGATTTTGGACATGTTCCAACGTTCTCTCTCCCCAACGAAGCGTGGCCCAGGGGTGAGGTCGCGAAAAAATATCCTTTTACTTTGATGTCGCACCGGCTACGAACACGCTGGCACACTGGCGAGTTCGAAAATGAATGGATGCGTGAGATCGCGCCCGAGCCCATTGTGAAGATTAATCCATCAGATGCAATAGCCCGCAGCATTGAAGACAATTCTTATGTCGAGCTGTTCAACGAACGAGGACATGCCGTCGTTCGTGCGATTTACGCAGACGATATTCGTCCAGGGGTGCTGATTTACCCGAAAGGCTGGCAGCAGTGTGAATTCAAGGAAGGCGGGTTCTCGGAAATGACCTCAGCTCATTGCAATCCGTTTACCGTAAACACATCGTTTATGGATGTGGCGGCAGACATTCGACCGTGGGGGCAGGGAGAGTAAAAATGAGTGGATCGAGATACGGCTTTGCCATAGATACAATAAGGTGCGTCGGGTGCCATACCTGTTCTATAGCATGCAAAATTGAGAATAATTTACCAGACGATGTGATCTGGAACCGCGTTTTGACAAATGGTGGCGCCTCCATGGATACAGCGAGTGGAACGTTTCCTAATCTCAGCAAGGAGTATGTAACCGTTGCGTGTCAACATTGCGAGAATCCTGCATGTGTGAAGGTCTGCCCTGTCGGTGCAACGTTTAAAGATCCGGATACCGGTGCGGTAAGGCAAGATTATGATAAATGCATTGGATGTCGTATGTGCATAGCTGCTTGTCCTTATACGGGGGTTCGTTCTTTCAATTGGGATGAGCCGACTCATTCAATAGGATTTGCCGTTGGAGACACAGATGCGCCTGAACACCAGAAGCATACGGTGGAAAAATGCACAATGTGCTGGCATAGGCTTGCCCGTGGAGAAGAGCCGACTTGCGTAGAGGCATGCTTGGCAAAGGCTAGGCATTGGGGCGATTTGGACGATCCGAATTCGGAAATTTCCAAGCTTATAGCTTCGCGCGAGTACAAGCAGCTGCTTCCTGAAGAGGGAACGAAGCCGTCGGTGTATTACCTGGTGTAGGGCGCTTTCCCTCGTCATGCGATATCGCGGGCGGGGCGTGGTTGCGCCGCCCGCCTACTTCTAGGAGATTCTCATGTCTGATTTCTCTACTGGGGCCATCGTCGATGATGACCTCGACCTTAGTGCGGCCAAGGGCCGCTCAAAAAGCCATGAGGCGGTCGCTGCTAAGACGGCCGCATGGGGCGGCAAGGGGCTGAACGCCGCCATCGGCGTCTCGGCCGTCATCATGGTTGCCGGCATCGTGCTGTGGGGTGTGCAGCTCTCGGGCGGCATGGTGCAGACCGGCATGCGCAATCTGAGCTCGTGGGGCCTCTACATCACGTCGTTCATGTTCTTCGTGGGCCTGTCGGCCGGCGGCCTCATCATCTCGTCGGTGCCCAAGGCCTTTGGCATCGCGGGCTTCGGCGGCATCTCCAAGGTGGCCGTCATGAGCTCCATCGCCTGCACCGTGGCCGCCATCGGCATGGTGGTGGTAGACCTCGGCCAGCCGGCGCGCCTGTGGGAGCTGTTCGCCTACTCCAACCTAGGCAGCCCGCTCATGTGGGACATCGTGGTGCTCGGAACCTACCTCATCCTGTCCTGCGTGTACCTGTGGGCCCAGGTGCGGGCCGACGCGGGCAAGGTGTCCCACACCGCCCTGCGCGTGATCTCGATCGTGGCGCTCGTCACCGCCGTGCTCGTGCACTCGGTGACCGCCTGGATCTTCGGGCTTCAGCAAGGCCGCGAGATGTGGCACACGGCCCTGCTCGCCCCCTGGTTCGTGTCCTCGGCGCTTGTGTGCGGCACGGCGCTCGTGATGGTGGTCGCCATCGCGCTGCGCCGCGCGGGATACCTCTCGCTCGACCAGGCCTACCTGGTGAAGCTCGCCAAGCTGCTCGGCGCCTTCGTCGTGGTGGACCTGTACTTCTTCGGCTGCGACCTGCTCACCGAGGCGTTCCCCGGCGGCTCGGGCGCGGAGGTGGTCGCCATGCTGACGGCCGGCCCGCTCGTCCCTTACTTCTGGACGGAGGTCGTCGGCTGCGCCCTCTGCGCCGTCATTTGCTTCACGCCGGCGCTGCGCACCAACGCCCTGCTGGTCGCCGGCTCGCTGCTCGCGATCCTCGGCATCTTCTGCAAGCGCGTGCAGCTGCTCGTCGGCGGCTTCCAGATCGCCAACCTGGACTACGCCGGCCCGCTAACCCCCATGCAGCACACGGCGTGGGATTCCGGCCTCTCCGGCATCTACGGCGGCATGGTCTACTGGCCGACGCCGCTGGAGCTCGGCGTGACCCTCGGCGTCGTGGCCCTGGGCGTGCTGGTGTTCCTGCTGGGCATTAAGCTCCTGCCCCTTCGCCCGAAAGACGACGAGGCGCCTTCCGAGTAACCGTCCCTCTTATGTGCAGGCCCGCGCCGCCCCTTCCCGGCGCGGGTCCCTTTGGTGAGATAGACGTGGCGCATTCGCGAGTGTGGTTTCGGAGGGGATGCTCCACAAAGGAAGTCTCAGAAAATAAAAGTGAAGCGTGGGAGCGAAATTTTCGAGTTGTTAGGTGTCGTTGCGCGCGCCATTGGCCGTATCGGTTGGGAGAAAACTCTACGACCTGGGGTTTTGCTTCCGCGCTTTCCCTGTGGGCTCTCCGAGCGCGCAAGCAAACCCCTAACAACTCGAAAATCTTGGTCCAATAATGGCTTGAAAATTGTCTGGCTCAGCGAAAGGGAGGAGATTCGCAATGCTGAAGAAGTTGGTCGCCACCGCTGTCTTGGCGGCGCTCGTGGGCGCGGTGGCGATGGTCGGCTTTGCGGCTGCGCCCTCGACGGCTATCCAGCCCATCGCCGCTGATTCGCCGTGTCCGGCCGCGGGGTGCGCGTCGGACGCGTGCCATGGGTTCGAGGCGGTGCCCGAGCCCGACGGGGCTCACGAGATGGTGTGCCCCGAGGCCGGTTGCGCGTCGACGGAGTGCCATGGGTGGGGCTCGCTGATCGAGCGCTACCATCAGGCCTCCGACATGTCGTTGAACGTGTGGATACTTATGCCGGTGGCCCTCGTGCTGGGGCTGTGGCTGCTCGTGCGCCGCATGGGCCGCGGCGCTCGTAGGACTGCCGGCGAAGAGGAGGCCTGCTATGAAGCGTAGCCATGCGCTGTTCGACATCGCCGTGCTCGCCGTGTACCTGCTGGCGGCCAACCCGGCCCTCACGGGCATCCCGCTGCACGAGTTCCTTGGGCTCGGCGCCTTCATCATGGTCGCGGCCCATGTGGTCGAGAGCGGGGAAGGTCTGGGCGGCCGCGGGCGCGTGGGCCAGCTCGTTCTGAACGCCGTGCTGCTCCTGGCGCTTGCTGTGTGCGTCGTGTCCGGCGTCATGGTGTCGGGGACGGTGCTGCCCTCCCTGGGGCTGTACGCCTCGGGCTACCACTTTTGGGATCCGCTTCACGCGGTGGCGGCCAAGGTGCTCTTGGCGGCCCTGCTCGTGCATCTGGTCGTGCGCGCTCCCGCCGCGCTGGCGGTTCTACGGCAACGCAGGGGTCTTCGCGCTGCGGAAAGCGATTGCCTGATGGGCCGCTGATCCAAGTTAGTCTTCCACCCCGCTTTTCTTCGCTATACTGTGCCGCAGAGAAATCGACGGCGTGTTTGCGATAGGCGATGCCGGACGGCGGAAAGGAGCGGGACTGTGGCTTTTGGAAAAGAAGAGGTGTGCGCGTATCTGGACAGTCGCGGGGTTGTCTACGATCGAGTCGATCACGAGGCGGTCTTCACCATGGAGGCGATGGACGCGCTCTCATTGCCCTTCGCCAATGTGGTGGTGAAGAACCTCTTTTTGCGCGACGACAAGAAGCGCAACTACTATCTGGTCGTCATGCCCGAGGATAAGCCGGCGAATCTGAAGGCTTTGCGGGCGGCTCTCGGAGCGCGGCCCTTGCGTTTTGCCTCGGAAGAGGACTTGCAGGGAATTCTCGGTCTGCGCGGTGGGGCGGTCTCTCCTTTCGGCGTGCTGAACGATACGGAAGGGAAAGTGCAGGTGGTGTTGGATGCGGCTTTGCGCGATTGGCCGGCCGTGGGCGTGCATCCCAACGACAACACGGCCACGCTGCGCGTTCCTCTGTCCGACTTGCTGGCGCTGTTCGAAGATCGCGCCGTGCCCTATCGGTTCGTCGCCACAAGCGAGGCTTCTGCGCAGTAGGGCGCTCGGCGTCAGCCATGGAGTTGCGACGCTGGTCGCGAAGCTACGCCGACAACGGGGCCGCACAATGCTATGCTTCTCGTTGATAAAACCCATCCGCAAAGGAGGAACTTCCATGACCGTATCCGCAAACATTTGGCAGGCGCGCGCGGCGATGTGCGAGCTGTTGGCGCTGTCGTTCCGCTACCCGGAGGACAAGGTGCTCGCCGAGGCCATCGCCTCGGGGGAGTGGGGCGAGGCCGCCGACGAGATCGCCGGCGCGCTCGGGATCGACTGGACGGCCGCCGCGGCCCCCGGTGCCGCTGAGGCCGCTGCGCTGCCCGATCCGGACGACATCCAGAAGGAGCTGCGCCCCGAGGCTACGCGCCTGTTCGTGGGCGCTCCCGAGGCGGCGTGCAGCCCGTACGAGGGCGTGTGGCGTGCGAAGGCCGAGGGCGTGCAGCCGCTGCTGTTCGTGAACCCGCACTCCATGGCTGTGGAGCGCTTCTGCAAGGCCTGCGGATTGGGCCGTCCCGAGGGCACCAACGAGCCCTTGGACGCCGTGTGGACCGAGCTGGAGCTTCTGGAGTACCTGGCCCTGCGCGCGGCGGCCGACGCCATGGACGCAGCGGCCGAGGCCGATGTGGAAGCTGGCGGCGACGGCGCGCCTACCGAAGAGCAGGCCGCGCAGTACAAGGAGGTCGGCGACGAGATTGACGAATTCGACGCGGAGGACGACGGTCCCGAGCCCGGCGACGTGGTGGCCTCGGCCGATTTGCCCGGCGGCTCTCCGGAGGCGGCCTGGGACGAGTTCATGGCCGAGCACGCGAAGGTGTGGATGCCCCAGTTCGCCGAGGCCTGCGAGAAGGATTCCCGCGTGCCGTTCTACAAGCAGGCCGCCAGCCTGCTTGGCGCCTTCATCAAGTAGCGTCAGCGCGGTTGCGCGCGTCGGTCAGTTTCGAGGGGGTTCGCTCTGCGGGCTCCCTTCATTTTGCGCGAGGGCGTCTTGGGGCGGATAGGCTTTGTTGAACTGGGCCCAGACGCCGGAATACAGAATGGCGTCCATGAGATGCGCGTCTTGCACCAGCGGCAAACGCTCGTAGGGCGCGGCCGCGTCGGCGGCAGCGAGGGACAGCGTGGCGCGCATGGCCTCGGCATCGGAGCCGAGCGTCACGAAGGGATTGTAGCTGCCCGAAGCGGCGTCGTCGTTGAAATCGACAGCGGCATCCATCAGGTAGATGAAGCGCCCGAGGCCGCGCCCCAGCTCTTCCATTGCTTCGGTCCAGAATCCCTGGTTGTGGGCGAACAGCCGCCCGAGCATGCGCCCGAACTCGCGGGCTGCGGCATCGGGGTCGAACGCGAGGGCGGTATCGGTTGCGTCTGCGCTAAGAGGAGAGACGCAAGCGGTTTCAGTGCTGTCCGAAAGTGCCGGTGTGTTGTTGCGTTCAGCGCCTTCGATAGCCCGAATCGCCGCCATGGCTCGCTCAATCTCGGCGCACTGCTCGGGGATGCGCGCCCGGGCCCGCTCGTAGGCGCCGGCGAGCAGGCGCTCGGCCGCCCGTGCCGCAAGATCGCCGTCGTCGGCCACGTCGTCGAGCACCTTGTGGTAGGCGAGTGCCACGGAGAGGTCGGCGGCATAGTCGGTCCACGCCGAGCGCGCCCATGCCCGCGGGGCGGCCGGTGCCGGGTGCATCACGCAATGGCTCGTGCCCTGCGTCTCGGCAGGCTCATGCAGGGAGTTGCACAGCAGCACGAAGAAGGTGAGGTCGTAGGTCAGGCACGCCCGCGACAGCTGCCCGTACCGGTCTCGCAGCGCGAGGCACAGCCCGCAGTACACCGCCCGGTAGCGCTCTTTCTCCTCCTCGGAAAGTGCTCCCGCATCCGCCACCACGAACCCGAACATGGGCTGCCCGTTTACTCCGGCTTCTTCGCGACATGCACGGCCGCGATGCCGCCGGTGTAGTTCTTCCAGGTGACGTCGGTAAAGCCGGCCTCGCGCATCATCTCCGCCAGGCCTTCCTGGTCGGGGAAGGCGCGGATCGATTTCGCCAAGTACACGAAGCCGTCCTTGTCGCCGGTGAGCAGGCCGCCCCAAAACGGGATGAGGTGGCGCAGGTAGAAGTGGTACAGCGCCCGCCACGCGCCGTTGGGCGGCGTGGAGAACTCCAGGCACACGAGCGAGCCGCCCGGCTTCAATACGCGGAACATCTCGGAAAGTGCCCGGGGCCGGTCGGGCATGTTACGGATGCCGTAGGCCATGGTGATGACGTCGTAGGAGGCGTCCGCGTAGGGGATGTCCTGGGCGTCCACGACCTCGAAATCGATGGGCACGCCGGCGCCGTCCCCTTCGTCGATGTGCATGCGCGCCACGTCCAGCATCTCGGGTACCAAATCGGTGCACTGGATATGGCTCGGGTGCTTGGTGCGGGCCACGGTGAAGGTGACGTCTCCGGTGCCCCCCGCGATGTCCAGCACGTCGTGGCTCTCATCGATGGGGGCCTGGCGCATCATGCCCGCGAGCCACAGCTTGTAGGCGCCGAAGCTGGAGAGGGCGTTGAACCGCTCGTATTTCCGGGCGATATGCGAGAAGATGTCGCGCACGCGCTCGCTGGAAAGCTCGGCCGGGGCCTCGAGCCCGGTGGCGGTGTCGATGGTCATAGGCGTAAAACTCCCTCGTGCGGCGCGCCGATCCCGCAAGATCGCGCCCTTCGTATCGTCGTTTGGCCCCAGTATAGGGCACTCGCCCGCAAATCGAGGGCGCATATCCCTAGGCGGCGCGGCGCCGTGCTATCATGGGTGGCTAATTGAACACGCCCCTCATGAATTGGGAGGTACCATGCTTCTGTGTGCCCAGTATATCCTGCCGGTTTCTTCCGAGCCCATCATCGATGGCGCGGTCCTCGTGCGCGACGGCGTCATTCGCGACATCGGGAAGGCCGAGCAATTGCGCCTGCGCTACCCCGAGGAAGAGGTCGTCGACCAGGGTCTGGCCGCCATCATGCCCGGCCTGGTTGACCTGCACACCCGCCTCGAGCAGTCGGTGCTGCGCGGCGTGGTGAACGACGCACCCTATGTGCAGTGGCTCGCGGAAGTGGCCCAGAAAAGCGGGCGCATGGAAGCTTCCGACTGGTTCGACTCCGCTATTCTGGGCGGCCTGGACGCTCTCTCCAGCGGCATCACCACGGTGGCCGACATCACGCTGACCGGCGCCTCCTGCACGGCCGTGAACAAGCTCGGCCTGCGCTCGGTGATCTACCGCCAGGTGGGCGCCATGGACAAGAACCGCATCGACGCGGCCATGCAGTTCGCCCAGAAGGACATCCTGCACTGGCGCGAGGAGGTCGACTCCGACCGCGTCGCCATCGGCATTGCCGCGGCGCCCCTGTTCACCAACCACCCGGCCATGCTTTCCGCTATCTCGAAATTCGCCCAGAAGGAGGATCTGCCCGTGGCCCTGTGGCTCGCCGGCAGCCGTGAGGAGTCCGATTTCGTGCGCTACGGCTCGTCGCCCTTCCAAGTGCACGGCGGCGATGTGAAGCGCGGTTACGTGGAGATTCCGCCCTGGCTGCCCACGGGTGTGAGCCCGGTGCGCTACGCGCTGAACTGGAACGCCTTCGACGCCGACAACGTCATGATCGTCGGCGCGGTCTACGTGGACGACGAGGATCTGAAGAAACTGCGCTCCCACGACGTGGCCGTTTGCGTGTGCCCGCGCGCCTCGGCCCAGCTGGGCATGGGCGTCGCGCCCCTGGACGAGTACATCCGCGCCGGCCTGCGCGTGGGCCTCGGCACCGACTCGCCGGCGGCGACGGAATCCACCGACATGCTCTCGGAGATGCGTTTGGGCATGCTGCTGCAGCGCGCCGTGAACCCCGGGCGCTTCCTCGACTCCCATACGATGCTCGAGGTGGCCACGCTCGGCGGCGCGCGGGCACTCGGCATTGCTGATAAGGTGGGGTCGCTGGAGATCGGCAAATGTGCCGACATGATCGCCGTGGATCTGTCCAGCTCGCATCAGTCCTTCACGACCGATCCGGTGGCCGCCGTGGTGAACACCTGCACCACGGCCGACGTGCTCATGACCATGGTCGACGGCAACGTTCTGTACGAGAAGAACCGCTGGCACGTGAAGGTGGAAGTGGCGAAGAGCATCGCGCGGGTCATCGAGATCCGCTCCAAGCTGCGCCCCGAGGCCTAGCGGGCGCAATCGCTGAGCGGGGTGCTCGGCGCAGTTGTGAATTCGTGGAGGGCGCGCCGCGGCAGGCATTTTCGCTGGCGCGG